>WNGK01019572.1_pt1 | contig 11564 bp, 7 predicted proteins | sample 5400601 | NCBI WGS metagenome assembly WNGK01 (sample SAMN13153376, study PRJNA577476) | soil metagenome | isolation source: 60 cm soil or saprolite under Garry oak tree replicate 1 | place: USA:California | collected 2016-06-15
CGTTTCGCTCCGGTTCCACTCCGGACGACAACAGATACCGTCGGTAAGATTTCCAGCCCGCTTGTCCGCCGGCCAATTCTTGCATTCGTGGCGGGAATTTTCTTTGCGGCCGTTCTTGCCACGCAAGCGCAGGAGTCGATTGAGCCCGACGTCTTGCCCTCGTTAGCGGAACCGCCAGCCGCTTCAGCCGAAGCCCCGACCTCCGTGTCAACAGAGCCATTGCCTGCCTTACCTCAATCGTTGCCCTACACCGCGGCGGAGCCTGTGCCTTCTGCGGCGGAGCCTGTGCCTTCTGCAGCGGAGCCGCTGCCTTCGTCCGAGCAGGCGTTTCCGTCGTCACCCGAGCCGTTGTCGCCTTCAACGAACTACACTACTGCACAAACAACCGTTATTCCGCCACCAGTAGCAACAGCTCCTTACGGGGGGGGCGGCAGTAAAAACATATTCCCAGCCGGCGAAACGATTTCCTCAGGTGAACCGCGTCGCTTTCACTACGAACTGCGGCTGACAGTGCGAGGTGTGTGGGATGACAACATCTTTATCAGTCATACGAACAAGGTCTCGGACTATTATTTCGCGATTGAGCCGCAGATTACCATTGGAGTCGGCGACATCGAGGGGCGCAACAGAGGCTATCTTCGGTTGGACTACATGCCGAGCGCTATTCTGTTCGTCGATCACTCGGACGAAGACGCATTTAACCAGCTGATTCACCTCGAGGGGGGATATAGCTGGACAAAGTTGACGTTGAGGTTTACCGAGAGCATAGCGTTACTCGAATCGGCAAACCTCAACAGCATCTACGATACGACGGGCCTGTGGGCAAACACCGACGCAAGCGCGCCCACGCGGATCAACATCTTCTACACGAGCGCGACGGCAAATTATGCACTAACCCCGAAAATATCCCTGCAGGGCGAGTTTAATTCCCCGTCCTACGTCTATCCCGGTAACATTAGTAACTACACTATTTCTGGCGGCCTTTACCTTTACTACAATTGGCTGCCAAAGGTATCGGTGGGCATTGGCGGCACATTCGGGTACAATTGGGTGGATGCTCCAAGTACCGACCAGACTTTCGAGCAGGTGAACGTACGTTTCAATTATGAGGTGACAGCCAAAGTAGGTTTGTATGCTTCGGGAGGCGTAGAGTTCCGCCAGTTCGAAGGCAACCGCAGTACGTACGACACACCGGTGTTTGAAGTCGGGGCAACTTATCATCCCTTTGCCGACACCAATCTCTCGCTGGCGGCCGGCCGGCGGATTTACAATTCCGGGTTCCTTGCTAACCAAGATTTTGCGGACACATACTTTACGGCCCGGCTTCAGCAGCGTTTATTCCAGCGCCTTTATTTCGGCTTGGGCGCCGGCTATGAAAACTCGGATTACTTCGCTGCTAAGGACAACGTCAGTGCGCCGCGGAATGATGATTACTGGTTTATCGAGCCGTCGGTTGACGTGCTGATTACCAGGTGGCTGAGCGCCGGGGTTTATTACCTGCACCGCGAGGACAGCAGCAATATCGCTTTCAACAGTTTCGATGACAATCAGGTGGGCGTTCGAGCGACGGTGAGGTTCTAAACGGGTTTGAATCGTTTGCGTGGGATACAGGGACGGTGGTTGGCGATTGCGCTCGCGCTGTCGTTGCTTCCGGAGTTCCTATTAGCCCAAATTGTTCCGGGCGCCGCCGCATCGCGGCCCGCCGCCACCTCTACACCGCCAGCGGCCGCCTCGGCACCCACGCCAATCGGAGGAGTGAGCGCGCCGGCGGGTTACATTTTGGGTCCTAACGACCAGGTGGCGGTCGACGTTTTTGATGAACCCGATCTGCGCACAAACGGACGACTGAACCCCGAGGGCGACTTGAACGTGCCATTGCTGGGGTCGATCCATTTGGCAGGACTGACTACGACGCAGGCAGCTTCAAGACTCACAGAGCTGTACAGCCGCGATTATCTGGTCAAACCGAAGATCAACGTCACGCTTCTCAGCTACGCAAAACGGCACTTTGTGATTTTGGGCCAGGTAGGTCACGCCGGCATCATCGAAATGCCTGAGAGCAGTCCCGGCGGTATCGATCTACTAGAGGCGATCGCCATGGCTGGTGGATATACCCGCATCGCTGCGCCGGAACGAATAACCGTGCGGCGACATAACGCGAATGGCGATCAGATTTTGAAGGTTAATGCGAAGCGCTTAGCCAAGGGAAAGGGCGGAGGTTTTCTCGTCGAGCCGGGTGATACCATCACCGTCGGCGAAAGTATTTTCTAGCCGAAATTTTTTCCGCCTTCGCCTTTGCGAACGCACTTCTTGGTGTAAGGTTCCAGCCAAAGTTTTGCCGTGATCGAGCCCGCGCATTCTATTCCGGGGACAACCGTTCCCACGATTTCCGAGAAACCGGTTGCCCACCTGACTGGGCAGTACCCCGAGGCACATAAGTTCGATTTTCGGCGCTTGTGGCATTCCTTGGTCGAACGGATTTGGATCGTCGCAATTTGTGTTCTGGCTGGGCTATTTCTCGCCCTGGGGTATCTGGCGCGGACACCGAAGCTTTACCAGGGACACACGCTTTTGGAGGTGGAATTTCAGGAGCCGAGTTTCGTCCCAACCGCGGATTACACGACGCGGACGCGCTCGGTGTTTCTGGCCAGCCAGGAGGCGCTCAAAACGATCGAACAGAATCTCACTAACCAAACACTTCTTGCGCGGGTTGTACGCTCCGAAGGTTTGGCGCAGGACGGTGGACACGCTGTTCTGGGCCAGAGTGTCGTCGCCACTAAGAGTTCCAGCGCGACCGAACGCACGGAGCCGTCGCAGGCTGGCAGCAAGACGCAGAACGCCAGTGGCGTCACGACATTTACGCCGCTCGAGGAAGCGTTGGCTCGAGGAATGGTCGGCATGGTGACGCCGGCGATCCGCCGCGGCACGCGCTTGATCGATTTGTACGTGACGCACAGCGATCCAGCCATGGCACAGCGTCTCGCCGAAGCAGTCGGTCGAGAGTACATCCGCAACTCAATCGAGCGCCGCGCGTCGTCGAGCGAGGACGCATTGCGCTATCTGTTGGAAGAAGAAGAGCGATTGAAGAGGAACCTCCAAAAAAGTGAGGCGGCCGCCACCGAATACAAGGCAAAAAATCCAGATGCTCTCCAACTCGGCGGCAGCGCAGCCGCGACGGGTTCACAGGGGGCTGGCGCTAAGGGCGGCTTGGTAGAGGACAACCTACAAGACATAAACACCAAATTGACCGGAGCGAGGGGCGATCAGATTCGTCTCGAAGGCCAGCTCCAGCAAGTCGACCATATTGGCAATAATATCGACGCGTTGCTCGCGATTCCGTTTATCTCTGGCGCCACAATGGTGGCGGACGCGCGGGCCAAAATTATACAGATCGAAGCGGGGATCACCACCCTCGCCTTACGATACAAGGACAAGCACCCCAGAATGATGGCGGCCAAGGCCTCGTTGGCCGAGGCGAAAGACAAGCTCCGTCAAGCGGTCTTGGCGCAACCTGCGATTATGCGTAATGCCATTGAGCAAAGCAAAGCGACACAGGCCAGTTTGCAACAAGCTTTGCAAGCCCAGCAGGGCGTCGCGGTCAATCTCAACCGCACGGCGATCGGCTATCAGGAATTGGCGCGGCAAGCCGAAACCGATCGTGCGCTGTACGAAAGCGTCCTTCGCCAGATAAAAGACACGAACTTGGCAAAAGACGTCAAGGCGAATGCGGTCAGCGTGATTGAGCATTCCCCGCTTCCGAACTTTCCTGTTAGTCCTCGGCCCACGAAAACGATCCTGCTGGGCCTGCTTGGCGGCCTCGCTGTCGGTTTGGCTTTCGTTTTTGGAGTCGATGCGCTGGATCGCTCCATTAAAACTGTGGACCAGGCGGAAAGCACGCTCGGTCTGCCTGTTTTTGCAGCTGTTCCCGATACCACTGATGAGGGGCCCGTTAGCCGACTGAAACGGCGAACCAAAGCTTTCAGACGTTCGAACTATCGCGTCGTGGTGGAAACTCCTGAAAGTCCGGCGGCGGAAGCCTTCCGCAATTTGCGTGCCGCGCTTTCTCTCCTGGGTCCGGAAGCCGAGCGAAAAGTTTCGCTTTTCACCAGTGCTGTGCCCAACGAAGGCAAAAGTTTCACAAGCGCCAATTATTCGCTTGTCCTGGCCCAGCAGGGTTATCGCGTGCTCCTGATCGACGGCGACCTCCGCCGGCCAAACATGCACAGGATTTTCCGGTTCCCGAATGCGAGAAATAATTCCGATGAAGACAGCACGCCGGGAGTGACGGATTGCCTGGTGGGTGAAGCGGACGTAGCCTCGGCAGCGCGTCAGATTCCCGCCGGAGAAATCCAGCTGGTCGACGAGAGCATCGAGCTGACGGAAAACGTTCTCGCCGCGACGGGAGGCCAGCTTTTTGTCCTGGCAGGTGGACGACGCGCGCCCAATCCCGCTGAGATTCTTGCCGGCCCGTTCTTCGGACAGCTGATTGCTAAGGCTGCAACCCTGTTTGATCGCGTCGTGATCGATAGCGCACCGATTCTTGCAGTCAGTGACACTCTCCTCATGATGCCACATGTCCAAACTGTGTGCATTGTTGTTCGGGCGGCAAAAACACCCCGTTTAGCAGTGTACCGCGCGATTACCTTGCTGGCAAAGTCAGGAATTCGCCCGGCCGGTCTGATCTTGAATCGATTGCGGCGGAATCGCGGAGTCGGCTATTATTACTATTACGCTTCGCATGGTTACGGAAAAGACGAGGGAGCGTATTCTCGCGGCTACAGCTACCATCGCCGATCCAAGCCCGACCACGAAGGTAACGGAGCGTAGCTGACGATTCCGTAGTTAGCCCGGTGGTTGGTCGCCAGGGATCAGTTCGGCTTCATGCCGAAGTTTGATTTTGGCTGCTAACTAAACCCTGTCGTGCCACAAGCTGCTTCCCCAGCAAAGACCCAGATACGTTGCCACATACAGCTGGATGGATTCGATCTGAAGTGGAAAATCGAGCAGCGCATGCAGCGCCACTCCTATGAGTGCAATTATGGCCAAAGGCTGGAGGACTCGTCTTCGCGGCGTCCACTCCATTCTTGCATACTCTTTATAACTACGAATCGCGACTGTTATTCCTCCGAAAAAGAGCAGTGCCCAAAGGATGGCTCCGAGCCATCCCCATTCCAGCAGAGTATGTAAGTAGTCCTCGTGCAAGAATCTCCATGTACCCGGCGCCTGGTTAACGGATCCGATGTTGTAGGTCGGAAATACAACGCGAAATGTCCCTGGCCCAAATCCGAATAATCCGACGTCCGGCAATGCGCGCAGGGCCACTCGCGACGCCTGCCAGCGGGCATCGTTAGGAATGTGCTCGCTCGCCGACTGCCAGCGGTTAAGCGCTTGCTCAAAATGACTGGCCTGCGCAACCGCGATGAGCGCTAAAGCAATGGCAAGCGTGCCCGCTAAAGCGACGCTTTTGTGGCCGCCCGACAGCTTGCGGAGAAACAACCGTCCAAATTGCAGGCTAATCATAACCAGCAATAGGAAGGCGACTAGCTGAGCCATGCGCGACGTATTCGCGAGCACCGCCGCTATGGTTAGGAGAAATACGCTCGTCCACATCGCACGCATCCAGGGATGGGATCCGTGGGTAAAGGCCCGGATAACTAGTCCGGCAGTCAATGGCCAGACCAGGTTTAAAAATGCACCGGCATTACCGTGATAATAATAGGTCGCAAAAAATGTGGTTACTCGAACATCCTCCGGCGGCGGCGGTTGCCAGAAGATCATCTGCGTGCCGGTGGCTTTCTGGAGCAATCCAAGACACGCTATCGAGCCGCCCACCAGACCAATCACATACCACAATCGCAGCAACCATCGGTTACTTTGAGAAAGATCCGCGACGAACAAGATCGTGCCGAGCAGCAAGGCGCCTCGGATCATCCACGCAGCGCTGATCGTGTAATCGACAGAGCCGGTCAAAGGCGGCGCGAAGTTGCGTAACGGCACAAAAATAAAAAAATCCGAGTCGTAGATTGACTTCGCGTTGAAGACCATCCAGCCGCCTGCGCAAACCAAAGCCGTCGTTAAGAATGACAGAAGCCGTGGAAATCGTGGCGTTCGCCTACTAACAAGCAACTCAACGGCCCAAAGAACGAGCGCAGCCAGTAACACCCAATTGGTCATTTGGATGCTCGCCGCTGTTGTGGCGCCGTACGCCCATGGGGCGTAGATAAGGGCGGCAAAAAAAATCCAACGAGATGCGGTGCGGAGCAAAGGCATTAGTAGAAACGTGTTATCCGTTATCAGTTATTGGTCCGCTACCGGGGCAGCTTTGTGCGCCCGCTTCAAGTAATTCATATATCCATTCAATAGCTTGACCGCGTGAGCCACGAATTCTCTTCCGCGACCCAGGAGTTCTGCGGAGATAAGACTTTCATCATTCCCTGCAATCAAATGATCGAGAACTTCCCAACACGAACCTCGCGCATTGCTGCAGAACTTCGCATTGTCCAAATAATGGAATCGACCGTATCCCTCAGCAATGTTAGCGGTAGTGGAACGTGCAGCCCTCAACAGCTGATCGCCTAGTCGATAGCGCTCATCTCTGGGCAGAGCAGGAACAACTTGCCTGGCCACAAACAACCGCAACATTCGGCATTGCTTCCAGCATTCCAAATCTTCAAAAGTCCTGATCACGGCAGGTTCAGTTGTTTTCATTTTGCCACAGTATCAAAACCGGCCGTCGCACGTCAGCTGATCAACTGATAACCGACAACCGAAGAGCATCGTGTGCACTGTTTTCAACACGATCATCGCATCGAGCTTCAGTGAGTAATGCCGGATATAATAGAGATCGTACTGAAGTTTCTCGACTGTGTCTTCATCGCTTTCGCCGTAAGGATAATTCACCTGCGCCCAGCCGGTGATCCCCGGTTTCACCAGGTGCCGGAAATGATAAAACGGAATTATCTGTTCGTAGCGTTCGGCGCACCTGGTCCACTCCGCGCGCGGACCGATCAGGCTCATGTCGCCCTTGAAGACATTCCAAAGTTGCGGCAACTCGTCGATCCGCAATTTCCGCAGCAAGCGCCCAACAGGCGTTACGCGCGAATCATCCTTGCGGGTGTAGAGATCGGTTGTCTCCTCGTTCAGGTCCGGCATGAACATCGTGCGGAACTTGTATGCAGTGAAAATCTGACCTTCGCACCCGACCCGCAATTGTCGGAAGATCGCGGGACGGCCACTCTCCATCCAAATCAATAAGACAATCAACGCAACAAGCGGTGCGGAAATCAAAAGGAGAACGGCCGAAAAAATCAGATCAAAAAGCCGTTTCAAGTAGTGGTACGGGGAAATACGCGCCAATTGAAACCCCATCTGGAGCGGCCAGAAGGGATCAATTGTGTGCATTGGCACATGACGCCAATGCACCTCGTGAAATGATTCGAGCGTATAGACGCGCGTCCGCTGAAATTGAGTTCGCACTAAGAGGTCAAGCAGTTCGCGACTAAGCCGATCAATGCTCTGGGCTAAAATCACGCCGCTGTAGCGTCCATCAAGTTGCGCGAGCCTGGCGGCGATGCCGCCTTGAATGATTGGCGATCCCTCGTCCGCGATTGCCGATCCAACACGCGCTACATCATTGTCCACAAATTCCAGTTGCTGCTGTTTCGGCGATTGTTTGTAAGCCTCATAGAAACGGGTCGCAAGCTCACCGCTTCCGATTACGAGGAACGTCCGCTGCGCAGCCGAAGCTGCAATGAGCTGTCGAAAAAATCGCCGGTAAGCAAGTGATATCGGGAGGAAAAAGATGAAACTGATCAACAACACGCCACGGCTGGGTTTCATCTCCGTGTCGAACGTCGCCGCTGAATAAATTATTAGCGAACTGATCGCTGCCGCCGCTGCGACCGCAAGAATATGCTCGGTCGTGTAAGACAGACCTCGCATTTCGGTATTTCGGTTGTAACCCCCGATAATATAGAGGGCTTGCAGAATGACGGCCAGCACCACGCAATCAACAAGCAGAAACTCGAAGGGACTGACAAAGAATTGATCGCGGCGAACGTAGCCAACAATCCCATAAAGTACTACCCAGTAAACGATATCGCACACCATACAAAGCACGGCTGTAATCCAATCGTGGTCGGCGACACTTCTTAAAGCCCCTCGCCGTCTCTTATCAACGCTTTCCGAAGCAGGCGCAGATTCTTCCCACACTCGCGGTTCACTCAAATCCTCAACCGACAATTTCGATTGATGCAGATTTTGCGATGGTCGGGCAAACATGAACGTGGGATTTCTTGAATCGGCTAGGACCTGGGTTTACGACGATCTCACATGATTTGTCATTAGGATTCAAGCCCTAACCTAGCATGGCAGATTCTGGCGCGTTGAAGAGGTGTTCCCCGCTCCTTCGATTTCCGACCGCTCTCCTATGCTTTAAATCTCACTGTTCGCCTCTGACCGTAACGATAAGTTCTGCGAGTTTCTCAGTAGTAAGCGCTCGCGCATTCTTGGCCTCAATCAAACTGCACGAAGTCCGGTGGGGCCGAGTGTCCGAGTAGCCATTTATACACCGCAAACATCTGCGATGCGATTTGTGACCACGAGAAATTACATATTACAAGATCGCGACCGCGACAGCCCATTTCTTCAAGCGCCGACTTTTCGGACGCGAACAACTTTCCTAACGCCCCAGCGACGCTTTCCACTGTTGCACTCATTCGGATCGCCGCGCCGTTTTCAAAACCTTCTGGGAGATTGCATTCCTGTGTCATCAGCACCGGGCGTGCGTGCGACCATGCCTCAAGAACAACAAGCGGCTGCCCCTCGCTGAGCGACGGCAGTACGAAAGCATCAGCATTTTGGTAGGCAGTGTCACGCGCCTTCCCAAAGAGCGGACCTGTAAACTGCACTGAGTCGGCAATCTTCAATTCGCGCGTAAGTTGTTCCAGTTCCCTTCGATGCCCGCCCTGATCCCAACCAGCGATGACCAGAATCCAATCTTTCTCGTGTTTGAACGCTTCCTTCCATCCGCGAAGAAGAATGCTCAAGCCTTTCTTCGGATGCAGGCGCCCCAAATAAAGTAAGACTTTGCGGTCGCTGATCGTGTGTGCGGGCCAAGACGGCGTCCGGTCAGCCGCGTTGCTCGCGGGCACTTCAACTCCGTTCGGAATAATGCAAATAGGATTTTTTAAGCCGAATGCCCGGATGGCTGCCGCTTCTGCTCGATTGATCGCGTGTATACAGGCGGCATTCTTTAAGTGCCGACGTTCAAATGCAAAACCTGCGATAATTTTTTTCCAACGCGAATTATGCAAAGCCCACGGATCGAGCATTCCGTGTGTCGAAACCACGTAGGGCCGCGGCGTCATGCGGCCGTTGGATCTGGACCACCTAACAGCGGTTATTGAGAGATAGGTCCAAATACCGTGCGTGTGGACAAGGTCGGGTGTGAGAAATGAAAGCTGATGCGATAGTGCCGGAGCATACCGAAACGCGGCATGTTTCGAAGCTACGATGTGGACAGATAATCCCTCCCATGTTGCCACGTCTGCCGCCGTGAATTCATCTTCCACCCCTATAATATCGATGTGAAGCGGGTGCTCGTTTTCCAAGAATCGCGAGAGGTTTCGTACGCAACCCATCAATCCTCCTGCGCGCCGCGATATGTAAGGCGCAAGCATTGAGACTTTGAAACTCATCGGTGAATGAGCGCTTTTAATAGAAGAGATAAAAATAGGGTAGCGCGACATGTCGGAACAGCTTTCGCGACGTCGATCGCTCGCTGCGCTGCTGTCGCGAAATGTGTCGGCGTAAAACCCGCAATGATACGCCGACTTTCCGCTCGCATTTCTTCGAGACGCCGGTCAGAGAGGCGCGACATATCCACCATTAACTTACTGAGATCTTCGACAGATTCGGGATTGAACGTAAATCCGTTTTTCCCTTCAGCTACAAGATCAGGCACGCAACCGCATCGATTCGAAACGATTACAGGCAAGCCCGTTGCCATGGCTTCATTAACCACAAGACCCCACTGTTCTGTCGTGCTCGCGTGCACAAACGCGTCAGCGAGCGCATAGTATGCTGGAAGTTCTCGATACTGGATGAATCCTCGCAGATGCACGTGACCGTGCAACCGAAAGTCAGAGATCAGGCGACAGATATCAGCCTTCAGCGGCCCATCACCGAGAAGGACTAAATCCCAGGGTCTGTTGTCCGTTGTCCGTTGTCCATCCTCTCCACTGTCGGCAAGCCGTCGATAGCGCACATAAGCACGAATGAGCATGGGAAGATTTTTCTTCGGCACAAACCGCGCAGACGCGAGGAAGTACTTCCTCGGCAATCCGTATTTCATTCTGACCTCTGACGCCTGACTTCTGACCTCTTCCGCCTTCTGGCGGAAATACTCGTTGTCCACCACGTCGTAGCCAGTGAAAACCCGATTGCGCGGTAATCCGAGAGTAACCAAATATTCCCTTTGTAACTGTCCGCCGGCCAGCCCGGCGGAAAACGACGAGACCACAATCCGCTTAATCAACTCTGCCAACGCGTATCTCTTCTCATCAAATGCATTGCTTTCGGACATGACCACGGCCGGCCGTTGATTTTGCAGACACCATTCCAAAGCGATTAACGAAGCCGGCGTCCCCCAGCCAGCAATCAACGCTACTGCCGGATCTGCTTCACGAAGGGCTTTCGTTAATTTTTGCCGCAGTCGCTGGCGTTTTAGATTACGGCCCTCCGATACGTCATCGAACAATGTTACTCGACCGAATGCCCGCGGTTCGTCTATCCTCTCCCACTGGTACTCGATCGTGATCGCACAAGTTTCGATCGCGACGACGTGGAAAAGGCGTGCCGCCGCTTGGAGCCTGGCCCAATGGTAAGGTCCTAACCGGTCAAAAAAGATCGCGATCGCCCCATTTTTCACACCAAACTGTGTTCACGACTTCTGTCACGTTCCAGTCGAACTGGCACGCCATCTGCAAATTGCTGCGGGTATGGAATTCGTGCGAAAAATTCTCGCCGCCGAAGGCCGAGAAGCAGGAGACAGGGCCAGAAAGACATTCCAAACCACGCATAAATACCTGGGAGATCGCCGCCGCGCAACAATGGAACGATAGCGGCGGCAAGAATGCCGCGAATCAAGAGACCCGCCAGAGGAACGATACGTGTGCTGAAAGAAACGAGGCGGCCAAAGCCGAATCCGTAGATAATAGAACAGAGCACGACTCCGACCAATCCGCCTTCCTGATAAAACGAACCAAAGAGACTCGGAGAAATTCCGAGCGTGAACCCGGTGTCGGCTGTGATGAGTCCTAGTTTGTTCATATAGCCACCGACTGGCTTGTCCGGCCACCAGCGGCGTGGGATGGGACGTTCGAAGATTTCGAGGTGTTCGCCGCCATAACTGTAACCGAGCAGCCGGGGATAGACCTGCCGGAGAAGCACAAAGCCATCGAGCATATTGGCATCCTGAGCGAAGGCGAACCTTTCCCATGCGCTTTGTTGCAGTTCCACCGTTGGATCATCATCGTTGCGCAGCGCGCCCGCGACCGCGAACA
>WNGK01007353.1_pt1 | contig 11563 bp, 9 predicted proteins | sample 5400601 | NCBI WGS metagenome assembly WNGK01 (sample SAMN13153376, study PRJNA577476) | soil metagenome | isolation source: 60 cm soil or saprolite under Garry oak tree replicate 1 | place: USA:California | collected 2016-06-15
TATCGCCTCTGTTGGCTGCGGGATGCGGCGCTAATTTTGCTCGCATTGTTGCGATCGGGTTATCGCGAAGAAGCCAAATCCTGGCGCCAATGGCTCCTGCGTGCCATTGCCGGTAGCCCGGCGCAAATGCAAGCAATCTATGGCGTGCGGGGTGAACGAAGGCTCGAAGAATTCGAAATTCCCTGGCTTTCAGGCTACGAAAATTCCAAACCGGTCCGCATCGGCAATGCGGCTTCCAATCAATTTCAGCTCGACGTTTATGGGGAGATTTTGGCCGCTATTTGGCAGGCCGATCGCGCTGGACTGAAACTGGAGGATCCGGATTGGGCTCTGATGGTCCAGTTGATGGGATTTTTGGAGTCAAATTGGCAGAACCCGGACGAAGGAATGTGGGAAGTGCGCGGCGGACGCAAACATTTTACGCACTCGAAAATGATGGCTTGGGTGGCGTTCGATCGCGCCGTTAAACTCGTTGAGGAATGTGGCTGTGCGGCCGACGAACACTGCGAGCGCTGGCAAAGAATTCGCGATCAAGTTCACGCGGAAGTTTGCGAACGCGGTTATAATGTCGATAAAAAAGCCTTCACCCAGTTTTACGGGTCGGATGCGCTCGATGCCAGTTTACTCCTGATGCCGGTGGCTGGCTTTTTGCCGACCACTGATGAGCGTGTGCGCAGCACTATTGAGGCGATTGAACGCGAGCTTATGCAGGACGGCTTCGTGCTTCGATATCGACCGCAGGAAGAGAACGTCGATGGATTGCCAGGCCGGGAAGGCGTTTTTCTTCCCTGTTCTTTTTGGCTGGCCGATTGTTTGCATTTGCTCGGCCGGAAAAAAGAAGCGCGCGAATTATTCGAACGCTTGCTCAATCTGCGCAACGATCTCGGTCTTCTCTCCGAAGAATACGATCCGCGCGAAAAGCGTCAGCTCGGAAATTTCCCGCAGGCCTTTTCGCACGTCGCGCTCGTTAGTGCAGCAGCAATTTTAGGCAATGAAATGTTTCGCCCTTGGATTGATTAAACTCGCCCTTCGGTGGAAGAAACGAGACGACGGATCAAATCCTCAATAGCGACAATTCCGCGCAGATTTCTTTTATTATCCAGAACAGCAGCCAGCCCAAGACGCGCGGCACGCAACCGTTGGACAATACGGTAAGCTAATTCGTCCTCCCTGGTCAGCACGATTCGCCGCACGTAATTGCTCAGCGGCCTGGCTCCATTTTGTTCGAGGAGAATATCCAGAACGTTGATCAATCCGGTCGGCTGACCTTCAGCGTTAATCACCGGCAGATGGTCCAGACCTGAGGATGCGCCTAGCTTAAGCGCTTCCTCGGTTGATGCGCCCGGCTGCACCGCGATGACATTCGAGAGAGGCACCATCACGTCGCGCGCCTTAATGTTCCAGAAGTCAACGACGTTGTGAATCATTGCACGCTCAGTGGCGGTCAGGGAGCCTTCGCGCTCACTTTGGGTCATGATCTGCTTCAGCTCCTCGCGCGCGGCAAAAAGCCGGGCATGTTTCGCGGCACGCCTTGGCAGTAGGAGCCGCCCCAATCGCTCGCCGAGTTCCAGTATAGGTGAGAGCAGGATCGAGACGAATTCGAGAATGCCGGCCAGGCCAGCTAAAGCGCGAAAGGGAAATCGCCGAAAAAGCGATTTCGGCAGGACGGAAAGCAGAAACAGATAAACTGGAACTGCGATCACCAACGCGAGAAAAAATCCAGCATACCCGAAGGAGTGAACCAGCTGCCGCGTCAACAAAAGGAGACCGAGTATATCGGCCGCGTTCGTAAAGAGCAGGACAGTTACGAGTAGCCGTTCCGGCTGTTTCAACAAGCGATTCAGCCGCAAAGCTGGTGCTACGCCTCGCTTCACATTTTGGCGCAACCGTACTGGATCAATTGAAAGGAGCCCGCTTTCGATTCCGTTGAAGAAGAAAGAAACAATCCAGCAGCAGAAAATAATCAAGGCGGTCATCATGCTGCAATGCTGGTCTTGTGTGGCGTTTCCTCAATGCCGCCGCCGGTTGTTTTCTCCAGCAGGACTTCCTCAACTCGTTTACGGCCGGCCCGGCGCACGGTGATGATGAGTCGCGGAATCTCCAGTTTTGTCCCGGAGGCTGGCAAATAACCCAGGCGCGTGAAGACAAATCCGCCAATGGTGTCGATTCCTTCCGCTTCAATTTGAAACCCCAAATGTTCGCTTACATCATCAAGCCGCGCGTTTCCGCTCACGAGAAATTTCCCATCCTCAAGCGGCTCGATGTAAAGATCGACGTCTCCCCGCGGAATCGCGTCGCTAAGAATCTCCTCCACGATATCAGACAGAGTGATAATTCCTTCGGTTCCGCCAAACTCATCCACCACCACGGCCATCCCCTGGGGATGGGTCAGAAACAGTTTGAGCAACTCCAGTGCGCGCATCGTCTCAGGCACAAAAGAAGGAGCGATTAATTTTTCCGTGTAATGATCTGACGGATCGAGCAGGAACATTTTCACATCGATGATCCCGAGAATTTGGTCGGGCGTGTCCGCGTAAACCGGAACGCGACGATAACGTTTCCCCTTTAATCGCGCGACCGCTTCCTTATTCGTCAATTCGTCCGGCAGCGCAAAACTGTCCACGCGCGGGGTCATACAGTCTTTCGCTGTTTTATCGCCAAGTTTGATAATTTCGTTAATCATCTCGGCTTCTCCTTCATGCAATGCGCCTTCCTCCTGGCCTATCTCGACCAGCATTCCAAATTCGGCGTCGCTCAAGCGCGGTCGCGTTGGCAAATGCAGCGGAGTGAAAAGATTGGCAACACGGGCGCTGACCGTCTCAAGCGCGTATCCTACGCGCTCGAGCAGCGGCATCGATACTTGCAGCGTGAATGCCCCAATAGCGGAGAGTCGATAAGGGGCTGAAAGGGCCAGGAGCTTCGGAATTAAATCGCAAACCACCACCACAATTGTGAAGATCGCAATTCCTGCCAGCCATTGCGGGATCTGTGTTCCTAATGGGCCTTCCCACAGAAAAAAGAGACACAAAATTACCAATGGCACTTTCACGAGTCCGTCGCCCAAAAGCAGTACGTTCAGAACGCGACGCGGATTTTCCCGGAAGAGTTGGATGAATTTCATCAGTCCGGGATGATGCTCCTCCAGCCGGCGTAATTGATGCGGCTTAAGTGAGAAGAGTGCTGTTTCCAGTCCGGAAAAAAGCGCGGAACAGAAGATCAAAAATAAAATGACGGCCAACAGAATGACCAAACCCGCGCCTGTCGTCATCTGTGGTGGCGCGGCCATCCGGGCTGTGAGAATTCACACGCCGGGCATTCGTGGCGTGTTTCCTCTGGGAAATTGATACGTGCTGGTTTGCTCATTATCTGAGCCGCGACCAAGTTAAAACCCTTCATGACTAAAGGCGAGAGGATTTCGCGATTCGTAGCTGAGCTGGCGGCTGAACAGGTCCACCCAAACGAGGCGGACATCGCGAAGCACCCATTTTATCGCACCTTTTTTCAGTGCTGGAATGAACAACGGTATTACGAAGCGCACGATGTCCTCGAGCAGCTTTGGCTGAACACCGATACGAATGACGACCAGTTTTTCAAAGGGCTCATCCAGGCGGCGGGCGCCTTCGTTCATCTCCAAAAAAATTTCGCGCATCCAACCCATGCGAAACACAGCCGGCGTTTGCAGCCGGCGGTGCGACTCTTTCGACTAGCCGAGCGCAACTTGTCGATCTTTGCGCCGAAACATTATGGACTCGACGTGGCCGCGGTTTGCAAACTGTTGCGCGCATACGCCGATCAAATCGTCGCCTCTGATTATAAAACCAATCCGTGGTCGCCGGATACCGCGCCGAAGCTGAAGCTTCTGTAGCAACCGGCCTGTGGCCGGTTTCCCTCACGGCGCACAGCGCCGTGGCTACAACATATTCACCTGGTGAAAATTAATTTCATGCCGGCGATCATTAGAACCGTCGCCAGCAAAAGCGAGATCGTGCGCACGGGGAAATGGCGACTGCCGAGACGAGAGCCAATTATGCCGCCGACAATCGCAGCCGCTGCAAGCAAAATGCCGAGCGAAGGAATCGAATGCTTCGCGGTAAAGTAACCAACCAGTCCGGCAATGGAATTCACAAAGATAAATAGCGCCGATACCGCCGCGGCCTGGCGGATATGCGCCCATCGGCGAAATAGGAGCAGCGGTGTGAGGAAAATTCCTCCACCGGTCCCGGTTAGCCCGGAGAGGAATCCAATGCCCGCTCCCACTCCGATCGCCGTCGGGCGCGAAGGTGGAGTCACGTGGCGCGGATCCGAACGGTGAAAAATCAACCGTACCGCTGAAAAGAGGAGCACCAAACCAATCAGGATTTTTAGAACAGACGCGGACGGTTGTAAGTAACCACCTAGATAAGCGGTTGGAACGGAAAGCAGCGCAAATGGCCAGAATAATTTCCAGTTAAAGTGACCCGCTCGCCAAAATTGGAACGCGCCGATGGACGCGACCAGAATGTTCAGCAGCAAAGCTGTCGGTCGGATCGTGGTGGGTGCAAGTCCCCACAGCGTCATGATCGCGATGTAGCCCGATGCTCCCGCATGACCGACCGAAGAATAGAGAAATGCAATCACCCCGACGGCCAGAAAAAGCGAGATGAGATGCGTGTAGTCCATTTCCATTTCCGTGACGCAACGCTCCAACGATTATTTCGCGGATTCGAAACTTGCACCGCGAATTGCCGGGTGCAGCTTCAGCCGCGGCCAACGCCATGACAAGCTACTTCCGCTTTGGGATTCTCGCGTTAACGTGCTTAGTGACGCCAGACCGTATTCTCGCTGAGCCCGCGCCCGGCGTTTCAGAGCATACAAACCGGCTCGCCCACGAAAAATCGCCATACCTTCTCCAGCACGCGCACAATCCGGTCGATTGGTATCCGTGGGGCGAAGAGGCTTTCGCCAAAGCGCGTCGCGAAAACAAACCGATCTTTCTCTCGGTGGGTTATTCCACCTGTCATTGGTGCCACGTTATGGCACATGAATCTTTCGAGAGCGAAGAAGTCGCCGCCATCATGAACCGGGAATTTGTGAACATTAAAGTCGATCGGGAAGAGCGGCCAGATGTCGATCGGGTTTACATGACGTTCGTGCAGGCGACCACAGGCGGCGGTGGCTGGCCAATGAGCGTCTGGTTGACGCCGGATTTAAAGCCATTCGTTGGCGGAACGTATTTTCCACCGGACGACCGATATGCTCAGCCCGGTTTCAAAAAAGTTCTCGAGCGGATTGCTTCTGCCTGGAAACAGGATCACGAGAAGATTGCCGGCCAAGGCACGAAAATCATCGAGGCCTTACGCGAAGCGCAAACTGCGGAATCGAGCGCTGCGGAAAAGATCGACACAAAGATTCTGGACGCTGCTTATGAACAGTTTTCTCGCAGCTTTGACGCACGCGATGGTGGATTCGGCAGTGCGCCAAAATTCCCGCGCCCGGTTACGCTGAATTTCCTTTCCCGGTTTTACGCGCGCGATCCATCATCCGAATCCGGCAAGGATGCACTGGAAATGAATCTCGTGACGCTGCGCAAAATGGCGGCGGGCGGAATGCACGATCATCTTGGCGGCGGTTTTCATCGTTACTCGGTCGATCGCTACTGGCACGTGCCGCACTTCGAAAAGATGCTTTACGATCAGGCGCAGCTCGCCGTCGCGTATCTCGACGCGTTCCAAATCACACAAGATCGACAATTCGAATCGGTCGCGCGTGATGTTCTCGATTACGTCGCGCGTGATATGACTTCAAAGGAAGGTGGATTTTTTTCCGCCGAAGACGCCGACAGCCTTTTCGAGCACGGAAAACCCGGGCACGGCGAAGGAGTGTTTTACGTTTGGACAAAAAATGAAATTGACGCCGCGCTCGGCAATCTCGCGGAAATTTTCGACTTTCACTACGGCGTGCAATCACACGGAAACGCGCCTGAAGGAAGCGATCCGCAGGATGAATTCCGTGGAAAGAATGTTTTGATTGAGCGGCATACCGCAGCTGAGACCGCGCAGCATTTTAGAAAGAGCGAAGATGAAGTTCGACAGTCGCTTGCGCGCAGCCGCGAAGAATTATTGTCGATCCGAAGTAAACGGCCGCGACCGCATCTCGACAACAAAATCATCGGAGCGTGGAATGGCCTCATGATCTCGGCCTGCGCGCGTGCGGCGCAGGTGCTCGACGAGCCGCGTTACTTGGAAAGCGCGACGCGGGCCGCGGCTTTTATTCGCACACATCTTTGGGATGAGTCGAAGAAAACGCTGTATCGCAGCTATCGCGGCGGACGCAGCGATGTGGAAGGCTTTGCCGATGATTACGCGTTTGTCATACAGGGGCTTCTCGATCTTTATGGAGCCTCCCTCGACATCGAATGGTTAAAGTTCGCCATAGAATTGCAGGAGACCCAGGACCGCCTGTTCTTCGACGAGAAGAGCGGCGGTTACTTCAGCACAACCGGCAAAGACGCCAGCGTCGTCCTGAGGATGAAGGACGATAACGACAGTGCGGAACCGGCCGCGAGTTCGGTCGCTGCGCTCAATCTTTTGCGGCTGGCGCAAATCCGAGGCGAAAAACAATGGCAGGGACGCGCCGAAAAAACGATTGGCGCATTTCATGTTACGCTTTCACGGTTTCCAAGTGCCATGCCACAAATGTTAGTTGCGCTCGATTTTAGCACGAGCAAGCCACGACAGATCGTGATTGCTGGAAAGAAGGATGCGCCGGAAGCAAAAGCGCTGCTAGCGGAGGTCCACCGGCACTTTTTGCCAAAGACGATTCTGCTCCTGGCCGATGGCGCTGAAGGTCAAAAATATTTGGGCGAAAACAACGAAGCGATCCGTGCCATGTCGCTGGTCGATGGAAAACCGGCCGCTTACGTCTGCGAAAATTTCACCTGCAAAGCGCCTGTAACCGATTCAAATCAGCTTGCTGAACTGGTGGCACAGTAATTTAATAAATTCGCCGCGGAATGCCTTCACGGTTGGCTATGATCTCATTCCAGGTTCTTGGTCAACACCAGTTCGGTGCCGCAGCGCTTGAGCAAGTAATCGACTTCGTCAAAGGCGTTGCGAATGAGATATAAACCGAGCCCGCCCGGTTTGATCATATCGTGGGAGCGGCCCTTCATTTCGTGGGGCCTGACCTGTTCACCATAATCGCGCAAACGCATGCGCACGCATCTACGGAGCCCTTCCATCGATAATGCGATTAGTTGATCGTCACGTAACCGGTAAGCGTAGCGAATAATGTTGGTGCATGCTTCATCCACGCCGAGCACCATGAGGAGCCGCTCTTTTTCTGAAAATGGATAGCCATTTAGAAATTCACGAACGCAGTTGCGCATCAGGGCAAGATTACCGGTGTGGCTGCTGAACTCGACGGTCTTTTTCTTCATCGACGCATAAGCAAGCTGAACAGACCTGCTACCTCATTCAAGTCGGAAGCCAAACGTTTGCAAGATCGACAACCGCTCTTGTTGAAAACGCGTGGACAGCAGATGAAACAATGTTCAATTTCGCCCATGTGGAAATCGCTCGCCGCGTTCTTGCTTTTCGTCACGCTGGCGCCAGCGGGGGCGGAGGAACAAGCCACCGCTTATCAAGCTTTGCGCGTGGTCGGCAGGCAATTTGGCCGCGGCGCTCTCAATCATGTTGTATCGATTACCGGTGTCGAAGGCAATCCGCAGCCGGAGAAGTGGAAAATCATGCTGGAGGATCCGAGCGCGCCGGGGCGCGTGCGTGAAGTTGGGGTTGGTGATGGACACATTGCTTCCGCACGCACACCGTCGCGCTCAATCGCTGGTTCTACTGAAGGGGCAACGATTAACACCGCGCGTCTGAATCTCGATTCCAGCGGCGCGTATGCGGTGGCAAGTCATACGGCGGAAAAATCGCACACGGGTTTTTCCACCGCCAGCTACACCCTGCGCACGGATGAACGCGGCGAGCCTGTGTGGATCGTTACGCTCACAAACAAGTCGTCGCGTCCGGTCGGCACGATTTACATCGGCGCGAGTCGCGGTACGGTCAGGCGCACGGAAGGAATGTTTGCCGGTGCGAGCATGGAGGAGGTGGAAACCGACCGCGATGAAGGGAAGGGTGGGATCATTAGTACGGCAAAAGCGCGGATCAGAGGAGCTTTCCATCGGGCACAGGATGAAGCGCGTGACATGTTCGAAAGAGTTCGACGCTCGTTTACCGATTTCATTAATCGGGATTGAAGGACAGGGGCGTTGGCGGTGATTGTGTTGACATGGAGGGACGCGCTCTGTCGCGTCCGTTTTTCTACATTTTTCGCATTGCCTCCGTATTGGAATTTGGCGCAATGCGGTATTTGTGAGATGACTTCTAGCGACGGAAGCCGACGCACCAAGCGACATTGCTAATGAAGATTACCAACGAGGAACGCGAGAAGTTTTGGCCACCTTTGCCTTTCGCGGAGTGGGAGGAAACGGCGGCAACGCTGCACATGTGGACACAAATCGTCGGCAAGGTCCGCCTCACGCAAACCCCGTGGATTAATCATTCGTGGCACGTCACTCTCTATGTCACTTCGCGCGGCCTAACCACTTCGCCGATTCCGCACGGGCTCTATACCTTCGAGATCAGTTTCGATTTTATCGATCACGAACTGCGCATCGTAAAAAGCGACGGCGCGGTGCGTGTCTTAGAGTTGCGTCCGCAATCCGTGGCCGAATTTTACCATGAGGTGATGAACGCGCTGGCTGCACTTGCGTTGCCAGTGACCATCAACACTACGCCGAACGAAATCCAGGATGCGATTCCGTTCGAGCGCGATGAAGCACACCGGTCATATGATCGAGAATATGCAAATCGCTTCTGGCGCGTTCTTGTGCAGGCCGATCGCGTGTTTAAGGATTTTCGCTCGCGTTTCTGCGGAAAATGCAGCCCGGTGCATTTTTTCTGGGGAAGTTTTGATCTCGCAGTCACGCGTTTCTCGGGCCGTCCGGCCCCGCCACATCCCGGCGGCGTCCCGCATCTTCCAGATGCGATCACGCGCGAAGCTTATTCGCAGGAAGTGAGCAGTCTCGGCTTCTGGCCGGGGGGCGGCCCAGTGCCGATGCCGGTTTTTTATTCGTACGCATATCCGGAGCCGGCGGAGTTTGCGCAGACAAAAGTGCAGCCGGATGCTGCATCTTACAACGCGCAGCTGCACGAATTCATTTTACCTTACGATGCAGTGCGCACCGCCGATTCGCCGGATGATGTTCTGCTCGATTTTGCGCAGAGCACGTATGACGCCGCATCAAAACTCGGGAAATGGGACCGCGCAGCGCTGGAAGAAGTTAAACCTTCCTTGCATTCCGCACGGTCGCACCGGTAAATTACACGCCATGCTCTCGAATGACGCGGTGCATGCCGAACAAGGCGCTTGGAAAGGTCTCGCCCCCGGATGGCGTCAACTGTACGGAGATTTCAATCGGCTTGGGGTAAGTATCGAGTGGCATGATTTTAGAACGGAACGCCCACTCGACTGGGGCCGCAGTTTTCACCCGCGTAGCCTGGAATTTTGTTTAAATCTCGACGGCCGCGGAGCGGTAGGAGCAGAGGGTCAGGCTCGGAGCGATTATATCCCGGGCAAGTCCGGCTATTATGCTGTTGCGGATGAGCCCCTGCCGGCATCGCGTCACGCGCATGATCATCACCAGTTCGTGACCATCGAATTTTCGAGAAATCATTTGCAAAAGCAATTCGTACAGAACGAAGCCGATCTGGAACCGGAGATTCGTCGGGTGATCTTCGGCGGAAAGAATGAGAGCGTAATCGCACCCGCGCGTCCGATGTCGATCCAACAACGCAGTGTGGTCGCGAGTCTGGCCGAGCCGCCAGTCGCAAAAGCGGCACAGATCCTCTGGTATCAAAGCAAAGCGCTCGAGCTGATGGCGCATTTTCTTTTTGCGCCCAAAGACCCGGAATTTTTCTGTATGCGGCAAAAACGGGTGGCGCGTGAGCGGGTCGAGCGAACCAAGGAACTGCTAAAGCGTGATCTGGCAAATCCGCCGACGCTCGAAATGCTGGGCCACGAAGTCGGCTGCAGCCAATTTTATCTCAGCCGGATTTTTTCGCGCGAGGTCGGTCTCACCATTCCCCAGTATTTGCGCAATTTAAGAATGGAGCGCGCGGCGGAACTGTTGCGCACGGGCCGCTACAACGTGACCGAAGCTGCGACCGCGGTGGGATATTCGAGTCTCAGTCATTTCAGCAAGGCGTTTTGCGAAACGATCGGGTGCTGCCCGGTACTTTATCCCGCGGCGAAGAACGTCATTCTCGATCGCTGAGGCGATCGCCGTAAATCGTTAAAAAGTTACATCGTTACATTGTTGCACCGTTGTAACTTTGTAACTTTTGTAACCATTTAGCTCCAATGAAAATCGCCCGCGCTCTCATTTCGGTTTCCGATAAAACCGGCATCGCGTCATTCGCGCGCGCGCTTGAGCGACAAGGCGTCGACGTTATTTCCACTGGCGGCACCGCGAAGTTGCTGCGCAAGGAAAAAATTCCCGTACGTGAGATTTCCAGTTTCACCGCGTTTCCCGAGGTACTGGAAGGGCGCGTAAAAACTCTCCATCCGCGAGTGCACGGCGGACTTCTCTACAAGCGCGGAAATCCGAAACATGAAGCCGAAGCGCGCGAGTGTGGATTCGAGCCGATCGATCTGGTCGTGGTCAACCTTTACCCGTTCGAGGCGACCATTGTTAAACCAGACGTAACACTTTCGGAAGCGATCGAAAATATCGACATCGGTGGGCCATCGATGATCCGAAGCGCCGCAAAGAATTATGAATCGGTTACGGTCGTTGTCGATCCGGCCGATTACGATGTGGTGCTTGAAAATATGCGAGACAACAATGGCGGGACCACTCTGAAATTGCGCGAACGCCTTGCCATTAAAGCGTTCATAAAGACTTCAGCATACGATCGGGCCATCGGCAGTTTCTTGAATACAAAGCAAGCGACCGATGCGTCGTTTTCGCTCTCTGTGCCGCTGGTTGCTCGTCTTCGTTACGGAGAGAATCCGCATCAAACCGCCGCGCTCTACGGCGATTTTGACAAATATTTTGAAAAACTTCACGGCAAAGAGCTTTCCTTTAATAACATTCTCGATATTAGCGCGGCGACGAACTTGATCGGCGAATTCGAACAACCAACAGTTGCGATTCTCAAGCATACAAATCCGTGCGGCGTCGGTTCCGATCTTGATCTTCGCAAAGCATGGGACAAGGCGTTTGCGACTGACAAACAAGCGCCCTTCGGAGGGATCATTATTTGTAACCGTCCGGCCGACGAGCCACTGGCCAAGGCAATCGTCGAAATTTTCAGCGAAGTGATCATTGCGCCGGATTTTGACGCGGAGGCGCGCAGCATTTTACAGAAGAAAAAGAATCTGCGTCTCATTCGGCTGATCACTTCAGCAATCGAAGCAAGATCGACAATCGATGTTCGATCAGTTTGCCGTGGGGTGCTAGTCCAGGATCCGGACACTGCAAATCAAGTGCCGCAAAACGTCGTGACGAAAAGGC
>WNGK01008693.1_pt1 | contig 11562 bp, 15 predicted proteins | sample 5400601 | NCBI WGS metagenome assembly WNGK01 (sample SAMN13153376, study PRJNA577476) | soil metagenome | isolation source: 60 cm soil or saprolite under Garry oak tree replicate 1 | place: USA:California | collected 2016-06-15
CAAGGAGCCGCACGACGCTTTGCGGGGTGTAGAATTGGCCGCCTTTCTTTCCTTCGGCGCTGGCGAACTGGCTGAGGAAGTATTCGTAAACGCGGCCTAAGATATCTTTCGAGCGGCTCGCTTTGTCGCCCATGCCGATCGTGCCGATGAGGTCGATGAGTTCGCCGAGCCGGTTCTTGTCGAGCGAAGGGCGAGCGTAATCTTTCGGCAGAATGCCTTTCAGCCGCGGGTTGTCGCGCTCAATCGCGACCATCGCGTCATCGACGATCTTGCCGATGGTTGGTTGCTTGGCGCTGTTCTGAAGATAAGTCCAGCGTGCAGCGGGCGGAACCCAGAAAATGTTTTCCGCGCGGTATTCATCGGGATCTTCCGGGTTAGCTCCGGAATAGTCTCCCTCCCCGGCAATTAGCTTCGCGTGGTGTTCTTCGAAGCTATCGGAAATGTACTTCAGGAAGATGAGGCCAAGGACGACATGCTTGTACTCGGCGGCGTCCATGTTGCTGCGGAGTTTGTCGGCAGCGAGCCAGAGCTTGGCTTCGAAGCCAATGTTAGCGGAGTTATTGGAAGAGTTTTTGGATTGCCCACGCGCCATTTGAGAGGCGGAAGATAGCAGAAATTTGGCTACCTGAGTAACGGAAACTGCGGACGTGATTAGTTGAGTGTTGAGAGTTGAGAGCGCCGATTAGTCAGCCTTCTCCGGCAGCAGCCGGGCTGCGGCGAGCCAGGGAGGTCAGCCGCGACCAGCGCAGTGATTGATGATTCGTGATCGGTGATTGGTGATCAGTGGGGAAAGAGTTGAGAGTCCAGAACTCCCATACGCTCATGCAGACCAACCAAGCCACTTGAATACGGCGCCCTCAACTTCGGCCAGTTGCGTTGTATTCAGTGCGCCGAGTTTGCGAATGGAGCGAGCGGTCGGGTAAGTGGCGATGCTTTGCGCGACGAACGCGCCCTCTTTGAGAAAAGGAACTCCTATTTTGATTTCAAACTGCGAGTTACGCAGCGCGGTGGTATGGAAAACAACCGTGACAAGGGCGCGGTCGGCATCGCTAAACGGAATGCTGAGAATCAGAACCGGCCGGACTTTCTCGACCATGCCGCAATCGAACAGCCAGACTTGCCCGCGCCTAGGGGGCACCTTCCTCCTCGCCCAGTATCGCGGCCAGTGCGTCGCCGGCGGCAGCGGCAACGTCATCGTTGAGCGGGCCGGAATCCCACGGCGGAAGATGGTAAATGACTTCCCGCACGAACTCTTGCTTTTCCTCGGCTGGTAGCGACTCGAACTCGGAAAGCAGTTTTGCTGTCGCGATACTCATGCGGAAATATTAACAGGCATTGGTAAGGATGTCAGCCGAAAACCTGGTGACCATGCCAGAAAACACCAGTGAGTTTGTGACAGTGCAGCGAAGGGTGCCGCCAGTTTGTTGAGAAGAGCGCAAATTTCGCGCGGGCGGCGCGTTTAATCTCGGGAGGAAGATTTCGAAATTCTCTCTTAAATCCAACCGTGCGCCGATAGATCACAGGTCTTCGACCGTGTCGTCCATCGTGTGGTGATCCTTGGGCTCGATCGGATCATTCTCATGTTCCTTGACGTCCTTGAGATCTTTGGCGGTGGGTTTACGAGCCGGGACGCTGGCGGCAAAGAATATCGGGTCCAAAGAAACCTCTTTGGTTTTCCCCTTGGCTTTCGTGGACGCTTTCATCAGACAAGAAAATAGCCGAACTCATCGGAACGCGCAATTTTGCACGAGATATCAGACGACTTCGGACGACAACCACGTTGACTCGCGCTCTCCCGATCGCTCGCCCGTTTCCCAAACGTACAATGCAGTCCATCCAACGGCGTCCCCACACGTCGTATTCATCTGAATGGCGCGCGGGCTGCGAAGCACATTTGCTGCTTGTAATGCGCCGTGCTCGGTAAAGGCATAGGGGAGAGTGCGCCGACCACCACGCCCGGTTTTTGACATCGCAATTTGCGATGTCAAAGAGTCGAACTCCGCACGGCTAAGCTGAAACATGAAATCCGTCGGGAACCCCGAAAGCTTTCGGGGTTACGTTTGATCGCTTCATTGAAGAGAAACGTGGGAAGGTCACGCCGCTTTTCTTCGACCGCCTCGATGACCGTCGAACCGCCGTAATGTAGCAGCTGCCGGGCGGACTGGTTGAAGCTGGCAACGGAATTCGGAGTCCAATGCGTTCGCGATCTTCACCATGGTTTCCAGAGAGAAGTTCGTGTCACCACGCAGAATTTTGCTGATGTAAGCTGGATTGACTCGGATTCTGGCCGCAAGTTCGCTTCGCGAGATGTTCAATTGACGCATTCGCGTGAGCATCGCGTTCGTGAACTCGATTGATGCGCCTTCCGCCCGGTATTCGTGAGTTTCGCGTGCTGCTTTGAGCGCGGCCTGAATTTCTTCATGGATTTGTTCAATCGTTTTCATTTTGGTGTGATGTCTTTCAATTTTCCCGCTTGCTTCGCTTCGAAATATTTATCTTTCCACTGAATCGCTTCCTCGATTTGTTGGCGTGGAGTCTTCTGTCCTTGTTTGATGTAACCATTAACGCAGATCACGACGCGCCCTTCATCATAGAACCAAAGAAGCCGTAAACCTCCTTTCGTCCGAAACTCAAAAATTCCGTCACGTAATTGCTTTGATTTCTCCGCGTCCTTCGGAGGGCCTGTCTCGACAACGTAATCAAGGATCCGAACCAATTTCGGCCATTCCTTCGCAGCGCGGCGCATCGCCTGCTGTTGAAATTCGAAGTAGGGAAGATTGATTTTTTCATCCTCTTGGGTGCCAATCGCGATCAATCGGAAACGCGGCCCCTGATTAATCTGATAGGCAACGATCATACGATTTAACCTTTAGGTTAACATGTCAAGAAGTGTTTTTGCAACCAAACCCTATTCGGCGGCGCTATTGGGCGAAAGCCGTCGATGTTCCGGCCACAGCGCTACGACCGCGAGAGCAACGATGATTCCAACTGAGACTTCAATGAACCTATGCAAAGCAATTATCCACGGTGCACCTGAGCGCGGAATTAGAACGATGATGGTGAGAGTAATGATCGCGTAGTGATATGCGGTCTTCTCCAAACGAGACGCGATCGAGAGCAGTCCGACAAGAAAAATCGCAACCGCGAACGCGACCAGATTTGCTCCGAAGTAATTTGCTTCGAGTGCTCCAACTGACGCACCGACAGCGGTGGCGATGATTCGCCCGATCGACAGCGTTAGTGTCGCGCCGAACGTGGATTGGATGACGATCAAAGTCGCGATCGCGGCCCAGTACGCTTCGGGCATTTGCACGAGCCGCGCGATTATGACCGACGCGGTCGCGGCGACTGCTGTGCGAATGCCGTGTGTGATCGAAGGAAGGTTCTTCTTGTCCCAAGCCCAGAATTTCATAAGTCAATCATCTTCGCCGCCGGTTCGCCTTGGCAAGATCACAATCGATGGAATGGGAGCATGGATTGCAGTTGGAATTTTGTAAGCAAACGTCAACTCCGAAAGTGTTGACTCATGCGCTCCCGCTCATTTCGATCTCTCGGTTTGCCCATCTATGTCGCTCGCGTCCCCGCGGCTCCGTTCGCGAGCAGGCGCTCAAGGTTTAATTCAGTGAGGGTGTTTTCGGCGGTCGTAGACGGCCGCTACAGATAAATCTGCGAGATCCGCAATGCTATAGGCCAAATTCGTCGCATCTTGCGAGGATCTTTTTCGGACGCCATTTGCTCAGTTGTTCCGGGCCTGCATTGAACGCATCGATTCCGGAAAATGAGAACCGCTGATTACGCTGATTTAAACGGATGCAAAAGAGAGAAAAATAATCCGGGATCGGAGACTTTTAGATTGGGCCACAGATGAACACAGATTTTCACAGATCAAAAAAGCATTCCTTTCCGATCTGTGTTTCATCTGTGTCAATCTGTGGCTTACTCCGCCATGTTTCTTTCGTTTGTTCATGATATCGGCGACATCCGCGTCATCCGCGGTCGTTCCTTTCGGTTGCGACGGAGCCGCGCTAGGTAATCCGCGGTTAGTCATGTCTCGCTCTCTCCAACGAGGTAGCGAGCAGCGACTCGTAGGGGGCATGGAAAAATCCCACGCTTGCGTCGTAGCGAGCAACTGAAGCGCGTCGTTAGGTTGTTAGCATGAAAGCGACTAAATCTTTAGCTATCGCGGTGATCGCGACGTCGGTGCTGGCGTCAAACGCCTTTGCGCTGTTCAGGTCACCCTATCCGCTCAAAGCCACTGCGCCGGATACGATCATCGTCACCACCGATGACAGGCATGATTCGATTCGCTCGACTGTGCGAGCCTCAAAATAAACATCCATCAATGAATATGAATACAAGAAGAGAATTTCTGAGCATCACTCTCAAAGGCGCGACCATGGCGGCGGCGTCAGGGTTGCTTGCCGAAGCAGCCGCCGCGGCAGACACAGCGGATATGGCCGGGAACGCCGGTAGCGCGCAAACTTCAGGCGGTAATTCTAAAGGACATTACAAACCACCTTTCAAATTCGCGATGGGCGGTGTTCCGCTCGGCAACGAATTCGAGGTTGTTACCGACGAGAACGCCTATGCCACGATCGAAGCAGCATGGAACGCTGGCGTTCGATACTACGACATGGCCCCGTGGTACGGACTAGGTCTGGCTGAGCGCCGCTACGGCAACTTCCTTCATAACAAGGACCGGAGCGAATACGTTCTTTCCACGAAGGTGGGCAAGCTGCTTAAGGCCTCGAAAACGGCGAAGAATAAAGAGTACTTTCCTTTTTCACCTTCACCCAACGATGTGATCTACGACTACACGGCATCCGGTGTTCGGCGATCTATCGAAGACAGTCTCCAGCGGCTTGGTATCGACAGCATCGACATCGCCTTTGTGCATGACATCTCCTCCGATAACAAGTATCTGCCAACTCCCTGGCAGGAGCAGTTCGAAATTGCGCGAAAAGGCGCCTTTCCCGAATTGACTCGCATGCGGGAAGAGGGATTGATCAAAGGCTGGGGAATCGGGGTCAACACGCCGGAGCCGATCATGCGTTTGTTGGAGGTTGCAGATCCCGATGTGTGCCTGCTGGCGTCGCAGTATTCTCTGATCGATCACAAGAACGCTCTCAATCAGGTATTTCCAGCAGCGCGAGCAAAGAACGTCTCCTTCGTGATCGGTTCTGCGCTCAATGCGGGATTCATCTCAGGAAGCCCTCGCTATAACTATGGAAAACAGTCCTATAAGATTCCGGCAGCCTTTATTGAAAAACGGAGAAAGCTTCGGGATGTGGCGGCCAATCATGGAGTAGACCTTCGAACCGCCGCTCTGCAATTCTCTGCAGCCCCCGATGTTGCCTCTGCCTTGGTGGTGGGCTGCAAAAGCGAACAACAAATCCTTGCGGATTACACTTCCATGCAGACGAAGATCCCCGCCGAGTTCTGGGCGGATCTCAAAGCGCAGAATCTGATCGAGCAAAACGCGCCAGTGTCGCAGATGGCGCCCGCGGGCGTGTGACCCACTGGAGAGGAAGCGCGAACAACCGGCTTTGGTTGTTCATGGTTAAAGCAGTTCTGAGCGGACGCGGCGATAAAATGTCGATTTAGCGAAAGTTAATTTGTTTTGTTAGTGGAGCGCTCGCCACGGCGAGCTCATTGGCGCACCTCGCCGCGATGTTCTGGAAGAGAAGTTCGTGATGTCGAGGGCACCATCGGTTCGAGCTGGACTGGCGTTTGCACCCGAGGTGCGTGCGCTCCCCGGGTCAAATTGCGCTAGCTATTCGCCTGTGATCTTCGCGACGCTCTGATGCTGTTCCGGCCACACCGCAACGACCGCAAGAGCAACGATGATTCCGACCGAGACTTCAATGAATCTATTCAAAGCAACTATCCACGGTGCAGCCGAGCGCGGAATTAGAACAATGATCGTGAGAGTAATGCTCGCATAGCGATATGCCGTCTTCTCCAAACGAAACGCGATGGGCAGCAATCCGACGAGAAAAATCGCAACCGCGAACGCGACCAGATTTGCTCTGAAGTAATTTGCCTCGAGTGCTCCAACTGACGCACCCACCGCCGTGGCGACGGTTCGCCCGATCGAGAGCGTCAGTGTCGCGCCGAGCGTGGATTGCATGACGACCAAAGTCGCGATCGCGGCCCAGTACGCCTCGGGCATTTGCACGAGGCGCGCGATTATCACTGACGCGGTCGCGGCAACTGCTGCGCGAATGGCGTGTGTGATCGAAGGAAGGTTCTTCTTGTCCCAAGCCCAGAATTTCATAAGTGAATGATCTTCGCTGCCAGTTGGCATTGGCAAGATCACAATCGATATCAGAACCGTCAGGCTTAAGCGTGCCGACGCGTTCGATGCCTTCCGACCAGGAAGAAACGCCCAAGTAGAAATGCGTGGCTATGAAACTTCTTGGTGAGAAAACATTCTCATTTTAGGGCGAATCTACTAAACGTAGCGTTAGGACAATGACACCGCGGCTCACACGTCTTCGTAGCAGCTGGTTGCTACCGGCCGTGCTGAGCACGACGGCCGGCGCGGTTGATGTGATCGGCTTTCTCGCACTTGGCGGACTGTTCACCGCCCACATTACCGGGAACGTGGTAATCGTGGCTGCGCATTATGTGACTGGTGGTTTCAGTCAAATCGGCCCGCTGTTGGCGGTTCCCGTCTTCATGGTGGTGATGGGCCTGGTGACGCTGGCGTCCAGCGCAATTGCACGGGCCGGATCGCCACCACTGCGTCAATTGCTGTGGCTTCAAACTGCGCTTCTCTCTGGGTTCCTGCTACTCGGTGTCGGGTTTGGCCGCTTTGACAATGCCGACAGTTCGATGGCGGTCCTCGCCGGAATGCTTGGGGTCTCCGCCATGGCGACCCAGAATGTGCTGGGGAAGCTTGCCCTGAAAGGCGCGCCATCCACCGCCGTAATGACGACGAACATTACTCAATTGACTGTCGATCTGGTAACGCTCGCCCGCCGCCGCGGAAACGCCGACGAACTCGCCAAGGCCCGACGCCGTGCACGCATGACCTTCGCCTGCGTCATCGGGTTCGTCGTCGGCTGTGCCGCCGGCGCCGCCTTGGAAGTCAAGTTCGGCCTCTGGGCGCTGGCGCTCCCCGTTGTTCTCAGCGCGCTGGCCGTCCCGCTGGGCCAGGTTGAGGAGTAATCGCCGAAGCCAAGCCTTCGGCGGGACTAGCTTATTTCGAAATTTACCTCGAAAGAGGGATCACGAATCATCTCCCGAGCGGCACCGAAAAATCCCCCACCCGTGCAATAGCGAGGCTCTGCTCCGCACAATACCTTCACAGCATCGAAATGAACAATTTTCGGCGCATTCACATATGATAAAGACAATCGCTTATCTCGGTCTCAGGACCATGGACACCGGCATGGTGTCTAACCTTTTCAAAGCTGGATGCAAACTTACTATTCTTCTGTTCATTGGAGGAGGGAGTCTGATGGGACAGCAACCTAAAGAAGTCGAACCGCAGCAATTAGTCTTCAAAGACGACGGCACGATTCCTAATAACACACTTCCGCTGCTGCTTTACCGCGAAGCATTTGCTGCAAACACGACGGACCTTGCTTCCCTTATAGAACAGCGCTTCGCCGAAAACGACTGGACCGGTTCGTGGCGGGCAGGCGTCTATCCGTTTCCTCATTACCACAGCACGACGCATGAAGTACTCGGCGTTTTTGCCGGTTCGGCAACGGTGCGGCTTGGCGGCGCGCAAGGTACCACCGTTAAAGTGGGTCCCGGTGACGTGATCGTGATTCCAGCTGGTGTCGGACACCAGAACCTTGGATCGAGCGCCGATTTCAGCGTGGTCGGCGCGTATCCGGGCGGCCGCCGATGGGATCTGCTGCGTGGATTGCCCGGAGAAAGACCGCAGGCCGATCGCAACATTGCAGCTGTGCCGTTGCCCGACAACGATCCGCTTTACGGTCCAAATGGTCCGTTGAAGCGAATTTGGAAATCGCAGTGAAACGGAGCCCACATATGATAAAGAAAATCTCGTATCTCGGTCTCGGAACCATGGGCGGCGGCATGGCGTCCAACCTTCTCAAAGCCGGGTACGAACTTACCGTCTGGAATCGGAGGGCACGACATCATCAAGCCAACTGAAATATCAGCTTCTATGAAGATAGGGCGCAGCGTACAGTGGCTCTAAAGTGAAACGTGCCTTGATCCTTGTTCTGGTGGGAGCAGGGATCGTTACGTTGATTTTGGGCTGTGAACGTTCGGCCAAAAAGGCGAGTTCCACGCAACTGCCACTAATTCCAGAAACGGATCCGTTAGCACAGCCGAAGTCGCCTCAACAAGTTGGCGTACCGGTTGAGATGACTCGTGCGGCGATCCCTGCGGACAATCCGCAGACCCCTGAGAAAATTTCCTTGGGCCAGAGACTTTTTTTCGACCGTCGCTTGTCGGCTGACGGCACCGTCTCGTGCAGCACATGCCATGATCCTGCGCTCGCCTTCACCGACAGGAAGCCCCTCTCCGTCGGCATCCAAGGCCGCGTCGGCCAACGCAACGCACCAACCGTTCTGAATGCCTTCTATAATAAGACGCAGTTCTGGGACGGCCGGGTGAACACGCTCGAAGAGCAGGCGGCGCTGCCGATTGTCAATAGCGTTGAGATGGGCCACCCCAGCCTGGATGCGGCTGTGGCCCAGATCGCGACCGTCCAGGAATACAAGCAGGCATTCCAGCGCGTATTTGGCCGCCCGCCCAATGGTCCCGATCTGCTGCGGGCTATCGCGTCCTATGAACGCACTCAACTATCGTTCGATTCTCCGTTCGATCATTTCATCGCCGGCGAGACGAACGCAATCAGTGAGTCGGCGAAGCACGGCTGGGAGCTCTTCAACACGCAGGCCCGGTGCAATAAATGTCATGCGTTGACCGATACCCAGCGAGACGTCACCGTCTTCACGGACAACGACTTTCATAACATCGGCATCGGCATCATCCGACACAACGTCGTCGCGCTGGCGCGCCAGGCCGAACAGCTCATCAAGTCGGGTGATACTTCGGCCATCGATCGCGCCGCCCTCCAGACGGACATGTCAGCGGTGGGCCGGTTTCTCATCACCAAGAAGGAGAAGGACATTGCCTCCTTCAAGACACCGGACCTGCGCAACGTGCTCGTGACCGGGCCGTACTTTCACGACGGCTCGATGGAGACGCTCTGGGACGTCATGGACCACTACAACAAAGGCGACGGCTTGCAGGATCCGTATCTCGACGAAGACATGCAGCCGCTCGCCCTAACCGAGAGTGATATTGAAGATCTCGTCGCGTTTCTCGCGTCGCTAACGAGCGCGAACTACAAGGAACAGGGAGCGACGGAGTTGGCGCGCCAGCACACACTCTCCCGGACGAATCGGCCCCAGCGCGACACAGCTCGGGCGTTTAGCCCGAAACCGCCGCGGCCCGCTCCGCCAAAGTAGGCTTGCGCTATCTCAAAAGAGGGAGCCGTAGTCAGTTCCTAGGTGGCATTGCAAAATCCTCCAATCGCTCAATGGCGGCGAGTCGGAGAGTGCGGAAGCTTTCGATCAACCGTTCTCGTCCTATACGCCATGAAAACATCAAACCAATTCAATGATTCATCATCACTATCACGGCGCCAATGGGTCCGTTCCGGCCTGGCCACCTGTGGCTATCTCGCGGCTGGCGGTCTCGCGCTGGGCCAGTCGGAAGAGAAAACGGCACCGAAAGGTTACACCCTGCCTGGCCCAGTCACGAATCTAGGTCGGGCGCCCGGATTGCAGACCCGGCTGATCGCCGAAAATCCGAGCGGTGAAAAGACCTACGCCGTGATTTTTGCGAAAGGTGACGAGATCATGTCTGGCCTCACTGAATTTGCCGTGCGCGAAAAATTCGTGGCGGGCCATTTCACCGCTATCGGTGCTTTGGAGAGCGCGCGGTTCGGCTGGTTTGATCGGGCGCAAAATGCCTACCGCAATATCCCAATCGATCACCAGGTCGAGATGATTTCACTCATCGGCGACGTTGGCGTGGTCAATGGCGTGCCGCAAATCCACGCACATGGGGCGGTGGGTTTCCCTGACGGCCAAGTGCATGGCGGGCATATTCTGGAAGCCATCGTGTGGCCGACGCTGGAACTGTTTTTTACGGCATATCGCACACCACTCATCAAAACACGTGACGCTGAAACGAATCTCTTCCTCTTTGATCTGAAAGAGAGAAAGGACGGTTCAAAATGAATGTCTCTGTTTTAGGTTTGGGAATCATCAGAAGCGCGTGGGCAAAACAACTGATCGCCAACGCTCATACGGTTGGTCGCGGCGTTGGCCCCACCCAAAGCTACAATTCCAATGAAGAGTGAAGCCATGAAAGTCGGGGTTGTCGGTGTCGGAAGAGTGGGCGCGGCCTGCGCGCTGTCGCTGGTCGTGCGCGGCTCGGCGCGCGAGGTGATATTAATTGACCGGACACGGGCGCGGGCCAAGGCGGTGGCCACCGATTTGCGCTACGGCGCGCCGCGTCTCACAAAGATGGCCTGCAGTAGCCGTCGTTTGTGGGGCGTCTATGTCAGACGACTTCGAGGGCTGCCTCGAACGAGGGAGTACCGATCACCTCGGCGGCAGGAATAGAAAATCCCACTCATGCGCCATGGCGATTCCTTCATGGCAGAGCGTAGATTCAGCGGATGGAAACGGAGTGCTTTCTCGCTCGCTTCGGCGCCGATATATTGATATATTGGATGCCTCGGCGTAGCCACATCGGAGAAATGTTATGTGGATTGTTCGCTTAGCTCTTCGTCGGCCCTACACGTTTGTGGTAGCAGCGCTGCTGCTGCTCTTGATGACGCCGTTTGTCCTCGTTAGGACGCCCACCGACATATTTCCCGCTATCAACATTCCGGTGGTCAGCGTGATCTGGTCATTCACCGGATTGCCGCCCGACCAAATGGCCCAACGAATCGTTTACAGCGAGGAACGGGCGCTCACCACCACGGTAGATAATATCGAACACATTGAATCGACCTCCTATGACAGTTTCGGCGTAATCAAGGTCTTCTTTCATCCGACTGTGAACCCCTCGACTGCGGTAGCGCAATTGACCGCGGTTTCACAAACAATTTTGAGACAGTTGCCGCCAGGGACCACTCCTCCGCTCATCATCCAATACAGCGCGTCCACCGTTTCTATTCTTCAGTTCGGAATCAGCAGCACCAAGCTTTCCGAGCAGCAAGTGTTCGATATTGCTCTAAACCAGATTCGCATCGGCCTAATCAGTGTGCCGGGGGTCAGCATTCCGTATCCATATGGCGGGAAGCAAAGGGTGGTTTCAGTCGATCTCGATCCTAAGGCATTAGAAGCAAACAACCTTGTCGAATCAGATGTCGTCACTGCCATGAGCACTGGTTCTCTAACTTTCCCGAGCGGCACGGCCAAGATCGGCGGAAAAGAAGTGCCGATTGATCTCAATGTTAACCCGCCGCGAATTGATTTGTTGAACGACCTGCCGGTCAAAAGTGTCGGCGGCACCGTAATTCACATCGGGGACGTCGCACAGGTCCGCGACGGC
>WNGK01007357.1_pt1 | contig 11559 bp, 7 predicted proteins | sample 5400601 | NCBI WGS metagenome assembly WNGK01 (sample SAMN13153376, study PRJNA577476) | soil metagenome | isolation source: 60 cm soil or saprolite under Garry oak tree replicate 1 | place: USA:California | collected 2016-06-15
ACAGGGGGATTTGCGGAAGTTTATCTTGGCGAACATGTCTATCTCCAAAGCTTAGCTGCTATCAAAGTGCTGCATACCCAACTGGGAAAAGATGATACAGCAAACTTTCTATCCGAGGCGCGTACTCTGGTTGGTCTGAAACATCCCCATATTGTACGCATTCTGGATTTTGGAGTAGAAGAGAATATACCCTTTATTGTCATGGAGTATGCGCCAAATGGGACCCTGCGACAACGCTTTCCCAGGGGCACTTCCCTTACACCGGCTATCGTCGTTCCCTATGTGAAGCAGATTGCCTCTGCTTTGCAGTACGCCCATAATCAGAAGCTGATCCACCGCGACGTTAAGCCAGAGAATATGTTGATTCAGGATAATAATGATATCCTGCTGAGCGATTTTGGTGTTGCTGTGATCGCCCAAAGTACCCATCACAAGGGCCAACAAGACGTTATCGGTACCGCAACCTACATGGCACCTGAACAGATCCGTGGTCAGTCACGTCCGAGCAGCGATCAGTATGCATTAGGTGCTGTGGTCTACGAATGGTTAAGTGGCAGATCTCTTTTTCAGGGAACATTCACCGAAGTGTGTTCACAGCACATGTTTGCGGCCCCAGAGCCACTGCGAGCAATGACGCCTGCTATCTCATCCGAGATTGAAAAAGTAGTTATGACGGCCCTCGCAAAAGATCACTCGCAGCGCTTTGCTCATGTGCAGGCATTTGCGACCGCGCTAGAACAAGCCTGCCAGGCAGAACGATCAATCACTGTAACTCCCACACCACTCCCAGCCCGTCAACAGTCTTTCCCAGCCACCTTTTATGGCAAAGACTATCAAACATCCCCAGCTATCCTGGAAGATAGCGCACCATCGTACTCTGCGATCACTGTTGCACCACATTCCGCTTCTCAACCGGCCTTTGGTGCAACAATTCAGGAGCGTCCTGGCTTCCTTTCTCCCCCACAAAGGCACTCTATCCAGTCTCGTCTCCCTGAGTCTTTGCGCTCCCCAATGGGCCTCTTAGCTCTGCTTGCCGTCATTCTGACGTTGGTCTTCTTTGCTGGTGGAGGCGGATTGTTCTATTATGCCGTAACACATCAGCCCGTTGTCAAAACTCAACTTACACCTACCCCTACTGTACATCTTACTCCAACTCCTACCACGTTTCCTACCAATCCCCAGGAAATTTACACGACGGCTACCAGTGGTAACCCGGTACTATCTTCCGCTCTCTCTGCTCAAGATGCCAATAGTTGGGATGTGACGAATTCGAGTGGGAGAGGAGGTTGCAGCTTTACGGGCGGCTCATATCATGCTACGATGCCACTATCAGGATATGTGGCGCTCTGCCTTGCCCAGACAACCAACTTTAGCAATTTTGCCTTTCAAGTGAATATGACCATCCTTACCGGTGCTAACCAGGATGGCGGTGGCCTTATTTTTCGCTCCAATGGCAATGCTTTCTATCGCCTTCGCGTAGGTGTAGCTGGGACTTATGACCTGGTAAACCAGACCAACTCCTTAATTTCTACTTCCAGTTCGGCGATCAAGACAGGACTGAACCAGACCAATGTGCTTACCGTTGTGGCGCACAACCAACAGATTTACCTGTATATCAACAAGAGCTACATCACAACTATTAACGACAGTGCCTCCAGTTCTGGTCAAATCGGGTTGTTCGCAGTAGGCTGGACGACACCTACAGATGTGGCATTTAACAACACAGAAGTCTGGCAATTGTGAGTCTCGCTAACAGGTCCGGCGCCAAGAGAGCGCTCTTGTGACCTCAAAGGAGAGAAGGCTGGTCCAGAAAATTTGGGGACCCCACGTTGCTTATTCCTCTACCAGTGGCTCGTTAAAATCGATCCCCTGGTAGATCTCTTCCATTGGGACATACACATCCACACTTTCGAGGGCTACTTCCTCTCCAGTTTCGTAGCAGACATGACTCCACTCCGAGCTGCCCTCATTGCGTCGGAAAACCTCAACGTGCGGCGCAAACTGACTGATCAGGACTACCTCTTGAATAGTGGAGCACGCTTGATATGCCCTGAATTTATCTACACGATCAATTTTTTCGGTTGAAGGCGAGAGCACCTCTACTACAGTGCGTGGAGAGCGAATCAAAGTGATGCCGCGTCGCCGGTCTGCCGCATCACATGTCACCGTCAAATCAGAGAAAAAGTAGGCGGATTCTGATACCTGGACGCGCATACCAGAACCTTGCACGAAGCAGGAGCTTGTTTGGAATTTACGATGGAGTACTACACGCATATTATGAGTAATTTCGCTGTGTCCTACAGTGGCACCTTCTCTGAGTCTGATCACACCGTCCTGATACTCATACCTCTCCTCGGAAACTGTGTAATCAAGTTGGAAATATTCCTGAAGTGTCATCCTTTCACCACTTTGAGGTAATGCCCGTTGTGGATTATTCATAATCACATCTTTCTCCTAAACTTCCCTTACCATAATCTCCCTTATCAAGTATGCTAGCTATTCTTCTAGCAGCATTCTATCAAAATTGATTCCCCGATATATCTCCTCCATTGGGATGTACACATCCACACTTTCCAAAGCCACTTCCTGCCCCGCTTCATAGCAGATATGGCTCCATTCCGTGCTATCTTCTTCGTTGCGCCGATAGACCTCGACGTAGGGACGGAATTGATCAATCAGAACAATCTCTTGAATGGTGGGGCATCCCTGATAAGCTTTGAGCTTGTCTGTACGGTCAATTCTCTCTGTAGAAGGTGAGAGGACTTCTACGACTATTCGCGGGGAACAGATGCGTGTGGTATTGCGTTGTCGATCTGCGGCATCACATGTCAGAGTCACATCCGGGAAAAAGTAGGTGTCTTCTGCCACCTGGACGCGCATATCCGAGCTAAACACGGTACATGGTCCTGAACGAAAGTTCTGACGAAACTCAATATACATGTTTCCAGCAATAGTCACATGAGCTCCAGTACCACCTGCCATGAGTCTGATCACTCCATCATGATACTCATACTTAGCATCAGGAAAGTGATAATCCAGCCGAAAGTATTCCTGGACGGTCATTCGTTCGCCAGTCTGGGGAAATGCTCGTTGTGGGTTATTTACCATCATATAATCCTCCATCGCTACCTATTCACTTACTTCTCTATACAGTATAGTACATAGCTGCAAATGTATCGGCGTATTTTTCGTTCTGGTAACCATCCATATACCTCCATGCTTGTGTTGCAAAAAACGACGGGCACCCACTCAGTATGGTATCTGAAAAGGGGCCCGTGTGGTATACTCAAACATCATAGAGGAACTTGACTGGCAACGCTGCGTTTGATACTTAATCTGCTCGTTCTGATACATGGGCACAGATGATGGCGTTGCCAGTTCTACTACCTGGACAGAGCAACGCGTTCTCCTTATTTTTGAATGAATGATAACATCGGATGTAGACCGTCTCACCACGAGGCGGTCTCTATGTAAGATAGAGAGGGTCCATATGCACTCCCTTGAGCGCCGGCAGGCGATCATCGTTCTCGATTTTGGCTCACAGTATAGTCGGCTCATTACGCGCCGTGTCCGTGAAGCTCACGTCTATAGCGAGCTTGTCCCCGCCAGCACGACTCTGGCTCAACTCAAAAAAAAATCACATCTCGATATTAAGGGCTTTATTCTCTCCGGTGGGCCAGCCAGTGTGTACGATGAAGGCGCGCCGCTTTGTGATCCTGCGATCCTGCACAGTGGCCTGCCTGTCCTGGGTATCTGCTATGGAATGCACCTCCTGGCCCTGCAACTCGATGGACACGTTGCCCCCGCTTCGGGATCACGTGAATATGGCCCCGCAACAATTGAAGTGCTCGCGGAGGTCGCCAATGATCCTCTGGTCTTCCGCATCTTTGAGGGCATCAAAGCCTCTCCTGAACAGACAGAACATCTGGATCGTGTCCCTCAATGGTCGTTACGCTTGCCCGTCTGGATGAGCCACGGCGATAGCGTCGATACCTTGCCTGAAGGCTTTAAGGTGCTCGCCTGCACTGAAAGCAATCCAGTGGCCGCTATTGCTCATCCTCGTGGTATGGTTGGCTTGCAGTTCCATCCAGAGGTATCGCATACACCACAGGGCAAAGAAATTCTGCGCAATTTCCTGTTCCGCATCTGCCAGTGCGAACCCGGCTGGACCTCCAGTTCGGTCATCGATGAGGCCGTTGCGCTCATCCGCGAGCAGGTGGGCCAGGAACGCGTCATCTGTGCTCTCTCCGGCGGCGTCGATTCCGCAGTGGCCGCCCTTCTGATCCATCGTGCCATCGGCGACCAACTGACCTGCGTCTTTGTAGATACCGGCTGCATGCGGGCTGGTGAACGCGAACAGGTCGTCGATACCTTTGCCAGCCACTTCCATATCCCTCTTGTCGTCGTGGATGCTCGCTTGCGCTTCCTCTCTCGCCTGGCCGGTGTCGTTGATCCCGAAAAGAAGCGCAAGATCATCGGCGAAGAGTTCATTCGCGTCTTTGAGGAAGAGGCCAGCAAGTTGGAGGAGCGGCGAGGGCCAATCCCCTTCCTGGCACAGGGAACGCTCTATCCCGACGTGATCGAGAGCACCAGCCACGATACCGCCTCCACCGCTCGACGTATCAAGACGCACCATAACGTCGGTGGCCTGCCCGAAGTGATGAACTTCAAGCTGATCGAGCCATTGCGCACGCTCTTTAAAGATGAAGTGCGCGAGGTCGGTCTCGCTCTGAATCTGCCGGAGGAGTGGGTCTGGCGTCATCCCTTCCCTGGTCCTGGCCTGGCGATTCGTGTCATCGGTGCAGTCGATGAGGGCAAGCTTGAAACGTTGCGCGCAGCAGACAAAATCGTGATCGAGGAGATTCGCAATGCTGGCGTCTATCGCGAGTTGGGACAGGCTTTCGCTGTACTCACACCCTTACAAAGTGTCGGTGTGATGGGTGATTTCCGCACCTACGCCAATGTCCTGGCAATACGTGCCGTAACGACCGGCGATTTTATGACGGCTGACTGGGCGCGACTCTCTCCCAATCTGCTGGCACGCATCTCGAACCGCATTGTCAACGAGGTGCCGGGCGTCAATCGCGTGGTCTACGACATTACTTCCAAGCCACCCGCCACCATCGAATGGGAATAAAATGATCGAGTTTGAAATAGTGGCGCGCGGCCTCTATCAGCCCGCTCAGCTTGTTATTGACTATGATCCCACATCACAAATGCCTGTTACCCCTGAGATACAAGCATGGATGGATACATTATGGCAACAAAAGCTAACGCAGGCGCAGCAGCGGAACACACCGCTCTTTGAGACGCAACTCTTTCGCTTTGTGGCAGCCAGCTCGCAAGCTGATGGCACGCTGCATATCACGATGGGCGCTACTAGCTACAAACAATATGTAACGACACGCGTCCCTGATTTTGCTCAGGGACGCGCCCGCTCCGAACTGGGTAATCCCCTCGCCGTCTGCTCTGTCGTAGAGACGAGCGATGGCTCTATTCTGCTCGATAAGCGGCAGGGCGTCGATGTCTATGTGGGACGTTATCACGTCATCGGCGGCTTTTTTGAGCGGCACCTGGATCAGGTGGGAAGCCTGCCTGATCCGTTCGGGGCCGTGCGCCGCGAGATCCGCGAAGAAACGGGCATTCAGAGCGATGATATTCGCGATCAATACTGCCTGGGCGTCGTCTACGATCTACAGATGCCCCACGGCGAGATGTGCTTCCTGACACGCTTGCATATCCCTCTGGACGAAGTATTGCGCCGTGTCCCCGAAGAACATGAGATCAAGCAACTCATTCCTCTGCATGTGACTGTTGATAGCTTGCGCAAGTTTGTCCTGAAGCACCACGGCAATATTTCAGCTACAGGGGAGCCAAATCTACTGATGTATGGAGGCTGGAAGTTTGGAGGCCCGTGGTTTGAGGAGGTATCGGCGCTGCTTCGTTAGCAGTAGCACTCCACACCCCGTTTGTAGTCGCGCAATTTATTGCGCCTGGAAACCACTCCACCCAGGTGGCAAGCGGACCGAAGCATGTTCGCGAGCGCAATCAATTGCGCGACTACGAACGGGTGAATTCCCGCAAGAATTAGCTCATGTTCATCTTTTGTCTATTTTCATAGAAAACGTGTTAATTTATCTCTCGCATCGACCATTGAGAGTACCTGCCCGCTTGTGATCAGCATGCTAATCTCCTCTTATATTTCTTGTTACTCGCAAATCACGTACATATAAGTGTACACGAAGACGTATATTTATGTAAGGAGAAAAAGCACATCTTTGCGAAAGATTAAGAGCAAGGCTGTATGTCTAATTCATCCATATTTTGCCAAAACACTTTCCATTGGATCGCCGGGTCCGATATTATCCTGAATACTTTTGCTCTCTTTATTCCAGATAATGTAGCCTGCAAGTCCCGCGTTAAATCCAGCATCCAGCTTTGCATCAAAAAAGGTTGCCCGCTGATAGAGGGTGGTGGTGGTTCTTATTCCAGAGCAGGTCCCGCCGACCGTGATATCAGCACAGATACCAGATTCACCCACAAAGGATGGTTTGTTGAGATTTTGACAGACGCCGATACGCTGCTGCATCTGCAAGGGCAAAGGCATTGCGGCTTGTTTATAATCATGCCACACATCACAGAGGTCGAGCTGACCACCAACAATCTTTGTGTAGTCTGTGGTATTATCGCCTGCGCATTCTCCTGGAGCACCCAGATCTACCATATGATTGGGATCAACCATTCGAATAGCAGTTGTTATATCATCAGCAAAACTGCGCAAAATTTGAGCGCCAATAGGGCCGCACGGGCCAGCATCCGGTTCATTCACGAGTTGCCAGAAAGCAATGGTTGGCTCATTGACATAATGTCGAGCTAGTTTTATTGCATAGTCACGGAACGAGAGGGGATATCCATCATTTGATTGTCGATATCCTGCTTGATACCAGGAAGATACTTTCGTCTCAGTCGAAGGTTCACAACTTGTCCAGTGATTTACGAGAAATGGAACAATATACAAACCATTTTTCTTTGCATAAGCGATGTAGCGATCAAAATCGGTATAGTTACTAGTATTGCTGCCACTTTGATAAAACGCCGTTCTGACGACATTGCTACGTGAAGCAGTTTTGATCTGAGAAAAAGTTGTATCAATTTCTGTATTCGTTGGTTTGTGACAGCCGGTTCCCATCCAATTCCAATTATAGCCAATGAGACGGAACGATGAGCCATTCACCATCAAGTTTGAACCTGATTTGGTGGCAAACGGACTTTCTACTGCATGAAATATCCGTTCCTGTGGCTGTAAACTCTTTATGATCGTTGTAGCAATAATAACCAGCAACAAAAGAAATGCAACACTACAGAGTATATAGAAACGCTTTTTAGAAGAGGGCGTCATTCTCTTTCCCGTAAGTTTCCATTGTTGAGACATTGCTATCTGCTCCCCATAAATTTATATTTACGACATAACAGATCGAGATCGGCAAGCTATGTGCGACGTTTACCATACCCTCCTCCATTATGTCACTATCAAATATGCAAATGTAGTTTTTAAGCATTGCTACATACTAAAGATGTATCACGCATTATGAATACATACTGAAGACTCCATATCGGCTACTATGCTCGTCCTGATCAATGGAGATGAGCCAGGGAGAGAAGAGAATCCACGACGTGATTACGCAGATAAGCATCACGGCGAAGGCCGTTCCCTTTGTCAAAAGAGCTCAGTTCTCTAGTAACAACATAGTAAGGAAGAACATGCCAAATAAAGTCTCTTTTCAGACAAGCACTATCCCAAAGACTCCCATCATCGACGCCAATAGCAACGAACAACGCGAGGTTATACGCTACACTGAGTGGCTGACTACCGAGGCTAAGTACAGCCTACCGCAAGTTCGTGCCAGGCTTTGTACCCTTCCAACGGCTTTATACCTTGCATCACGTTGGTATGCATATGCGGTAGGCTGTACTAAGTACAATAACAGCCGCAGCCGCCAGGAAGAAAGCAGAAAGTATACCGAGGATGCTTTAAGAACGATCACCGTTCATGGTCAGGAAATTCGTCCTTTCGCCCCTTTTCGGCATGAACTCTCTGCGTACAGAACTCTGACGCGCGGGCAGGTTGTGGCGCTGAGTACAATTGTGCTTGGGTGTGGGTTTGGCCTGTTGTTCTATGGTATGAAACTGGTCATGGTGATGGTTGCTATGATTACCTTACTGCACCTGAGTTCACTCTTCCTGAATTTCTTGCTTACATCTCAAACGCTCAACCGATCGGCAGAAGAACAAATCAGCGACACGATAGTGCATATACTGGCTGACGCAGACTGGCCGCGGTATACGATCCTCTGCCCACTCTACCATGAAACCGAAGTGGTGCCTCAATTTGTACAAGCAATGCAGGCGCTGGACTACCCAGTTAACAAGTTGCAGATTCTCTTCCTCACTGAGGAAGATGATGTGGAGACATGTAAAGTTATAGAAGCGATGCACCTACCACCCCATTTCAGCCTCATGACAGTGCCTGCTGGTCAGCCGCATACAAAGCCTCGTGCATGTAATTTTGGATTACTGCAGGCCAGGGGAGATTATGTGGTCATCTACGATGCAGAGGATATCCCCGATCCCCTACAACTCAAGAAAGCCGTCCTGACATTTGCCAATCATGACTCAGATCTGGCCTGTGTGCAAGCCAAGCTGAATTATTACAATACGAAACAGAACCTGCTGACACGCTGGTTCACCGTGGAGTATTCCTTGTGGTTTGATCTGATACTTCCAGGGATGCAACAGACAAAGTTGCCGTTGCCGCTTGGAGGCACATCAAATCATTTTCGTACAGAGATGCTGCGTAAGGTTGGTGCGTGGGACCCCTTCAACGTGACTGAGGATTGTGACCTGGGCCTGCGCCTGGCCCGCTCCCGTCTGAAGACGATCATGCTGGATTCGACGACGTATGAAGAGGCGAACTCGCAAGTGAAGAACTGGATTCGACAGCGGTCACGCTGGATTAAGGGCTACCTGCAAACATACCTGGTGTATATGCGCGAACCTCAGCGCTATTTGCGCCGGGAACATTTCCGCGAGTTTCTCTCACTGCAACTGGTGATAGGTGGCAAGACGGCAGTGTTGTTTGTGAATCCTTTGTCGTGGGCGCTGCTGGCAATCTTTATCCTGTTCCGCCCAATCGCTGTGTATCATATATTGTTCCCAACGCCTGTTCTGTATATGGGCACGCTCTGCCTCATCTTTGGGAACTTCTTCTATACCTACACCCACCTCATTGCTTGTATGAAGCCAGGTCGGTATAGCTTGATCAAGTGGGCGTTATTTATTCCCATCTACTGGATGATGATGAGTATAGCAGCAACCCTGGCTCTCTTCCAGCTCGTCTTCAAACCGCATTACTGGGAGAAGACGAAGCACGGCTTGCACCTACGTATGTCTGGCTTGTTCTCCGGTAGCACGACTGTAAAAGAGGAACCTGCATCAGTGGTGAACAAGCAATTCCTGGCCTTCACGAGCACCATGCATGTTTCCCCACTATTGCCTGTGTCTGGCTCGACCTCTGGTAGTACGACTGTGACAAAGGAGCATAACTGTGACAAAGAAGCTTGAAGCGAAACTAACCGAGCCATTAGCTCCTGAAAAGAGCGTAGAACGTCTATCCAGGCGTCTTCATCTTTCAAAGTGCCTGGCATGGCAACAGTGGCTCAAAGATCCCTGGCTAGTAGTCACGGTTGTTGTAGCCTGCATTGCTAGCTGCACCTCCTGCTGGTATTTTTTCCAACAGCATCAGATATTGCTTTATGACGATGCCATTTCACATCTGAGGATTGCGCGAAGAGTCTTCGATAATACGCCTCCAGGCATTGCTCAACTGGGAGGGGTTTGGCTCCCCTTGCCACATGTGCTGATGCTCCCATTCATTTGGAATGATTACCTCTGGCGTACCGGTTTAGCAGGAAGTTTCTCATCAATGTTGTGTTATGTCGTCGCGGCCATCTACCTGTTTCGTTCGGCGCGTCGTTTAACTCAAGATAACCGCGCTAGCTTTGTGGGCACGCTGCTGTTTATCGTCAATCCGAATGTTCTCTATTTGCAGAGCACACCACTGAGTGAATTAGTCTGCGTCGCTACGACGGTGATGGCCTGTTACTATTTCCTCGCATGGACACAGGATGATCATCCTAAGTACCTGGTCGGGATAGCGGCAGGCACCTTCCTGGCAACCCTGTCTCGCTATGACGGCTGGGGGTTGTTCTTGATCTTGCTTGTCTTGCTTGTGGTAGTTGGGTGGGTCAAGCGTCAGCGCTGGGTACAGATTGAGAGCACACTGCTCATTTTCAGTTCATTGGGCAGTCTAGGGATAGGATTATGGCTCCTTTGGGACTCCGTCATTTTAGGAGATCCGCTCTACTGGCATAACTATCTGTTTTCAGGTGCCGCAGACACGCATTTTTACACGTATAATAATCTCTGGCAGTCTATCAGATCCTACATGATTCTTTCCATAGTGACAGTCGGACCGATCCCTTTTGTTCTGGCAACGGCTGCCATCGTCATGTTTGTCTTTCGGCTTCGCCTGGCACCTGCCATGTTTGGAGGAGTAGTATTTCTCGCACCATTCTTCTTTTATATACTGGTATTCTTTGTTGGACAAGATACCATCTATTTGCCAGGGATTGGTCCAGCCAATACGTGGCACTATTTGTGGAACGTCCGCTTTGGGGTGCAAACCGTTGCACCTCTTGCGCTCTTTCTAGCGCTACTAGCAAGTCCCTGGTCCATGACGAAACGAGCGCCTTTTTGGACTGCCATACGACAAATTGTTCTTGTAATAGTGATCGGCATACAGGCGATGTTGACTGCTTATGGAGGGATTGTCTCGCTGCAAGATGGCTTGTATGGCATCTCCTGTTTACCAACGGAGCGCATCACCGTGTATCTTGCACAGCATTATGCCGGTGGAAGGATTTTAGAAGATGTCAACGCCTTCCCCATTAACGAAGCAGACATAGGGATAGATCTCAAAGACACCATCTATGAAGGCTCAGGTGAGTTGTGGAACAAGGCACTACATGATCCTGCTTCAATAGTGGATTGGGTCATTGCACAACCAGGGATAAAAAACGATCTCATAACACACCATATTGATTTAAAGAGCACAAAATTTCTGTCACAATTTGCGCTCGTAGTTCATCAAAGGGATGGTCTCAGTCTCTATCACAGAATTGAGCGCTCTCCGCTGCTGACGCGACCGATACCATCGAGCCTGCTCACCGACCATCGCCTTTGCAGTCCTGAAGGTTGGTAACACAACGGTCATACTCTTTATGAAGACAGCAGATTCCACCAGAAGGTTTTTGTGATATGCTGAGGGAAAAACCCGGATTGACTACTAGTTCATCATCTCTAATCGTCTCTAATCTAAGAAGGATGCAGGGAGTATATTATCAGCATGCAGAATATCATCACGCGCCGCGCCTCCGGTTGCCTCTTTGGTCTCGCCTTAGGTGATGCTCTGGGGGCCGATACTGAATTTTTTAGTGTGCA
>WNGK01011043.1_pt1 | contig 11558 bp, 12 predicted proteins | sample 5400601 | NCBI WGS metagenome assembly WNGK01 (sample SAMN13153376, study PRJNA577476) | soil metagenome | isolation source: 60 cm soil or saprolite under Garry oak tree replicate 1 | place: USA:California | collected 2016-06-15
TGTTCGTCGTCGCTGCCGCCGCGGTGGTGTCGATCGCCGGGATCCTTATCGCGGTCCTGCTGCCGAGGCACTGTCTCGGGGAGCTTGGCCCTTGCCTCCCAGGCCAGTCCTGCTCCTTCCAGCGCTGTTTCGGGACCGGAAGGAACCTTCGCATCGCCATCGCCGCTATCGGTGTGGGCCTCGGTGGGGCATTGCTCTCAGACGGGGGAGCCGGCCCGGGATCAGACGATACCGTAGGCCACGGTGGCGTAGTCGTAGCCGCCCGTCCGCCCGACGCTGTACCCGGTCACGTACAAGGTGGTCCCGTCCGGGCTCAACCCTAGGGCGGTAACGTAGTCGAAGCCGTTCCCCGGGCCGTTGTATCGCCTCGCCCAGAGTCGCGCTCCGGTGGAGGCGCCGTAGGCCAAGGTGGTGTAGTCGGCGCCGCTCGTCTGCCCGACGCTGTACCCGGTCACGAACACCGTGGTTCCGTCAGCGCTCACCCCCAGGGCGGTAGGCAAGTCGTACCCGTTCCCCGGGCCGTTGTAGCGCCTCAACCACAGCTCCCCTCCAGTGGAGGCGTTGTAGGCCACGGTGGCGTAGTCGGCGCTGCTCCTCAATCCGGTGCTGACCCCAGTCACGAACACCGTGGTCCCGTCGGCGCTCAGCCCCAGCGCGGAGGCGTAGTCGTAGCCGTTCCCGGGGCCGTTGTAACGCCTCGCCCAGAGCCGCGCCCCGGTGGAGGTGCTGTAGGCCACGGTGCCGTAGTCGGGGCCGCTCGCTTGGCCGCCGATGTATCCGGTCACGAACACCGTGGACCCGTCGGGGCTCACCCCCAGGGCGTAGGCGATGTCGCCGCCGTTCCCTGGGCCGTTGTGGCGCCTCACCCACAGCCTCGTCCCGGCGGAGGCGCTGTAGGCCACGGTGCCGTAGTCGTAGCCGCTTGTCTGCCCGTTGCTGTACCCGGTCACGAACACGGTGGACCCGTCGGGGCTCATCCCCAGGGCGGTAACGTAGTCGTCGCCATTCCCTGGGCCGTTGTATCGCCTCGCCCAGAGCCTCGCCCCGGTAGAGGCGTTGTAGGCCAGGGTGGCGTAGTCGGCGCCGCTCGTCTGCCCGACGCTGACCCCAGTCACGAACGCCGTTGTCCCGTCGGGGCTCAGCCCTAGGGCGGTAGCGAAGTCGTCGCGGTTCGCCGGGCCGTTGTAGCGCCTCGCCCACACCCGCGCCCCGGTGGAGGCGCTGTAAGCCACGGTGGCGTAGTCGTAGCCGCTCGTCTGACCGGTGCTGCCCCCGGTCACGAACACCGTGGTCCCGTCGGGGCTCACCCCCAGGGCCGAGGCCGCATCGGTGCTATTCGCCGGGCCGTTGTAGCGCCTGGCCCACAGCCTCGCCCCGGTGGAGGCGCCGTAGGCCACGGTGGTGTAGTCGGGGCCGCTCGTCGATCCGGAGCTTTGCCCGGTCACGATCACCGTCGACCCGTCGGGGCTTACCCCCAGCGCGCGGGCGTAGTCGTCGCCGTTCGCCCGGCCCTTGTAGCGTTGAGCCCAGACCTGTGCCCCCGGGATGGCCGGCCCGGTCTGGATCCCCGACGCGGCGTGGACGCCGGCTTTGGACCCGGTGGCCCTGGCCGCCGGGTTCACCACCAATGTGCAGAGGGCTACGACGGACAGAGCGACGGGCACGGCGCGATTCGAGCAACGAGCGATCGAAGCCTCCTTTCCCAGGAGCCGCCGGGGCCTCCGGCAACGGGCTTCGCCCAGCGGCTAGGGCTCCCGGGGGCATTCTGTGTGGGCTCCCGACTCGAAGTCAATGGTTGGACTCCCAAACGGGAACTCAGTGGGCGAATCGCTCGGCGCTTGATCCGAAGTTCACCTGACCGCCAGGCGGCAACATGGGCTACGAGGGCGGAACAGCTCGGAGTTCCCTGCGGGGCCGCGTAAGCCGGCTTTGGAATCAGCAGTAGGGATCGCGGATGGCCGTCACGCCCGACCGAACAACTCGGCGCTAGCGAGATAGGAGCCCTTGAAGCCTCCCGCCACCAGGATCCTGCCGTCGCGCAGTCGGGTGGCCGTGCCGCCTTCCTTGGCTTCTCCCATGCGCCCCGCGAGGCTCCAGGTTCCCGTCGCCGGATCGTAGATCTCGGCGGTCCTCAGGACGCCGAGGTCGCTCTCGCCCCCCGCCACCAGGACCCTGCCGTCCGGCAGGCGGGTGGTCGTGTGACCGGCGCGGGCCGTGATCATGCTCCCGGCGGGGCTCCAGCGTGCCCTTCGGCTGGCCTCCCGTCCCGCTCGGCCCATGCCTGGAATCTCGGCCGTAGAGGAGTGGTTCCTGAGCCGTCCGAACCCCACGGCACCTCGCCCTCAAGGACCTCCAGGGAGCGGAGCCACTCTGCAGAACCGACGCCATCGCTGCTGGCAGGGAAACGGGCCAGGTGGAGGCGGACGCAGGGCGACGGGTCGCGGCAACTTACAGCTGATTGCGAGTCCCACAACCCTTGCAGGTGTAGGTCTTCCAACCACTGGCGACCCTCTGCTGGAAGCTGCACCGGCCGCAGCGGGCAACGACCCTCATCCGTCGTCCGCCCGTGCGCCGAACCCTGTTGACGATCGAGTCCTCCATCGACTGCTCGGTCGCCTCAAAGGGGGTGCGTGATCCTCCAGGCCGAGCGTTTGGCGCGCCTGATCGGCTTTGGCGTCGCTGCACGCCTCACGGTGCGGACCGGATGCGCCATCCGCCGAGCCCTGGAGTGCGCCCGTCGGATCGATCGGGGCACGAACAGCCGGTAGAGGATCCCCCAACGTGGCGGATGATGACCCTGACCAGATCGCGTGGTCAAGCCCATCGGTGCGCTGCCAGCTGTGCACCGGTCGGCGAAGCGCCGGGACCGCCTCAATCTCTCACCCGATTCTCACCCTCATTCACCATTCCACCGTTGACGCAAGCAAGCAATCGCGCAGTAGGCTCGCGGGCTCCAGGGAAGGGAGCAAGGCATGCGGCGTTCGATCATCGTCCTCATCGCGACGGCAGCCATCCTCGGCCTGGCGGCGGCTCCAGCGTTCGCCTACCGGATGGTCATCCACGAGATCTACTACAACTCTCCGGGCACCGATGACGGCAGCAACACCAGCTTGAACGGGGAATGGATCCAGCTGCACAACACGAGCGCGGACAAGATCACCCTCACTGGGTGGACCGTGCGGGACGCGGCCGGGCACGTCTACACGTTCGGCACCTACACCATCGGCGCCTACGGCTACGTGAAGATCCACACGGGCTCGGGGTCCAACACGACCACCAACCGGTACTGGAACCACGGCTGGTACGTGTGGAACAACGACACGGACACCGGGACCCTGAAGGACGGCAGCGGCACCTTCATCGACTCCTGCTCGTACAACAACGCCAACGTCAGCTACAAGATCTGCTGATCCAGGATACGATGGGTGTGTTCGGCGAGAGAGCCCCGTGCCCGCGTTGCGGCAAGAGGGTTCGAAAACCCAAGAACGCCGCCGACTTCGTCTGTTCCCATTGCCATCAACCGGGACCCTGGGCCACCCCGGAGCAGGTCGCGGCCTGGGATCGCGACCAGGCTGCCGAGCGGGAGGCGGAGCGCGTTCGGGCGGATGCTCGGGAGAGGTACAGCGGGTTCCTGGTGCAACTCTCGACCGGGGCGGCGGGCTCGTCGATCGTGCCCGCCCTGAAGGAGACGTCTTCACTCACCGGCTACGAGCGCGCTGAGCTCGACAAGCTGAACCTTGACGCCTGGTACCGGTACGCCACGCTCGCCGTCTCCGATGACCTCATCACGCCACAGGAGGACGCCCACCTCCGGGAGCTCGTCGCGGCCCTCGGCCTCACGTCGGAACAGGTGCACCGCACGTACCCGGGAATCCTCAATCACCTGCTGATCGCCAGCATCAACGGGGGCCTTCTCCCGCAGGTCGAATCATCTCGCCTGATCGTCAAGCGCGGAGAGGTCGTCCACCTGGAATGGCCGGCGACCTTGATGAAAGAGGTCACGCTCAGGGAGTACCGGGGCGGGTACCAGGGCTTCAGCTTCCCCATCGGCAAGACGGGGATCCGGTACCGGGTGGGCGGGGTACGGGGCAAGAGCGTCGTGGTGGGGACCCAGCTCCAGGTGGCGGATGAGGGGGCGCTCTGTATCTCCTCGCTCCGTGCCGTGTTCATCGGAACGAAGAAGACCATGGAGATGCCCTACTCCAAGCTCGTCAGCCTCGACGTCTACGCGGACGGGGTCGCGTTCCACATGTCGAACCGGCAGACGGTACCGCTCTTTCGGGTCACGAGCGGCGAAGTCGTCGCAGCGATGGTGAACGCCGCGGCCCAGCGGATGCAGTAGGCACTTGGTAGCAACAGCCCTTCAGGATCTGGCCGAGGGGTTTTCGCGCCCTTTTCAGGAGGTTCTGATCGAAGGCGTGACCGGCAACGACAACCCCCGCGGTGCGGTCCGCTTCAGCCCGCGCATCGGGCGGAGTCTCGCCTTCAGGCGTCCATGATTGGTCTCGACGGGTTGTGTTCGCGTGGACCTCCGTGCGGTCGAAGGCCTCGGCGGGCTGATCCACGAGTACCGTGCGGTCGCGTCATGAGGAATCGTCGTTTCCGAACCACGGGCGGCAGCGTTGCGATCGGCCTCAGCGAACAGGACGGCACGCTGGCATGGCTGACGGAGCCCTCTCGCGACCGGCTCAGCAGAAGGACGCGAGGCCCGCATGGGTGCATACATACGGCCCGGGAGAGCCTCCCGTCACGGTGAGGGGCTGACAAGGTCCCGACCCGGAAAGGAGGCTCTCCGTGTCCCATCGTAGAGCGAAGCTCACCCCGTTCGGACGCCTGGTGATCGTCCAGCGGGTCGAGGAGATGGGCTGGACCGTCGTGGCGGCAGCGGAGGCGGCAGGGGTGTCCAGGGCACTGTTGCATTGAGCGATCCAGCCGCTGCTGGGGCCCCCACAGGGGTGCCGAACGCGGCCCGCTATCTCGTGCTTTGGGCGGTTCTCACGGCGCTTACGGGAGGGGGAGCGTCCAGCTCCTTACCCTCGTCGATGCTCGTCCGCCTTAATGCAACAGTGCTCCCCGTATCACTCAGTTCGAAGAGGCTCCGGACGGCGAGTGACCCGGACCCACGGAAGCGACAGGGCAGAGACGATCACAACCGCCAGGCCAACGGCGGCGGCGGTGAGAGTGAGCTGACGAATGGGCAGCAGTAGTGGTTCGCTCAGCGTCCGGAACAGAAGCGCCGTCACCGCCAGCGCCACCCCGGTGCCCAGTGCAAGCGCGATGCAGAGCGGGAGCAGGATCTGCAGGATGACGGAGCGGCGAATGACGCTCGCAGGAACCCCGAGAGCAGACAAGACTGCGATCGGCCGTCGCCGCTCCATCATCCCGTCCACCGTGCTCACGAGCAGGCTCGCCGCCGTGATCATGAGCATCAGGATGGCCACGGCGACCGCAACATCCGCGAGGACGGTCTCTTGACGCGATGAGTGTGACACCGTCTGGCGCAGGGAGCGGACCGTCTGCACGTCGGTGGCCCTCCATGCGAGCGCGGTTCGGGCTCGCTCGAGCGTGGCCTGACTTCCGTCGTTCGCGATGATCGCGGTGGCGTCACGTTCGTTGACGGAGCCGTTCACGCCCATCTTGGTGATCTTGAGGGCGTGCACGCCCGGTACCCCGTTCAGGCGCTTGAAGTCCTGCCGGGGATGCTCGCCGTAGTCGTTCGCGATGATCGTCGTGGCGGGCAGGGGCGACACCCACGGGGCGAGGTACCCGTCGCCCAACCTCGCCGAGTCACGGGCATCCGCCAGCACGACAGCCTGGCCGACGCCGAGGAGCGCCACCAGCGCGGCGATTCCCATCACGACCCGGCCAGTCGACGTGGGTTCAGCCTCCAGATGCCGTGCTCCGAGGAGCGTCGCGGGGGTCGGTGCATGGCCTGCGATGAGTCGCCCGGCCCGCCAACCCAGCCAGGTCGCCGTACCGGCCACCCCCGCCAGGATGAGGCTGAGCGCACCGATCACGATCACACCAGGCCACGGACTGGGCATCACCATCACCCGGTCTCGCCGCGCCGCCGCAATCACGAGAACGACGAACCCGAGCCCCGCTACCACCGGCCAGTGGGCGCCGCGCCGGCGGCGACGCGTGCGGCGAACGATTCCGAGCGGCGTCACGATCATCCGCCGCATCCCGAGCGACGTGACCGCGAACGCGAACAGCGGAACGCCGATGACCACCGCTGCGGCCGCGAGGACTGGCACCGATAGTTCAGACCGGAACCAAAGGGTCCGCACCACCGGGAGTCCGGCGGTTCCGATCCTCACAAGCAAGAAGATCGCCCACCCCACTAAGCAGCCCACCAACGCCACCAGCGCGGTCTCGATCGCCGCGAGGGCCCGCAGCTGAGGACCCGTGGCGCCGGCCAGCCGGATCGCGGCCAGGCGCGTCTCTCGTGTTGCGGCCGACAACTTGGTGGCGGTCAGCACGAAGAGCGCGATGGGGAACAGGATGGCGAGCACGGCAAAGGAGAGCAGGACCAGCGATGCGTTGCTCACCTGACCGCTCCGGCTGAGGCCTGGCCCCGGCGCGAAGACCGCGACATCCACGAGGTCCTTGCGGAGCCACGCCGGCGCCCCCACGAACCCGATCGCCTCTGTCGGCTCGAGCAGACCGGCGGGCCCGACCTCCCCGGATTCACGTCCCGGGATGCGGGCGGCGAGCAACTCACCGCCTGGCCCGTGCAGCATCATCCGCAGACCCGGCGAAACGAACGCCTCGCCCACAGACGGCACTCTCAGCAGCCCTGGGGGCACCGGTCCCTGGCCGATCCGCTGCACGGCGATGAGGAGCACGTCATGGCCCTTGAACTCCGTGCGGAAGGGCCACTGTAGGGTGGCGTTCGCAGGCAGCGACCCGTTGCCCTGGAGTTCGCTGTTGGGGATCCTCGCCTCCGCCCGACCGTTGCCTGCTTGGATCGCGTGTCCCACTGCGGCTGCCCCCAGGAGCAGCGCAACGCCAGCGCCGATTCCGCCCGCCATCAGCGCAAGCCGCGCGAGGCTGGCCCGCCCTCCGGCCGCCGCGACCCTCATCCCCAGGCCGACGAACCGCAGGGTTCTCACGTCAGCACCGGCGTCTCTGCCAGGCGTCCATCCCGCACGATCACGTCGCGGTCCGCGTACGCCGCCACCCGAGGCTCATGGGTCACGAGCACCACCGTCGTTCCCTGATCACGCGCCGCGGACACGAGGAGCTCCATGACGACCTCGCCATTGAGGGTGTCCAGCGACCCCGTCGGCTCGTCGGCGAAGATCACCCGCGGTCCGATTGCCAGAGCGCGAGCTACGGCCACGCGCTGACCCTCGCCTCCCGACATCTCGCCGACACGCTTCCCGGCGTGATCGATGACATCGAGCCGTTCGAGCCAGGCTCGGGCACGCCCCTCAGCATCATGCCGGCGCAGTCCCGCAAGTCGCAGGCAGAGGGACACGTTCTCCACGGCGGTGAGATCTGGAACGAGCTGTCCGAACTGGAACACGAACCCGAACTCGTCGCGCCGCAGCCGAGTGAGTACGGTGTCGGACAGCGACCCCAGAGCCCGGCCCCGGTAGAGGATCTCGCCTTCATCCGGTCGGATGATCCCGGCGAGGCAGAGGAGCAACGTCGACTTGCCGGACCCGCTCGGGCCAAGCACCGCCACGACCTCACCGCCCCGGATCTGCAGGGACAGCCCGTCCAGGGCAACGGTCTGTCCGAACCGCTTCGACACGCCATCGGCGACGAGCAGCGGCCCCTCGACTGGCCTCTGCACAGGTTCGGTCAACGCCTCACCCTCCGACCAGTTCATGCCTCAGGCGGTCGACGCGCCCTGCGGCCAGCTCGATCCACCGAAGGTCGGCCTCCAGGTGGAACAGCTCGAAGTCACATGCCAGCGCGTCGGTCAGGTCGCCCGCCCGCTTGCGCCCGGTCAGGTCTCGCATCCGAACCAGGTGCATCGCCCGCTGGGCATCCAGCACCTCCACGGCAGAGCGCCCGGACATCAACGCGAGAACGACCTTGGTGAACAATGCCTTCCTGCCGAAGCCCGGTGGCGGCTCCGGCTCCCGAAGCCAGCGTTCGAGATCCATCACTCCCTGGGACGTGATCACGTAGAGCTTCCGATCGGGACCCTCGCCCGACTCCACGGCTGCCATATCGATCAGCCTGTCCCGGCGTAGCCTCGAGAGGGTCGAGTAGACCTGGCCGAACTTCACGGGCTGCGAACCGCCGAACCGGCCGTCGTACAGGTGTTTCAGCTCATAGCCGTGACGGGGTCGGTCCTCCAGCAGCCCCAGCAGCGCGTATCCGAGCGACACGATGGACCAACTATACGCCCGGTGTATAGCGGAGGACAAGTCCTGGTGGCACTGTTGCATTGAGCGATCCAGCCGCTACTGGGCCCCACAGAGGGGCGCCCGACCGAGGCTAATCATGCCCGATATCTTGTGCTTTAGGTGGTTCTCACGGGGCTTTACGGTGAGGGGGAGCGTCCAGCTCCTTACCCCTCGTCGATGCTCCTTCGCCTTAATGCAACAGTGCCCGTCGACCACCTCCGTTGGCGCGGATCCGGTGAGGAGGCCCGGGATCCACTCGCGCGCCCACTGATCGGGCGGCAGGTTGGTCAGCCGCAGCCATTGCTGCAAGCGCTGTGGGACCACATCGGCCGGCAGGGAGCCCGCCCATCCCGCGTAGGCCGAAGCCAGGGCGCTACGCGATGGGCGAGCGGAGCGAAACGAGGCTCCATTCTGATGTTCGCGCCCGAGACGGCACTCCCTAGCGCCTGAGCCTCGAACCGCACCGCTCGCCGGCCAGAACCCTGGCGCCTCTCCCTCCAGCAGATCCAAAGGGGCGGGGCTTCTCTCGACCGCCACCCGGCTCACGGCGGTTGAGCGCGGAGGCAAAGGCCGACCACCTGAGCTGCTGGCGGATCCCTCTTACCGCATGCCGGTCCGCATGACCATCCCCAACATGGCCGCGACCAGGATCAACAACGCTACGAACCAAATGGAATTGGTGGGCCCGCGACCTCCAGCTGTCTCACGTCCTTGGCCGTCTGACGGGCCCCGGCCCGTGGGTCGATGTCGAAGCTGAAGGGCGGCGAGACCGCGGTGTGGGTGACCGAGCAGGCCGTGCAGATCCTGGGCGGGTACGGCTACATCAAGGACTTCCCGGTGGAGAAGTGGTACCGCGACTCGAAGATCTACACGATCTACGAAGAACCGGAGGCCGTTCGGCGCGACCACATCGCGGTCGCGGCGAACGAGCTGGTCGACGACCTCCTCGCCCATCGGAGCGCCGAACTCGCCGCGGCTCTCCCCGTACACGCGCCAGAAGGCCTCGTCCGGTTCGACTGGGCGACACTTCGATGCAATCCCGTGCTGATACAGTAGCTGTACGGGCGACACGGGGCGACAATCAGGAGCGATTTGATGGCCGAACCCAAGAAGAAGAAGGGGCGCGCCAGTGGCAAAGCTGGCAAGACTGCTGGAGAACGAGCGGTGGCAACCGCTCAATCTTGGCTTCCTGCTCTTCCAGAGGCAGCCCTTGGTGGGAAGAAGTTGGCGGCGAGAAGATGCAAGATCGACAAGTTGATGGATGTATCTGAGGAGTATCTGCCCGGCCCAGACTGAGCGATCGGACCAACGACCTGGCGACGTTCACGGCGCCCCGGGCCATCGTGCACGCCGTGCTCGAGGCGGACGAGCGCTGGGAATACGTCGTCGCCCTCCATGATGCCGACGATGTTCCCTTCGACGCCTTCTGGTCCTACCGGCGGACGGCCTTCGGCGTGGACATCCTCACGATCCGTGAAGTGTCCATGGAGGACCTGGAGCAGCCCCAGCCGCTCTGCGGCATCTCCGTGTGGACCGGACGACTCGACGTGTCGCTGTTCGTGACCGACGTACGGTCCCTGCGGCAGGCCAAGCGATGGCTCGAGCCGATCGCCGAGTTGCAGGCCGCCGGCGTCTCGCAGGTCGAGCTGCCTCCCGAGCCGCGGCGGATCTGCGACGTGTGTGGTGACGTCGTCCCGGAGCTTGCGGAATGCCCGACGTGCGGCTGCGCCTTCGCCGACTGATCTTCCGCCGGATGCGTCGGCGTCGGCGTGGCTGCGGGAGACATCTGATGCCGTTTGACACACACCCGACGGACACGCGGTTCGCCCGGTCACAGCACCGACGTGCTGGCCTCGATGATTCACGCTCCGCGACACCGAACGCGGACGCATGCCAACATCACCATCCGGTCCACCTGCGGGATGAGACGCGTCGCCTCAGTGGGTGATGACTCGCGGTGACGGGTGGACCTAGGCTTCACTCGTGACGGTCATCGAACGGGTTGTCGAGAGGGTCCAGCGAGTCTCCCCGATCACAGCTGACGCCGCGATCGGCGCTTGGATCTTAGCGATCGGAAGCCTTGAGCTGGTCCTCGGTTGGAACTATCTGCCCGGTTACCCTCCCGCCGCCGTGGGCCTCCTCACGGTCGCTACGCTGGGCGTGACTCTGAGGCGCACGAAGCCGTGGGCGGCGTTCGCCCTCGTGTCGCTCGCGTCGATCGGAGGGCTGATCACCCACGCAAGCTTCTTCGGCCCGCTCCTTGCCCTGCTCGTCGTGCTGTACACAGTGTCGGAACGCACCGATGCCGTTGGGTCCCTGCTGGCATTGCTCTTGGCGTTCGTCGCCCACTACCTGGCCATGGTCCCTCTAGGCATGGGGCTCACGGACATCCCGTCGCTCTTCCTGGCCGATTTCGCATGGATCGGACTGGCCTGGTTCGCCGGTCGGACACAGGCGCGACGGCGCAGGATCGCCTCCGACCTCGGGCGTGCCATCGACGAGCTTCAGGACGAGCGGGACCAGCTCGCCCGGAGCGCGGTCACCATCGAGCGGGGACGAATCGCCCGAGAGCTCCAAGCGATGGTCTTGCGGGGCCTCGAACGGATGAACGCGAAGACGAGCGCTTCGCGGCGGTGCCTCGTCAGTGATGCCCGACAGGCCTCTTGGACGATCGCCGAGATCGAGGCTACCGGGCGTCGCACGCTTGTTGAGATGCGCCGGCTCCTCGGCGTCCTCCGAACGCGAAACGGCGACGTGAGGTGGTCGGAGGCTGGACCACTGCCAAGGAGGGCATCGCCGGGGCCGACAGCCTCCGATGATCCTCTCCTCGGATACCCTCCATCCGTTGGCCATCAGCCGGATTCCGCGTCAAGGATCACGCAGCAAGCGATACGGGAGACGGCGCCGTGGGTGACCGATGCGCTGATCGTTCTCGTCATGGCGATCATGGCGGTGGCTGAAAAGGTCATCTACCCACCAGCCGATGCGCGGTACATCTTGACGGCAGTCGCCGTCGTCGGCGCACTCGCGTTCCGCCGGATCGCTCCAATCGTGGTACTCGCGGTCATCGCCGCGGTGATCCTCCCCTGGAACTTGTTCACGGGCGGCGACCCGTTCACCGCTGACCGAGCCCTCTTCGTGGCCATCTTCACTGTCGCGGCGCTCCGTGGCCCTCGATGGGGTGCGGTAGCC
>WNGK01007361.1_pt1 | contig 11557 bp, 19 predicted proteins | sample 5400601 | NCBI WGS metagenome assembly WNGK01 (sample SAMN13153376, study PRJNA577476) | soil metagenome | isolation source: 60 cm soil or saprolite under Garry oak tree replicate 1 | place: USA:California | collected 2016-06-15
CTGGTCTGGTGGGCGAGAACGACGATGCCCATGCCTCCGCTCCCCAGCACGCGGTCGACCTGGTAGCCCTTCTGCGCAAGAGCGGCACGCACCCGCTCGAAGAACGTGGACATGGGCCGTCGGGTGAGAACTTCCGGGCAGACAGCCGGAAAGTCAAACGACGTCAGCAGGGAACGCAGGGCTTGATCGGGCTCCCTGGCTCGAGCTCGGATTCTAGGAATGTTTGTGCGTGGCGACCCGCGTCGAATCGTCGGCCGGGTGGGCGACCTCGAGGGAAACATCTGTGGCGGCTGCGTCCGGTTCTCGGCGTCGCTTCCGCGAGGATCGCGCGGCGCGCCCGCGGCCGGTGTCGCAGCCCGCCGTGAGCCGCTGTCGACTGCTCACGATCCGCTGCTCGGTGATCCTCCCGTCCGCGTGCCCCACAAACAGCTGGCTCTCGCACTTGTGCTGATGAAGCCCTATCGTATCCGTTGGTAGCTGGCCTCCCGGTGTGCGCCCCGTCGCGTGGAGGTCCAGCTACTGCTTCATACCAATCATACCAACTAAAGCGCGATCAGTTAGACGGCCCGCGACACCTTCTATGAGGCTCCGAGTCAACCCGTCGACACCGCTATGGACCGCAGTATTGCTCATGGCCGCCAGCGTGCCCGCTCCGGCCCAGTTTGGCCCACCTCGCGTGGCGGGCGCGTTGGGCGTCCTCGCGTTTGAAGGCACGCGGGGCGAGTCCGGCGTGGGGCTGATGGGCGCGGCCCAGATTACGCTCGCCACGACGCCCACTCGCCAGCTGGCGGTCGAGTTCGGCTTCCACACGTTAACGCCCGTTGATCAAGCCTGTCTGCTGGGGGTCCCGGCCGCCTGCTCTCCCGCGTCCCCTGCGTCCCCGGTCTGGCACGCCCGGGTGCTCGGCAGCAGCCGCTTCAACCGCGCGGTGCCGCTCTACGTCACCCTCGGGCTCGGCGCTTATGGTCCGGTTGGGCCTGCGGACCAGCCCCACTCCCGGGTCCTCGGCCTGGACGCGGGACTCGGACTCCGGCTGTCGTCGCACGCAGCTCTGGAAGCCCGCTACCTCAACCTTCGAACCACTCGCTTCGTGGGTTGGGCGGTTCCGATCTCGGTCGTGGTCGGGCTCTGACCCGACCTGGTCTCTGCGCATGCCGTTTGATATCAACCTTGAAGTGCAACACTGGCACTCGCGGCCCCTACGACGCCGTGCGCCCTCTTGCGCTTGGACCACCGTGCAGTCTCCGCTTCGCATCCTGGAAGGCGTGAGCGCACCGGCTCCCCGGACGCGCACTCTCTGGCACGCGTGCGCCAAGTGCTGCACAGCCGGCGACTTGACGGGGTCTTGACTCCGTCGGGCTAACGTCTACCCAATGTCAACGCCGAGGCTTTCATGTCACGCTTCCCCTTGTGGATGTGGCTCTTGGTCACTTTCGGGACGAACGTCGCCCAGGCACAGACGCCAGGGACGCCCGTGGAGGGGCAACGCGTTCGCGTCGCGCATGGGTGCGAGATCGCACGCGATCAGCCAATTGAGTGTCGCGAGCGCCGTTCCCTGAGAGTCGAGACAGGACAGTTTCGCGCACTCGACGGCGACACCCTCCGGATGCGCGCCCAGTCGACCGACGCCGAGGTGGCTATTCCCACGGCTTACGTCACCCAAGTGTGGGTCGCAGATGGCAGCAGGACACACTTCTGGGCAGGCGCCGGGATAGGGTCGCTCGCAGGTGCGCTCATTGGAGGCGTAATCGGCTCGACGCAACAGCCCGCCGAAGGGTTGACGTGCCATTCACCAGCGACTGCATGCGGCGTTGCACTCGGCGCGCCGGCTGGGTTCCTCCTCGGAGGCCTCATCGGTGCGCTGATCAAGTCCGACCGGTGGCGTCCAGTGCCGGTCAGTCATCTCCGCATGAGCCTGGAACCGCAGCTGGATGCCCCAGGGCTAAAGGTCTCGGTCGCCTTCTAGGTCCCAGCAGCGCTTCGATCTGGTCAGGTCGGGGGTGTGCAGACTGTCGCACGTTGAAGGCGCTGCCTAACAAGCGCTTGAAGCTGGCGGGCGCTCTTGTGGGAAGAATTGCGTTCCCTCGCTGGCTAGCTTTCTTGTCTGCCGTTCCGACGCCTTGCGCCAGTGAACACTTCGCCCGCAGCTTAAGCGCGAGCCGTTAGGCAGCCCCGCGAATTCGCGAGACACCGCATGCTCGGTAATGCGACAATCACCGCCTTCGTCGCGACTGCGAACCCCACCCGCTCGAAGAGCTTCTACGGAGATACGCTCGGCCTACACTTGGTGAGCGACGATCAGTTCGCAATCGTATTCGACTGTAGCGGCGTTCAGCTCCGTATCCAAAAGGTCGAGAACTTACAACCGCACCCATTTACAGCGCTGGGCTGGCACGTACCGAATATTCGTACAGCCGTCCTGGGACTCTCGAAGGTCGGAGTTGCTTTCGAACGCTATTCCTTCCTCCAGCAAGACGATCTTGGCGTCTGGCAGGCACCGAGCGCCGCGAAAGTAGCGTGGTTCAAGGATCCCGATGGCAATCTGTTATCCCTGACAGAGGAGGGGGCTGCCTAACAAGCGCTTGAAGCTGCCGGGCGCTCTCGTGGGAAGAATTGCGTTGCCTCGCCGGCCGGCCTTTTTATCAGCGCCTCCACCGCCTTGCGCCCGCGGCCGTTGCGCCCGCGGCTTAAGCGCGAGCCGTTAGGCGGCCACGTCCTCTGAGCTTGTGACGTTGACTCGGGCGCAGAGGGTAGCTACCAATAACGACTGGTTCCTATCACGAGGCGCCCATGCGTAGAATTCTCAGCTCGCTATGTATCGCAGCGGCCTTGGGTTGCACTAGCACACTCGCCCCGACATACGATCTCAGCGGTGTTTGGTCCTGGAACGCCGTCGACGTCGGCCAGCTGATGACCCTTACACAGCAGGGCACGGTAATTACGGGCAAGGGAATCTCGGGCGGTATCGTTGCACGCGACACATTTCAAGTTCACGGGACCTATGAACCTCCTCACGTAACGCTCGCCTTTGATTACGATACGGGTGTCGTTTGTGAGTACGCCGCCAGCGTCCAGGATGCGAACGACATGGCAGGCGTAGTGACCTGTTCTGGAGTTAAGAGCTCACTCAGCTTCTCGAAGCGTTGATCGCGCCGGCGGTTCGCAGTGAGCCGGCCGCCTAACAAGCGCTTGAAGCTGCCGGGCGCTCTCGTTCTATAACGAAGCCGTTGGGTTGTGCCCTGGCGGGCACGGACTGACGTCCACTTCTCTTGCGCCGGCGGGCCGGTCGCCCGCAGCTTGAGCGCGATCCGTTAGGCAGCGCAGGTGAGTCTCAGGCCTGGAGGAGGAAGGCCACTTGGAACCTGCCGTGTTTCTTGTCGCACTCCTATCAACCGTGGGGATCGCTGCGTTCACGGTGGTCAAGGTCGCTCGTCTGTTTGCCACTCGACGAGAATCACCATCGCCCGACGTCACGGCGCGGCTCGAGGAAGTTGAACGGAGCGTCCAGGGCCTCCAGCACGAGTTGGCAGAAACACAGGAGCGGCTCGATTTCGCAGAGCGTTTACTCAGCAAGTCACGGGAAGAACCGCGCATCGGCGGCTAGCGAGGACTCCACGGACTGCGCTGCCTAACATGCGCTTGAAGCTGACGGGCGCTCACCAGTAGGGAAGAATTGCGTTGCCTCGCTGGCCAGCCTTTTTATCTACCACTCAGCCGCCTTGCGCCACTGGGCGTTGCGCCCGCAGCTTAAGCGCGATCCGTTAGGCAGCTACGAACTCTAGACGATGACCAGCGCTCGTTTGTCCTGTATCCTACTCCTCAGCGCCGCCGGTGCCGTGGTTCAGCAGGGAAAGTTCCCCTGGAAGGCTGGGGACTCTCCACCAGCTGTGGCTGGAGTATCGCTGGCCGCGTCACGCGCTCGCCTGGACTCTGTGTTGGGAGCTCCGACCGACAGCCAGCAGATCGGCGCAGACGGGTGGGCATTCAACTTTCAAACGAGGGGCATATCGGTGGTCTACACGCCCCTCGACGGTGTTGCCATCATCTACCTGCTGCGCAGGGATGTAGGTGACATCGGCGGCGTGAGACTGGGTGACAGCAAGGGTGCGGTTCTCGCTCGGTGGGGCGCGCCGTCCACAACGGACGGCCCGAATGCTCTCTACATCGCCGGGAAGTGGGTGGTCGTCATCACCTTCGATGGTGCCGCCACGCGCGTCGTGAAACTGGGCCTCGGGCGGGTTGGTGATTCCGATCAGTAGCGTCATGCAGCTGCCTAACAAGCGCTTGAAGCTGCCGGGGCCGGCTTTCTGAGGAAGCGTACGTTTGTGCGCCAACGAGCTCGTACCGCAAGGCGGAGCGCTTGCGGCGGCCAGCGCTCGCCCCGCAGGTTAAGCGCGAGCCGTTAGGCGCCCACAACGATGAGTGCGAACACTCGCTGTCCCCGCAGTAGCGGGATCCTCCTGGCGTTATTGCTCCCTGCGGCGCTAATCACCGCGCGCCCTGCCAACGGAGTCTCACAGCAACTCATACTCAGCGCCGAAGTGGGTAAGACGACGTTCTTCGAAGGCGAACCTGTCTACCTCTTGGTGCGGTTGCAGAACTTGGGGACCGATACAGCGTGGACAGCTTCCTCGGACTTGCTTTCACCCGCGGTGACTTTGTCAGTTAGTCGAGGACATGGGAAAACGGCGCCGGTGCCCAAACCCTTTTTCGACCACTTCGTGCGGCCCTCCTGGCGAGGGGAGCCTATTCCGCCCGGCGCCGACTTTCAGGAGACGGTCGTGCTGCAGGTCATTATAGGCGACGAGTGGGATATCCGCAGCCACCTATTCCCACATCACCTCTCACCGGATCAATACGAGTTGCACCTGGACTTTGACGCCCACTGGGGAGTGCCCCGTACCACGCCCCTCATCGTACAGGCTGCCCCGATCGTCTTTCGGATCAGAGAGCGCACGCCCGCTGAGGAGAACGAGGTTAGGGAGCTTGAAGCAATGCGGCAAATGGGATGGGACACAACGCGTGTACAGGGTTCCCCGCGCGCCGCAGGCTACAAGGCTGCATTAATCGATTGGGTGAAGCGGCGGTTGAGTGAACAGCCCGACGATCCGTTCCTGCCGTTCCTGCTGTCCGATGGCTTCTACGGCGTTGGACAGATCCTATGGAGGCACATTCAGGCCGGTGAGGTTCAGCGATTCGACCCTGACACGAGCGAAGTCGTCAGTCAGCTGCGACTCGCTGTGATTGAGAGCCAGAAGCTCTCAATCGCAGGAGCACACATGGTCCAAGGCTTGGCCGCGCGACTTCGCGACCAACTGGCAGTTCTCGGCGAGCATTTGGGGGCTACCCCCGCAGGCGAGATGGCCCGGTCTTACGTGGCGCGGAACCATTCTGGTCAACAACCCAAGAAGCAACCGCCTCGCTGACTCGTGCGGCTCCGCCTCCCCCATGGGGAGCGGGCGCCTAACAAGCGCTTGAAGCTGGCGGGCGCTCGCAAGTAGGGAAGAGTTGTGTTGCCTCGCTGGCTATCCTCTTTGTCTGCCACTCCGCCGCCTTGCGCCTGCGGGCATTACGCCCGCAGCTTATGCGCGATCCGTTAGGCTGCACCATGCTCTTGGTTGCCGATTGCCATGACCGACCTGCCTCAGCTAGCCGATAGTGCGGGACAGCACCTCGTCAAGCGGTCCGGCGTCATGCGCGGTGCGATCGTTGGGGCTGTGCTGTACGGTGGGCTCGCCCTGGAGCAGAGCATCTCCACACTGGGCAATCCTCGTATCCATCACTCGCTCCTCGGCACTCTCGTTGGCACTCTCTTCGGTGTTGTAGCTGGGGCGGCGCTGGGTTTTGTGTACAGCGCCGTTCTTCGCCGATTTACCCGTCCCAAACTTGGGGCGCATGTCCTTGCCGGCATTTCCGCCGCGCCGCTGCTCATCTTGCCGCCCACCATTCTGTTCCGTCACTTCCTCGCTCCACATGCCATGCTCGTGGGCGCTCTCGGAGTCCTGCTCTTCGGCGGATCCCTCGGCACGATGGTTCGGGTGTACATGTACAACAGGCAGCGCGGCTCTGCAGCCTAACAAGCGCTTGAAGCTGACGGGGCCGGCTCTCAGAGGAAGCGGAGGTTTGTGCGCCAGCAAGCTCGTACCGCAGGGCGGGGTGCTTGCGCCCGCGCGCGTTCGCCCCGCAGTTTAAGCGCGATCCGTTAGACAGCACCACATCTCCAGGTGACCTCCATGCCCAATGTGACTCTGAAGCGCTTCGAGGCGCCCGATGAAGTCCGACGCTTTCCCCGGGGTCGGCTCGACCTCGTCGCTGTCGGCGGCCTTATGATCGGTCGGGCGACGCACGAGCCAGGATATAAATGGTCAGTGGATACCGCTCCGTCGGTCGGTACCTCCCGGTGCCATCTTGAGCACGTCGGGCTTGTCCTGCAGGGTCGGGCGACAACAGCCTTTGACGACGGGCGTGCGTGGGAGCTGACGCCCGGCACCCTGTTTCACGTCCCCCCCGAGCCCCATGACCTGTGGGTAGTGGGAGGTGAGCCCTACGTGTCTCTCCATTTTCTCGGTGAAGGGTACTATGCCAAGTAATGGTCGTAAGAAGGTGCTGCCTAACAAGCGCTTGAAGCTGGCGGGCGCTCTCGTTCTAAAGGAAGCCGTTGTGTCGTGCCCTGACGGGCACGGACTGTCGTCCAACACCGTTGCGCCGGCAAGCGAGTCGCCCGCAGCTTACGCGCGATCCGTTAGGCAGCGCCCACTCTCCGTTGTAAGAAGGCATTGCGTTGCACGGGTTGACAGGATGAGACCCGCGGCACAGACTCACCGCTCCTTGATTTCGGAGAGTCCTCCATGAGACAGTCAGGCATGCTTGCTGTCGCAGTCCTCGGTCTCATCGCGGCCCCGGCCGCGGCCCAAGTGAAGTTCTCGTACACGCCCATCCTACAGAGTGGCGCTACAGTCGCGGGAGTCGCGATCGCATACCCAAAGACGGATAGTGCGGAAGTGACCGCGTTGCGGGTGGAGGTCGGCCCTGGGGGTGAAACAGGTCGCCACATGCATCCATTCCCGACGTTCGTATATGTGCTTGAGGGAGCGATCAACGTCGAGATGGAGGGTGGCGCAGCTCGCAGCTACAAAGCTGGCGATTCGTTCCTCGAGGTCGTCAACACTTGGCACAATGGCAGGAACAACGGGGCGGCGCCAGCGAAGCTACTGGTGGTCTTTGTTGGCGTGCACGGGAAGCCGGGCCTGGTGCGCCCGTAGTAAAGACTGCGAGCTTCGGAGGGTCTAACCGCCGCCCCGCAGTTCCTGGTGGGCGCTGCCTAACATGCGCTTGAAGCTGGCGGGCGGTGATCGCTTTTGAGGGAAGCGGAGTGTTATGCGCTGGCGCGCAGGAACTATCGTTCAATGACACGGCGCCCTGCGGGCGAGTCGCCCGCAGCTTAAGCGCGATCCGTTAGGCGGCCTCACCGCACGGCTCCAGCGACCATGCCCATAACCTCTATGCCCATCACACGAATCAACCAGTTCCAAGCGCCCCCTAATAAGGGCACAGCCCTGCGCGATTTCCTGCGCTCGATCATCGCCCTCATTCTCGACGCACCCGGCTGTCGCTCGTGCGAGCTCCTGAGCCAGCACGATGATCCAACACGGTTTGCGATCATCGAGGTGTGGGACAGCATCGCTGCACACCAAGCGTCGGTATCCCGCATCCCTCCGACGCTGTTGCAGCAAGCGCAAACGCTTTTCGCAGCACCGGCACAGGGTGCCTACTATGATCCAGTGACCAAAGAGGCCGCCTAACCTGCGCGTGAAGCTGTCGGGCCTGCTTTCAGAGGAATCGGTCGTTGCCTCGCCTGGCGCGCTTCCCCGGGGCCGGCCGGTCTCTTGCGCCGACGCGCATGCCGCCCGCAGCTTAAGCGCGAGCCGTTAGGCGGCAAGTGCCAGCTGCCAATACGCTGTCGGCGCGCAATGCGCCGGTCACACGGGCGAGCTCAGGTGACCACCTCAATGACACGAGCCGATCAATGAAGCTGGACATCTACCTCAACTACGCCGGTAACTGTCAACAGGCCTTCCGCTTCTACGAGCAGCATCTCGGCGGAAAGATCACGATGATGATGACACACGGCCAAGGCCCCAACGCGGGCAAAGTGCCAGCTGAGCAGAAGAACGCCATCCTGCACGCCCGCTTGGAGCTCGGGAACACAGTGGTGATGGGCGCCGACATTCCGAAGAGTGAGCCTATGCGGAGCTCATATCTGACGCTCACAGTTGACAGCGAGAAGGAAGCCGAGCGCGTCTATGCCCTTCTCTCGGAGGGCGGGCAGATCTTCATGAAGATGGAAAAGACCTTCTTCGCCAACCGGTTTGCCATGCTGCGCGACAGATTCGGGACCTCCTGGATGCTGCTCCACGAGGTTCCCGGGGGCACCACGCGCTAGCCGCTAGGCGCTTGTTGCCACCTAACATGCTCTTGAAGCTGCCGGGCGCTCACAAGTAGGGAGGAACTGCGTTGTCTCACTGGCTAGCCTCTTTGTCTGCGCCTCCACCTCCTTGCGCCTGCGGGTATTGCGCCCGCGGCTTAAGCTCCATCCGTTAGGCAGCCACTCTTCATGCAAATCAATTCTCGGAACAGGTCTCTGCTTCTCGGCTCGGGCATTTTCTTAGTCTCTGGCCTCGGCTGCTCAAACGGATTACCAAGCGGACCTCCGCCGTTCCTTGGAAGCTGGCGGAGTGTGCTTTCGACGGATACGGTCACTCTCCAGTTTCTGAGCGATAAGAGCGTCACAATTCACGTAATCAGCCCACAGGTCGACTATACTCTATCAGCCAGCTGGCGTTGGCTAGACTCAAATCGCGTCCGGATCACTGCTCCAGCAGGCCTGCCTGACGTCTTCCTGCCTAAGCAGGCGAACCTGCGCTTCACGGTTACGAGGGACGCGCTCACGTTTACGGGCGATCCCGCGAAATCGGTGACATACCACCGAATGTCCCAATGACTCGTTCGTCAATGAAGTGGCTGCTTAACCAGCGCTCGAAGCTGACGGCACGCGTAGATTAAGGAATGAATCTTCCTTCAGCGCGCCGCAGCTTAAGTGCGATCCGTTAGGCCGCCGAGGCCGTTAACATACCAACACGCCACGTGCGCGCGCTCTTACTCGTCAGCTCAATCTGCCTCTACGCCTGTCGCGATCACGGTGAACGGACTGCCTCGCAGCGCCTCGCCCAGTCCTTACCCGCGACTGCTCAGGAGGAGTCAATTCGTGCCTGGTCGCCCGACTCCGGCCCCATTGGGCCTGAGCGACTGGCGACTGATTCAGCCGCTGAGGGGTCCGATGTCGAGCAACTCGACACCCAGGGCCGCTATATCGAGAGCGTCTTCCAAAGCGTAGTCGGCGAATCCCCTCAAATTGGGTGGTTTCTCGCGCCACACTTCATCGCCGCTGAGAAGCAAGCGCGTTTGTACATCTACTCAACCGACTCCCTTCTCACCGAAGGAGTCTACCAGCGCACGCTCAGTCCGAGGGAGCACGAGCTTCTCGCGCACGACCACCACCTCGCCTGTGACACAAAGGGAGCGCTAGCCGAATACCGCCTTGGCTCAACCCCAGATCCGATGATCGAGCGGGCCTTCTACACATCGAAGCCTCCAGCGGGCGTTGTCCATGCGGGACTCCGTCCGAGATCCCCTACCACAAACGAACTCCAAGGTGTGAAAGCCCGATTGGCAGTTCCTCAGGCGTCGGTCCTCTATCGTGATACGGTTCTAACTGTCACTTCGGTCAACGCATTCTACTCAGTCGATGCCGCGTATGACTCAGCCACGCATGGTCTACTCAGGAGCGCTCTCATCCTCCATGACAGCACGGGGCGTGTCGTCGCATACCGGCTCGAGGACAGCAAGGGCTTCGAGTGCGACGGGTGTGGGGCACCTACGTACGAAGAAGGGTTGAATCGTCTCTATAACGTCATGAACGTGTTTCACGTGCCCGGGTTCGCCTACCCGCTTCTTCTCCTCGACACAGGAACCGTCGAAGGGCGGGCATTGTCCTTCGTGACGTTCACTCCGCGAGGCGTCTACAGTGAATATCGCATCTACGAGTACGTTGTTACCTGCATTCTGGGCGACAGCTCTTGAGCGTGCCCGTCCGCTTGCGAGCGGCGGCCTAACAAGCGCTTGAAGCTGACGGGCGGTGATCGCTTTAAGGGAATCGGAGTGTTCGTGCCCTAGCGGGCGCGAACTATCGTTCAATAACACGGTGCGCGGCGGCCGAGTCGCCGCAGCTTAAGCGCGAGCCGTTAGGCACCCACCACCCCTCAATGCCTGCAAGCGCTGATATTCTGCTTCGCCTGGGCCTCGCGCTGCTGGGTCTCGCCCTACTCCGCGACGGCTACGCTGGGTTGCTCGGCCGCGAGCTCTGGCTCCAAGGCAGGGGGTTCAATTGGATCTCGTTGCGTGGGCGGACAGGGCGCTTTGCGGGAGCCCTTTTCATCGTCGTGGGCCTGGTGTTCCTTAGGATTGCTTGGCTCGGCGTGTCGTAAACTCCGCTCGGCTCCTCGGGCGACTAACAAGCTCTTGAAGCTGGCGGTGCCTGGCAGCTAGGGTAAACTTTTATTTGTGACGAACCAAGCTAGGCCCCGCAGCTTAAGCGCGATCCGTTAGGCGGCTGCAACTGAGTTCGAGCTAGCAGGATGGTGACGCCATTTACCAAGGGGAGGCATAAGTGACACAGCAGACCATTGACCTCCACGTCAATCCTTGTGACGAAACCATCCGTCTCGGGCCGCTCGCGGTACGCTTCTTGATCGCCGGAGAACAATCGAACGGCAGCGTCGCGGCCTTTGAGCTCACTGTCCCCGGCGCGCAGCGGTTGGCGGCACCGGCACATAGCCACGACCACTACGAAGAGACGATCTATGGCATCGACGGAGTCTTGACCTGGACTGTCGAGGGAAGACAAATCGACGTCGGGCCGGGACAGGCACTCTGCATTCCGCGCGGCGCCGTTCACCGGTTCGATAACTCTGGAATGCAGGACGTGAAGGCGCTTTGCCTGATCACGCCAGCGGCGATCGGTCCGCAGTTTTTTCGCGAATCCGCCGACGTGATCAACGCGGCGGCAGGTGGTCCGCCGGACCGAGTAAAGATGGCGGAGATCATGCGCCGCCACGGTCTCACGCCGGCTCCTCCTCCGGCTCAGGGTAAGGGAAGTTGAGACCGCAGGACGCGGGGGGCTACGATGATCTTGCCGCGCGAACCGAAAGCGGGCTCTTCGGGGACGCAGCCGCCTAACAAGCGCTTGAAGCTGGCGGGCCTATCGTTCTTAAGGGAAGCGGAGTTGTTGTGCCCTGACGGGCACAGCATTTCGTCCACTCCCCGTTGCGCCGACGGGCCCGCCGCCCGCAGCTTAAGCGCGATCCGTTAGGCAGCGCATGTCCTTACTCAGATCACACACGATCACATGCAATCGCACCCTACAAGGCTGATGATCCTCGTGGCCGGCCCATATCGATCGGGCACGGGGGATGACCCGGCCAAGTTGGCAGCGAACGTG
>WNGK01038544.1_pt1 | contig 11557 bp, 9 predicted proteins | sample 5400601 | NCBI WGS metagenome assembly WNGK01 (sample SAMN13153376, study PRJNA577476) | soil metagenome | isolation source: 60 cm soil or saprolite under Garry oak tree replicate 1 | place: USA:California | collected 2016-06-15
CGAAGCTGGCTGAACAATACGATGCTTACAAGCCGTTCCCTGATCTCTCATTGCACGGAAAGCAGACTCTGGCGGAAAACATTGCCGACCTCGGCGGGCTGGCAGCCGCTTACGATGGTTATCGGGCGGGACTTGGAAACAAGACGGCGCCCGTGGACGAGGGATTCTCGGGCGATCAGCAGTTCTTTATTGCATTCGGGCAGGCGCACAAGAGTAAAACGCGAGATGCGGCGCTGCGGCGGCAGGTAATGACCGACCCGCATTCTCCGGCGGAGTACCGGTCGCTTACGGCGCGAAATATCGATGGCTGGTATACGGCACTTCAGGTCTCGCCGGGCGAGAGGCTTTATCTTGCGCCCGTGCAGAGAGTGCGGATTTGGTGAAGCATTTCGTCCCACGGCAAAAACAAAAGCTCTTGAGTAAGTACAACCCCTTACGGCAGTGATGTTATGTAGCATGGGCCGACTGTGGGCTGGGTTGGTGGCGTCGGGGGATTCAGATTTGGGGAGTTGGTGAAATCGAAGAACAGGGTGCTGATATCGGGCTGTGCGGCATCGCGCTTGCTGCGGAAGCCGGTATAGACGAAGTCGCAGGTCGGCCCTGTGGTTGCGGTGCAGACATCGTTGGTACCGAGAATCGGCGGGATGTCATCAGGCGAGACGGTTTGATACGGAGGCACATGATCGTAAAATCCACCGCCTTCGTCGAAAGTCAAGAAAAACACTGAGTCCTTCCAGGCGGTACTGGCCATCAGCGCGTTGATGATTTTCGCAACGTATGCCGCGCCTACTTGAATATCAACACCCGGGCCGGGATGCTCGTCCACTTTTCCCATTGAATCTCGTTCAATCAACGCGACCTGCGGCAACGCGTCATTCTTCAAATCAGTGAAGTACTGGTCGAACGGAACAATTTTGGTGTTGAGATACTTGGTGTAAGCCGGGAAGCCCTGCAAAGAGGTGCCGTAAGGAAAATCGGGCACATAAACTTTCCAGCTTACGTTGGCTTGCTCCAGTTCATCAAAAATCGTGGGCAGGTTCAGCGGCGTGGTTTGTTTATTAATGAAACCATGCGAGGTCCCGGCTATCGTGTACATGCGGTTAGAGGGCGTGTTGGTCATGACCGGCGAAAACCAGCGGTCCGACATGGCAAACTGCGTCGCCATGAAATAGTAATAGGGCAGGTCGTTGTCATCGTAGAAGCCCATCACACGCTGGCCATTGATATCTGCACCCGGCGGAGAGCTGTTGCGCGAATCGTTGCCCGCTGAATGGGCGAAGCCATCCATCATGGGCGTGGCCGATGTTGGCGCCGCGCGGTTCCAGTCGGCGTGGCTCTCGTTCCAATATGAGCTGAGGTCTTCGACACACTTTGACTTCATGTGAAACGGCGTGAAAGTTGTTGTGCCATCGAAGCTCAGCTGGGAGGCATTGGCCGGGGTGCCGTCAACATCTGGGCCTAGCCCCTGGCTCTGGCGATAAGCGTTCAGCTGGCCGAAGTAGTGATCGAAGGAGCGGTTCTCCTGCATCATGTAAATGATGTGGTTCACTGCGGTCACCGACCCGGCAGCAGTGTTGGTGGAATTCGACGACGAGGTTTTGGGAACCGCGCCGCCGCAGGAGGCCATGATAATAGATAGACCAATCGCTAGAGCCCTCAGCGCTTTGTTCATCCGGCCAATTTGATGAACGGAGCTGGTTTCCTGTTGTCTTCTGGGAGGGACATCTCATTAAAAACTGTGGCCCGGCGAATTTATTTTTATGAGGAACCAGACAACGATGCTAGCGCACCACGCCTTCCAGCGGGGAGCTGGCCGTTGCGTAGAGTTTCTTCGCCATGCGTCCGGCGAGATAGGCTTGTCTTCCCGCCAGAACGGCATGCTTCATGGCCTCAGCCATCATCACTGGATCGTCTGCGCTCGCGATACCGGTGTTCATCAGGACAGCGTCGGCGCCTAGCTCCATGGCAATGGTTGCGTCGGAGGCCGTTCCTACACCGGCGTCCACGATCAGCGGAACGCCGGTAATTACTTCGCGAAGGATCTGAATATTCGCGCGGTTCTGGATTCCCAGCCCGCTGCCAATAGGGGCCCCAAGCGGCATAATTGTGGCCGCGCCGGCATCTAGCAGGCGACGCGCAAATACCACGTCATCAGATGTATAGGGGAGGACTGTAAAGCCTTCCTTTACCAGTATGCGAGTCGCTTCGAGCGTGGCTTGCACGTCGGGATAGAGGGTCGCCTGGTCCCCGATGACTTCGAGCTTTACCCAGTCGGAGATGCCTACCTCGCGACCTAGACGCGCGGCGCGAATGGCCTCGTCGGCGGTATAGCAGCCGGCGGTGTTCGGAAGAAGAAAATATTTTCTCGGATCGATGTAGTCGAGCAGTGACTCTTTGCTACGGTCGAGATTTACGCGCCGCACTGCGACGGTGACAATTTCTGCGCCGCTGGCATCAATGGCGCGGGCGGTCTCCTGAAATGATTTATATTTTCCGGTGCCGACAATCAGGCGCGAGCGGAATTCGCGGCCGGCAATGACTAGGGGATCAGGCATGTATTCATTGTAATTCGGGGAAACCTTATGCACCACAGAGGCACAGAGTCACAGAGAAGACGTAAGAAATCAAAAATTCGGTGCTGCGGATGTGTCTCTTTGGGGATTGCGAGGCGGCGGGTTCGTCAGCGCTCACTCCTTGTACATGGCTTCAATCTGTTCGCGGCAGCGTTCCTCTACGGCGCGGCGGCGGACTTTTAGGCTGGCCGTCATGGTTCCATTCGCGGAAGAAAATTCCTCGGACAGCAGGACAAATTTCTTCAACCTCTCAAATTGGGCAAGGTTCTGGTTGGAGTCGGTGATGATTGACTCGTAACAGGCTTGCACCTGGGCATCGGCAACCAGTTGCTCGCGCGACGAGCACTGGAGGCCTTTCTCGCGCGCCCAGGATTCGAGGGCTGCGAAGTTTGGGACCAGTAACACGGCGGGGAATTTTCGTTTGTCTCCAACCACTACAGCTTCGGCGATCAGAGGATTGTGCTTCAGCGAGTTCTCAATGGGCTGCGGGGCGATGAACTTCCCTCCTGAAGTTTTCAGGAGATCTTTTTTGCGATCGGTGACGTAGAGGAATCCGTCTTCGTCGAGGCGGCCAATGTCGCCGGTCTTGAACCAGCCATCGGTGAACGCGGCGTGCGTTTCTTCGAGCATATTCCAGTAGCCTTGAAAAACTGACGGGCCCTTCACGAGGATTTCTCCATCGTCTGCGATTCGGACTTGGACGTTGCCTAGCGGCTTGCCGACGCAGCCGATGCGGTGGGCCGCGGGTGTATTCACCGCGATTACCGGCGAGGTCTCTGTCAAGCCGTAGCCTTCGCAGATTCGGATGCCCATGGCGGCATACCATTCGGCGAGATCGCGCCCCAGGGGCGCGCCGCCGGAGATGAATACTTGCGCGCGTCCTCCCAGTCCGGCCAGCACTTTGGAATAGACGAGGCGATTTGCCAGTTTCCATGAGAGAGCGAGTGGGGTCTTCCCTGCCAGAATCTCTTCGCGATGTGCCAGGCCGACGCGAAGCGCCCAGCGGTAAATCTGCTTCTTGAGACCCTTCGACGCTTTCAACTCCACTTGCGCATACACTTTTTCGTAAACTCGCGGAACACTCAACACGATGTGGGGTTGGATTTCCAAAAACGCTTGTGGAAGCTGATCGATCTTGGGCAAGTGGGCGAGCGTCACTTCGCTGTACAGGAGGGCGAGATCGACACAACGGGCGGTCACATGCGAAAGCGGCAGGAACGACACACAATACATTCCGGAATGGAATCCGAACTCGCGCAGAAAATAATTGATGTTGGCCGCCATGTTTCCATGGGTCAGCATCACTCCCTTCGGCGTGCCGGTGGTGCCTGAGGTATAGATGATGGTGGCAAGTTCTTCCGGCTTTATGCCGCGCGCGATCGACTCTAGCTGCGGATCGGGCGGCGATTGCATGAGTTCTGACACTCTGATTGCGCGCGGATGGACGACATCGTCCATCACCGCGATATGCGCGAGCGCAGTCGTATCGGCGATGGAGAGGACCTTGTGCAGATGTTTTTCGGAAGAAACAAAAATGTCGCGGGCGCCGGAATCGCGCAGAATGTAGGCAGTCTGCTCGGGGGTAAGCGTGGTGTAGATCGGGACGACGATGGCGCCCAGCAGCATGCAGGCGAAATCGGCGGCAGCCCACTCGTAACGGTTCTCGCTGAGGATTGCGACACGGTCTCCGCGGGAAATGCCCCATCCGCGTATGGCGCTCGCGAGGGCCAGAACCTTAGTTGCGAATTCTGCCGCAGAGATTGGCTGCCAGCCAGCTTCGGTTTTTCGCAGCATGAATTGCGGGTGCTCGCGGCGGGCGATGGCGAAAAAGATGTCGTTGAGAGTTTGAAGATTCATGCTACGCGCAGGTGAACTGTAATGCTTTCTGCCCGGCCAAACAAGACGGTAACGTTGTACCTGCCGATTTGCATTTTGGCCGTGATGGATTTTAGACGAGCACGATTCTTGGGTGAAATAAGGTCCCAGCGACACGAGTTGAGATGGCGATCAGGTCGCGCTGGCCGTGGAAGACTTTGACTTCGCGGGCGCGAGAGAGCTCCGGGAGATTTACCGGACGGCCGTGGCGGATTTTGGATGCCACTTCGTCGTTGGCGGTCACGGCGGGGATTGCGGGAAGAAGCTTGCGGGGATGGACCAGCAGGGCCTCCAGCTCGGGGCTGCCAGCGTGAATCTCACCAGCAGCGACTTCGCGCTCTTTATGCTGCTCGCCCTCGCCCACTACCCTGCCGCGAGCGGCGTGTTCAACTTCGTCGAGTGTGTGCGCGTCGGCCAGTTGAAATTCGGCAACGGCGGTGCGGCGGAGTGATTCCAGGTGCGCGCCGCATCCCGAAAGCTTGCCGAGCTCATGAGCAATGGCCCGCATGTAAGTGCCGGAGGCGACCCGGGCGCGGAAGTGGGCGCGGTCATTTTCTAATTGCGTGATTTCGAATTCCTTGATTTCCATTTCGAATTCCTTGATCTCCAACTGCACCGGCTTGAGTTGGACATCTTTCTTCTTGCGGGCCAACTTGTAGGCGGGGACGCCCTGCACTTTCTTCGCGGAAAATGGTGGGGGAGTCTGCTCGATGATTCCGTGAAACTTCGCTGCCAGCGCACGTAGTTGGTCGAGTGTAATCGCCGGATCTTGTGCGAGACCGAGCGGGTAGCCTTCGGCGTCGTAGGTATCGGTGGCGAAGCCGAAGCGAATTGCGCCCTCGTAGCTTTTCTCGGAAGCCAAATAAAATTGCGCCAGCCTTGTCATGTTTCCCAGCACAAGAGGCAAGACGCCGGTGGCCAGGGGATCGAGCGTGCCCAGGTGTCCTACGGCTTTTTGTTTCAGGATGCGGCGCACGCGCCCGACGACGTCGTGCGAAGTCAGGCCGGAGGGCTTGTCGATTATGAGGACGCCGTTCATGGTAATTTGGTAATCGGGTAATTGAGTAATTTGAGGGCGACTGCGCCGGGCCATCGGTTGATCCTCAATTCCCCAATTACAAATTACCAAATTTCTCAATTTCCAAGATCAGCATGTTTCCCATTCGCGACGACCAGCCTAGTTTCAGCAAGCCCTTCGTAAACTACTTCATTATTGGGCTGAACATTATTGCGTTTCTATTTGAGCTCTCGGTGGGAATGCAGAGCCGCCATGCCGCGAATGCGCTGATGTTTCAGTTCGGAATTGTGCCGCTGCATTTTGAACGCGCCCTGGCGGGCTCGCCTGTCTACACGATTCCGGGGACGTTTCTCACTGTTTTTACTTCCATGTTCCTGCATGGCGGATGGGTCCATATTATCGGGAACATGTGGTTTCTCTGGATCTTCGGCGACAATGTCGAGGATTACCTCGGACATTTCAAGTATCTGATTTTTTATCTGGTCTGCGGGTTTGCGGCGGCGTTCACGCATATCGTGCTGAACTTTGGATCGAATGTTCCGACCATTGGAGCTAGCGGGGCGATCTCGGGAGTGATGGGCGCTTACATTCTGTTGTATCCGCGGGCGAAGGTGTTGACGCTGGTTGTGCTGATCGTCTTCTTCACGTTCTGGTGGATACCCGCTTGGGTGTTCCTGGGCTATTGGTTCCTGATGCAGTTCCTGGCCGGGGCGGCGACAATCGCCGAGACTGCGCGGGCAACGGGCGGAGTGGCAGTGTGGGCGCACGTGGGCGGATTCGTAGCGGGAATTATTCTGATTAAACTCTTTCCGCGGCGGATGAGAGTCGCGCGGTATGGAACGTGGTAGAGCAAGGGCTACAAGTCATTCCATAAATCCGTTTTGAAAGGGCACGGCTTCAGCCGTGCCGCTCAGCCCCGCAAAAGACACGGGCTTTAGCCCTGAGGGGCGGGCGGAGCGGAACGGTTGCGGCCCGATCACTATAATTGGGGTTGTGACTTCCTTAACAGCTAAACAGGTTGCTTCGGCGGATTTCCCTACTCGTTGGGGGCAGTTTCGGATCTATGGGTTCCGGCTTGAGCCTACGCAGAATGGGAAGCCGGAAGAAGCCGTGGCGCTGGTGATGGGCGATGTGCATGCTGCGACGCCCCTGGTGCGCGTCCATTCGCAATGTTTGACTGGCGACGTGTTTGGGTCGTTGCGCTGCGATTGCCGGCAACAGTTGGAGCTGGCGCTGTCGATAATCGCGGGTGAAGGCGCGGGCATCCTGATTTATGAGCAGCAGGAGGGGCGCGGGATTGGATTGATGCCGAAATTACAGGCTTACGAGCTGCAGGATTCCGGGCTGGATACCGTCGAGGCCAACGAGCGGCTTGGGTTCCGGGCGGACCATCGGGAGTTTGCGTTGCCAGCGGAAATGCTCAAGGCGCTGGGAGTCACCGCGGTACGGCTGCTGTCAAATAATCCGGAGAAAGTGTCGGCGCTGGAAAGAACCGGAGTTAGGGTCGTTGAGCGCGTACCTTGCGAAGTGCCGCCTAGCGCGCATGCTGAGGATTATTTGCGGACTAAGAGAGCCGAGGTTTATGGTTCGGGCGAAAAATCGTGGGCCAGGCCTTTCAGATCGACCCTCTTCAGGCTGTCATCAATGAAAATATTTTTATGCATAATATTTCTTGTATTTAGCGGATGCGCACAGGCCGCAGTCGAGAACATGGAACTCAGCGGTTCCAAGGTCACATTGCCGGAGGGCAATGTCCTCGGCGTAGCCATGCATGAACAAAAAGATATGTTCTTTGTTCAGCAGCTGGTTCTTTCAACGGGCGAGGGTGGAGTAATCCTTTCCAGTCGGCAGCTTTCGGCGTGGAGCCTGAAGACGCGTTTGATGTTAACGAGGCGAGTGTTGGATCCGGCTCCTCGTCACCTCGATACCTATCCTTGTGGCCGTGTCGAAGTATCAACCAGAATGAATAGAATTTTGTTTTGTAGCTCGGAAACATATTTGGAGGTTCTGGATCCGGACACTTTGAGCACCGTTGGGAAAGTCGGGTTGAGAAATGATCAATACATCTACGATTTCGCGATAGACGATCAACATGATCGGGTATTCGTGTTGTCGATGCGGGGCGACGACTCCCCACGGCTTACCACTTACTCATTGCATGATGGGTCTCAGCAGCAAGAGACCGTACTTCCTCCCAACAAAGAAAGAAAGATGATGTTGGCAGTCCTATCAAAGAGCGGACACGTTGCGATTGCTGCCGATCAGTACGTCCATGGAGGAGAGAAGAGCGATATCTTTTTCTGCAGTTCCGAAGGGGCGCTCAGATGTAGCAGGGTAGCTCAAATTGATGGGGTTTCGCAGATCAGCTCTCTTCCAACGGAATTGCTTGCAGCAACTCGTACTTTCGCCGATCGCAAGAAGGAGTGCCTCATTAGCGTGGAACTGAATACGCATTCGGTTTCCCGCAAGTACTGCGCTCCAGGCACAGGTATTCACTATGCGGTAGGAGTTGCCGATGACAGGTATGTCGTCGCCTTCACCGGGATCGGCAAGCGACTATGGTGGAAGGAGCAAAATGTCGTTGTAGAGAATTCCTTTTCGGTGTGGATGGCCGGGAATGGTCAAATAGCAGCGGTTGCTAAGGATCCCACGAACTTTGGCAACGTACAATCCGTAGTACAGGTCTTCGCCAGCAGGACACAGCCAGTGTTTATTGTGTACGTTGGAGAGTCAAATCTACTTTATCTTTACTCAATTAACGATCTCAACTGAAGTGGCAGGGGCCCGGCTTTGATCGTGCAGATGGCCAGCGTTAGAAAAAATCGCCATGAGGTGACGGAAACGGCGCCGTTCCCATCCTGATTTCGTTCCTACATGAGCCGCGTCCTTAGGGCGCGCGCATACTACGTGCGGGGTGGACGGGTGAGGCACCCGTCCCTACGCGTTTAGCTTGATTCAAAGGACTGGCCGCCCGCCCCGACCAAATCAACGAAAGTTTTCCGCTCAGCTTTTCCTGCAAGTAACCTCTTTCTGCACGATCCCTGAGTTGCTGCTGCTGTGATAAAAACGAGGAGATGACCGAATGGCCCAAAAGATCGCACCGTGGAGGGATTTTTGCCTGACGATATTCCGGCACCACACGTTCCTCGTGTGAGCGCTGGCGTGAAGATCTCGCGGCCGGAGCGCGCTAAATACATCGCGATCAATATTTTTTTGATCTTTCACCTCTTCGCCATTGCCTGCTGGTGCGTGCCTATCGACAGTCCATTGATTCCGCTGTGCAGGAACCTGGTTCGGCCGTATTTTCTCTGGGCTGGACTGTTTCAGTCGTGGGATATGTTTGCCCCGATACCCAAGGGGGCCAACACCTACATCGAAGCCACGCTCGTTTACAGAGACGGCTCACGAAAGACGTGGACGCTCCCCAGGATGGAGCAACTGAGCTTAACGGAAAGATATTTTAAGGAACGCTATCGCAAGTTTGCTGAGAGCCTGCAAAGAGACGAGGTTGACGAGCTCCTTCCAGATGCCGCCCGCTACATTGCTCGCTCGAATAGCAGCCCTGACAATCCGGTCAAAACTGTGATCCTGATTCAGAAATATTCATTTATTGTTCCGCGCCCCGATGGCGTCTATGTTCCCGAACCATGGGAGCAGCACATTCTGCTTGGTTACGGCGTCCAGCCTCAGGATTTGAAATGAGGTTGAGATCGGCGGTCCGAGTTTGGGATGAGTTCTTCTTCGCAAAAGAATCACCGGTTCCGATCTGCTTATTTCGGATCATCTATGGCGCTTTGGTCATCGCCACCCTTTTGTTGCTGCGCCCGGATTGGCTGACCTGGTACGGGGTCCATGGCTGGGTCAGCCTGCCTACCGCGTTAAAGCTCGAACCGGGTAATCGACTAAACCTGTTCGCAATCATTCCGCAAAGCGACTCCTGGATCAACGCATTATTCTGGTTTGCCCTGGGATCGGCGGTCCTGCTGACGATCGGGCTTTTCACACGGATTAATAGCATTCTGGTTTTTGTTTTTCTGACGTCAATCCAGCAAAGGAACCTTTATATAACGCACGCGGGCGATACGTTCTTGCGCTTAGCCGGATTTTTCCTGATCTTCGCTCCGGCTGGAGCTGCGTTTTCCGTAGATCGGCTCATTCGGATCCGGAGGGGCAAAGAGCCGGCAGTTATTGAAGCTCGGAGCCCGTGGGCGCAGCGCATGATCCAGATCCAATTGTCGTTGCTATATTTCGTCACTTTTTTAATGAAGATAAAAGGCGCGCCGTGGCTGCAAGGGTCTGCGCTTTTCTACGTGTATCACCTGGATGAACTCAAGCGGTTTCCGGTACCCAACTGGTTTTTCAAGCCGATTATGCTCAAGCTGGGCAGTTGGTCAGCCCTGGCGCTCGAATTCTCTCTCGGCGTTCTCATCTGGGTAAGGGACTTTCGGTACGTCCTGTTGACCATGGGATTGCTGTTCCATCTTTGGCTCGAGTATTCGCTTAATATTCCGCTCTTCCAGTGGGACATTCTTTCCGCGTATGTTTTGTTCATTGATCCGGACGATATGGGTCGCTGGTGGCGGCGGTTTGTGCCCTTCGCTCATGAGCTGCGCACTCAAGATGCGCCCGCGCAAACTGCGCGCGGGCTGGACGGGTGAGGGCACCCGTCCCCACGCGTTTGGCTTTCTTTTTATTCTTAAACTTGATCTAAGGGACTGCTTCATCCCTCTATAGCCTGAGATGATTCTTTAGGGAACTGGGGAAAGACCTGTGTGCAAGGGGGAGGACAGCAGGTTCCTCCACTCGTTCGACCATCCTTCGGCTGGTCGAACTCCGGTCGGAATGACAGCACTGGGAGTTGGGGGCGGGGAGTGGTTATTACTCGGGCCAGATTTGCAGGGCGGTGCTGCTCAGAATCTGGTGTTTGGTGGCTTCGGACAACGTGAGGGTCCGGAATTCATCCAGGTTCGGTTTGACGTCGGGGACGCCTGGGCCTGGCCAGTCTGTGCCGAAGAGAGTCTTGTGGGCGATTTCTTCCAGGCGAGGGAAATACTTCAGCAGAGTTTTGGGCGGGATGCCGCTTATATCTAAATAAACATTTGGGTGGCGGCGGACCAGGAAGAAGGCGGTGTGCATCCAGAGGGGGCGACCGCCGTGGGCTAGCAGAATTTTTAGTTTGGGGAAGTCGACGGCTACGTCGTCCACGTAGATGGGATCGCCGTATTTGTTGCGGGCTCCTGGAAAAACTGACGTGCCGGTGTGGAACATGACTGGGACTCCGTTGGCTTCGGCGGCGCGGTAGATGATCTCTAATTCCTTCACACCATTCAAATAATCATTCGGATAGAGAAGCTGGTGTGGCGGATGGATTTTGATCATGCGAATCTTGAGTCGCAGGAGTTGCCCGACATCGTTCTCGATGTTCGTGGTATGGCGTGGATGCAGGCTGCCGCAGGAGAGCAGGCGCTTGGGATCTTCTTTCACGTAGTCGGAAATGAATTCGTTTACCCCGTTGGTGAATCCGATGACCTCAGGGGCGACGTAGTTGATGAGGGCGGCGCGGTCGATTCCAGCGGTGTCTAGATGTTCGAGGAATGCTTTCGGTGAGCGGGAGAATTCGGTGATCTGATCGAAATTGGCGCGCTTCTTCTTCATCAGCTCAAGCGCGTGGGGCTTGAACATTTCTAGCGGCTGGATGTGGATGTGGCAGTCGGTGATCATCAGTGGTCAGTGGCCAGTGGCCAGAAGGTGTAGGACGGCCCTTTTGGTGAACACGCGAATCATCTCACGGCGGTACTCGGGTGTGAGAGCGGAAGTGGTCAGGGGCTTGGCGGTGCGGGCGGCTAGCTCGCCGATAGATTCGGCAATCTGCTCGCTGGCAGTCCCACCGTTTAGTAACGAATCAATTCCCTTCACCAGTGTGGGCGCGGGATTTACGGCAGTGATGGCGATGCGAAGGTCTTCGATGTGTCCATTCGAGCGCTTCACGGCGACAGCTACTCCTGCGAGGGGGTAATCGATTGAGCCGCGAATGCGCAGCTTGCGGTAGACGCCGCGATATCCGGCGGAGGCGTGGGGCAGGATGACGCGT
>WNGK01013706.1_pt1 | contig 11556 bp, 6 predicted proteins | sample 5400601 | NCBI WGS metagenome assembly WNGK01 (sample SAMN13153376, study PRJNA577476) | soil metagenome | isolation source: 60 cm soil or saprolite under Garry oak tree replicate 1 | place: USA:California | collected 2016-06-15
GCCTCAGCGGTGCATACTCGTTGACGAACGTGAGGCGAACCCTGACTGCCGTCCTGGCGATCGGATTGCTCTCTGCGTGCGCCGGTTTCAACGCCCCGGCCGCGTCCAAGACCGACACCCCTCAGCAGAGCCTTGCCGCGACCGGCAAGGAGATGGCGAAGCTGAAATCGGTTCGCTTCGACGCGAAAGCGACCGTGAGCCTGACTCTGCCGACGTCGCTTGTCGAGCAGTTGCGGACCAAGGCCGGCTCGCAAGGCAGCTTCCTGAGCAGCAATATGACCGTCGATCTGACGATCAGCGGTGCCGTCAAGAAGCCGGACCAACTGGAAGCCACGATCGAGGCAAAACTCGGCGGCCTAACGGTGGATACGGAAGTCATCGCGGTCGCCGGCCGCCTCTATGCCAAGGACCCGATGACGGGCAAATGGAAGGGGCTGGGGCAACCCGACCGTGCAGCTTCGGCGAAATCGAAGGCCGGGCTGTCGTATCAGGCCCTGATCGATACCGCCAAATCGCTGGCCGAAATCAACGATCAGCCCTCGACGATCAATGGCGTCGCCGTCGACCATTATCGGATCGTTCCCGACCTTGTCAGACTATTGGCGCAGGTCACCGCCGGGGGCCCGTCAAAGGACCCGCAAGCGACAGCCGCACTCCAGGGTATCTTGCAGAACGCGCAGCTGACGGCCGATGTCTGGACAGGCACATCCGATCACTTGATTCGCCGGGTCAGCTATGACGCCGACGTGACTGCCGATCTGCATTCGCTATCCGCGGCGTTCGCCAACGGGACGGGCCCAAATGGCCAATCCGTGCAAATCCCTGCCGGCTCAATAGCGCATCTGACAGCCCACGTCGTGATCAACCTCCACGACTTCAACGGCGCGGTCACCATCAAGGCCCCGACCGTCTCCTCCTAACCAGGAGCTGTTCTCCGGATCGTCTGTCGACCTAGAGTCTGTTCCGTAGACACCGGAAGGGCGGTCGAGGGCTCGGCAAGCCCCGCCTGCGTGTGACGGGGCTTGCTGGCCTGAGCGAACGTGGATACGGTCAGCCGGTCAGGGGTAGCTCACCACGGTGACCGGGGTGTCGGGGTTGGCCTTGGTCGACGATCCACCAACGTCGTTCACCACGTGCCGAATGCCTCCGGAACCGTGCGATGGATCGAGGAAGATCGTGAGGAGGTCATTGAGACTGGCTGGCGTCAGCGTCGTGGGGACCTCGAAGGCATGGTCGGCGAAGATGTCCACACCCTGGTTGAAGAAGCTGTAGCTCCCCATGCCGTACCCCTTGAAGCTCGTCACCTTGGCACCAACCTTGAAGGCGGCCCAGCCGTCGACGCCCGGGGCCTCCATCCAGGCGGCCTGGTTCGGTACGTCGTAAGGCATCTCGTTCTGGAAGAAGACATCCGTGCCCCCGTTCCCGTTCCAGATGACGTTGTACTTCTGGTAGTGCTCGACGAAGAGGCCGTAGGCGGTCACGTTGTCTCCATTGACGACGACGCCGGTGTCGGCGGTGTTAGCAGTCCAGCCAACCCCATTGCCATGATCGGCCCTCCAGGACCAGATGTCGTCGAGGATGACGTTGTCGCTGTTGACGACCAGCGCGGTCGTCGCCCTGCCGGGCGTTGCTCCGCCGATGCGGAAGAAGACATCCTGGAGCGCCGACGGGTTGGCCGCAGTGCGGTCGTTCCCGTCCCCGTCGTCCCCTTCGCTTCGGCCGCTTCCAACCTGCAAGAGGACCGGTGAATTCTCCGGGCCCGCATCGAAGATCATGCCGGAAAGGTCGACCCCGCTGACATTGGAGACCTTCATGGCAACATTCCCATCCTCGGGCACCAGCGTGGGGAACCCGAGGCCGAGTACCACCGTGTCATCGTGCTTCACGCGAATGGGCTCGTCGAGGCGGTAGATGCCGGGACTGAGAAGGAGGTTCTTGCCCCTGGCGAGCTGGTTGTTGATCGTCGCCACGGAGTCGGTCGGTCGGGCAACGAAAAACCGGTCGATCGGGATCGAGGCGCCCGGCGTCTGGCCCGAGGCCCATGTGGTTCCCGAGGTGTTGCGCTGCACCGACGGCACGAACACGCTATAGTTGCCAGCCGCATCAAGGTAGAGATACGGTGCCTCCCGCGTCACCGGGCTGGTCGCCAGCGTGGTGTAGGGGCCGCCGCATGACTTCTGACTGGGGAAGCACTGGGCGGGTGCCCCGACGACGCCCGAGAAAACCTGGTTCCAGACGCCGTTGGTCCAGCCATCGAGCCTGCTGTTTCTGACCAGCCACTGCTGCTGCGAGCCGTTGACCACTGTGCTCCCGTCGAACGCCGAATCGGCGATGAACCCGCCACTGGCGAATGACGGGCCCGTGCAATAGTCCATCAGCGTGGCGAACCCGTTGACGTGCACGCGACGCATAGGCGCCGCCTGAGAGACCGCCCAGAACTCGCCACTGTAGCAGCCGAAGTTCGGAGTGGTTACGTTGATGGTCAGGTTCGACAACGACCGCCAGAAGTTATCGAGTGCGATGCAATTGGCGGGACCGAAGCACTGATTGTGGACATAGATGGAGCCATTGATGACGACATCGGTCGGCGAAAGGCCAAGCCCCGCCACGCTGGTGTAAAAGCCGACCCTAAAGTTGAGCGGATTTGCCGTGGATCCATAGGTTCCGGGCTTGAACAGCAGCGCATAGCGCTGCGGGCCGAATTCGTTGTTGACCTGCTGGGTGCCGATCGCATCAACGGTGGACTGGATCTGGCTCTGCGGCATGCTGGGATCGAATATGTGGACGCTCGATCCAAAGTTCGGCGCGCTTGGCTTCGGCTCGTTCGCGAGCGCCGCAGCGTTCGTAGACCATGCCAGTGCCAACGCGCCCGCGACGACCAGTGAACGAACGGTTCGAAGTCTCATCTCCCTTACCTCCTATCGCAGAGCCACTGATGCGTTCAGCCTGATGTCTCGAGACGAGCGCCCGGCATGCAGCGTGTACGTGCCCGGTACCGGTATCCAGGCGCGTGTCGACTCATCGAAGCGCTGGAACAAACGCGCCGGCACGGTCAGCCGCGCGGTCATGCGTGCGCCGCCTTCCGCGCTGACCGAGGCAAATGCCGCCAGCACCCTGGCTGGCCGCGTTGGATCCTTATCGGGCCCCTCCAGATAGAGTTGCACGACCTCGCGACCTGGACGCCGACCTGAATTGCGGACTGTCACCGCGCATGTGAACTCCTCGTTCACGGCCACCGACGCGGCATCAGCGACCATCGCTTCGTACGTCCACTCGGTGTAGCCGAGGCCGTGGCCGAAGGCGAAATGCGGCTCGATCCCACTTCGATCGTAGCCCCGATAGCCAACGAGCAAGCCCTCGCGGTAAATGAGATCGCCGCCCTCCGGGCGCGCATGCAGGACCGGCGAATCGGCCTCATGGCGAGGCACGGTGACCGGGAGCCGGCCGCTTGGTTCGACGACGCCCAGCAGCGTGTCCGCCAGCGCCTCGCCGAACGCCTGGCCCGGAAACCACACCTGCATGACGGCCGCGACCTCGTCGGCCCAGGGCATGAGCACCGGCATGCCCGAGTTGACCACCACGATGGTGTTGGGGTTGGCCGCCGCAACGCGTCGCACCAGCTCGTCTTGCCGGCCCGGGAGCGCCATCGAGGTCTTATCCGAACCCTCGCTCTCGGTCCCCTCCGCCGAGCCAACCACGACCACCGCGACGTCCGACCCGCTCGCGGCGCGCGCCGCCTCGTCGATCAACTGCTCGTCGTCCCATTGCGGCGCGATGCCAAGACGCAGCGTTACGAATTCCTTATCGGGCCGGAATTCGACCTGCACCTCGACCTCGCGTCCGGCTTCGACCTGGATCGGTACGCGCAGCTCCGGCGGACGCGAAAACATCTCCATCACCTCGCCGGGATAGAGGCTGGTCGCCTCGGCCAGCACAGACCCGTTGACGGAGACGCGCGTGCGACCCACACCGGCCACACCGAGGACATGCAGCCCATCGGACTGGGGGCGGTAGGTGGCTCGCAGGCCGACCTGTGCGCCTGGAACGTTGACCGCCCTCGGAAGGCCGTGCCACCACGTGATGACACTGCTCGCCATCGGCGCGTCGTAAAGGACCTCGCCGTCCGGGTTGCGAATCTCGAGGCGCACGCCCTCCCCTCCGGTCACGGGGTCGCGCAGCGTGCCCGCCGCCGGGATGGGCACCGTCGCATTCGTGACGCACCCTTGGTGCACGCGGACACCGGTCGTGGTCTCAAGGGCTTGCCGCAGGGATTCCGCAAGCTGCACGCGCGCCGCCGGCAGGACGAGGACGCTTCCCCCGCCCTGCGTCTGGGGCGCGAAGACGTTGGGCCCGATCAGAGCGACGCTCTTCAGCGTGGCCTTGTCCAGCGGAAGCAGGGCGCGGCGGTTGCTGAGCAGCACGAATGATGACGAGGTCGCCCTTCGGAGCAACGCCGGATCGATCAACTCCAGCGGCGCCGCGGCGCTCCTGCCGTCGAATCCGCCGAGTCGGCGGGCCATGGTGAGGATCCGCATGACCTTGTCGTCGATCGCGGACTCCGGCACGCTACCGTTCCGCACGGCGGCCAGGAGCTTGTCGGCCCAGGGCCCATCGGGTCCAGGCATCACCAGGTCGAGCCCAGCCAGGGCAGTCGGCACGGTGGTCGTTGTGGCGGACCAGTCGGAAACCACCACCCCGCTGAACCCCCAGTCCCCTTTGAGCACGTCATGCAGGAGGACGGAGTTGGCCGTCATCGTGGCGCCGTTGACGCCGTTGTATGCGGCCATGACCACCAAGACATCCCCCTCATCGACGCAAGCCTCGAACGGCGGAAGGTATAACTCCCTGAGCACGCGCTCAGAAATTCGAGCGTTGTACGTCCGCCGCTGGGTCTCCGAGTCGTTGGCCACGTAGTGCTTCGCGGTGGCGCCGACGCCCGCGCGCTGCACGCCGCGCACGTAGGCGACCGCGATCCGTGCGGTAAGCAGCGGATCCTCCGAGAAGCATTCGAATCCGCGACCGCTCAGCGGCGTGCGGATGATGTTGACGGTTGGCGCCAGGAGAACGTCGATGCCCTTGCTGCGGACCTCGCGCCCCAGCGCTGTCGTCAACTCTTTGACCAGATCCGGGTCCCAGCTGGCGCCGAGGGCGACGGGACAAGGCAGCGAGGTCGATGGGTTAGCCGGGTCCATGCGTGTCCCTCGCACGCCAGCCGGGCCATCGGACATGACGATGGGTCGCAAACCGATGGCGCTCTCGCCGTGCAGCGCCCAGGAGTCTACCCCGGTGAGCAGGCGGACCTTCTGCTCGAGGGTGAGTCGGGCCACGAGGCCCGACTCATCACTGCGAATCGTCCTGGCGACTTCTTCCAATGGTCAGGACACCGGCTTGAGCTGCATCAGGATGTACGGCATCTGCGGGTCGCTCGGCGAGGGATTCATGTACGGGTGCGATTGGTTGGGCCATCCGGTGTACTTGGCACTGCTGTAGACGTTCCAGTCCGCGCCGTAAAGCAACGGAGCCTCCGGGACCTCGGTCGACATGATCTTCTCCAGCTGCTGCACCACTGGATAGAGGGCGGCCGTGTCCTTGGGATCGGTACTCTCGTACTTCCTCAGCGCGGCGTCGGCGGCGGAGTTAGACCATCCGATGTAGTGCGCGACCGAGTTCGAGTCCGCGCTGTCGAACCAGTTCTGGTACTGGATGTAGGGAATGTCGCCACCGTTGCCCCAGTGGATAGCCGTCTGCCAGGCGGAGGGAACCGACGTGATGTTGGTATTCCAGTCGGAGTACCCCTGCCCCGGCTTGGTGGTCACGTTCATGCCCAGAGCCTGAAGCTCCTGTGACATGAGCGCGGCGTTTTCCCAGTAGTCGGAGAAAGGAACGGGATCGTAGACCGAGAACGCGATGATCTTCCCGCCCTTGGTCCAGCAGTTGGCTTTGTTGCTGCCGTCGCAGTTCCCGCCCGACTTGTAGGTCCCGGTGCCGCTGTCGTAGTGGGACGTGGCGGGGGGAGTCCAGCCGCCGTTCTTCAGAATGTCGTAGACGTCCGCGCCGTCCGGTAGCTTCTGGGCCTTCGCCGTCGCTGCATCGGGCACGCTTCCGCTGATCGACAGGTCGTTGGCCAGACTGCTGTCGATGAAGGCCTTCTGGTTGGGCAGGATGAGCCCGCTCGATGAGCTCGCGGGTTGCTCGTAGCCGGACTCGCCCAGGAGCGCCAGCGCGTTGCGGTCGACGCCGTAGCTGACGGCCCTGCGGACCGCCACTTCATCAATACCCGTGGCGCCACCGTTACCGGGGTTCAGATTGAACCAGAGCGTGACGGTGCTGCCGGCGGCAAACCAGGCGTGATTGGTCAGAGGGTTTTGGTTGACGTAGTTCGCGTAGACGTTCGGGATGTCGTTTCCGGCCCAGTCCAACTGACCGCTCACGAGCGCGTCGCTCGCCGCGGCGTTGGTGGCGATGGAAGGTGTCCAGATCGCCGATTCCGGTGGAGTTCCGCCCCAGTAGTTCGGATTCGGCTTCCACTTGATCACCGAGCTGGAGTAGCTGTCGAGCATGAAGGGCCCTGTGCCCAATGGCACCTTGATCGCGATCTTCTCGTTCTGGGCGATCTTGTCCGCCATCGACGCCTTGAGCATGAAGGTGTTGCAGAGGATGTTGAACAGCCCGGTGTACTGCGGTGACGCGAAGTGTAGCGTCACATTGTTGCCGCTAACCGTCGGATCCGCCGCTTGGGGCGGCACCCCACGAATGTTAGCCTTCGGATTCTTCATCATCATCTTGAAGGTAGCGGCCACGTCAGCCGGAGCGAAGGCCGAGCCGTCGCTGAACTTCACGTTTTCGCGGATCGTCACCTGCAGGTCCTTGCCGCCGTTTTGGAACGCGTACGCGGTCGCCAGCCACGGGTGCGTGCCAGCGGGGGTCGCGTCGAGCTGATCGAACTCGATCAGCGGCTCATTGACCATGCTCCGGGTGCCCATGGCGGCCGCGACCGAGTTGCTGTCGTAGGGGTTGAAGTCTTCCGAGAACGTCACGCCTGTCGTCGGCTCGGCGATAAGAGGTTTGCCTCCGTTCGCTGAAGGCGTCGAAGTGCTACAGGCGGCAATCACCAAAGCCGCAACTCCGACCAGGCCTGTCAATGCTCGTCGATTCATTTGCGTTCTCACCCCTTCTTCCTTACGCACGGCCCGTGAAGGCCGTGGATTGCTGATGGATAATCGGCGTCGGGACCCCGCTACGCAGTCGCCCTTCTCCCATCCCTCATCACCTCTCTCAATTCCGCTGGTCCAACGAGTCGCGCGCGGTCGTGGTCGCAGGAAGGCTCGTTTCGTTCACGCGTCGTTCGTTCGGGTCGACATGAAGCCAGCACGCCGCGGAGTGATCGCTGGCGACGGCGACACTCGGCGGCACCTGGCGCTTGCAGATCTCCATCACGTAGGGGCAGCGCGGGTGGAAACGGCAGCCGCTTGGCGGCGCCAGCAAGCTGGGGGGCGCGCCGCGACCGGCGAGAGCCGGCGCCTGTACCCGATCGGGGTCGGGAGCGGCGGCAAGCAGGAGTTGCGTGTACGGGTGCGCGGGACGGTCGGTGAGATCGACGCTGGGCGCCGCTTCCACCAGCTGACCGGCATACATGACCACGATCGTGTCGGCAAGGTAGCGCGCCGAGGCGATGTCGTGGGTGACGTAGAGGATCGCCAGCTTTTCCCGGTCGCGCAGATCGGCGAGCAGGTTGAGCACCCCAAGTCGGATGGAGACATCCAGCATGGACACCGGTTCGTCAGCGATCAACACACGGGGGCGGACCGCCAACCCCCGCGCGATGGCCACCCTCTGTCGCTGGCCGCCGGAGAGCTCATGAGGGAACTTGTTGGCGAAATGCTCTGGGGGCTTGAGCGCGACCCGGCGAAGCAGGTCCGCCACGGCCGCATCCGGGTCGCCGTTGGCCATGTGATGGATTTGGAGGGGCCGGACGAGGTGGTGACGAACCCGGTGGACCGGGTTCAGCGATGCAAACGGGTCCTGGAAGACCATCTGGACCTGAGCCGCGTACGAGCGAGGCCGCCCTGGCGGCGCGGGCCGGCCGTCGAGCAGCACCTCGCCAGCGTCGGGCGTGATGATCCTGGCCAGCAAACGGGCGACGGTCGTCTTTCCCGCCCCACTTTCACCTACCAGCGCGGTGACCCTGCCGGGCTCGAGATGGACCGTGACGCCCTCACGCTCGCCTCTCCGCGGTGCAGCCAGCAGGCGACCTCTCGAGCCGACCCATGAAGAGACGCCAGCGTTGGGACGTCCTGGTGGCAACGCGCCATGACCCAGGGACAGCGCGGATGGAACGCGCATCCACCGGGCAGGTCCCGCATGTCAGGCGGGGACCCCTTCAGTCCCTCCATCGGAACGCGCGCCCCATGCATCGGAGGAAAACAATGGAGCAGGCCATAGGTGTAAGGCAGTCGGGGGGCGTGAAACAGCGAGGCGGCCGGCGCGCGCTCCATTAACCGACCCGCGTACATGACGGCGATCTCGTCGGCCAACTCCACGAGCAAGGAGAGATCGTGCGTGATGAACAGCGTCGCGAACCCGATCCGATCCCGCAGTCCGATCAGCTCCTCGAGAATCTCCCGTTGGGTGACCACATCGAGAGCGGTCGTCGGTTCGTCCAGGATCATGACCTGCGGCTCGAGCGCAATGGCCATCGCGATCATGGCTCGCTGGCGCATGCCGCCGGAGAGCTCGTGCGGGTAGCTACGGAGCCGGTCTGCGTTCATCCCGACCATGTCGAGCAACTCGCCGGCCCTTACCCAGCGTGCTGACGGTGCAAGGCTTGGTCGGTGGACCCGGAGCATGTCGTCAAACTGGGCGCCGATCGTGATGACGGGATTTAGAGCATTCAGCGAGCTCTGCAGGACAACTGCGATCTCGGACCAACGGACGGAACGCAGCTCGTCCTCCGTCGCTGACAGCATGTCAACGATTCCGACCGGCCCGTCTCCGCTGATCGGCTTGGAGTCGAAGAGCACCTCGCCGGCGGTGATCAGCGCCGGAGCTCGAAGCAGACGGATGGCCGCCAGGGCCAATGTCGTCTTGCCACTGCCACTCTCTCCCGCGAGGCCAAGGACCTGGCCGCGCCGAAGCACCAGGTCGCAGTCGACGACGGCGTGGACCCCCTCGTCGCCGTAACCGTAATCGACGCTGAGGCCTCGGATTGTGAGAACCGGTTCCGCCGCGTTGCGTAGAGACGAAGGCTTGGATGGCATCGCCGTTGCCTGCCGCATGACGGCCACCGCCCGCCGGTGCGCGACGGGGGTCATGCCGAGCGTGGAGCGGAGGCTGATGCCAGCCTTCTTCGCGGTCTGGCGCGAGAGGCCCGCGGCGCGAAGCCGGGGGTTGATGAACTCGTCGATGCCGAAGTTGAGCAACGCCAGGCCTGTCCCGAGCAGGGCGATGCAGATGCCGGGAGGCGCCCACCACCACCACCAACCGCCGCGCACCGCGTTGTTGGCAAAGCCCTCGCGCAACATCTCGCCCCAGTTCCACAACCCTGGCGGCGACGATGTGGGCGAGCCGGCGAGCCCCAGAAACGCGATGGCCACGTACGCGCCCATCGCCGAGAGCGCGGTGAAGAGGAAGGAGGCGGCGACGATCGGAATCAGGTTGGGAAGGACTTCGACGAGGATGATCCGAACGGGCCTTTCCCCCGAAACCCTGGCCGCCTCGACGAAGTCGCGGTTGCGCAGCGACAGGGTTTGCGCTCTCAGGGTTCGCGAGGTGTAGGCCCACGTCGTGACCGCGATGATGGCCGCGACTAACAGAACACTCGAGCCCGCAGACGGCATGTAGTCGGCCAGCACGATGAGGAGGGGAAGCCCCGGGATCGCGAGGAAAACATTGGCGACCAGCGACAGGCCCTCATCGGTACCTCCTCCCAGGTAGCCGGCGGTCACGCCGAACAGCACCGAAAGAAGGGTCGCGATCGCCGCGGCGAGCAGGCCGACGAACATCGTGGCCTGCGTGGCGGCGAGGAGTTGGGACGATACGTCCTGCGCGAAGACCGTGGTGCCGAGCCAGTGCGCGGCCGATGGAGGGAGCGGGAGTGGGTAGTAGCTGGCCGGGAAGCCGGTTCCAGCGCCAGTGCCAGGGACCAAGACGTGCCGGACCCAGTGCTGTTGGTCGGTCGCGTTGGGAGAGTAGGGTGCGATCCATCGACCGACGATGGCGAGGACCCCGAAGACCCCGAGGATGACCAGCCCGGCGATCACCTTGGGCGAGCGCGGCAGGCGGAGGGCTCGCGTTGGTCGAAGAACCAGCTCGGCGGTCGGCCCTGCGACTGGTGGAATTCCGGCTAGGGACGTGCTGTTGATCGTCATCGCGTCATGCCATCTGCCGAGCACGAGGATCGATTAGCACGTAGACCACGTCCGCCAGGAGGTTGGCGGCCAGCACCACGAGGGTGATGACCACGAAAATCCCTTGGACGAGTGAGTAGTCGAGTTTGCTGAGCGCGTCGTACAAGTGGAAGCCGATTCCGGGATAGTTGAAGACGATCTCAACGAGAATCTGGCCGGCGACGACGAGGCTGATCGCGACGGTGAAGTTGGCAACGACCGGGAGCAACGCGTTGCGTGCCGCGTACCAGATGACCCTTCGCGCCGGCAGCCCCTTGGCCTGTGCCACCAGGACGAAGTCCTCGTCCATGGTGGTGATCATCTGGTTGCGCATGGCCAGCATGAAGCCGGCCGCGGAGGCGATGACGACCGTTGCTGCGGGCAAGATGGCGTGCGAGATGATGCTCGCGACATAGCGCAAGTTCAACCCCGGGTTGGCTCCGTAGATGTCGTAACCGAAGAGGCTCGGGAACCACTTGAGCATGGTCCCGGTCTGCCCAAAGATCAGGACGAGCACCAGGGCAAGGAAGAAATATGGGATCGCCTGGAGGAACGTGGCGGCCGGCAATACCCAGTCGACCCAGGAGCCCCGTCGCCAGGCGATCAGCACACCGATGGCCGTGCCGGCGACGAAGCTCAGGACCGTAGCAACGACCAGAAGTCCGAGCGTCCACGGAAGGTACGAGATGATGAGGCTGGTGACCGAAGCGTTTTCGGACCACGAGCGGCCCAGGTTGCCGTGACCGAGGTTTCCCCAGTACTGGAGGTACTGCTCCCACAGGCTCGTGTGGACGTTGAAGCCGAGCTGTTGCTCGACCGCCTCAATGCAAGCCGAATTGCAGTTCCCTGACATCGTGGCCCGGGCGACCGCGCCCGCGACCGGGTTCCCCGGCACCACCCGAGGGAGGAGAAAGCTGACCGTCAGCGCGACCCACGCCGCGAGGATGTACACACCCAAGCGACGAAGGAGGGCCCGCATCGCTACGTCTCGCCGCCCGCGGCCAACGCCCGGCCCTGCGGCAATGCCGGACTGTGGGCACAGCCACAGCTCTCGCGAATGATCAGCTGCACGGGGAGGACGACCTCGTGCTGACCGGCGGCGGTGCCCATCCGCGCGTAGAGGACGTCGAAGGCCGTGACGCCCAGCTCCTTGATCGGCTGGCGGATCGTC
>WNGK01008609.1_pt1 | contig 11554 bp, 11 predicted proteins | sample 5400601 | NCBI WGS metagenome assembly WNGK01 (sample SAMN13153376, study PRJNA577476) | soil metagenome | isolation source: 60 cm soil or saprolite under Garry oak tree replicate 1 | place: USA:California | collected 2016-06-15
GCGGCAACGCCCCGCTTCTGCCGGGCCCGGCTCCCCGCGGCCATATCCCGTTCACGCCGCGCGCAAAGAAGACCCTGCAGCTCGCGCTGCGCGAGGCGCAGGCGCTGCACGACAACTACATCGGCGTCCAGCACCTCACCCTGGCCCTGCTCTCCCGGAAGGACGGCACGTGCCGGTAATCCTGTCCGCCCTCGGCGCACCGGCCACATCGCTGCGCGCCGCCATCCTCGCCCGCTACCGCAAGGCGAGCTGATCCGCGCCAACCCGGACGCCGTCGCAGAGGCGGTCGCCCTGGGAACCACGGTGGCCACAACCCAACCCCAGGAGAACGTCCGAGTACTCCTCGATCCAGCCGGCCACCCCTTCTGCCTGTGTCACGACGAGGGCTAATCACGCGAGCGCCAATCGGCAGATCCGGTCGACCCCGGGGCGCATAGCGACCTGCTATGCAGGGCTCGGCTGCGGAAAAATCAACCGTGAACGAGCGTCCATATCGGCGGATATCGCGCGGGTGGTCACTGACGATCGGTCACGCTCCGCGATCGGCACCAGGCGCTGGCGCGCAGGCGTCAGTCGTGAGCGTCAAGCGGCGTGCCTCCTGACAGAGCGCTCGCACTCCCGGTAGCCGAGACCGCTGCAGACATTCCAGTTGTTGACGTACCTCATCGCGGCAGAAGAGGACGGCTCGCATCGTCTGGCGCGACACCTGTGATCGTGTGAGGGTGCACGATTCACGGATCCAGATCAGGCGTGCTTCGGGCGGCGATGCCGGCGCTGTAGCCGGCCTTGCCGGCGAACTTGCGCAGTCCTTCGCCTTCTCACGGGCGCGGTTCGACGTTACCTACCCGGCCCTCCTCGACATCGAGGCCGCCTGCCTGCTTCTCGCCACCAGCGGTGGTGATTGCCTGGGCTATCTGCTCGGCTTCCGGCACCTCACCTTTTACGCGAACGGGCCGGTAGCCTGGGTCGAAGAGATCCTGGTCAGCCGCGAATATCGCGGGCGCGGCGTCGGCCGCGCCCTGATGACCGCATTCGAACTGTGGTCGGCCGAGCAGGATTGCGTCCTTGTCGCGCTCGCCACCCGGCGGGCGATGCCGTTTTACTTAGCGCCTGGGTATGAGGAGTCGGCCACCTACCTGCGCAAGGTGCTCACGGACGAGGCGACACGGTAATCCGCTCGGCGGCAGATGAGGACGTCGCTAAGCTGTCGAGCTATTTCGAGTCGTACAAGGAGATGACACACATATCATCAGACCACCAACCAGCCACCTAAGGCAACAAGAAGTAGGAAACCCCCTAGGATCAGATTCCACCAGGGCGACCTTCTTTGAAACTGAGCGACTCTGCCGAAGTAAACGAGAAGCCCTTGGGCCAAAAGCGTTATTCCGGCAACTGCGGACGCGATGACTGCTATTACCAGTGGCTGCTTCGTGGTGTTGATGTCGATAATCCGTCTAGAGGCGCACAGCGCTCCGCCAGGCTCCGCGAACAGGCCCAATCGCTCAGTTCACGTCCCATGCCCCAGCCAACCAGGCATGATCGTTCCCAGTTAGGGCTACAAGTGTTCGACAAATGGTCGGGACGGCTGGATTTGAACCCGCGACCCCTTGACCCCCAGGACGTGGGGGTACGGATATACGCACGTCAGAGGCGCTAAGCGCACAAAGCGCGATGTGCGGTGACCTGCGGATTGTGCGCTCGGATGCAGGGCGTGTGGTCCCCACGTGGTCCCCAGCTGAGCACGCCCGATGTCCGTGACAGACGACGGTTTTACCGACCTCCGGCGAAGATGTGGCTTGCACGAACTTTAGTGGCAAGCGGCATTTGGGCACGCATTGGACATGATCACGCCGCATGGCCGACGCGTACGGCCTGGCATTTTCCGCGCAAGCAACTTGACAACTCAACAGTGTCAATCCGGCAAGTGGTCTTGATCCTGCTGAGTCTCGGCCACCGCGTCCGGGAAGAGAAGGTCGCAGACCTGCTGGTAGAGCTGCTCCGGATACGGAAGGAAGTTAACGCTGCGCAGCGCTTGCTCCTGCTCGGCGGACTCGACGATGAACTCGCCGTAGCCGAAGACGCGGCCCATGGCCGAGCGCTGGAAGCTCATGTCGGTCACCTTGGTCAGCGGCATCATCGCTACCTTGCGCACCACAAGCCCGCTGACCAGGATCATCCGCTTGTTTGTCACGGTGAAGTACGTCACCTGCCAGGCTGCCACCCGGTACAGGAAGTACAGCAGGACGGGCAGGGACGCTCCCCAGACGATCTCCGGGCGCACTGAGCGGCTGGTCAGTTTCCTGGCCGCCACTAGACCGCCGGAGACAAGGCCGGAGACCAGGATGAGCGGCCTGGCCAGCACCGCTGGATGCATGCGGACCGTAATGCACGAGCGTTCATGCGGCAGCAGGTACCGGTTCACTGACGCTGGCACGCTCGCCGCTGGGCTTACCTGTCTCATTCATGCTCCCGCGCGGATACCCGTGCTTGTGCCATACGATGCCGCCAAGAGCAGCCCGTCGGGCTGGGCATGGCTCTCGTTATTTGTTTAGCCACGTCCGCTGACTGCTGATCTCAGCTTGTGGAACAGCCGACGCAAGTGAACACCAATCTCGTGCCAGGACATTTCCCAACTAGCACCTGAGCTGGACCCCGTTGAGGTGGAAGTGTCGTGGTGATCGTGTCCGCCGCCTCCGCCGTGACTGCTGTGACCGCCGCCTCCGTGACCTCCGCCTCCGCCGTGGCCACCACCTCCGCCTCCGCCGTGGCTCATGTCTCCTCCGTATCCGCGCCGTCACGATCCCGCGCCCGCGCGATCATGATCCGCTGCTGAGCTCCGGGCCACCTTCATCATGGACTCGATTCGGCTATGGCGCTAGCCAAGGATCTCTCCGGTCTGTTGCTGCTCATGCGCGGGCTGGTGGCGCGATCCACACGGCAGGATTGCCGCTGTTAGCGCTGCCGGATTGCGCCGCGAGCGCCGAGAGCACGATGCGTGCGTGTGGAGCAACGTCGATTCTTCCCCGTTCTCCCGACAGGTGCCGGATCTTGCCGTGGAAGATCACAGTCAGGAGTGGCGCTTGCGCCATCCGAAGGACGCGACCGCAGCGAGCGCTCTTGACGGTGATCTTTGCGCGGCGACACGATGCCCGGCGCGAGGAGGACGGCCCGGCGGCTCTTGCAGGCGCGGCCACCAGGGTGCGTGACGGCGTGGACCGCCAGGCGGCGGGTGCGGGGTAACGACGCGGCGGCAGCGGCCGGCGCCGGTGCGCGGCAGCGCTAGAGGCGGCGGGCCAAGCTGCCGCCCACAACGACGAGACTCCCCGCCCACCCCAGCCACCAGCGGCGCGGAACCCACGACCGTTCACGCGCTCCCCCTGGTGAATCCACGTGCCCCTGTTCAGAGCCCGGCCAGGGCCGGACGTCCTGGCGCGCCGAAGGCGTGCCCTTGAAAGTCGTACAGAAAGTTCTCACCGGTCGGGGCACGAGGCACTGTGCTGTCCCGCTTGATGCTTGACACTTTGGCTTCGCTTGATGCTTGACACTCCCGTTCATGCTGTGGGAGTTGAGCGTGGCCGAGCAGAGATACCGCGCCGTGCTGGAAGTCGGCATCGGGGTTCCGGTGACCGAGGTCGCCGAACGGTATGGAGTCAGCCGCCAGAGCGTGCATACGTGGCTGGTGCACTACCGGGAGGAAGGCATCGCGGGGCTGGAGGACCGCAGCCACCAGGTCCATAACCATCCCTAGCGCATCCCGGCCGGGGTCGAAGAATTGATCTGCGAGCTTCGGCGTGGCCATCCCAAGTGGGGGCCGCGGCGGCTGGTGTTTGAGATGGGCCGCCGCGGTCATGGCCAGGTGACCCGTTCGACGGTCTACCGGACCCTGGTCCGCAATGGCCTGGTCGAGCCGAAGTCGAGGCGCCGTAGGCGCAAGGACTACCGTCGCTGGGAACGCAGCACTCCCATAGAGCTGTGGCAGCTCGATGTGACCGCCAGCGCATTCCTGACCGACGGCACCGAGGTCAAGATCGTGACCGGGATCGATGACCATTCCCGGTTCTGCGTCATTGCTAAGGCGGTCACACGGGCGACCGCCCGCCCGGTATGCCTGGCGTTCGTGGACGCGATGCGCGTCTACGGGATTCCCGAGGAAGTGCTGACAACGGGAAGGTGTTCACCGGCCGGTTCCACAAGCCGGGCGTGCCGGTGGAGGTGCTGTTTGACCGGATCTGCCGGGAGAACGGCATCACCCACCGGCTCACGAAGATCCATTCGCCGACTACGACGGGGAAGATCGAGCGGCTGCACCAGACCCTGCAGCGCGAGCTGCTCGACATGCATGGGCCGTTTGCGAGCATCGAGGCGCTGCAGGCAGCGCTGGATGCCTGGCGGCAGGAATACAACACTGACCGCCCGCACCAATCGCTGGGCATGGCCTTCCCGGCCAGCCGGTTCACGCCAGCATCCTCGCCGCTGGAGCTGCGCATCCCGGCCCAGCTCACTGCGAGCACGGGCCAGCCGAAGCCATCGCCGCCAAGTCTGGGTTCGCTACCAGCACAGAGCCTGCCCGGGGAGGCAGCGCCAGGCACTGCTGCAGGCGCTGGCCAGCCTGCGGTGGAGGTAGACCGGGTCGTGCCACCGTCGGGGAACTTGTGGATCGGCGGGCAGCAGGTCTGGCTCGGCCCCGCCCTGTCCGGGCGGCAAGTCACCCTCTGGCCGACGCGATCAGCCTGCACGTGCTGCTGGACGGCACCCGGATCAAGACCCTGCCGTCCCGGCTCGGAGCCACTGAGCTGTCCCGGCTCGCTGCCAACGGCGCCCGCCCGGCGGGTCCTTCGCCGCTGCCTGCCGGGGATGGGGCGGTGATCGAGGTGGACCGCACCGTCAACGCCACCGGCCTGGTCAGCCTCGCCGACCAGCAAGTCGGCGTCGGGTTGCACCTGGCTGGGCAGCGGGTCACCCTGCGCATGGAAGGACCCTTGATGGCCGTCCTTGGCCACGACGGAACCCTGCTGCGCACCCTGGCCTGCCCCATCCCGGCAGACCGCCGTTACCGGCTGCGCGGCGCCCACCGCGCCCGGTCGGGCCTCAACGTCGTTCGTCCTCGCGCTGGCGCGCTGCGGGCGCTGCACGTTGACCCCCGCCACGGCACCGGCGTTGACTGGCACCAGTCCGGGAACCCCGGGGTGAAGCGGCTGCCAAGGCCCGCCCGGAGCTGGAGGCGATCGTCAATGACCGATGTCCCGCCCGATGCCGCTGACCGGGCACGCGCACTGTTCGGCGACTTCGCCGAGGGTCGCTGGGAGCAGACGCGCGGGGAATTCCACGAGAACATGCGCGGTCCCGTGGACGCCGGCCGCATCGCCCACGGGTGGGCACACGCGGCCAGCTCCGTCGGCGGCTTCGAGCGCATGGGCGAGCCGTCTGCCCGCCAGTTCGGCGATTACACCGTGGTGGAAGTCCCGCTGACATTCGAGGCTGGCAAGGGCCTCGGCCGAGTTGCCCTAGATCACGAAGGCAAGGTCGCTGGCCTGTCCCTGCAATGCCCCCACCGCAGTCGGCTAGACCCAAGACCCGTCCGCGTCTTCGTGCACGGAATTCCCGGGGTAACAGACCTGATCACTCCCCGTCGGCCTCGCCATGCCCGCCAACCACCAGGCCCTGGCAGCAACCCCTAGAAACCGTCAAGCATCACCTGAAGCCAAACCGTCAACGATCACCTGGACCTAGGCAGAGGGCACCGAGACCATCACGGAGGCGCCCGCGGCGCCCGCGGCGTGCCTCAGGGGCGCCCCGCCCGCGGCACCGGCGTGGACTGGCACCTATCCGGGGCAAGCCTCAAACAAGCGTGGCCCGTGACCGCGGGGCGCTACTGCTCCCGCTGGCCCTCCGATTCCAGCAGTGCAGACAGCCGTGGACCGAACTCGACCACATAGGGCATCGTTTTCAGTTGCGCTGGCGTCACCGCCACCCCGTGGGTGCGGATCAGTGAAGCAAGCCACTCCCACGGGTGATCTTCACCAGTGACCTCGGCGTCGTCCGGGAGCACTGTCGTCAGCACACTCCGCTCGGCGTGATCGGCAGTGATATGCGTCGCGCTGGTGCTGAAGCCACGCTCTTGGTGCAACGTCACGCGGCGGCCGTCATCCAGGACCGCGAACTCGTGCACGTCGATGTCCATCCCCTGCTGGTCTTTACGCGCCAGCTCCGACCACGCGCCCAGGCCAACGACCGTGACACCCACAAGGCGAACGATAACGCCAGCTCGCTGCGGGGCGCTGCACGTTGACCCCCCACGGCCCGGGCGTTGACTGGCACCCAGCCGGAAAACCCCGGTCACCGCCCCAGGCCGGGCGGTGCAAGTTCCTAGATAGCTGGCCAGCAGGTAAGAGCACGCGTCACAGGTCAGTTGGCGCAGGCCCGGGCGCCGGGCCACGGCCGGCCACCGGACGGGCAGGGCGGTAACGGTGCTCATCGGGGTCAGCTCCGGCCGCCGGGTCCGGCCGGCCGCCCGCTCGTCGGCCGGGGCCGTGTCTGTTCGCGTCTTTGCGCGGGCGCCCGGGCGCGACTGCCCTGCACGACGGCGGCGACCAGGGCGAGGACCGCCCTGAGGAAGAGGAAGATGGCCGCGGCCACGACGCTGATCGCCTCCGCGATCAGCGCGGCCGCCTGCCGGATGCGGTCGTGCCTGGAGGACACCCGCTCCCAGGCGGGCATGGCCTGGCCGGCGGAGAGCCTGCCGAACATGCTCAGCCGCGCGGCGAGCTGGGGGTCGGACCGGAGGAGGCCGGCCTGGATGAGGTGAAGCTGGTTCTGGTGATGGTGGCTGAGGCTCATGACGTGCTCCTGAGCTGTGGTCTGCTGCGGGTGTTAGCCCGCGGCGCAAGGGCGTTGCGCGGCCCGGGGTGCGGGCCCTGGCCCTTAGGGCGCGCACCCCAGGGCGGTCAGTGGGCGGTTCGGCGCAGGGCCGCGAAGCCGAGGCCGGCCGCCGCCAGGGCGATCAGCACCCCGCCGGAGAAGCTGTTGGACCAGTACATCGCGTGGGCGATGGAGTGCTTCTGGTCCAGGATGGGCGGGGAGATGATCAGCCAGATGCCCAGCAGCAGGCTGCCGAGCTGCAGGCCGGAGTACCCGCGGGGGCTGGGGAGGGCGAAGGCGCCCACCGCGGCCACCGCCAGCCCGGAGATCAGGTCGACGGCGGTGGCGTTGCTGCCGCCGTACTGCAGCGTGATGAACCACGGGGACAGAGCGACCCAGAGCCCGGTCAGCAGTCCGAGCACGCCGGCGGCCTGGGCGCCGATGCCGCGCAGGCTGGCTGGCACCGCGTATTCGGCCGTTCCGGACCCGGCCAGGACGACCTGGGGGGATGCGCCGTCGGCTTCCGGACGGCGGGCGAGTGGAGTAGCCATGACATTGTTCCTTTCTTGTTTTCGTCAGTGGACGAGACCGTCGCGCTGCGGCACTCGTGGTCAGCCGGGCTTAGAGGCGGGAGCTGTCATCGGGGTCTCTCCTATCGTTTGTGTCTTTTGCAGTGACCGCTGGTTGTGCCGGGTCGGCAGGGCCGACGGGTTCCGGTTGCTGGGCGCCGGCGAGGTCGGCGCGGCGGACCCGGATCGCGGCGATGTTGATGGCCAGGGTTAGCAGCGCGATCCCGGCGGCGACCAGGAACGCGCGGCCGAACCCGGTGGCCAGGGCGTGGTGATAGGCCGCCGTGAGCAGCGCCGCGCTTGGGTGCGCCGGGTGCCCGGCCCGGGCGGCAGCGGCGGCGGCGTGGGCGGCCTGGGCGTGGATGCTGTTGGCGACGACGGTCCAGGCGACGGTGCCGAGGATCGCCAGGCCGATGGAGCCGCCGAGTTGCTGGCCGGTGTTGAGCAGGCTGGAGGCGACCCCGGAGTCGGCTTCGGGGACGCGGTTCAGCGCGACCAGGGACAGCGTGACGAACAGCAGGGCGGCGCCGGCGCCGATGACGATGGTCGGGCCGAGCACCGCGCTGGTGTAGGTGTCGTGCTCGCTGAGCCGGGACAGCCAGTACAGGCCGCCGGTGGCGGCGGCAGAGCCGGCCAGCAGGATCGGGCGGGCGCCGGTCTTGGGCACGAGCTGGGCGACGGCCCCGGCTCCGATGAACAGGGCGGCGGTGAAGGGGAGGTAGGCGACGCCGGTCTTCAGGGCGGAGTATCCCCAGGCGGCCTGCATGAACACGGTGAGGAAGAAGAACATGCCGAAGATGAAGATGCCCACCCCGGCGTAGCTGAGGTAGGCGCCGGTGCGGTTGCGGTCGCGCAGCAGCCGTACCGGCAGCAGCGCGTTCGGGCTGCGGGTCTCGATCACCGCGAACGCGGCGAGCAGCACGACGGCGGCGGTCAGCGAGGCGAGGACCTTGGCGTCGGCCCAGTGGGAGACGCCGTTGGGGCTGGTGGCGGCGCTGATCAGGCCGTAGACCAGGGCGGCGATCCCGCCGGTGCCGGTGATCGCGCCGGGCAGGTCGAACCGGCCGCGGCGGCGCGGGGTCTCGGCCAGTACCCGCGGGGCGGCCAGCGCGACCGCGGCGCCGATGGGCACGTTGACGAACAGCACCCACCGCCACGAGGCGTAGGTGGTCAGCAGGCCGCCGCCGATCAGCCCGATCGCGCCGCCGGCGATGCTCATCGCGGCGTACACGCCGAACGCCCGGGTGCGCGGCGGGCCCTCGGCGAAGGTGGTGGTGATCAGCGCCAGCGCGGCCGGGGCGACCAGCGCGCCGCCGGCGCCCTGCACCGCGCGGGCCGTGAGCAAGAAGGCCTCGCTGTTGGCGAACCCGCCGGCCAGGGAGGCGGCGGAGAACAGCAGCAGCCCGGCGATGAACATCTTGCGGCGGCCGAGCCGGTCCCCGGCCCGGCCGCCGAGCAGCAGCAGCCCGCCGAAGGTCAGCGCGTAGGCGTTGACCACCCACTCCAGGCCGGACCCGGAAAACCCCAGCGCCCGCTGGATGTGCGGCAGCGCGACGTTGACGATGGTCGCGTCCAGCACCACCATCAGCTGCGCGGTCGCCAGCACCAGCAGGGCCAGGCCCAGGCGCGGGCCGCCGCTTGAAGCGGCTGGGCCGGCAACCGGGGCGCCCGGCGCGGCCGCCCGGGTGGTCTTGGATCGTGTTCCGGACATGCGGGTTTCTCCTAACGTTGATTTGCTGCCGGGTGGCGCGGGCTGATTCCCGCCTGGCTCCTTACCTGGCGGGTGCCGGCCTGGTGAGTGCTGCGGCGAGCGGCTCCAGGGCCCGGCGGGCGATCGCGGGCTCGCCGTCGACGGCGCTGAGCCGGACGGCGTCGCTCACCGTCGTGTGGCCGGTCAGGAGGCTGTAGAGGGTGCCGGCGGGCATGGTGACCACCGCGTCGCCATCCGGTGCCGGCCCGCGGCGGGCGGTGAGCTTGCCGGCGTCGGAGCCGAGGTAGAAGCTCTCCGGTCCGACCCGGAGCTCGCAGGTCTGCCCGGCGGGCAGTGCGGTCGGCCGGCCCGCGGCGGCCAGCAGGGCCCAGGCGGGCTGGGCCGCGTCGTCCGGGGATGGTTGCGGTGCGTGGCGCAGGCCCCAGTGCAGCAGCTCGGTGAGGGCGGGCTGCAGCGCCCGGCCGGCGCCGGTCAGCTCGTACACGGTCACGTCGGTGGGTGCCGGGAGGGTGCGCCGGGTGATGACGCCGGCGGCCTGCAGGTCCTTCAGGCGTGCGGCCAGGATGTTGCTGGGGATGCCCGGCAGGCCGGTGGCGAGGTCGCGGTAGCGGCGCGGGCCCAGGGCCAGCTCCCGGACCAGCAGGAGGCTCCACCGTTCGCCGACGACGTCCAGGGCTCTGGCGATGGCGCATGCCTGCCCGTAGTACTTCATGGAAGCCACGGTACGCTTTGTTTTTACAAGTATCAACTTCACTGGTTGTAGTGTTGTGTCGGCCGCCGGGGACGCTGAGCAGGTCCTGACGAGCAGGGGCTTTGTGCTGGTGAGCGGCGCCGTGGGCGGGGGGCCGGGTTCGGGGTGCTGCCGGGTGGCCGCGCTGCTGCCCGATCGAGGCGTCCCGGTGCGTGCGTCCGTACCGACGCAAGACCACCGCGCGGACCAGCTCCGGCACGCCTCGGCGGCCAACGCGCGAGCCCAGCGCATCCGAACCACCGCGGTCTCAGGATGGTCGCCGAACTCCTGCGCTACCTGTTCGGCACACCCCTGGCCGCCGAATTCACGGACGGCCGCGGCGATGGCATTCCGCACCTGACCCGTGCTGGGATCATCGGAGCGCTGCAGCGCCGACACGAACAGGGCGTCGGCCCAGCTGGCGCTGATGCCGGGGTGCCGCATCGCTAGCCACATCGTGAGCCTCCTGGGCAGGTGAGTGTTTCTCGATTACGTCTCGTTAGTTCCGCGGCTGAGGGGGGTGGAGTCCCCTTGGAAGAGCCGGCGGTTCGCGGAGAAGGGGGCCGCTCTGTATATGGCGAGCATGCCGGGGATGCGGCGGTGATCCAATGGAGCGGCCTTCAGTTCCGGCGCTCGGGGTAGCCCGCGTGCGGCGTGGGGTTAACTCGAGGTGTCTTTGGCCCTGGCCTTCCCGCCGGGAGAACTGGGCCCGGATCCTGGTTGTTGACGACAGCTAGAAGTTCCGCGCTGCGGCGGCTGAACTGCTCGCCGCACGCGGTTTCGAGCTCATCGAAGAGGCCGCGGACGGTAACGAAGCACTTTCCGCCATAGCCCGGGCGTGCCCCGACGAATACCCCTCGACATAAACCTTCCGGGACGAGACGGACTTGCGGTGGACTGGCGGAGTCCCAGCTTGTCGAAGATGCTTGTCACATGCCGCTCGACCGCTGCCACGGTGACAACGAGTTTCTGTGCTATCCGGCGTTGGAGGGCCTTCGGCGACCAGCGCAAGCACGTCCCCCTCTCGCGGCGTCAAGTTGTCGAGGCGGCCTACGAGACGCATGACCCTGCGGTTATCCGCGTGCGGGCGATCCGCGTGGCCATTGCCCGTACTCGGAGGGGAGCGGGATGCAGGCCTGGAGCACTGTCCCGCCCGTGGCCGGGCTGGTGATGTCCATTGTTCCGTTGAGTGCGCCGATGCGGTCGCGCAGGCCGTTGAGCCCGCTGGTTTCGGACCGGGGCCGGGCTCCGCCGATCCCGTCGTCGCGCACCTCGATGGCGCACCGGTCGTCCTGGAGTTCCACCCGTACCGAGGCGGATGTGGCGCGGGCGTGCTTGACCACGTTCGTCAGGGCTTCGGAGCAGAAGAAGTACACGCTTGCCTCGATCGGGCCGGGGAGCCTGCGGTCGGGCACGTCGATGTGGACGGGGATCGGCAGCCGGGCGGTGAGGGCGCCGATGGCCGCGGCGAGACCGCGCTGGGTGAGGATGGCGGGGTGGATACCGGCGGCGATCTCGCGCAGGTCCTCGATCCCGCGCCTGGCGTCGCGGAGGGCCAGGCCGAGCAGTTCCCTGGCGCGCTGCGGCGCGGATGCCCATTTCTGCTCGGCGACCTGGAGGTTGATGATGGTGGTGACGAGCCGCTGCTGGGCGCCGTCGTGCAGGTCCCGGGTAATGCGCTGGCGT
>WNGK01007368.1_pt1 | contig 11553 bp, 11 predicted proteins | sample 5400601 | NCBI WGS metagenome assembly WNGK01 (sample SAMN13153376, study PRJNA577476) | soil metagenome | isolation source: 60 cm soil or saprolite under Garry oak tree replicate 1 | place: USA:California | collected 2016-06-15
CGAGATCCAGGAAGGCAGCGTCTGGGAAGCGCTGATGCTCGCCGCGCATCACCGGCTGGACAAACTGATCCCGATTGTCGACAACAACCGCATCTCCAGCATCCGCCCGACGCGTGAAGTGCTCGACATGGAGCCGTTGCGGAAGCGCTTTTCTGGACAGGGTTTCGAGGTCCACCAGGTCGACGGTCACGACGTGGCGGCAATTGGCGCCGCCATCCAGGCTATCCGCGGCGGTGCCGTGCCGAGCGTGATCGTCGCGAATACGGTGAAGGGCAAGGGTGTGCCCTTCGCCGAGCACCAACCGATCTGGCACTACCGCTCGCTTGATGACCAGACCTTGCGCGAAGCGCTACGGGCGCTCTGAGTGAGAGGACACATTTTCGCCGCGATCCAGGAGCGCATGGCGCAGGACTCCATGCTCTTCTTTCTCACGGCCGACATGGGCATCAACCTGGTGGAGCCGATCGAGGCCGCCTTCCCGGAACGCTTCATCAACGTGGGGATCGCCGAACAGAACCTGATCGGTGTTGCCGCTGGACTATGTAACGCCGGCTTCCGCCCGATCGCCTACACGATCGGCAATTTTCTCACCGAGCGCTGCTACGAGCAGATTCGCAACGATGTGGCGCTGCACGGATATCCCGTCATCCTGCTTGGCGCATCGGCCGGCTTCGACAACGCGCCGCTGGGTCCGACCCACCACCTGATCGACGATTGGGGGAGTTTGCGGAATCTAGCGGGAGTGGACATCTATGCACCGGCATCGGTTGAGTTTGCGGGCTCGGTGCTCGACCGCGTGCTAGCGCGGCAACGGCCAGCCTATATCCGGGTGGCGAAAGGCTCGCCGAGCATTCCGCGCAGCGATGACGACGTGGTCTATCTCCCAGGAGCGGAGCGGGGTGCGCTGCTGATCTCCTATGGCTCGCTGGCGATGGAGTGCGTGAAGGCGCAGGCGGCACACGGCGACGCGTCCGTACTCATTTTGAATCGCGTCCATCCACTCGATGCGCAGACCATCGTGCCCTACCTCAGGGCACATGAACGTGCGGTGGTGGTGGAGGATCACTTCGGCCACAGCGGGCTCTACGGCTCGCTGTGTCAGTTGGCGATGGAGCAGCGCCTCGCATGCGTCATCGAGTCCGCCGCTCCGCCTGCCGCGTACGATCTCGTCGTCGGCACCTCAGCCGCCAGCTACCACCGGCGCTACGGTCTCGATGCGGAGGGCATCCTGGGCCGCCTCGGCTCCATGACCGAGCCCGCACCGACGCCCGTGCGACCGATGACGATTCGCGATACGCGGGACGCCAACCTGTGGAACCTCCAGCGACTGGCCGCGTTTCTGTCGGTCGAGCCGCATACGCTGATCGGGTACTACCGCGAGGTGCTCGACGATGCGAGGCTGCTCGAGGGTCTGAATCAGCAGATGCGACGCATTCGCGACGCACACGGCTTCGATAAGGCGATTTTCGCTCGCGACCAGGTGGATTCGGCTGATTGGTTCGCCTTTGAGCGGATCCTGATCTATGTACTGGTCCGCCATCTCCGGCCAACGCGGTGCCTGGAGACCGGTGTCTACTACGGTGGCAATTCGGCCTTTCTGTTGGCTGCGCTGCACCGCAACGGTGAAGGATGCCTTACCTCGATCGATCTGCCGGACTCCACCATTCGTCGGAATGCTGACGATTACACCGCTGCACGCCACCCGCTGGTCGGAGATTCGGAGCTCTATGACGAGCGGCTTCGGCCAGGCTTTATCATCCCGAGCTACCTCAAGGATCGGTGGGAGCTCGTGCAGGGCGACAGCCTCGTCGAGATCCCGAAACGTAGCGACGTCTTCGACTTCTACGTGCACGACAGCGATCACGCAATGGAGTTTCAGCACGACGAGCTCACGGCGGCGCTCGCCTGCCTTTCGGCTTCGGCAACCATTGTCGCGGACGACATCGATTGGTCCAACGGCTTCCTTGCATTCTGCGTCGAGCAACGTCTCAGACCGATCATGTTCACCGACAATGGCAAAGACAACCTGCGGGTAAGGACGGGGGTTGTCAAACTCGACCACCCCGATAACCGGGTGCGCGCGTTTACCGGGGCAGAAGACTGGCCAGCCCAGCCTCGAGGTCGATGACGGGCTGCCAGTCGAGGACGCGTCGCGCCTTTTCATTTGAGGGGTTCCGAATCGTCGTCGGACTCCAGCCCGTCTCGACGATCCGCGGCTGTCGGCCAAGGAGCTGGCAGCTCGCTTCAACAATGTCGGCGAGGGTCAGCAGACGACAGCCGCTGAGATTGCAGACCTCATAGCCAGACGTGCCGACTGCACTCAGGATGCCGCGCGCAATGTCGCTCACATGGATGAAGCGGCGGGCGGTGTGCAGCGAGCCTACCTCGACGATGTCCTGCTGGCGGACCGCATGAAACAGCTGCTCGACCGCTGACCAGTTCGTCGGCCTGGGTCCGTACACGATCGCAAACCGCAGAATGGTGAGGTCCACCGCGCTATTCCTGGACCAGGCGGCGTGCAGCAGCCGCTCGGCGAACAGCTTGGAGAGTGCGTACTCAGACATGAGGCGGTTGACGTCGATTGGTGAGTCCTCCGTCTGCTGTTGCTGGCCGGCGACGTCGCCGTAGACCCACTCGCTGGAAGCGAAAATCAGCTGGCGAATACCAGCAGCGCGCACGCAGTCGAGCACATTGCACGTTCCGCCAACGTTGACGTTCAGCGCTCTTGTCGGGTCACGTGCGCAGTCGCTGTCGCGCGAGATGGCGGCCAGGTGGATGACCGCGTCCGCGTCACGGGGCAGGCAGTCACGCAGTCGCGGGTCACAGATATCTGCCACGCAGTGATCGGGCCAGTCGCTCTCAACGCTGTCGATCGTGAAGACGTCGATGTCGACCGCACGACACTGGCGTATGAGCTCGTGCCCGATGAAGCCTTCGGACCCGGTCAATACAACTTTCACGAGGTGCGACGCAGGAAACCATCCCGGTTCGAAGTCACATGCAGCCGCGTGAAATATGGATCGATGCAGAACTCCGGATGCAGCTGCACAAACTCGTGGATCGCCGGCACAGGATTGTCCTCGCGCCACTCGCGCTTGCCACGCGGAATGTCCCACACCAGTCCCTGAGAGCCGTCCATCGCCACCAGGTAGCTACCGGGTGTCACCAGCTGGTGATACAGCGCCAGCTCCTGCGCCACGTGCGAGCGAGAATGGTTGGAATCCAGCACAACCAGCACCGTCCTGGCATCGCCGACATTGGCTTTCACCTGTGAAAACGTTGCGGCATCGATGGAGCTGCCGTCGATCACTTCGATGAGATCACGCATCGGATGATGCTCCAGCGCCTCGCGATTGTGCTGGCGCAGCTCGACTTCGACTCCGAGCACGCGGCCGGTGCCCAGCAGGGAACACATCGATGCGTAGAACACCGCCGATCCGCCATGCGCCACGCCACATTCGACGATGACATCCGGTCGGACTTTCCAGATGAGCTCCTGCATCATCACCATGTCGTCGGGGAGCTGGATGATCGGTACGCCCATCCAGCGCGGCTCGTACATGAGTCGGAATTCGGCGGCGAGCTTGGTCCAGAGCGTGCTGACCAGTGCCATACCCTCCGCCGAATAGAGGTCGACGGTGAGACTTGTTCCGTCTCCCGAGAGGGTGATCTGAGAACCAGGCAGCGCTAGTGGGTCATGCGGATCCATGGCTCAGTCGAGAATTGTCACTTGCGGAAGTGGCAGAATAAATTTGCCACCGCGTCGATGGTATTCGGCCTGCTGGCACATGATCTCCTCGGCAAAGTTCCAGGCCAGGATCAGTAGATAGTCCGGTTGGTCTTGCAGGATGCGGTCGGTGGACACGATTGGGATGTGCACCCCTGGCGCAAAGAGGCCCTGCTTGAGTGGACTGCGATCTGCAATGTAGATGAGCTCGTCTGGACCGAAGTTGAGGAACCCCAGCAATGTATTGCCCTTGGCCGGTGCGCCATAGCCCGCCACTCGCTTGCCCTCGCGGCCAAAAGCCTCGAATCCGGCGCGCAGACTCCGCTCAATCTCCGAGACGCGGCCGGCGAATTCCTCAAACGTGCGGTAGCTGCGCAAGCCCGCACGGCGTTCGGCATCGACCAGGCGCATCACGCGTTCGCTCACCGACCCCATTCCACGTCGCTGGGCAAAGACGCGCAGCTGCCCGTGGTGAATCGGCAGCCGTTGCGCGTCGACAACCTCGAGTCCGTGCTTCTCGAACAGCTCGATCATCGGGCCAAGCGACCAGTACGACACATGCTCGTGGTACACCGTGTCGAACGCGCCCTGCTTCAGAAGATCTGGCAGATAGTGCGCTTCGATCACCAGTGTGCCTTCGGGCGCGAGCAGCGTGTTGACCCCTTCGAGAAAGTCGGACAGCACCTGGATGTGAGGGAACGTATTGGTCGCGGTGATCAGCGTGGCGGGTCCGTGCGCGCGAGCGATAGTCTCAGCCGTCGCGGCTCCGAAAAACGCGGTGAGCGTCTTCACCCCATTCGCGGCGGCTAACGGAGCCAGATTTGCCGCCGGATCCACGCCGAGTGCTTGCACTCCGGAGGCGTTGAAGTATCCGAGCAGCGTACCGTCATTCGAGCCGATGTCCACCACCAGATCGCGCGGAGTCAGGCCCAGTCGGTTGACCAGCGTCGTGGCAAGCTCGCGGAAGTGGCTCTTGAGCGTGTCCGACATCGACGAGACGTACAGGTAGGTGTCGAACATGGCCGGCGGCGGTACCCGGTCCATCAGCTGGATGTGTGTGCAGCCATGACAGAAGCCAACCCGCAGTGGTGCTTTCGGCTCCGGGAGCGACAGCGCTTCTCTGGTGAGAAAGTTGTTCGCCAGAGCCATCTCGCCCAGGTCGAGGAAGAGCTCGACGCTGTCCGCCCCGCAGAGGAGACACTCCGCGGCCGTGCTCACGTTCATGCGCGGTGCTCGCGCCACCAGGTAATAGTCTTCATCAAGCCTTCCGATTGACTCACGCGTGGTTGCCAGCCCAGATCGGTTCTGGCGGCCTGATTGGAGCCGGAACACTCCCAGATCTCGTCAGGCCGTGTCGGCAGCGCGCCGACTTCAACGTGGACCGGATCGCTCATCAGATGAAGTATCGCCTGGACCACTTCCAGCACGGAAGTGCTTTGACCGGAGCAAATGTTGTACACCGAGCCAGGTGGCACAGGCTTGCTGCCGGCCAGCAGCAACGCATCCACCACGTCGTCGACGAACACGTAGTCCCGCCGCTGCTGGCCGTTGCTGATCCGCACATCCTCGTTGCGAAGCGCCGACAAGATCGCGAAGGGTATCAATCTCTTCGCCAGCTCCCACGGCCCGTACGGGGTGAATAATCGCAAGCTGACCGTATGGTGCTGATGCATGCGCGCGTCCGTTTGCATGAGCAGCGTCGCCGCGGCTTTGGCCACACCGAGGTCGGTCGCCGGCACCAGCGGCGACGCTTCGGTGAGCTGCGACCCCGAACCGTACTCCGCTCCCGAGCCTGTGTACACGATGCGGACTGATGCGCCGTCAGGCACCGCGGATAGCACGTTGCTGGTCCCCAAAGCGATGACTCTCAAATGGTCCGACGGATCGGCAAGGGGTGGATTGAAGGACGTGCTGGCGAGGTGATAGATGACGTCCGGCTCCGCCTCCTGGATTGCCCGGTGGGTGGCGGTTCGATCCTGCACTTCGCCTCGCAAAACGCGAATGGTGCCGGCCGTGTCGGTTGCATCGGCGGCCGCCTCGCACCTGAGCAAACTTCCCGGCCGGAGATACACGAACAGCCTGCTCCCCTCGCCAGCAAGTCGCCTGACCAGGTTTGTGCCGAGGAAGCCCGAGGCGCCCGTGATGAACACTCGAGCATTTGGCCAGTTGAGCGATCCAGAAATGCGTTACTCCACCTGAGGCATGAGCACCTGCGAGCCCCGCGGCTCGTATGTCATGGGTATCTCGATCAGCTCGCGCAGCGCCTTGCGGACCCGGTCGCGACGTTCAGGGCACACGACCAGCAGCAGAACTCCGCCGCCGCCGGCGCCGCAAATCTTCCCCCCCAGCGAGCCTGCCTCGAGCGCGCGCTCGTACAGACAGTCGATGAATTCGTTGGAGATGCCGCTCGCCAGTGTGCGTTTGACTTGCCAGCCCTCGTCGAGGCAGCGACCAAATTGCTCGGCGTCGAATTCTTTCTGAAGCGTCTGATGAAGGCTATGCGCCTGATCGCGTAGCGCCGACAGCTCAGCCATTCGGTGCGGCGTGTTTTTGGTCTGCTCGGCCAGTACGTCGTGCGCGCGATGGGTCATCCCCGTCCAGAACAGCATCAGATGGCTGAACACCTCCTCGAGGCCTTCCGCATCGAACGGCTGCGCTTCGATCGATACCCCACCCGACTGGAGGAAACGGTAGAAGTTGATGCCACCATAGGCAGCGGCGTAGTGGTCCTGCTTGCCAATCGGACAGCCCAGGACGTCGATTTCCACGTGCGCCGCTTCGGCTGCGAGCTGCGCCGCTGATACTCGCTCGCGACGCCAGATGTGGAGTGCATTCAAGAGCCCCACGGCGAAAGCGCTCGACGAGCCGAGTCCCGATGCCGCCGGCACATCCGCAACGGTGCTCACGTAGATCGGTACGTCGACGTCCAGGAAACGGAGGCACTCCCTGGCAATGTCATTTCGTACATCGTCGATGCGGTTGACGTGCTCCGTTTCCGAGTAATTGAGACGGATTGGCTCGCCGAAGCCTGCGCCGTGTCGCTTGACGGTGACGTAGACGTACTGTCGAATGGTGGTGCTGAGCACGGCGCCATAGTCGCGGCTGTAGAACTCCGACAGGTCGGTCCCGCCGCCCGCAAAGCTGACCCGTAGCGGAGTTCGAGTGACCACCATGCCAGAGATGCTTGATTTACCCATGCTTCAATTCCCAGTCGTACGGAATTGAGGCATCCACCGGGGATAGCCGAATCATCTCGTCAGGATCGTGCGGCTCGGTCGCACAGTTCGCCATGATGACCAGTTTGTCGCCATACGCTTTGTAGCCATTTGCAATACCGGGCGGAATCTGCACCAGGCAGTAATTCCGCTCACCCAGGAAAACCTCCTGCAGCCGGCCGCGCGTTGGCGACTCCTTTCTCAAGTCGTACATCACCAGCTTCGCCATGCCCGAGACCACGGCGTTGTTGATGGTCATCGACTTGTGAATGTGCCAGGCTTTGATCGTGCCAGGCCAGGCGCAGGAAAAGTAGATCTCGCCGAAGTCGATGAAGTGTTCGTCGGTCCGTTTCAGCATATGCATGATCTCGCCGCGCTCGTCGACGATCCGCCGCAACGGCACGACGCGCACGCCGTCGATCACGCGGGCACTCCAGTATTGGTCCAGCGCAGCGATTGATCCAATTGACGTGCCGCGAGCAGCTTTTTCAGCCACAAGACGCGAGTGAAGCGCTCGTCCTGGAAGACCTCCCGGGTCAGGCCGATATCCCGAAAGGCGTGGTACATGCTCTCCGCGGCCGACGCAATATCCCACCTGACCGTGAACGCTGGAACCAGGCGTTTGATCTTTTGGAAGCTGGCCCGATACGTGCGCTGATCGGCATCCGCGCGTGCGACATAGCGCGTGTCGCACGCCGGGATGGTCCGGCTGACCGCCTCGGCAAGCTCCGTAATCTGATGGTTGAGCTCGTCCGCGCCGACGTTGAAGGCTTGATTGTGGATGACTTCTATCGGTGCCTGGAGCAGCGCGATGAACGCGCGCGACACATCTTCAACGTGAATGACGGGTCTCCATGGCGTGCCGTCGCTGAAGACCACGACGTGGCGCGTGGTGAATCCCGAGCCCATCAGGCTGTTGAACACGGTATCGAAGCGCATGCGCGGCGACAGGCCGTAGACGGTGCCATTGCGGAGAAACACCGGGCTGAATGTCTCATCCGCCAACTCGGAAATGGCGCGTTCGGCCATCACTTTGGATTCGGCATAGGGCGTCTGGGGCGCCAACGGCGAGTTCTCGTCGACGTCGGCAAGCGTCGACAACCCGTACATGATGCAGGACGAAGAGAACAGAAATCGCCTCACTCCCGCGCGTTTTGCCATCGCGGCGAGTTTGACCGACGCTTCGAAGTTGATCGTCTCGGTCCAGGCTGCATTCAGGTCGCCGAGCGGGTCATTGCTCAAGGCTGCCAGGTGCACCACGGCGTCGAAGCCACGCAGGTCGCCCACCCCAAGATCGCGGATGTCGCACCTGGACTCCGGCACCTTTAGCCGGTCAGGAATCAGCGAACATCCGGCGAACAGGCCGGCGTCAACGCCAAAGATGTCGATGCCATGCTCCACCAGCATGGGGGTCAGCACCGAACCGATGTACCCCTGGTGGCCGGTTACGAGTACGCGCACGTCAGTGATTTCACAATGTCGAGCAGGGATCGATCTGCGCTCACTTGCACCGACGGACATCCGGCGGAAGCCGCGGCGAGAGTGTCGCGCTCGTCGTCTCCGATCAGCATGGTCCGACTGAGGTCGAGGTTCCAGTCTCGCTGGGCCTGAAAGAGCATGCCGGGCTGAGGCTTGCGGCATGCACATCCGTCGTCCCAGTTGTGCGGGCAGTAGTACACGCGCTCGATGCGAGCGCCGGCTTGCGCGGCGTCCGCCAGCATGTTGTGGTGAATGTCGAGCAGTCCCTCATCGGTCAGGGCGCCTCGGGCGACGCCGGCCTGATTTGAAACGATCACGATGCGGTAGGCGTGTTCGGTGAGCAGTTGCAGAGCCTGGAGCGCTCCCGGCAGCCACTCGAATTCCTCCCAATTGCGGACGTACTCAGCTTTCGGCGGCTTGCGGTTGAGCACTCCATCGCGGTCCAGCAGCACCGCCGGTTGGCGAGCCAGAAATGCGTCGGTCGGTGCCAGGCGCTCGAGCGAGCCCACGCTGTAATAGCGATGATCGGTGAGATATGCTGACAGCTTTCGATCTCTGACCAGCTCCGGATAGAGCGTCGCTTCGAGCGAGACGTTTTCGTCAGGCAAGCGATCCACCGCTGTCTTCGGCAAGAGGGCAAAGCCGATCTCCACGCCGCGCAGACCGGTTTCGGTGCGACTCTTGTCATATGTGAGCACCAACCCGGTTTCATCGACGCGGACGTTGTCGCGAGAGTAGCCATCGGTATTCCGGTACACGGTGATCATTGCCGGAGTACGGCAGCTCACAAAGCGGCTCCACAGGTCAGCGTAGCGCAGCGGCCAGTAATTGTCGCAGTACAGCAACAGAAAAAGCGGATCAAGTCGTTCGTACGCCCGCTTCAAGCGTCGCCCGGTATCGTCTGACTCGGGAGTTTCGGAGTACTCCACGTCGAGGCCAAAACGGCCGCCGTCGCCGAAGTAACGTTTGATCGCTTCGGCCTTGTAGCCGACGAGCAGCAGCACGCGTTCGAGTCCCTGTGCTCGCAGCATCTCGAGCAGATATTCGAGGAATGGCCGCCCGTGGAACTCGATCATTGGCTTCGGCCGATCGTCGGTCAGCGGCTTGAGTCGGGTACCTCGTCCGCCAGCGAGAATGACTGCCTGGGTTGGGCGGCCGTCGCCTCCCACCTCAGACCTCGGCAAGGCAGCCTGAGATGATGTGCTGGAGGGCGAGATGGACGTCTTCAACCGGACCGTATAGCCCCGGGGTACTGCGGACGTGAATCGCAATGTCCGCCGCGTCCACGAGCATGCCGCCGTCGAAGCCGACCAGGGCGATGATGGTCATGGCCCGACCACGTGCCACTTCTACAGCAGTGAGGATGGAGGGCGAGTTGCCACTTGCCGAAATCGCGATCAACACGTCGCCCCGCGCGGCAAACGTCTCCAATTGCCCGGCGAAGACGTTGTCGTAGCCAGTGTCGTTGGCTTGCGCAGTGAGCCAGGCCGCGTTGTCGACGAGGCTCATGACCTTGAGCGGCCTTGCCCCCGCCCGCTTGCTCATGTTGACCAGGTCCGTCGCAAAGTGCGAGGCGGTCGCGGCGCTTCCCCCGTTACCAATGACGAAGACGGACGCCCCGACGTCGCGGGCGTGTCGGAGCGACGTGACGGCAGCTTCGACCCGGCGCAGGTCAATCGAATTGAGCAGCCCAGTCAGACAACGCAGATACGCGTTGGCGAGAAGTCGAATCGTCGGCTGCGCTTCCGCGGGCACCCCGGTAGTGCCCGTGCGCGCAACGGTGAGGGATTCTCTGGCCCGATTCGCTGTTCTCATTCACCGCCGTCCACCGCTCAACCCGACCCGAGCGCGGCGCTCTCTAGCGAAGAGCAAGATTCGGACCTACAGTCTGAATAAATCCTTAAGACGCGCCCAAACTGTCCGCTACCAGTCTCGAGGGGACGGTGCTCGACGGCGACGAGCCCCAATCTTGCCGTTCAGAGAGTCAGGCCCGCGCGTCTGTCGGTGTCAGGACATAGTCGGCATACGTCCGGTCGCGCTCCGCGATCACGCGCGGGCGGGCTGGCCATTGCACGCCGAAGGCGGGGTCATCCCATCGGATACCAGCCGCTGATTCCGGGTGGTAGAACTCCGACACCAGGTATTCCACTGACGTGTCAGGCTGCAGGGTGAGGTAGCCGTGCGCGCAGCCCTCGGGTATGTAGAGCATCGCCCCGGCATCGGCCGTCAGCTCGGCGCCGACCCAGCGGCGGTACGTCGGCGAGTCGGCGCGCAAATCGATGGCCACATCGAAGATGGCGCCGGTGACACACGAAACGAGCTTCACCTCGGCGTGCGGAGGCCGTTGGAAGTGCATGCCGCGCAGCGTGAGCGCGGCTCGGTTATAGGACAAATTGCGTTGCACGAGGCTCGCGAGCAGGCCATGCTCGGCGAACACGTCCTGGCCCCAGGTGCGGCTGAAAAAGCCGCGGTCGTCACTGAGTTGTTCCGGCGTGATCAGCACCACGTCAGGGATTTCAGTCGGCATAAAGATCATTCGGCTCTTGCACGTTAGCATCTGCCAGTGCCGCGCCGACTGTCTGACTACGCCGCCTACCTGTTCGACATGGACGGCACGCTCACCTATCAGGATCGTGCGATTCCGGGCGCCGCCGACGCGTTGCAGTTGTTGAAGACTGCCGGAAAACAGGTCCGCGCGGTGACCAACAACTCGTCGCTTGGCCAGCACGCGCTGGCAGAACGCTTTCGGCGCTTCGGGTTGCCGCTCGAGGATCACGAGGTCTTCTCGGCGCTGGTGGCCACGGCGCGGCTGGTCGCCCACGAAAAGCCTGATGCGCGGGTGCACGTGTTCGGCAACTCCGGACTGCGATCGGAGATCGAACGCTTTGGACTGAGCGTGACCGACGGTACCGACGCGGACTATGTGGTGGTCGGCAACCATCGCGGCATCACGTATGACCGACTGACGGTCGCGATGCGGGCATTGCTGGGTGGCGCGCGCTTCGTGACCGTCAACATGGACCGCACCTACGTCGGCGCCGACGGTCAGCTCGTGCCTGGCTGTGGCGTGTTTGCCGCCGCGCTGGAGCGCGCCGCCGGGCGACCACCCGACGTCGTGGTGGGCAAGCCGTC
>WNGK01048921.1_pt1 | contig 11552 bp, 12 predicted proteins | sample 5400601 | NCBI WGS metagenome assembly WNGK01 (sample SAMN13153376, study PRJNA577476) | soil metagenome | isolation source: 60 cm soil or saprolite under Garry oak tree replicate 1 | place: USA:California | collected 2016-06-15
CTCAAATCCCCATAGCGCGCGACGAACCGCCCTCGTCTCCCTTCCCGCGGTTTCCTCCCTTGGAGGTTTTCCGACGCCGGCCGCCCATGCGCGCGCCACCCCTCCCTCAGCGGCCGGCATCCGAAAACCTTCACAAAAGCGGACTCATGCACCGTTGTTAGAGGCTCAGGCCGAGTCCGTTAGCTGTTTGATTTCGCGGGCCTTTCCTTCGTTGTGATCGTACTGCTTTTGTCCAGTCGGGAGTCCAGTCGGGAGTTTTTGTTCCCCATTCGAGCTGCGCGCGGAGCGGACTCGCTTAGGAGAATTTTTCTTGTCATTGTATTTCGGCAACCTACCAAAACGCTCAGCATAATTCGCGAGCGCTAGGTATTCGGCACGCGCAACCTCGCCCATCGTCTCCAAATCTGTCCGGGCAATCGACAACACATCGCACTTAAAGGGGCAAACTGCGAGATAGAGTACCTTGGCAAGAGCGTTCCCATCTTGGTAATCATAACGAAACCGCTCCACACCTCCATGACCAGGACCAGGTCTATCTCGGAGCGTGTTGTTAAACTGATCGAGGCGTCCGCGTAGCCCACCTTTCGAATTTGTTATTCCGAAATAGGCGATTTCTTTCCTGTAATCGAATTGAGTGCCTGCAATGTCACTTGCGGAAATTGCGATGGCATAGATGCCTGGATATTGGACGTTCTCAATTGTCTGCCTTTGATCGAATCTATACCATTTTGAGAACTTCATTCGTTATTGCTCCTTCGCATTTCGAGCTTCCTGATTGCGCTCTCGGCCACTGACAGCCGGTAGGCGCGTGTCGATCCGCGGGCCGCGAGCGGAGCGTTCTAAGGCAGCAGCAGCTTGGCTGAACAGCAACGCCCCGCAAGCTCCTCAATTTTTCTTCTCGACGTCCCTCTGCACGGTCCTCCCCATCTCGATCAAACGACGCCAAACCTTCTCAAGGAACGAAATCACCTTGTCGACCTCGGCATCGCTCGGCAGCTTGAGCTCCGGCTCGCCGGGCTTTGCGCCTGACGCACTCGGCACACCGGGTACCGGCAGCCCACGGGCCAAAAGCTCCTTCTTCAGCGTCCCGTTCTCGCCCTGCAGGCGGGCTATCTCGGTCTCCAGCGCTGAGCGTTCATCGGGCACTACCTTGTAAGCCCAGCCGGCATCGCTTCGGCTGCACTGCGAGACCTGGCCGGTGCGGGTGTCGAGCCGCAGCACGCCGTCGGCCACAGGATTGAAGCTGTAGCGGCCGTTCTCGCTGTCGGGCGTCGCCGTCTGCGCCGATACGGCCGCGAAGTCCGCAAGCGACAGCGTGAGAGCAAGAGCGAGCAGGCGCATGAGGTCTTTCCCTAAAAACCTATTGGTCTCTCGACATGCCGCCGATGCTGTTCGCCCGCGCTGACGAGGCCCGTCGTTTTCTATGGTCGGTAGGAATGGCCTCGGCTTGGGTCGAGGACGTGATATATAACTCTTCCAGACTGTCTCAATAATCAGCTGGCGGAACGCGGATTTAGGCCGCTGTCTCGCGGGCGCAAGGAGGAGGCTATGATACCGGGTGCGTTCGCCTATCATCGAGCAACATCAGTCAAGGAAGCCATTAGCCTACTTGCCCAATTCGGCGAAGAAGGCCGTGCGCTCGCTGGTGGGCATAGCCTTATCCCTATGATGAAGCTGCGGCTCGCCACTCCGGAGCATCTGGTCGACCTTGCCGGCGTGGCGGAGCTCAAGGGCATCCGGGCCGACGGCGGCGACATCGTCATCGGGGCGATGACGACGCAGCACGAGCTCATTGCCTCCGAGCTGTTGAGCGCGAAAATCCCGCTTTTGCGCGAGACATCCCTGGTCATCGCGGATCCGCAAGTGCGTTACGTTGGCACACTCGGCGGCAATGTGGCGAACGGTGATCCTGGTAACGACCTGCCGGCGGTAATGATGTGTCTCGGCGCGACCTATCACGTGGCAGGGAAGACCGGGGAGCGCCGCATTGCAGCGCGCGAGTTCTATCGGGGCACCTACGTTACTGGGCTTGAGCCTGGCGAAATCGTGACTGGCATTCGTATCCCGGTGCCGCCGGCCGGACACGGCTACGCCTATGAGAAACTCAAGCGCAAGATCGGCGATTACGCGACCGCGGCGGCGGCGGTGATCCTGTCCTTGAACGGCGGCAATGTGGCGAGTTGCTCGATCGGGCTTACCAACGTAGCCGAGACGCCGCTTTGGGTCGAGGAAGCGGCGAAAATTCTGACCGGCTCGGCGCTCGACGCAGCAACAGTGAAGAAAGCCGTCGCTGCTGCGGAAGCCATCACGTCGCCGGCAAATGATGCGCGCGGGCCGGCTCATTACCGCACCAAGATGGCGGGTGTGATGCTCACCCGCGCGCTCGCGCGCGCAAAGGAGCGTGCTCGCGGCTGATTTGCGGGAGGTACAGATGCCCAAATCACAAGTTTCCATGCAGGTGAATGGCAAGGCGGTCGAAGCACTGGTCGAACCGCGCACGCTGCTGATTCACTTCCTGCGCGAGCAACTGAATTTGACCGGTTCGCATATCGGCTGCGATACGTCACACTGCGGCGCCTGCACCATCGATCTTGACGGCAAGTCGGTCAAATCTTGCACCTTGTTCGCGGTGCAGGCGAACGGTGCGGATATTCGCACCATAGAAGGTATCGTGAATGCAGACGGCACGCTGCACCCGCTGCAGGAGGGTTTTCGCGAGACGCACGGTCTGCAGTGCGGTTTCTGCACGCCCGGCATGATTATGCGCGCCTACAGGCTGCTGCAGGAAAACAAATCTCCGACCGAGGATGAAATCCGCTTCGGCATCGCCGGCAACCTGTGCCGTTGCACGGGATACCAGAACATCGTCAAAGCCATTCAGTACGCGGCCGCCAAGATCAATGGCGTGCCGTTCCAGGAGGCCGCAGAATGAACGACCAGACCGCCACCTCCGCGCAGCGCGCCGAAGCCCTGCAAGGCATGGGTTGCAAGAGAAAGCGTGTCGAGGACATTCGTTTCGTTCAAGGCAAGGGCAATTACGTCGACGACCTCAGGCTGCCCGGCATGCTCTACGGCGATTTCACGCGCTCACCCCATGGCCATGCCCGAATCAAGAAGATCGACACCACCAAGGCCGCCGCAGTACCCGGCGTCGTTGCAGTGCTGACGGCAGAAACGCTCAAGACGGTGAACCTTGCGTGGATGCCCACCCTTGCCGGCGACGTGCAGATGGTGCTCGCCGACGGAAAGGTCTTGTTCCAAAACCAGGAGGTGGCCTTTGTCATCGCGGAAGAGCGCTATGTCGCCGCCGATGCCGCCGATCTGGTCGAGGTCGAATACGAGGCGCTGCCGGTCAACGTCGATCCGCTCAAGGCAATGGCACAGGACGCGCCGGTCATCCGCGAGGACATCAAGGACAAGACCGAAGGCGCGCACGGCAAGCGCAAGCATTACAACCATGTCTTCAATTGGCAGGCCGGCGACAAGGCGGCGACCGACCTGGCATTCGCCAACGCAGAAGTGACGATCAAGGAATTCATCGTCTATCCGCGCGTGCATCCGTGCCCGCTCGAGACCTGTCAGTGCGTTGCATCGTTTGACAAGATCAAGGGCGAGCTCACGTTGTGGGGTACGTTTCAGGCCCCCCACGTCATCCGCACGGTGGCCGCGCTGATCTCGAAGATTCCCGAGCACAAGATCCACGTGATTGCGCCTGACATCGGTGGCGGCTTCGGCAATAAGGTTGGCGCCTATTCGGGCTATATTTGCGCGATTGTCGCCTCGATCGTGACCGGACATCCGGTGAAATGGACTGAGGATCGCATCGAGAACCTCTCGACCACGGCCTTCGCCCGCGACTTCCACATGGAAATGGAAATCGCCTGTACCAAGGACGGCAAGGTGACAGCGCTGCGCTGTTACACCATCGCCGACCACGGTGCGTTTGACGCCTGCGCCAACGCAAGCAAATGGCCCGCCGGCCTCTTCAGCATCATTACCGGCTCGTATGATTTCCCGACTGCGCATGTCTCGGTCGATGGCGTCTATACCAACAAGGCGCCGGGTGGCGTAGCCTACCGCTGCTCGGCATGAAGAACCTGATCCGACGCGAACAGTTCCCGTACACGTCTGCAATGGGTTGGCAATACGATTCCGGCGATTATCACACCGCGATGACCAAGGCGATGGAATCAGTCAACTACAAAAAGCTGCGCGAGGAGCAGAAGGCGAGGCAGGCAGCGTTCAAGCGCGGGGAGACACGCGAACTGATGGGCATCGGCGTTGCGTTCTTCACCGAGATCGTCGGCGCCGGCCCCTCGCGCAATTGCGACATCCTCGGCATTGCCATGTTCGATTCCGCCGAGATCCGCATCCATCCCACTGGCACCGGCATCTGCCGGCTCGGAACGAAGTCACAGGGTCAGGGTCACGAGACGACCTACGCCCAGATCATCGCGACCGAGCTCGGGCTGGCGGCCGACAACATCGCGGTCGAGGAAGGCAACACCGACACGGCGCCTTACGGACTCGGCACCTACGGTTCACGCTCGACGCCGGTTTCGGGCGCCGCAACCGCGATGGCCTGCCGTAAGATCAAGGCCAAGGCGCAGATGATCGCCGCCTATATGCTTGAAGTGCACGACGACGATCTCGATTGGGACGTCGATCGCTTCCGCGTGAAAGGCAATCCCGAACGCTTCAAGACAATGACCGAGCTCGCATGGGCCGCCTATCACGAGGTGCCGCCCGGAATGGAGCCCGGATTGGAGGCGGTGAATTACTACGATCCGCCGAACTTCACCTTTCCGTTCGGCGCGTACATCTGCGTCGTCGACGTGGACGTCGACACCGGCATGACGAAAATCCGTCGCTTCTATGCGCTGGACGATTGCGGCACGCGTATCAACCCGATGATCATCGAGGGCCAGGTGCACGGTGGCTTGACGGAAGCATTTGGCATCGCCATGGGCCAGGAGATCCATTACGACCCCGAAGGCAACGTCACGACCGCTTCGTTCATGGACTATTTCCTGCCGACCGCGGTGGAAACGCCGAAATGGGAAACCGACTGGACGACGACGCCCTCGCCGCATCATCCGATCGGCGCCAAGGGCGTCGGCGAGAGCCCGAATGTCGGTGGCGTGCCGTGCTTCTCGAACGCGGTGAACGACGCTTTCAAATTCCTGGGTTCGACCCATATACAAATGCCGCATGACCATTGGCGAACCTGGGCGGCGGCGGACAAGCTTGGTCTGCATCAGTGAACCGCAATGATATTTCGGATCGTCTGGCCGCGGTTGGCTACGTTGCCGACCGCGATATCGCAACTGCACTCTGGCTGATGGAGTATCTCAAGCGGCCGCTGCTGCTTGAGGGCGAAGCTGGCGTTGGAAAGACCGAGGTGGCGAAATCGCTCGCCGCTGTGCATGAGGCCGAGCTCATCCGTTTGCAATGCTACGAAGGCCTCGATCAGAACGCGGCGCTCTACGAGTGGAACTATCAACGCCAGCTGCTTGCGATTAAGACGCGCGAAGGCGTCGGCGAAAACGCGAACGCGATCGAAGAGCATATTTTTTCAGAACGCTATCTGTTGGAACGGCCCTTGCTGGCCGCCATACGTCGCGAAAAACCGCCGGTGCTGCTCGTCGATGAAGTCGATCGTGCGGACGAGGAGTTCGAGGCGTTTTTGCTCGAATTGCTTTCGGATTTTCAGGTGAGCATCCCGGAGCTCGGCACCATCAAGGCAACCTCCATCCCGCGCGTGGTATTGACGTCCAACGGGACGCGCGAATTGTCGGACGCGTTACGCCGACGCTGTCTTTATCACTACGTCGATTTTCCCGACGTCGATCGCGAAGCGAGGATCATCGTCACGAAGACTCCCGGCATCGATGCGGCGCTGGCGTTGCAGATCGCGCGCATGGTTTCGGCCGTGCGCAAGGAGGACCTACGGAAGGTCCCCGGCGTGGCCGAGACACTCGATTGGGCGGCGACGCTCGCTGGTCTCGGCGTCCACGATTTGCGGCAGGAATCCGAAGCCGTCTACGAGACCATGATATGTTTGCTCAAGACGCACGAGGATCGCGCCCGGCTTACCCGCGAGGTAAGCGAGCGACTCCTCGGCAAGGTTGCATAAGTCGCATCAGGATGCTGCGATGATCGCGGCTGCGCCAAGTCCGTCCGTTGCCAGCATCGGCAGGCCGATGCGCGAAAGGCTTGCGGGATTTGCACGCACGCTGCGCGATAATGGTTTCAAGGTGGCGCGACGCGAGGGAGCATCGCGCTCCGAAAACCTATCGAGCACCGATTTCCGCCATATCACCAGTCCCGACGACATGGCGCAGGCGCAGGCGCTCGCCGAGCGGCTTGCCCGCGTCATGCGCGCGCGGCTCATTCGCCGCGAGCAGATCCGTCGGCGCGGGCGGCGGCTCGACCTGCGGCGCACGATCCATCGCAATGTCTCGCACGGCGGAACGCCTGTAGAGCTGGCTTGGCGCCGCCGTAAGATCAAGCCGCTGCGGCTCGTGGTTTTGCTCGACGCCTCGGGTTCGATGAACCTTTACACCGCGTTCTTCGTTCGCTTCCTGCATGGCGTGGTGGACGCCTTCCGCGAAGCGGAGGCATTCGTGTTCCATACCCGGCTTGCGCATGTGTCGCCGTCGCTGCGCGATCGCGACGCCACGCGCGCGGTGGACAAGCTTTCGCTGATGGCGCAAGGCATCGGCGGCGGCACCCGCATTGGCGAAAGTCTGGCGACTTTCAATCGCTGGCACGCGCGCCGCGTGATCAATTCGCGCACCGCCATGATGATTGTCTCTGACGGTTACGACACCGGCGAGCCCGAGCAGCTCGCGGAAGAAATGCGGCGCCTGCGCCGGCGTTGCCGGAAAATCGTCTGGCTCAATCCGCTGATCGGCTGGAGGGATTACACGCCGCAGGCGCGCGGAATGCAGGCGGCGCTGCCGTATGTGGATCTGTTCGCGCCCGCGCACAATCTCGAAAGCCTGGCGGCGCTGGAGCCCTATCTTGCGCGGTTATGAGCGTCATGAAAAAGGCAACAGATATTCTAGGCATCGTTTCATCCCGGATGGCGGCCGGCGAACCCTTCGTGCTGGCGACCGTCGTGCGCACCGTGGCTGCAACGGCGGCCAAGGCCGGCGCCAAGGCGGTGATCTTGCCGGATGGAACGATTTCCGAAGGCTGGATCGGCGGCGGCTGCGCTCGGGCAGCGGTTCTCAAAGCGGCGAACGACGCGCTCGCGGATGGCCGATCTCGACTTGTCTCGGTCGAGCCGCCCGATGAGCTGGACAAGCATGGTCACCGGGCCGGCGAAGAGGAAGGTGGCGTGCGCTTTGCCACGAACATGTGTCCGAGCCAGGGCACGATGGACATATTTGTGGAACCGGTGCTACCGCGTGCCCAGGTCATCATTTGCGGCTCGAGCCCGGTGGCTGTCGCGATTGCCGATCTTGCCAAGCGCATGGGCTTCGCCGTGACCGCCTGCGCGCCGCCCGCCGAGCAAGCAGCATTCGACGACGTCGATCGGCGCATCGAGGGCTATGCCTTGCCGGTCGAGGAAGCCGGCGAGCGCTATGTGGTGGTCTCGACACAAGGCCGCGGCGACGAATCCGCCTTGCTGGCGGCGTTTGCGGTTGATTCGGAATACATTGCGTTTGTCGGCAGCCGCAAGAAGGCCGAGGTGCTAAAAGCAAGACTTGCGGAGCGGGGCGTTTCCGCAAAACGTCTGAGCAATCTCAAGGCGCCCGCAGGTCTCGATCTTGGCGCGATCACGCCGGATGAGATAGCAATCTCGATCCTGGCGGAGATTGTCGCCGTGCGCCGAGGCAAACATTCACGTGGTGGTTCTGCGTCGGGGACATAGCCTGCCTCTGCGACAACGCGGAAATCGGTTGGGTGCCAGCAAGGCTGCTTCGCGTCGCAACATTATAACACGAATTCACTTGACGCTTAAGGAGCGAATGCCCGCTGGTGGCACTTTTCGGACGTGCCAACCGCGCCGAGCAGCCGAGCCCCTTGACCGTGTGACGATCCAATGGCCTTGATATCGTCTCCGCGAAGATGGCGAATTACAACGCCTCTAGAGATTCTCTAAGCACAAGCCGCCGCCACTGAGACACCACGGAGTCTCGTGGTCGTTTGTGAAGCCGGGAATCCGGAGACGTCACCGCGATCGTCGATCGAAATTTGGGAGTGAGCCTGCTATGGGCTTCATGGACCTGCGGCAGTGGATAGCTCTTCTCGAGAAGGAGGGTGAGCTGCGGCGGATCACCGCCGAAGTGGACTGGGACCGCGAGATCGGGGCCATTGCCCGGCGCGTCCTCGAGAAGAAGGGGCCGGCACTCCTGTTCGAGCGCATCAAAGGCTACAGGAGCGGTCGCTGTGCGAAGCTTTTCGTGAGCGGCCTCGGTGCCCGATCACGCCTGGCCCTCGCCCTCAGCTTTCCCCGCGAGGCCGCCAATCGTGAAATCGTCCAGCACGTGATGAAGAAAAACCGCGAGACGATCGCCCCCGTCGTCGTCCCGACCGGGCCGGTAAAGGACGTTATTATCCGCGGTGAGGCCATCGATCAGACGGAGTTCCCTGTCCCCAGGTGGCATTACCTCGAAGGTGGGCGCTACATCCACACCTTCTCTGGCATCGTGACCAGGGACCCGGATACGCGAGTCATGAACGTGGGCATCTACCGCGGGATGATCGGCCAGAAGGACACTGCGCCGTTCCTCCTCATCAAGGGCGGCCAGCACTGGGGGGCGCACTTTGTGAAGTGGGCCGCCCGCAAGCAGCCTATGCCGGTGGCGTGCGTGATCGGCTGGGATCCCATTATGCCGTTGCTCGCGGGATCGCCAGTCTCGGCCGGGGTGTGCGAGTGGGACGTGATGGGCGCTTACCGGGGCGAGCCGGCGCAGTTGGTGCGTTGCGAGACCGTGGATCTCGAGGTTCCGGCCACTGCAGAGATCGTCATCGAGGGGTACATCAGCGACGATCCGGCGACCTACGAGAGCGAGGGGCCGTTCGGCGAATTCACCGGCTACGTGTCCGACCTGCCCACCCTGCGTCCGACCATGAAAGTCACGTGCATCACCCACCGCCGTGACCCAATCTTCCGCGGTTCACTGGAGGGCACGCTGCCGGGCTCTTACAGCGAGAACAGCGTGATGTCCTCGGTGCAGCGGGCGGGTATCGCCTGGAACATTTTGAACACTGCCGGCATCCCCGGCATCCTAGACGTCTACGCGCCGCCCATCACCAACGGCGTCAACATCCGCATCCAGCTCAAGAAACACTACCAGGGGCAGCCCAAGCAGGTCGCGGCAGCGCTCTGGGGCAACAGCGCCGCCCAGTACCGCTACAAGCACGTGATCGTGGTGGAGGAGGACATCGACCCCGCAGAGGACGAGCAGGTGGAATGGGCACTCGCTCATCGTGTGAATGCCGGAGAAGGTGGCGTCGTGATCTTCCCGGGGATTTTCGGCTCTCCCATCGACCCCAGCACGCCCTTGGAAGATCGCGACGTGGCGCAGCTCGGCACCGGCCTCTGGAACCGGATGTTGATCGACGCAACGCGTTCATGGAAGAACGCGCGCCGTCCGGAGTGGGGCGGCGAGCGCTTTCCGCCCACCGTGCGACCGTCCCCCGAAGATGAGGCGCGCGTGAAAGCCCGCTGGTCGGAATACGGGCTTGGCGACCTGTAGTCTGGCCAGCCGGTTTCGTCGGGTAATTATGGAATGACCACCCCGAAGTTTCGCCGGATCAGTCTGCCTTGGCGCCGGAGAACTTGACGACCTTGGCCCACTTCTCGGTTTCCCGGGCAATCAGCTTTCCGAATTCGGCGGGCGATCCACCAAGCTCCGTTTCGCCCATATCGGCAAGCCGCGCTTTGAGCTTGGGATCGGCGAGTCCCGCGTTGATCTCCCGGTTGAGCTTGGCGACGATCTCTGCGGGTGTGTTTTGGGGCGCTCCGATACCGTACCACTGACTCGCCTCGTAGCCCGGCACGAATTCGTTCACCGTCGGAATATCGGCCAGCGCCTTGGAGCGCTCTGCCGTGGTCACCGCCAGAGCCGCGGACATCGGGGTGAAATAGACCTGCACTTGGCCGCCGAGCAGATCCGTCAGCGCAGGCCCGGCGCCGCGATAAGGTACGTGGACCATATTGACGCCGGTCAACATCTTGAACAATTCGCCGGACACATGCGACGGGGCCCCATTGCCACCCGACGCCATGGTGATCTTCCCCGGATTGGCCTTGGCGTAGGCGATAAACTCCAGAACCGTGTTTGCCGGGACCGACGGATTTACGACCATGACGCTCGGTTCGCGGCTGAGGCTCGCGACCGGCGCAATGTCGCGAATAAAGTTGAAATTGAGATTTTCGTAGAGTGTCGCATTGATGAAGTTCGCGGCTGTGACCAGGAGGAGCGTGTAGCCGTCAGGCGTTGCCTCGGCGACGGCTGCGGTTGCGATGTTGGTCCCGGCGCCGGGCCGGTTCTCGATGATGAATTGCTGACCGAGGCGCTCCGATAACCAGTGTCCCATCAACCGAGCAATGATGTCAGCCCTGACCGAGGCGCTCCGATAACCAGTGTCCCATCAACCGAGCAATGATGTCAGCCGAGCCTCCCGCGGCAAAGCCGACAATCACACGCACCGGCCGCGACGGATAGGCTTGCGCCCACGCGAATCGCGTCAGGGCAGGCAGCACGGCGGCGCCCGCGGCCAGATGCAGAAATCGACGGCGCGGAAGTTTCATTGTTGAACCTCCCTCAATCATTCGATCACCTGGTCTGCGAGCAATTGGATCGAGTTGGGCACCTCGAGGCCAAGTGCCCTGGCCGTCTGCAGGTTGATGACAAATTCGAATTTGGTGGACTGCACGACCGGCAGGTCGGCGGGCTTCACGCCCTTGAGGATTTGACCGGTGTAGACACCGACCTGACGAAACATGTCCGGAATATCGGTCCCATAGCTCATCAGCCCACCGGCTTCGACAAAGTCGCGTTGGGTATAGGCCGCGGGAATCCTATGATGCGCCGCTAGCGTCACAAATTGGACGGGCCGGCCAGTGAAGAACGAGTCGGGGGCGACAAAGAGAGCATCGGCCCGGTCAGGCACGAGTGTGCTGAAGGCCACCTCGATCTCGGGGCTGGTGCTGGCGTTGAGGACCGCAATTTGCAGTCCGAGGGCGCGTGCCGCTTCCGGTATCTCTCGTAATGTGGGCTCGGTAGCCGAGGCATTGACCGGATTGACCAGCACGGCAATCCGAACAGCCTTGGGCACCAGATCGTGCAAGAGCCCCAGCCGCTTGGCGACAGCCTCCTGGTTGAAAAAATTGATACCGGTCGCATTGCCGCCCGGCCGCGCAAGGCTTGCAACAAGACCCATCCTCACCGGGTCTTGGCCGACGCCGAAGACGATCGGGATTGTCGTGGTCGCAGCTTTGGCCGCAAGCGCGGTAGGATTGGAGAGCGCGGCGATCACGGCCACGCGACGGCGGACGAGATCGGCCATGAGCGCCGGTAAGCGATTGTATT
>WNGK01024271.1_pt1 | contig 11549 bp, 9 predicted proteins | sample 5400601 | NCBI WGS metagenome assembly WNGK01 (sample SAMN13153376, study PRJNA577476) | soil metagenome | isolation source: 60 cm soil or saprolite under Garry oak tree replicate 1 | place: USA:California | collected 2016-06-15
GTTTGGTCCGCCAAGAGGAAGTTGAATGCGGTGCGCAGGAACTCCTCAAAATTGCGGTCACCCGACAAAGGCGGCCTTCGTCCAGAGCATCGACGATCACACACGCGGCACCGTGTTGAAGGTTCTTGGGACCGTTGCTGCCGGCCTCCGCTGCTACCACCCCGCGCAGGGACTGTGTGGCAACCGGCACGTTGGCGAGATCGAGCAGCGCGACGGCACTCTTTGCGGACAAGGCCCGGGCGAATGTGGACTTGCCAACCGCTGCGGGGGCTGTGAACAACAGAACGTCACTGTCGAGCGGTGATGCATTCTGCGGCGCGCGGTCGATGATCGCAGTTTGAGGCACGAATGGGATTGGCAGCTTGGCGAGTGACAGCGTCGGGCCGCTTGGTGGTTGCGGCGACTTGGGCAGCCTCTTGACGAGATCGTCGAAGGAGCAAATGAGTGGAGCCTTCATAGGCGGAGGAAGCTAGTGGGGCCCCCAAGGCTGCGCCAACGTCCAACGGCGGTAAAGGGCATTATTATTGCGGCCCGCAATGGCAGGGCTCAGGACGCAAATCCGCTGTTACATTACATTGCACTATGGCTACCGCGACCGCCCCCGAGCGCAAAGTCTCGGCCGATGAAGCGCGTGACGTCGCCGAAGCCGCCCGCGAGCAAGACTGGACGTCTCCGAGTTTCGTCCGCGAGCTGTTCCTCGGCAACTTCCGCCTCGACTTGGTTCATCCCTACCCCACCGCCGCGCCGGACGACGTCGCCCGCGCGCGACCGTTCCTCCAGAAACTCGAGCAGGTGCTCAAGACGGTCGACTCCGACAAGATCGATCGTGAGGGCGAGATTCCCGAGGACGTGATCCAGCGGCTGCGCGAGATCGGCGCGTTCGGCATCAAGATTCCGCGGGAATACGGCGGCCTCGGCCTGTCGCAGCTCTCCTACATGAAGGCGATCGCGCTGGTGACGTCGCTCGACGGATCGATCACGGCGCTCTTGTCGGCGCACCAGTCGATCGGCGTGCCGCAGCCGCTCAAGATGTTCGGCACCGAGGAGCAGAAGAAGCGCTACCTGCCCCGCCTCGCGAAAGGCGCGATCTCGGCGTTCGCGCTCACCGAGCCCGGCGTGGGCTCCGATCCCGCCGCCATGGAGACGATGGCGGTGCCGTCGGAGGACGGAAAATACTGGATCCTGAACGGCGAGAAGCTGTGGTGCACCAACGGCACCAAGGCCGAGCTGATGGTCGTGATGTCGCGCACGCCGTCGAAGATGGTGAACGGCAAGGAGAAGCGGCAAATCACGGCGTTCATCGTCGAGGCGAACTGGCCGGGCGTGGAAGTGGTGACGCGCTGCCACTTCATGGGCTTGAAGGCGTTGTACAACGCCGTGATTCATTTCAAGAACGTGAAAGTGCCCAAGGAGAACGTGCTGTGGGGTGAGGGCAAAGGCCTGAAGCTCGCCCTCATCACGCTCAACACGGGGCGGCTCACGCTGCCCATCTCTTCGGCCGCGGCGGGCAAGCGCTGCCTGCAGATCTCGCGCGAGTGGTCCAACGAGCGCGTGCAGTGGGGCTTGCCGATCGGCAAGCACGACGCCATCGCCCAGAAGATCGGCACGATGGCCGCGAACACGTTCGCGATGGAAGCCGTGGCCGAGCTGTGCGGCGCTATGGCCGATAAGGGCGGCTACGACATCCGGCTCGAGGCGGCGATCGCCAAGCTGTACAACTCCGAAGTCGGCTGGCGCATCATCGACGACACCGTGCAGATCCGCGGCGGCCGCGGTTACGAGACGGCCGACTCGCTGCGCGCGCGGGGCGAGAAGCCCTACCCCGTCGAGCGCATCATGCGCGACTTCCGCATCAATTTGATCTTCGAGGGTTCGTCCGAGATCATGCACCTGTTCATCGCGCGCGAGGCGGTGGACAAACATCTGCAGGTGGCGGGCGACGTCGTGATGCCCGGCAAGACGCTGGGGCAGCGCCTCGGCGGCCTGGTCCGCTCGGCGCTGTTTTATGGCTGGTGGTATCCCTCACGCTGGATCGGCTGGGGCTTCTGGCCCAAGTATGCGAGCTTCGGGCCGCTCGCCAAGCACATCCGCTACGTGGAGCGCGCCAGCCGGCGCCTCGCGCGCAGCGTGTTCCATGCGATGGTGCGCTTCGGGCCCAAGCTGGAGCGGCGCCAGGGCGTGTTGTTCCGCATCGTGGACGTCGGCGCCGAGCTGTTCGCGATGGCGGCGACCTGCGCGCGGGCGCAGATGTTACTGAAGGAAAACCCCGAGGCGGGCAGACACGCCGTGCAGGTGGCGGATTTGTTCTGTCGTCAGGCGCGGGGACGAGTCAAGGAGAAGTTCAGCGGGCTGTGGCGCAATGAGGACGTGCATACGTACGCGGCGGCGCAGCAAGTGCTCAAGGGTGAGCATGTCTGGCTTGAGCAGGGCATGGTAGACGTCAAGTTCTAGACGGCTAGACGGCTGGACGGCTGGAAAGACACTTTCGCCCGAACCACGGCCTTGTAGAGACCCCGGGTGGTCTTGCCGGCTAGCGAGTATAGGCGGGAAAACTCGTCCCACCCATCGTGGTTGAGGAGTTCGAGATCGCGCGCAAGACGAGCAAAGTAGGCTAACTCCGAGAGCGACCCAAGCGATATGTCGAGGAATCGGCGGAATTCCGCCGGCCCGCGCTTGGCACAACCTTCCGCGATATTCGCGCCGGCAGAAGCCGCGGCACGCCGCATCTGCGAGGTAATGCCGTAGAGTTCGGATTTCGGAAAATGCTGCGAGATGCGGTAGACGAAGAGAGTCAAACTGTGGCAGTGCTGCCAGGCCACGATGCGCTCGAACGGTTCCATGACATAGACTAGCTGCGCATCGTCACCCCATCCGTACCATTTTGTCGCAGGCCGTGTCTTTCCAGCCGTCCAGCAACCAGCCGTCTAGTCACGCTGCCTGATGAGCGATCATGATGCTCTTAAGTCGCTCGGGTGAGTCCCCCACTGAGTCGCCATACGGTGCCGGGTGCCCCTCGGCATCCATGATCAGGGTGGGACACACGAAGTCATAGCGCCGCGCGCGGATGCGCTCGGCCGCCACCTCGGTGGCCACGGGCGTCGCGATGATCACGCGCGTCGCCCCCAACACCTCCGCCGCCTTCGCGGCGGCGAGGACTCGCCACGGAAAAATCACCTGCCCGTCGACTACCACGGCCGTGCGGCCCGCCAGGGCTTTCACCGGCCGCTGCGTGCGGTACAGCACCAAGTCTTGCTTCACCCGTGCGCGCGCCTCGTCGATCGCCGACTGCAGCTTCTCGATCAGATTCATGCCGGGCAGGAAGTCGGGGTCGATCTCGGACGGCGCCGACTCGGCCATCGCACCGATGGGTGCCAAGTTCGAGCCCAGCTTGATGAACGACGCGACCAGCACGTCGAACTGCGCGCCCATGGCGCGCGCGGCGTTGGCCGCGACTTCCACGCCTTCGGGCGTGATGCCGAGCAGGATGCAGGACTGATAGCCGCGATTGGCGAGTTGTTGGCCGAGCAGGGCGCCGGCGGCGGACTTGGTGGGATAGAGGCTGGCGCGTTCCGGCACGAGCACAAGATACCGGAATGCAGCGGGCCCGAAAGAGGCGGCAGAATCCCGCACGTCATACTAGGCGGTCAGCAACGCCCTACTCTGATGACGCCTCGTGGCAAGCAGGGGAAACGCCTGGGGGGCGGATACTGCTGAGGCGTCGTATACTGGCGATACAAAGCCGCCGCAACCCGACCCGTCAAGCTGTTGGCAAACATTCCGGCCATCGTGATCAAGTCCCCGGGCCGGTCGGCGTAGACGCCCGCCGCAGTCACGGCGCCCGCCGGAGTGTCGCGTTCCGCATTGGCGATTGCGAAACGTGCCGCTTCCAAGCGGTCGACCGTGGGAGCGTCGGGGTTCCCGACGAAGAAACGCGCATCCCCTTCGAGGTTTACGGTGGCATACGGTAAGAAGGGGTTCGCCGGGTCGTTGGCCGCAGTTATCGTGACGTAATCGACCAGGGCGCCGAGGAACCCCGCCCGCTGGGTCGTGTCCCAGGGCATATCCGCAAACCGCTGCGCCGTCGCAAACAGCGAATCCTCGTGCGGCGTGCGGGAGACGACTCTGAACGAGACCGGCACTGCCTCGATGGGCGGCGGAGGATGTGGGCGCCACAGCTCAATCAGGGATGGCCTGGGCTCCTCGGCATACCAATAAAAGCGCGCGCGCACCGTGTAGCGACCGGGCGGAATGTGAAGCCCGAAGTACATGTTCGTGAGCGTGCCATCGAAAAGGCCCCAGCGGTCCTGCAGCATCCCGAGGTCGAACAGACTCGCGCCGGGATCGAGTGGCTGCCCGCAGCGCGGGGAGCACACGTAGTCCACAACGAAATCGAGCCCCGGTAAGTCGTAGCCGTTCGAGTCAAGCACCTCCGCCCGGAGATGCTGAGTGGACAATCCGAAGAAGTTCACCCACTGCGGGTGTTGACCCTCATTAGCCACCTCGAACACGAAATAGATCGGTTCATTCTCGAAGTACTGCGTTTTACCGAGGTGTGTAGTGAGGCGGAGGGCCTGCTCCGGCGGCGCGGTTGGTGCGTCGCATGCGACGGGGACGAGGACTGCCGCGACCGCGATGATAATGCCGGCGAAACGGCGGGCGGATGTCACCGCGCGCCTCGTTGATAGCCGATCGCGACAGCGTACCCTGATCCGAGTCCCATCGCGGTGCTCGTGTATCGAAGATTCATCTCGAGCTGGCCGAGGTGTAATCCCGCTGCGGCAGACCGCTGCCAAACCACGGCTTGAGCGCCGAACGATGTGCGGTAGCGCCCAAAGCCCAGACCGAGATCGAGTCGGTCAGCAACGGTGGCGCGAACGGCGGCCCCGAACGAGCCCTCCGACTCCGAGTAACGCCAAAGCCTTCCGGCGGCGGCGGCGGCAGTGACGTTCCCGCGCACGGTTCCGGACCCTATCAGCACGGAGAGGTCCATACTCTCGCGTCCCGACGGCACGCCAGGTAACGATCCGCCGATGACCCGCTCGAGGTGGACACCCGCTGAGAATCGCTGTCCAAATGGCAGCAACCGGAAGTGAGCTCGGGCCACCGTGGAGTTGTGGTAGTCACCCACGTTGTCGTCGCCAGCCAACGCCATGCCGATGCTGCCCTGGACGCGTTGCGATCCGACCGTCGCGTCCGAACCGAGCCACCAGGCGCGAGCGCGCAAGTTGGCGAGCGCGGGATCTTGGTTCGTGAGCGACGTGTCGAAGAGGTTCTGGATCTCGCTCGAAGCGAACGTGAACGACCAACGCGGGCCCAGCCGAGCTGCGACAACAGCGTGGTACATCTGCACTACGGCGAACGTAGCGTTGTAGACGTCCAGGAAGACGCCGGTACCTCGCGGAGCACTGGTCGGATCCGCCCAGAGTCCGCCGAGCCCCGATCCGACGACACCGGCGCCCGGTTCGATGATGGAAGCGGGGCCGGACGACTCGATGGCGGAGAGGTGCGCGCTCTGCGCCCCTGCCGCACCTGGTACGGCGAACAGGAGCACGGCTTGCACCAGACCGCGCATTGGAGCGCTACGGCGCCTGGCGCAGAATCAGCTGCCGTCCCAGCCGACCTCGTAGGTGCCCGGGTCAAGTTGTTCGTTGACCAGCACCCGCATGAGCCGTCCCGACACCGCGTATATCCGGATTGTGACCGGCGAGTTCACGGCAGCGCGCGTCACACTGAATCGCAAGCCCCGCACACCATACCGACGCACAGCATCGGCCAGCGATCCGCCGTTCGCCGCCACCTCGCTCACGGGCGCGGTCGCATCGAGAACCGTGACACGGCTGAGCGGTCGCTCGGCAGGGAGCACTCGCTGTTGCAGAAACAGCGTGGTCGGATCGGCATCGGCAATGGCTGGAGGAGCGCCAGTCGGGCCCTCATAACAGATACCGTGGTTCATCGCGCAGCCGGGCCAGTTGAAACTCAACAGCACCGTCTTGTCGCACCAGGCCTGGCCGGTGCAGCCATAGCCCGACACGATGTGCGACTTGAAGCTGTAGCTCCCTGCGGGAGCTGGCGAGCCGTTGTCTTGCGTTCCGTCCCACCCGAACCACGCTTGGGAAGGAGGTGTGAGCACTCCGAATTGGATGAGACGAACCTGGCTGCCGTTCCAGTCCACGACACTGACCGTCTGATAAGCGTGATCTGTTGTGACGTAGCCGAATGCTGCGAAGGGGCCGCCACTATCCACAGACACCCCAGCGTTGGTCACGTTCACGCCGAGATAGTGTTCTCGCGCGCCTGATTGTGCACCCCAATCCTCAGCCGTAAGGATTCGGCCCTCGCCGTACCAGATCGTCTGGTTGCTGCCATTCTTCTTCGTACCGAAGGGCGCGTGGATGGCGTGCGGGTGGGCGAAGGTGTTGTTGTTCGACGCGCCGACACCGTAGACACCATAGCGGTCGATATAGTTGAGGTTCCAAGTGTACTTCACGAGCCTGCTATTGGCAGAGTCCGCTGCATACACGTTGCCGAAAGCATCAACGGTGCAGTCGACTGGCACTCCGCCGTCCGGCAGCGTGATCGAGCCCCTCCATACTGCCCCCGACGAGTTGCGCTCGAGCCAGGCAAGCCGTTTGTTCCCTGCGTCGGCGATATAGAATTCATTCGAGAATACCGAGCCGCCATCTGACCCAAGGTCGTGCCCCACGCAGATTCCTCGGGGGCCAAGGAACTGGCCCGGCCCATTCCCCTCTGAGCCGTACGTCCACACGAGCGATGGGGGTATACCCATCAGCCAATTCCAGTAGGAGACGACTCCGCTGGGGTTGAGAGCGTAGAAGGAGTTGGTCTGAAAGACAAGAGTTTGACCATCCCACGCCACATCTATCACATCCCGGAGGCTTGGGTCACCGGGAGTGACGGCAAATTCACTTAGGGTTTGGCTGGATGGATTGAACGTCGCCAAGACGACACGACTGTTAAACGGATCGGCGATGTAGACGTTGCGTGCAGATGAGACGTCGAGACCTGAGGGACCCTGCAGGCGCGTCGTCGACGTAGAGACGTTGTTAAACGACCTGATGTAGACGTCCTGCTGCCCAAAGAGCACGCGATTCCAGCCCGGATCACTCGCAAACTCGTAGACGAGGGCCGGTGAGACCGTCGCGTTAAAGAGACTGATCTTACTGCCGAGAACAGCGAACAACCTCCCGGCAGCAGAGAGTTTGTTTCGCACCACAACCGACGTGAGTCTAGGACCCAACTGATTTTGGGGGTCGAGGTCGGTCAACTGGACAAAGGTCTGCGCACGCAAGAAGGCCGGAGCTACTATGAAGAGTGCCACGCCCGCAATGAGGGTGTGGAGAGAACGTGTGGCCGTCCTCAATCCGCACTGGTGTGAATCGGGACTCATGGTCTTGACCTCGCCGAACGCTTGTAAAACGCCACTATTCCTGCAGCTGGCCTGCCACGGAAGCGATCGACCAATGCCGCGAGCGAATCAGGCTGGTCTGAGCTGATCGCCTGCACGAGAACCGCGAACGAGGGGAGTGACCGCTCGATCTGGGGCACGGCACGCAACCTTAACGCGCGAAGTTTAACGACGCCGGTCGAGCCGAAACGCAGCCCAAGGGCGTGCGCAGTTTGCACCCCCTGGTTGAGCAGGTATGGGATGTAGGGATTCTCAGGGTCCTGTGTCAGAGCGCTATCTGTCCAGGTGAGGAGGGCACGACCGTACTCGGAACTCCGGTGCGGGGTCCACGCCATTGCGCCGATCCTCTGGACGTCCCGAAAAACCCGGTCTTCCGGCGGCGTTCGTGATCGAATGCGAAACGCGACCGGGTCGGCCTCGATGAGAAGGGGCGCAGCCTCAGGGATCGATTGGTAGGCGTCGAATGCCGCACTAAGGACGTACTCGCCTGGCCCTAGCTCGTCGAGAAAGAGGCCTCGCTCTTCGGGCACGCCCCACCAGCTCTGTAGCACTACCGATTCAAGCGCCTGAGCACCTGGCGGGAGAGGCATGCCGCGCCAGGCCGGCCCGAAGCGCAGATCGGCGACGATTCCATGGTAAGCAACCGGCGCGCCGGCCTTGCGAATGAGGCTCATACGCAGGGCCTGTGAGGCAAAGTGGAAAGGCGCCGTCCACGCCGTGTCGGGACTGATATTCGCAAGCGTCGCTAAGGCGTATACGGGCTCGCCTTCGAAGAATTCAGACTTCGACAACTCGATCGTGACGCGCAGTGCTTGGGCGGCTAGATCTCGCGCCGCGAGCAGCGAGATGAAGACCACGGCGGTACACACCGGCGTCGCTGAATTCCGTAGGTTACGCATGAAGGTCCTCTGAGTGCGCGCTATTCAATTGTTAATTGAGCGCCAGACATGCAGCCACCCTTGGCACGAGGTGTGGTCGTCGACACGAACGGAATCGTAAGCGTCGAAGGGGAACGTCATGTTATTGTTGATCTCAACCTGATCTAGATAGCTAACCATCACGTCGAGGCGAAGCGAAGGGAGCTTTCCCTGATGCCATTGGGAGAATTCGGCGTGAGAAAGGCCTGCACGTTGATGGCCGAGCTCGTGAGTCGCGGTGTTGTATTGAAGGTGCTCTCGATTGTATCCGCAGTTGCGGGCGAAATCCTCTCCGTCGAGCAAGAATACGAAGCTCCATCGCTCCTTTGGATCACTGGGGACTTCGTTAAAGATCCCATGAATACCGGGGACCGCGTCGTTGCTCACGCCTAGATACGCACTGCAGGTGCCGGCGTTGGCTACGCTGCGGTCGACCACATAAAGCGCGAACGCGCGACTTCCGTCGCGAACGGCTTTCGCGTACGTCCGAAATGATTCGACATCGAGATTCGGATTCCAAAAAACCTGGCTCGTGTCATCCGGGTTCGGCTTGGGGAGGTACGATGCACGCGAGAAGCCGTTAAACCGAATGTCACCGGCAACTAGAAACGACGTGTTCACACTCTCGAAGTAGCTGGGATATCGCGCGGCGGTCCAGGACGTATCGAGGTCCTCCTCCTCGCCGATTTCAAGGCTGTTGTAAACCGTACTATCGTCCCCAGGTGGTGGGGAGGTCACAAACCCTGCGCAATCTGGCAACGTCGCGACAACAAGCGCAATCGACACAAGTGCCAGCAAGGTCCACCGAGATCTGGCCCTAGTTCGCGTGGCACCAGGCTCCGTGAGACGAACCGAAGTCATTCTCTGCCTCTCGTGTAAAGGCCAAGCGATCACTTGTTCCTCGCGGGTGCGATCCTCTGCGGCGAGGTGGCGCTCGCCGTACACGTACCAAGAAACAACCCTCGAACGAGCGCCAACCTGGACGCCGCCCCACTCCTGACGATCGTAAGTTGGAGAGGGACATGGATCATCTTTCCGCCCGCCAGCACGGTGCTCGCTATCACTGTATCCCGGTTCGTCGAGACGCGATTCACCGAGTGCTCCATCCAAAGCATCCTGGACGTGCCGACCGGCGCAGGAGCGAGCACAGCTTCAAGGGACTCTGCCGAACGAGCCAGCGAAGCGCACCCTGCCGCCGCCGCGGCGCTGCGCTCCGAGTCGGGGATGGCGGCGTCGCCCAAAAGAATCGCCAGAGACGCAGTGTCGCCCGAAGCCAGCGCGATGCGAATCTCGCCGAGGCGAAGGTTCGCGAGATCAGTGAGGACACTTGCGGGGTCCTCAGCCGCGAGGAGTGCCGCGCGAGGCTGACGAGGATTAGGCGTCGCGGTCTGTGCGATCACAGAGCGAGCGATCAAGCAACTCGCGGCGATGACGAACGTGCGCACGGGAATCCTCCCAGAGTGTCGATCAACGCAGCCACTTTAGGCCTGAGTGATCCCTCCGCGCTATGTCGTTTTGCGCGGCCCAACGGAGTGGCACTTGTCATGTTGGCGTCGGGTCTCCAGACCGATGCGTGCGAGCAACGTAGGGGAATGCGCCTGATCGTGATTCACCTGATGTTGCCGCGGCGCGGCACTTGCGGCGCACACAGCGACCTCACGCCAAGGCTCGTCATGGCGGTCGCAGGCGGTGGAGATTTGTCAACACTTCTCGCAACTCTACCGGCCGCACGGTCCCCCGTCGGCCGTGCTGTCCTCGACCATCTCGCCGCAGTCCGTGGCCAGATCGGCTCGGCGCAATTCTTCGCGCGTCGCATCGGGCTCGATAGCCGTCACCAATTACATCGTCGCCTCCAGCACGATGGTCTACCGCCCGTCGACGCGCTCGCGGCGTGGGTGCGGATTCTCTCGTGGGTCACAGAGGCCGAACAAAAGGGCCGCTCCCTCTACGACATCGCCATCCGCGCCGGCCTCGATCCGCCGACCTGCTACCGCACCGTGACGCGCATCACACGTGAGCATTGGTCAACCGTTTGCAAGAACGGCTCGGCGTGGGTGTTGCTACGCTTGATAGATGAATGCAGGAACGCCTCGCCTGAAGAGACGAAGGCGGCGAAAGAGCAAGCATCTTGATTAAGGACAAGGCGGTTAGACGGTTAGACGGTTAGCTTTCTACAATCTTGACCGCCTAACCACCCAACCGTCTAACCGCCTGACCGTCCAACCGCCTATCTTTTAGCCCACCGTCTCCCAGGATCCCCGCTGTGCCTAAAGACACGTTGACGATCACCGACAACCGCACCGGCACGCAGTACGACGTGCCGATCCAGGACGGCACGATCAAGGCGTCCGACCTGCGCCAGATCAAGACCGGCCCCGACGACTTCGGACTGATGAGTTACGACCCGGCGTACATGAACACCGCGTCGTGCCGCAGCGCAATCGGCTACATCGACGGCGACAAGGGAATCCTGCGCTATTGCGGCTATCCCATCGAGCAGCTGGCGGAGAAGAGCAGCTTCCTCGAGACGGCGTACCTGCTGCTGCACGGCGAGCTGCCACAGGCCGCGGATCTGGACACGTGGGTGTTCAACATCACGCACCACACGATGCTGCACGAGAACGTCAAGAAGTTCATCGACGGCTTCCACCACGACGCACACCCGATGGGCATGTTCGTGAGCACGGTGGCGGCGCTGTCGACGTTCTATCCCGACGCCAAGAAGATCGACGACGAAACCTCCCGCACCAACCAGATCTTCCGCCTCATCGCCAAGACGCCGACGCTCGCCGCCTACGCGCACCGCCACTCCGTGGGGATGGCCTACGCGTACCCGGACAACGACCTGAGCTATACCGGCAACTTCTTGAACATGATGTTCAAGGCGACGGAGGTGAAATACGAGCCGCACCCGGTGCTGGAAAAAGCATTGGACGTGCTGTTCATCCTCCACGCCGACCACGAACAGAACTGCTCCACCAGCGCGATGCGCAGCGTGGGCTCGTCGCATGCGGACCCGTATTCCTGCATGGCCGCGGCCGCCGCGGCGCTGTACGGCCCGCTGCACGGCGGCGCCAACGAGCAGGTGCTGCGCATGCTGCGCGAGATCGGCTCCAAGGCGAGCATCCCGGCCTACATCGACCGCGTGAAGCAGGGCCAGGTGCGGCTCATGGGCTTCGGCCATCGCATCTACAAGAACTACGATC
>WNGK01007370.1_pt1 | contig 11546 bp, 8 predicted proteins | sample 5400601 | NCBI WGS metagenome assembly WNGK01 (sample SAMN13153376, study PRJNA577476) | soil metagenome | isolation source: 60 cm soil or saprolite under Garry oak tree replicate 1 | place: USA:California | collected 2016-06-15
GGCGATCCTGGTGTCGAAGGACGGTCCGTACCGGATCACCGGCGGTATCCCGCTCGTCGATGACGGCGGCCGGGACGTGCCACGTGCGGACGGCGCGTCGCGCGAGCATTACAGCCTGTGCCGCTGCGGGCATTCACAGAACAAGCCGTTCTGTTCCGGCATGCATTACTACGTCAATTTCGCCGATCCGGTGCCCGATCCCGACGCGACGCCCACGCTGTTCGAATGGGCCGGCGGCTTTCCGGCGCTGGTGCGCACGACGCGGCTGTTCTACGAGAAGTACGTGCCGGCGGATCCCTTGCTGGGGCCGCTGTTCGCGTCGATGTCGCCGGATCATCCCGAGCGGGTGGCGAGCTGGCTGTCCGAGGTGTTCGGCGGTCCCACGTTCTACAGCGAGCGTTACGGCGGCTATTCCCGGATGATCTCCCAACATATCGGAAAGGGCCTGACCGAGGCACAGCGTTCCCGTTGGGTCAGCCTGATCTGCCAGGCCGCCCAGGACGCCGGCCTGCCGGCGGACGCGGAGTTCCGGGCGGCGTTCGTGGCGTATCTGGAATGGGGTTCGCGGATCGCGCTGGAGAATTCCCAGGCCGGTGCCACGCCGCCGCCGAACATGCCGGTGCCGAAGTGGTGGTGGGTGTGCAACGCCACGCCGCGAGCGCGCGTGTCGGCCCTGGCGCCACCGGAGCAGGCCGCGCCGGCCGTCGCTCTGCCGGGCGCCGACGAAGCAGTCGGCTACGCCGCGCACATCAAGCGGTTGTTCCGCCCGACGGACCGGGAGTCGATGCGTTTCGTGTTCGACCTGTGGTCCTATGCCGATGTCACAACGCATGCGGCCGCGATCCAGGCTCGTCTGCGCGCCGGCTCGATGCCCTGCGACGGCGCCTGGCCGGCCGAGCGGATCGCGGTGTTCGACCGGTGGATCGAGACCGGCATGGCTGAGTAGGCGCCGATCTTCACGCGCGGCCTCCGGTGGTGTGTCGGGCACGTTGCTCCGTGGCCGGTCAGCGGGCGGAGACCAGCGGAATCAGCACGTCGTCGACGATCTCGTCGATGACGTGGTCGAGAATGGGTGCCTGGTGCAGGAAGAAGTGCTCGCGCAGCAGGCACGGGCCGACGCTGGCCACCCGCTCGGTGAGCGCGCCGGGCCGGACCTCGCCCCGGTCGGCCCATCGGCGCAGTACGGCGAGATAACGGGCGTGCCGGCGGCCGATCAGCACCGTGCGTGCCTCTTTCGCGAGTTCGGGGCTGGCACTGGTGTCCATCAGGACCGACCGGATCACGTCGCCGGTCGATCCGGTCATGACCGACGCCATCTGCCGCAGCACGGCCCGGAGATCGCCGCGTAGTTCGCCGGTGTCGGGCAGTTCCTCGGTGGCGGGGAAGCTGTCGATCAGGGCGTCCAGTACCAGGCCGGCCTTGTTGGGCCAGCGACGGTACAGCGATGCCTTGCTGGTCCTGGCCCGGGTGGCGATCCGGTCCATGGTCAGTCGGGCGTAGCCCTGTTCCAGCAGTTCGGCCATGGTCGCCGCGAAGATGGCGTGTTGCAGCTCCTCGCCGCGCTTGCGTGGCCCGGTGCGGTGATCGATCGTGTCCACTCTGCTCATCTCGCCGTCCGATGCGCTAGGCTCGGCATTAGTGAACGTCAGGTTCTCTAGGCTACGGTGGGGGTTTGCCTGTGCGCGTGTTGTTCGTGTCCACACCGGCGGTGGGACACCTTTTTCCGATGATTCCACTGGCCTGGGCGCTGCGCGCGGCCGGTCACGACGTCCTCGTCGCCACCGCGTCCACCGGCCTGATGGCCGGCGACGCCGGCCTGGCCGTCGCCGATGTCGCCCCCGGCCTCGATATGCGCGCCATGATGAAGCGGCGGTTGGCGGAAGATCCGGGCCTCGCCGAGGTCGTGCGGTCCGCGAGGCTGACCAACTTACGCCCGGTGCTGCCGCAGATCGCGGGGATGGCGACCCTGCTGGTTGACGGCGTTATGGCGGTCGCGCAGCAGTGGCGGCCCGATCTCGTGGTGCAGTCCGGCTTGCAGGGTTCCGGCCTGATCGCGGCGGCCAAACTGGGCGTTCCCCTCGTCGACCACGGCTTCGGTTTCGCCCGCTCGCTGGGCAGTCACGAGCAGTGGCGCGAACACCTGGCCGAGGCGTTCGACCGGCACGGGGTCACGACACTGCCGGAGCGCACGGCGTATCTCGACGTCGCGCCGCCCAGCCTGCTCAGCGGGCCGCCGGCTGGCTGGCCGATGCGGTACGTGCCGTACAACGGCGGCGGAACGCTGCCGCCATGGCTGCTGGCCGGGCGCGGCGACCGGCCCGTGGTCGCGGTGACGTTGGGAACGGTCGCGCCGGCCATGAACGGTCTTGGCCCCGTCGAGCGGATCATCGCCGTCGCGCCCGATGTGGACGCCGAATTCGTTGTGGCACTGGGCGATGCGGACACCAGCGCGCTCGGCCGGCTGCCGGCCAATATCCGCCTCGTCGGCTGGCTGCCGCTCAACGCGTTGCTGCGCATCAGTTCCGCATTGGTGCACCACGGTGGCGCCGGCAGCACGCTGGGCGCGCTCGCCGTCGGCGTCCCGCAGTTGGCGCTGCCCAGTGGAGCCGACCGGCACATCAACGCCAAGGCGGTGCACGATGGTGGCGCCGGCCTGTCCGCGGCCGAGGACGATCTGGACGCCGCCCTGCTGACGGAATTGCTCGGCGACGACAAGCTACGCGCTGCGGCGGTGTCGGTCAGCGCGGAAATCGCCACCCTGCCGTCACCGTCGAGCATCGTCGAGCGGCTGGTTACCCTCGTCCATACGGGCGGACTACCGATCGAACCGTCCTGACCTGACATCACGTACGAACGCGGCAACGCCGGCAACCAGCAGTACTGAACCGGTCGGGTTCTTACTGTCGCGCACTGCGTCCAGCGTGCCGTTCAGCTCAACGCAGCTTGAAGCATTCACGCTGTGGCTTGACTTGCGCCATTGTTGATCAACTAACACGGTTGTTCTCCCATTTTGTGATGTACTCCGCGATGAGCCCGGCCGAGTCCGCCGGGCTCATGGCAGCCAGCGACACCTGCTCAACCGCGCGACGGTACATGTTCAGGTCAGATTCCTCGTGCAAGAACAAAGCCGAGCGACGACTTTCCAACAGAACGACCGGAATCAGGTCGGATTCGATAAGGTCGAACATGCCTTCTAACGCTGGAGTCCAGCCACTCGTCTTCGGGACTATCTGGATGGTCACGTTGTCGCGCTCGCCCATTTCGAGCAGGTGTCGCAACTGTCCGATCATGTCCAGTGGGGTCCCGATCAGTTGGTCGAGTACCCCTTCGCTGATCATCGCGAGCAACGGAACCGGATTCGGGCGAGTGAGAATGTCTTTCCGGCCCAACCGAATGGTAACCCGGGTACGGATTTCGTTCGCGGGTACGCCGTCAGCGGTCGACATCATCCCCAGTGTGTACTCCCTCGTTTGCAACAGTCCCGGTATCAGCAGTGGACCGATCGTGGTGATGTGGTTTGCGTTGTTCTCGAATTCGAGCAGCGCGTCCATTTGGTGTTGCTGTTCGGGTAGGCTGACCGCAACCCACAGTGGACCCTCGCTGTCACGGGTCAGCGCCATGATGGAGTCGTACTCCGCGCCATTCACACCGAGTGTGGCGAGTATCTGGGACACCTTCTCAGGTTTCGCTGCTCGCTCGCCCTTTTCGTACCGTGACAGTGCGCTGGCGTCGTCGTCGAGCTGGCGTGCCAGCTCGCGCAGGCCGAGCCCGCGCGCATCCCGTGCCTTGCGAAGCGCAACACCCAGTGTCCGCTGCTTCGGCGTCGGCGGTTTCGTTGCCATTCATGCCCTCCTGGGTGTTGCTCGTGCGCAACATCTTACCTCCGTCTGAGCGGGCATCACGATGTCACCCGATCAGGTTATCAACGGATGTTGCGCTCGTAGCGTACGTGGCTCAGTATGCCACATGTAGCTCAGAGACGCGCTACGGTTACGCCCAGCCAGCATTTTGGAACTGATCAAGGAGACGAATATGCCTACCTTTTGCGGTATCTCGGTCGACGCAGGAGTGTCCATCGACGGCGACTGCGATATGACACACAAGGTCACCACTCTCGACTGTGTCGAGATCGAGTTGGGGCAGTCTGCCGCCTCCCTCCAACTGTGCATGACCGAGGACGCGGCGGCCAAACTCGTGGACGTCGCGACCAGCGCGCTGGATGCGTTGCGTCAACGGCGCGCGACTGCGGACCGAGCGCACAGCGCCGTCTGACATCTGCGATCGGTACCGGCGGTCAGGGTGGGACAGGCTCTCGGCTGGCTTGTCCTGTCCGCCGACCTGCCGTAGATCCGGGCGGAAGAAGTGTTCCGAACACTCGCGCACCACTACGAGTCCAGTGCCCGGTTCGGCCTGCCACTGTGCTTCGCGGGGGTCGATCATAGGCATTGTTTCAGTCGTCGGGCCGTCCGAGACCTGCATTTTCCGCCCATCTGGAGGATTCCGCTCGCCCGCCTGGTCAGGTACTGATGATGGGTACTGGATAATGCGTGGGGCCGGGCATGGGGGTGGAGCTGTGGAAGACTACTTGTCGCTCCTGCCCGCCACGTTGCAGTGGATCTCCAACAGACTCGGGTCAATATCGCGCGTTCCGTGGCCACTGTGGATCGGTATTCTATTTCCTGTGTACGTGGCTGTCGTGTCGGTCTCGATGTGGATCTTACGTGGCCGGGCATGGCCGGTGAGGTGCGCTTATCCAAAGACCAGTCGAAATCGTCCATGTCTGAGCTGGGTACCTGGCGAATGGTCGCGTTGTCGTTACCACAACCGGCGGGCCTACTACCGTTATGGCCATGATGTGAATACTTCAGTTCGACGGTGGCAGACATTTGGCAAAAACGGATCGATTGTCGACCGACCCGAGCAGGGAGTAGGGGTTATCCGTCTGCGTCCGGCTGGGAAGACGCTGCTGTATGAGCAGGGATACGTCCGTCCACCGTTGGATGTGGTCAAACTCGTCCCCGGCTTTGCGCGTCAGACTTACCTGCGGCTGCGACAGATGCGCTTGCGCAATCGTTCCGCTGGTCCTGTTGGGGTGACGGACGATCACGGTGCCGGAACTGTCTTCTCTGCGTCTGTACGGGCTGACATTGCCGAGGGTCTGCACGGAGTAGTGCGTGCGACCCAGTTCGCGACCATTGCTTTCGGTACTGGACTGGTGTTGACCCTGATCGCGATCCTACTCAGGGGATATCCGCAGACCGCGCTCCAGTATGCGGCCACGCTGGGCTTTGTGCTGGCATGGGCTGCGATCAGTTCAGGTGCGTACCAACGGCAGGATACTTGGCTGCGCGGAGCCTGCATGAAGACGGTCAAGTGGTGGGCAATGATTTTCGTCCCGGTAGGCGTGATCAACCTTTTCTTCGCACTCGGCAGTGCTCCGTCATAGTGCCCTGTGCCGGTGTGCGCCGCGCCCTGGTTCGGGCGCGGCGCACACGTGATCACACTGTCAGGAGATGCTGAACGGTGCGGACACGGCGACGTCGTACGGAGTCGTGTCGTTCTTGTCCAGTTGCAGGATGTAGTTACCCGATTCGACGGTCGGCGGTGCCACCGAGTTGATGTCGCCCTGGCTCTCGCCCAGGGTGGACGTCGGGAACGACACGTGGACGACCTTCGACTCGCCGGCTGCCAGGCTCACGCGGGCGAACGTGACCAGCCGTTGGGGTGGCACGACCACTGCACTGACCGGCTGCGCCACGTAGACCGGCACGGTGTCGACACCGGCGGTCGTGCCGGTGTTGGTGACCGTGAACGTCACGTCGGCCGAACCGTTTCGCCTCACGGTGGGTGTCACCGTCAGGCCGCTGGTGGTGAACGTGGTGTAGGACAGCCCGAACCCGAACGGATAGAGCGGGTTGTATGCGTGGCCGGGGCCGGAACCGGTGCCCGGCAACTGATCGAACACCTTGGGCTCATCGCCGAGTGGGGACGGCGCGCCGCCGTTGAAGTCGCCGCCGACAGCGGCCGCGTCGGACGGCCAGCTCACGGACAGCCGTCCGCTCGGGTTGATCTTGCCGAAGACGGCGTCGGCAACCGCCTGGCCGGCCTCGGTGCTGCCCTGGTAAGCCATCAGCACCGCGTTCGCCTTCTCGGCCGGGCCGAGACCGACCGGCCGACCCGCGAGTACGACGACGATCACCGGCTTGCCGGTGGCTTCGAGTGCCGTGATCATCGCCTGCTGGTCCGCCGGCAGCGCGGGCGCGGGGTTGTCGCCGAGTCCTTCGGCGTAGGCCTTCTCACCGACGGCGACGACATACGCGCTGGCGGTCGGGGCGTCGGCGAGCGCGGTCGCCTGGTCGGGGGCGAAGACGGCATTCGGGTCCTCGGCCTTGATTCCCGCCTGGACGGTCGTACCCGGTGGGATCTGGTTGGCCGGTCCCATACAGCAGACGTGTCCCGCGCCGAAGACGCCCTGCCAGCTCACGCTCCATCCGCCGAGCTGGTTGGTCATCGAGTCGGCGCTCGGGCCGGTGACGACGATATTGCTCGTCGGGGACAGCGGCAGCGCGTTGCTCTGGTTGCGCAGCAACGTGATCGACTCCTGCGCGGCCTTGAGCGTCTGGTCGCGGCCGGCGGTGACCGCCGCGTTGGCGGCACTCGCGTCGACGCACGCCTTGCTCGGGTCGGCGACGCACGGCTGGTTGAACAGGCCGAGCTGGAACTTCAGCGTCAGGATCCGGCGCACGGCCTGGTCGATCCGCGCCCGGGAGATCTTGCCGGTGTTGACGTCCTGCAGGATCGCCGCCTGCCACTTGTCCGACCCGGTGACCTCCATGCTCATGTCGACGCCGGCGTTGACCGCGTCGGCGATCGCGCCGGGCAGGTCGGTGGCGATGTGATACGTCGACTGGATGGCCGGCACGTCCTGGTAGTCACTGATGACGACGCCCTGGAAGCCCATCTGGTCGCGCAGGATGTTGGTCAGCAGGTAGTGCGACGCGGTCGCGGGCATGCCGTTGATCGAGCCGGAGTCGACCATCACGGTGTCGGCGCCAGCGTCGATGCCGCCCGCGTACGACGGCAGGATCATGTCCTGCAGGTAGTTCAGCGGCAGCAGCGCTTCGTTGCGGTCGTGGCCGTTGGCGGCCTGCGAGTAGCCGGCGAAGTGCTTGACGGTCGCGCTGACGTTCAGCGAACCCTTCGGGGCTGGCGTCTGGAGGCCCTTGATGTTGGCGCCGCCCAGCGCCGCCGACAGTGCCGGTTCTTCGGCCCACGTCTCATACGTGCGGCCCCACCGGTTGTCCCGCGAGAGATCCTGGACCGGCGCGAAGTCCCAGTTCCAGCCCGTCGCACGCAGTGCGTTGGCGGTTGTTTGGCCGCCGGCCTGTGCGACCGAGGGATCCCAGGTCGCACCGACGCCGATCGACTGCGGGAACAGCGGCGCCTGCCACGGGTGGCCGAAGCCGTGCACGGCGTCGACACCGAAGACCACCGGGATGTGCAGCCGGGAGTTCTTGATCGCGAACTGCTGGATGATGTTGTACTCGTTCGCCCAGTCGAAGCCGGTGTTGCCAGGTCCGCCCTGGCCCGTGGTGTCGATCGGGTTGTCGGTGCCGCCGGCCAGGACCGAGCCGGTGTGGTTGTCGACAAGGATCTTCTGCATGCAGGCGGGGTTCGGCAGGTTGAAGCTGGAGCCGCCGCAGGTCGCGCTGTTCGGGTCGGTCAGGTTGTCGACCAACTGCTGGTCCATCTGGCCGACCTTCTCGTCCAGGGTCATGGCCCTGAGCAGGGCGTCGACCCGGGCGGCTGTCGGTCGGCCGGTATCCAGCCATGGTGCGGTGGGCGACCCCACGGCGGCATTGCCGCTGCCCGCGAGGGCGGGCACCGCGATGGCGGCCGTCGTGACTGCGGTGATGACCGCGGCCCAGGTTCTGCTGCGCCGGCCGTGCCGGCGGGGTGGGCGAGGGTTGGGTAACACAGGAACTCCTCGGGGTCGGATGCCTGCGGTACATACAGCTCTTACTTTAAGCATCAAACCTAGCGTTACCAGAGTCAGGCGGCGAGGGTCGCGTACCGGCCGTTGTCCGCGAGCAGCGTGTTGTGGGTGCCGGTCTCGATGACACGGCCGTGGTCGAGCACGGCGATCTGGTCGGCGTTACGCACCGTGGACAGCCGGTGCGCGATGGTGATCGTGGTCCTGTCCCGCGCGAGGACGTCGAACGCCTGCTGCACGGCCCGTTCCGTCTCGGTGTCCAGTGCACTGGTCGCCTCGTCCAGGATCAGCACGCGCGGATTGCGCAGCAGGGTGCGGGCGATGGCGATGCGCTGCTTCTCGCCGCCGGAGAACCGGTGGCCGCGCGATCCGACGACGGTGTCGTATCCGTCGGGCAGGGCGCTGATCAGGTGATGGATCTGGGCGGCGCGGGCGGCGTCCTCGATCTCGGCGTCGGTCGCGGTCGGCTTGGCGTAGCGGAGATTTTCGCGCACCGTCGTGTGCAGCAGGTACGTTTCCTGGCTGACCATGCCGACGATCCCGACCAGGTCGGCAAGGCGCAGCCGGCGGATGTCGATGCCGTCGATCGTGACGGCGCCGTGGGTCGGGTCGTAGAGGCGGGCGACGAGCGAGGCGAGCGTGGTCTTGCCGGACCCGGTCTCGCCGACCAGCGCCATGGTCGTGCCGGCCGGCACGTCGAGGTCGGCGTGCGCCACGGCGGGTGTTGCGGCGCCGGGATAGGTAAAGTCGACGTGCTCGAAGCGGACGTGCCCACGGACCTGGTCCGGGTCGATCTCGACCGGGTCGGCCGGGTCGTCGATCTCGACCGGCAGGTCGAGGTACTCGAAGATCCGGGCGAACAGCGCCAGCGAACTGATCACCGAGACGCTGGTGTTGAGCAGGCCGGTCAACGGCCGGAACAGCGCGTTCTGCAGGCTGGTGAAGGCGATCAGGGTGCCGATGGTCATGGTGCCGGCGGTGATGGGCAGGCCTGCGGACAGATAGATGATCGCGGGGATCGCGGCGAACATGACGCTCAGCCACGCCATCCGCCACCGGCCGGCGAGGCTGGAGCGCAGTTCCAGGTCGATCAGGGACGCCGACGACCGGGTGAACCGCTGGACGAGGGACGGGCCGGTGCCCATCGTCTTGGCGAGCTGGATGCCGTTGATCGACAGGCCCTCCTCGATGGTGACGTTGAGATTGGCCAGTTCGCGCTGCTGCTCGGTGGTGATCGCGCGCCGCATCCTGGCCACCTTGCGGGTCAGGTAGGCGGCGGGCGGCATCACGACCAATGAGATCAGCGAGAGCCGCCAGGACAGCGCGGCCATGGCGACCGAGGTGGCGACGGCCGTGGTCAGGTTGGCGGCGATCGACGTGGCGGTGGAGGTCACCACGGATTCCATGCCGCCGATGTCGTTGGTGATGCGCGACTGCACCTCGCCGGTGCGGGTGCGGGTGAAGAAGGCGATCGACTGTCGTTGCAGGTGGCCGAAGACGCTGGTGCGCAGGCCGTGCATGAGCTGCTGGCCGACCTTGGTGGACAGCCACGTCTGCACGACACCGAGCGCGGACGTCACCGCGGCCACGGCGACCATGCCGGCCACCAGCAGCACCAGCAGGCGGACGTTCTTGTCCGGCAGCGCGGTGTCGATCACCGTCCGCAGCAGGAACGGCGAGGCCAGGCCGACGACGGACGAGGCGACGATGATGACGGTGACGATCGACAGCGGCCATCGGTAGGGCAGGAACAGGCGCCCGATCCGGCGTAACGACACCTCGCGTGCCTGCGTTTTCTCGGCCGCTGTGACGGTTTTCGGGTTGCGGGAGCGGCCGGGCCGGCCGCCGCCTTCGTGATGTGTGGTGGGGGTTGCCAAGGTGGTCCCTTCGTGTGGTCCGTTGAGAGTACTGAGGTAGCCTCACTATGAGGCTACAACACGACTGGTTGGTAGGCTATTCCCGTGAGTCGGGGCAGCGTGGATCGTGCGGACACGGCCGGCGACGGCGACGAGTCGCTGTCCGACGTCTTCCGGTCGGTCGCCCGCCGGCTGCGCGAGACGTCGGCGGAGTCACTCGCCCGCTGGGACCTGGCCCCGTCCCAGTACCGGGCGCTGCGGGTGCTGATGCGCCACCACGCGATGCGACCGTCGGAACTGTCCGAGCAGCTCCGCATCGCGCCGCGCTCGACGACCGAGGTGCTGGACGGGCTGGAAACCAAGGGGCTTGTCGAACGCCGGCCCGACCCGCAGGACCGCCGCGCGACCCTCGTCGTGCCGACCGAGCGGGGGACCGACGTCGCCGCGAGCATCAAGGCGGCCAGCGGCAGCGACGCCGAGCGGGTGTTCGACGGTCTCTGCCCGGCCGACCGGGCCCATCTCGCCCGTATCCTGCGCATTCTGCGCAAGCTGCTCGACTGAACAATTCGCTAACACTTTCGTTAACATTGTTTGTTGGTGCAAATGTTAATACCTGGGCGCGGAAGAAATTGGTGCAACGCCCGTCATTCCTTCCCTGCCATCGGACCGCCACCCTAGGGTCACCAAAGGTACATATGCGGGCCTGCTGCCGGGAGTATCACTGCGGCACCGACAGTGCGGGGAGGTGAGCGGCGATGTCGTCGGTTGGGCAGGTTCAGCGCGGCGGGTTTCTCGTCGCGCTGCTGCGGGCCGGGGCGCCCGTGATCGCCGAGGTGCCGACCGAACTGCCGGATCAGGTCGTCGATCCGGCCCCGTTACCCGGCTGGCGCCGGATCTCCATGATGGCCGGCGAACGCGGCGACGGCGTGCGTGACTCACTGCTGGTCCGCGCCTGCCGTTATGTGGTGCTGGCGCCGTTGTCCTACCGGGTCGTCGCGATTCCGGTACTGCTGCTGTCGGTCTTCGCGACGAACCATGGTGCCGGCGGCCCGCAGGCCGCCGTGCTGGCCGCGCTCGCCGTGCTGGTCAACGTGGTGGAGTTCGTCTGGGTGCTGCGGGTGCGCGGCTTCCGCAGCAGTGTCGCGAAGATCCTGCTCATCGCGGACGTCGTGTTCTCGTTCGCGGTCAATCTCGTCGCCAGTCTCATCGTGCCCGATATCGGGTGGGACGAGACCGGCGAGATGACCTGGGTGGCCCTGGTCGGCGCCGTCGCGCTGCTCACGCTCGTGCGTGGTGTGCCGGCCGGGGTGGCGCTGATCGCGGCGTGCATCCCGTTCCACATTCTCATCACGGTCGCCGGCGGACACGCCGGGCCGGGCACCGCGCCGGTGACGACCGCGATCAACGACATCGTCTCGCTGCTGCCGGCACTTGTCGTCGCGGTCGCGATCCTGCTGCTGGTCGGGCTCGGCACGCGGCTGGCGCTGGGCGTCGGCCTGCGGCGCGGGCGGGACGCCGGAATGGCCAGGTCACAGCGCATCGTGCACGACACCGTGCTCCAGACGTTGGAGGCGATGGCGCTGCGCCCGCCGAGCCCGCCGGACGATCTGGCCGACGCGGTGCAGCAACTCGACGAACTGCGCGGTATCGCGCGGGCCCAGGCGATGGAACTGCGACGGGACCTGGCCGAGCGGCCG
>WNGK01007372.1_pt1 | contig 11546 bp, 10 predicted proteins | sample 5400601 | NCBI WGS metagenome assembly WNGK01 (sample SAMN13153376, study PRJNA577476) | soil metagenome | isolation source: 60 cm soil or saprolite under Garry oak tree replicate 1 | place: USA:California | collected 2016-06-15
AGCGCGAGGGACTGGAATCGCAGGTGAAAAACGGCCCGTACTCGAACAACGTCGTCATGAGCTCCGGCACCTTCACCTTCACCGCGTGGGACAAGGGCGCCGTGCGCGACTCGGTCGCCGGCGTGGCCGAGTTCGCCACTCAGGACGGCGCCCGCTGGAAGCTCGTGATGGACCGGGTGCAGACCAAGGACGTCCCGCACCACCCGCGGTTCGGCGGCGTGATCATGGGCCTGTACTATCACGGCGTGACGCAGGTGCACACGCCGCTCGTACCCACGATCAACAGCGCGGTGGCGCTGTGGGCGTTCGGACATCTCTATAAGAACGACGCGCTGGTCAGCGACAATGCGATGGTGCACGTGATGCTGCTGTCGCGCACCCGGCGCGACGGTGACTTCGCGCTCGCCTGCTGGGATTGCTCCAAGAACAAGATCGAGGAGCTGCAGCTGCAGATCCTGCCCGGACCGGGGGAGCCCAAGTTCGCCGCGCCCGGCGGGTTCCTGTTCGTCAACTGGGAGAAGGCCAGCTCCCGCCAGCCTGCGGGGGGGATGTGATGCGTGTGCGCACTGCGGTAATCGGAATGTTTACGCTCGCGTCCCTGGCAGGCTGCGGTGGCTACGGCGGTACGGGTATGTACGGCGGTGGGGGCGGCGTGGGGGGCGGGGGCGGCGGGGGCGGCCCGGTCGGCTCGGTGACGGCCGGCCCCGGCATCCAATTCGTGAGCGGCCACAACGGCAGCAGCAACACGGCCGTGGACACGATCGCCGCGGGCGGTACGGTCACCTGGAGCTGGACCGGATCGCTGCCGCACAGCGTGCAATCGGTTGGGTCGCCGAGCTTCGCGAGCAGCGGTACCATGACCGGGAGCGGGACGTATACGGTAACGTTCCCTACGGCCGGCACGTATCAGTACGACTGCGCCGTCCACGGCCAGCTGATGACGGGCACGATCGTGGTGCGGTGATCGCCGAGGGGGGCAACGCACCGACTGGTGCGTTGGCTCCTCCCGTTGGTGCGTTAGCTTCTCTCCATGGGTAAGGGCCGGCTCGAGGCGTTCAGCGACGGCGTCATCGCCGTCATCATCACCATCATGGTGCTGGAGCTGAAAGCGCCGCACGGGCAGGATCTGGCGGCGCTCGCGCCGCTCGGTCCTGCCCTCCTCAGCTACTGCCTCAGCTTCGTGTACGTCGGCATCTACTGGAACAACCATCACCACATGCTGCACGCGGCGCAGCACATCGACGGCCGCGTCCTGTGGGCCAACCTTCATCTCCTCTTCTGGCTGTCGCTCGTGCCGTTCACGACGAGCTGGGTGGGAGAGCGTCCCGCGGCGGCCATCCCGACGGCGATCTACGGCAGCGTGTTCCTGATGTCCGGTGTCGCGTGGCTGCTGTTGCAGCGAGCGTTGCTGCGGCGCAATGGGCCCGAGTCGCTGCTCGCCCGTGCCGTGGGGCGCGACCTCAAGGGAAAACTGTCGGCGCTGCTCTATGCGTCGGCGATCCTGGTGGCATTCGTCAGGCCGTGGATCGCCGACGCCATCTATGTGCTCGTCGCGCTGATCTGGTTTGTTCCGGACCGGCGCTTCGAGCGAGCCATCGAGTAGAGGGATCGCCTCATGCCACGGTCTGCTGCCCTGCAACGCGCTCATCGAGCAGCCCTCGTGCTGCTCGTCGTCGCCCCGGCAGTCCTGCGCGCCCAAACCCGACGGTCGGGCTTCGCCACCGATCGCCTGGCGCGCATCGACCGCGTCATGCAGCAGTACGTCGATTCGGGACAGGTCGGTGGGGCCGTCGGCCTCGTGCTCGAGGACGGTCGCGTCGTCTACCGGCACGCCGTCGGCTGGCTCGACAAGGAGGCGGGACGCCGGATGACCAGCGACGCCTTGTTTCGCATCGCGTCGCAGACGAAGGCCATTACGACGGTGGCGATCCTGTCGCTCGTGGAAGAGGGCAGGATCGCGCTCGGCGACCCGGTGAGTCGCTTCATCCCGGCCTTCGCGCACACCACCGTCGCGACGAAGAGCGACACCGGCCTCGTCGTCAAGCCGGCGACCCGTGCCATCACGATCAAGGATCTGCTCACCCACACGGCCGGCATCTCATACGGCACCGACGGGCTCATCGCGCCGCTCTACGCCGCCAAAGGGCTCGGGCCCGCCGCGGGGTGGGGGTGGTATACCGCCGATAAGGATGAGCCGATCTGCACGACGATGGAGCGGCTCGCGACGCTGCCCTTCACGGCGCAGCCCGGCGAGAAGTGGGTGTACGGCTACAACACCGACATCCTCGGCTGCGTCGCCGAGCGTGCCTCGGGGATGCCGCTCGACGAGCTGATCCGGACCCGCATCACCGGTCCCCTGAAGATGAATGACACGTATTTCTTCGTTCCTACAGGGCAGGCGGCGCGCCTCGCGACCGTGTATGCGAGCGACTCGACCAATCACGCGCAGCGCGCTCCCGATGGCCCACGCGGACAAGGGAATTACGTCGGCGGTCCGCGCAAGAGCTTCTCGGGCGGCGCGGGCCTCATCTCGACCGCGGCGGACTACGCTCGCTTCCTCGAGATGGTGCGAAACGGCGGCGCGCTCGGCGGCGTCCGCATCCTCGCGCCACACACCGTCGACCTGATGACGCACAACCAGAGCGGGACGCTGTTCGACTCGACCGGCGCGCGTGGTTTCGGGTTCGGCTTTCAGACGACGGAGCGCTACGGGACGACCGGGATGGCGTCGGTCGGCACGTTCAACTGGGGCGGCGCGTACGGCAGCGCCTACTACGTCGATCCGGCCGAGCACCTCGTCATCGTCTTCATGATCAATCAGCTGCCGAACCGGACCGACATCGCGGGGAAGTTTCCCACGCTGGTCTATCAGGCGCTGGTGGCCAGCCGCCGCTAGCCGCGGCTGGCCCAGGGCGCGTCAATGCCGCGCTCGCGCCGCCTCACCTTCCTCCCACCGCCCGGTACAACGCCGCGTACGCCGTCGCCGCGTCGGTCCGCCCTTGCGCCAGCTGATCCTGGGCCTCGAGCTGCGTGCGCTCCGCGTCCAGCACCTGCAGAAAATCCGTCACCCCTTCGGTGAACCGCAGGCGCGCCAGCTCCGCCGCGCGCTCGCTCGCCGCACTCGCCTCCTCCAGCCGCTGCAACCGCTCCCGGGCGGTGCGATACCGCGTGACGCTCGTTTCCAGGTCCGCCATCGCGGCCAGCACGACGCGACCGTACTCCGCGCGCGCCGCGTCCTCCCGCGCCTGCGCGGCGTCGACCTCCGTCTTGACTCGACCCAGGTTGAGGGCCGGCCAGGTGAGCACCGGTCCCACCGCGTAGCGCAGCGTCCCCTGGTCGCCCACGGCGTTGAATGCGGGTGCGGCGTAGCCGACGCTGCCTCCGATGCTGAGCCGCGGCAGGTAGCTCGCCTTGGCCGCTCCGACCAGCGCTCCCTGCGCCGCCGCCTGCCGCTCGGCCGCGGCCACGTCCGGCCGGTACCGTACCACGGCGTCCGGCTGGCCGATGGCGATCAGGTCGGGGAGGGGCGGCAACCGACCCGGCTGCTCCAGCTCCCGGGCGACCGCGTCCGGCGCGCGGCCCACCAGCACGCCGATGCGATACTGCGCCGCCGCGACCTGCCCTTCCCGGGCCGGAATCGCCGCCAGGGTCGAGTTCAACTGGGCCTGGGCCCGCTCGGTATCGAACGCGCTGCCGCGCCCCGCGTCGAGGCGCTGCCGCGTGAGCTCGAAGGTGCGCCGCTGGTTCTCGGCGTTCTGCCGCGCCACCGCGAGCTGCTCCTGGGCTCCGCGCAGCTCGAAGTAGGCCCGGGCCAGCTCCGCCGTGAACGACACCTCCACGTCGCGCGAAGTTTCCTCCGCCGCGCCCAGCAGCGCGCCGCGCGCCTGCACGGTGTGGCGGATCTGCCCGAAGACATCCAGGTCCCACGAAGCATCGGCGCCGGCGCTCCAGACGCTCTGGTCCGGGAACACGCCGAACCCGCCGGGGAACGATGCGCTCGACAGTCGCTGGCGGACGTAGCCGCCGGACACGGTGGCCGAGGGCGTGAGGTCGAGGAGCGAGCGCAGCCGGTCCGAGCGGGCGGCGCTCACGCGGGCCCGCGCGGCCCGCAGGTCCAGGTTGGCGCGCCGCACCTCGCCGATCAAGCGAGACAGCGTGGTGTCGCCGAGCCGTTGCCAGAAGTCAGCCGAGTCGGCGGCCCCACCCGTCGTCCCCCCTCTCCCGAAGGGAGAGGGGGACAGGGGGTGAGGACCCGACGCCGGCGCCTGGACCGAAAATGCCCGGTAGCTCGGAGCCGAGGCGCACCCGTACAACGCAAGGAACGCCAACAGAGTCGCGCTACGCATGAGCCGCCTCCTCCACCATTGCGGGTTGGAGCACCAGATCTTCGCCGTCCGCCGTCTCGGGACGATGCTCGGCGGCGATGAGTGAGTAGAACACCGGGACGACGAACAGCGTGAACAGCGTCCCCACCGTCATGCCCGCCACCAGCACGGTCCCGATGCTGTTGCGCGCCGCCGATCCCGGCCCCGTCGCAAACACGAGTGGCAGATGCCCGAACACGGTCGCCGCCGAGGTCATGAGGACGGGGCGAAGCCGGGTGAGTGACGCTTCGCGCAGCGCGACGAGCTTCGCCACGCCTTGCGACTGGAGCGTATTCGCGAACTGCACGATCAGGATGCCGTTCTTCGCGATCAGCCCCACCAGGGTGATCAGCCCCACCTGTGAGTAGATATTGATGGTGGTGAGGTTCAGGAAGCTGAACACCAGCGCCCCCGAGATCGCGAGCGGCACCGAGCCCACCAGGACGATCAGCGGGTCGCGGAAGCTCCTGAACTGCGCCGCGAGCACGAGGTAGATGAGGATCACGGCGAAACCGAGAGTCACCGTGAGCGCCGCCCCCTCGAGCCGGATTTGCCGAGACTCTCCGGCGTAGTCCATCCCCACGCCCGGGCCGGTCACGGCCGCGGCGGCGTTCTCCAGGACGCGCAGCCCTTCTTCTTTCGTCACCCCGGGCTTCACGCCGCCGAAGATCCGGACCGCGTTGCGCTGCTGGAACCGGTTCAGGGTGCGCGGCGCGGTGCTCGACTCGATGTGCGTGAAGGTCGACACCGGCACCAGCCGGCCGCTGGGCGTCTTGATCTTGAGATCGAGCAGCGGCGCCACCGTGGCCCGGCGGTCGTCCCCGATCTGGGGGATGACCTTGTAGCTGCGGTCGAAATAATTGAACCGGTTGACGTAGGCGCCCCCCAGCAGCGTGCCGAGCTCGCGGCCGACGCTCGCCAAGTCAAGGCCCAGGTCGGCGACCTGGTCGCGGTCGATCACGACCCGCGCCTCCGGCAGATCGATCTTCAAATCGGTGTCGACGTAGAGAAACTTCCCGCTCTGCCAGCCGGCGCCCATCACCGCCCCGACCGTTTGCAGCATCTGCTCGGGCGGCACGTCGCTCGCGAGAATCAGCTCCACGTCGTACTGGCCCGGCGACGGCAGCGGCGGGTCGAGCCGCGGAAAGACCTGCAGTCCCGGCACCTGCGAGACCGCTCCGTAGACCTGCCCGTACATCTGCTCGGTGGTGCGCTTCCGCTCCTTCCAGTTCTTCGCGACCATCCCGCCGAAGCCGCCCCAGTTGGCCGTGAGCGACCACATGAACTTCGCCTCGGGGAAGGACCTGACCGCCTTGACCACCTGGAGGGAGGCCTTGTTGGTCGCCGCGAGCGAGGCATCGGGCGACGCCGCCATGAACAGGCTGATGTGGCTCTGGTCTTCGATCGGGGCCAGCTCGCGCCGCGAGTACTGGTAGAGCGGCCACGCCGCCACCATCACCAGCACGGCGGCCGCAACGATCCCCCAGCGCATAGCGAGGGCGCCGTCGAGCAAGCGCTCGTAGCGGCCGCGGACCAGCTCGAAGCCATGGTGCACCAGCTTGGTGAGCCGGCCCTCCTTGCCCTGCTCGTGCACGAAGCGCGAGCTCATCACCGGCGACAGCGTGACCGCCACAATACCGGACACCACGACCGCGGCGGCGAGCGTAATCGCGAACTCGAGGAAGAGCGAGCCGGTGAGGCCGCCCTGGAACCCGATCGGCGTGTACACCGCGGCGAGCGTGATCGTCATGGCGATGATGGGACCGACCAGCTCGCGCGCGCCGATGAGCGCCGCCTGGATGCGGGTCTTGCCCTCACGCACGTGGCGTTCGACGTTTTCGACCACGACGATGGCGTCGTCCACTACCAATCCCACCGACAGCACGATCGCGAGGATCGTCAAGAGGTTGAGGCTGAAGCCGAAGGCGTACATCACGGCGCCCGCGCCGATGAGCGAGACCGGCATCGCGACCAGCGGCACCAGCGCGGTGCGGATCGACCCCATGAAGAGGAACACCACCAGGCCGACGATAATGATGGTCTCGACCAGCGTCTTCGAGATCTCGTGCAGCGCGTCGACCATGAACACGGTCGCGTCGTACGCGAGCTGCATGTCGATGTCCTTCGGCAGGGTCGGCCGGATGCGATCCATCTCGGCGTGGAGCCGGTTGGCGACCTCGATCTCGTTCGAGCCCACCAGCGGCCAGACGCCGAGATACACGGCTTCCTTGTCGTTGAACTTGGTGATGAAGTCGGCCTCCTCGGCGCCCAGCTCCACCCGGGCGACGTCGGAGAGCCGTACGATGGCCCCATTGCGCTCGGCCACGACGAGATTCTTGAACTCCTCGGGCGTCCGCAGGTCGGTGTTGGCCAGCAGGTTGACCTGCACCTGGTTGCCCTTGGTCTGGCCCACGGCGGCGAGGTAGTTGTTGCGCTGGAGCGCCGCGTGCACGTCGCCGGGCGCGAGGTTGAGCGCCGCCAAGCGGTCCGGATCGATCCAGACCCGCATGGCGATGGGGCGCCCGCCGACGACATCGACTCGCTGCACCCCGGCCATGGTCGTCAGCTGGGGCTGCAGGTTGCGCGTCAGCCAGTCGGTGAGCGCCGGAATATCGCGCTCGGAGGAGGTGAAGCTCAGGTAGAACGACGCATACGGCCGATCGGCGCGCTGCACCTCGACCACCGGGGGCTCGGCCTCGGCCGGCAGCTCGGAGCGCACCTGCTGCAACCGGGCGGTGACCTCCGCCAGGGCCGCGGTGCTGTTGTGGTTGAGCTTCAGGTGCACCGTGATAGTGCTGACGCCGGCGCGACTGGTCGACTCGACGTAGTCCACGCCGCTGATCGCCGACACGGCACGCTCGATCGGTGTCGTGAGGAAGCCGCGCACCGTCTCGGCGCTGGCGCCGTAGTACACCGTGGTGATCAGGACCGAAGAGCTTTCGATCTTGGGATACTGTTGCACCGGCAGCGTGCTGATCGCCCGCCACCCCACGAGCACGATGACGAGGTTCACCACCGCCGCGAGGACGGGGTGCTTGATGAACGTATCGGTGAAAGAGCGCATGATCGTTTCCGATTAGCGAGAGGAGTCGCTCGCGACGAGCACAGCCTCGCGCAGCTTGAAGGACCCGGAGGTAGCGACCCGCTGCCCGGGGGTGAGACCACTGAGGATCACGACGTCGTCATCGAGCACCGGGCCGCTGCGCACCGGTTGCAGATGGGCGCGCGTCTTGCCGGCGGAGTCGGGCGCGATCAGGAACACGTGATCGCCGCTGGGTCCCTTGCGGAGGGCGCTCACGGGAATGGCCACAGCGGCGGTCGGCGGCCCCACGGGGACCTCGACGCGCACCGACGCGCCGGGCGCCGGGGCATGGCCGGAGATCCGCGCCCGCACCAGGGCGTTCCGGGTCGTGGGATCGACACGGGCATCGACCGCGGCGATCCGGGCCGTGGTCGGGCTGTCACCGGCGAACACTGTCACCGACTGGCCAGGGCGCAATCCTGCTGCCACCGCCTGGGCCACGGTGAAGTCCACGTTGGCCGCCGCATCGACTCCCTGGAGCGTCGTGAGCTCGGTGCCCTCGTTCAGGTACTGGCCCGGATGCACGTCGGTGAGCCCCACGCGGGCGCGAAACGGCGCGCGGATCGTCTTCTTTGCAATGACGGCGCGGGTGCGCTCGATTTGCGCGAGCGCGACGTCGCGCGCGGCTCGTGCCTGGTCCACCTCTTCCTGCGACACGGCCTGCGCCTGAAGCAGGCGCTCGAGGCGCGCGAGCGTGGTCGCCGCCAGATCGGCCTGGGCGGTCTCGGCGTCGAGCTCCGCCTGCTCCACCGACACGTCGAGCCCCACGAGCACCGTGCCGGCCTCGACCACCTGTCCGGGCACCAGCGCGACCTTGCGAACCGTGCCCGCGAGCTCGTTACGCAGGGTGATGGACTCGAGCGCGAGCACCGTGCCCACCGACGTCGTCGTAGGCCGGTACTCGCGTTCTTTGGCCACCGCGATGTTCACCGATTCGATCGGCTCGGGCTGCCGCGCGGCGGCCGCGCTGGCAGCGCGGGCGGCCGCGGACTTCCACGCGGCCAGCGCCACCCCGGTCACGAGCACCGTCCCGACCAGCGCCACTGAGCGGATCCAATCCCGACTTGCGAGAATGCGACTGGGCATATGCAACGACCTCCTGGGGTTCTTGGAGCTTGTAAGACAGTTGTACAACTATTTGACACCTCACCACGACAGCACCGTGACTGTGCCGTTACGCTCGCTCAATCGGTGCGGTTTCGCTCGCTTCCCACGCGGCGCAGCAGCTCCGCCGCGTATGCTCGCATAACGTCGCGACGCACCCGGGTGTTCACGAACTGTCCTGCGCGCTCCGCATCGACCAGTCCCGCCTGCACCAGCTCTTTCAGGTGATGCGAGATCGTCGCCTTCGTCACCGGAAAGTCCTCACACAACTGGTGATAAGGGCACTCGGCGCTGCTCGCGATCGCCTCGAGCAATGCAAACCGCCGCGGATCCGACAGCGCCTTCGCGATGCGCTCGAACTGCCCCGGCGCCAGCCGACCCTGCCTGCCTCGTTCGACGTACATAGTTAGATAACTGTCGAACGAGTAACGCACCGTCAAGCCGCAACGTTCCCGAGCACGCATCGCCCGCGTGCGCCGGCCACTATGTCGACGAATGGGGCGGTCCAAACCCGACATTCGCTGACCGTTCGTTACGATCCGCGGTCTCGGACCCGGGTCCTCCCCCGTTCGGCCGATGCCGCACAGCCGCGCCCGTCGACATTGTCCCCCATCGGGCGCGCGCTCGTGCCCTCCCCCGCTCCTCATTGAGGTCCATAATGACTACACTGCTCGAATCCCTATCGAACGAACTCGCCACCGCCGTCGAGGCGGGGGGCCGCGCCGTCGTGGCGATCCACGCCCGGCGCCGCATTCCCGCGAGCGGCGTCCACTGGCGCCAGGGAGTAATCGTCGCGACGAATCACACCATCAACCGCGACGAGAACATCACCGTAACCCTGCCTGACGGGACCACCGCACCCGTCACCCTGGCGGGGCGAGACCCGAGCACGGACCTGGCCGTGTTGCGGCTCGCCGGCCAGAGCTTGGCGACCGCGCATCTCCGCCTCGACCCGTCGCCCAGCGTGGGGGAGTTCGTGATCGCACTCGGGCGGCCGGGACCAAGGCTCACGGCCAGCTGGGGGGTGGTGAGCAGCGTGGCCGGCGCGTGGCGCACCTGGCGGGGCGGCGAGATCGACTCGCTGCTCCGTCTCGATGTGTCGATTTACGACGGATTCTCGGGCGGTCCCCTCATTGACGCCGCCGGCCGGGTGCTCGGCATCAACAGCTCCGGGCTGGCCCGCGGCGCGCCGGTGACCATTCCCGTCGCCACGGTGGAGCGGACGGTCGGCGAGCTGCTGGAACGGGGAACCATCCGCCGCGCTTATCTGGGGATCGGGACGCAGCCGGTGCGGGTGCCCCAGTCGCTCGCCCGCCGCCTCGACCTGAAAAACACCGTCGGCCTGCTGATCGCAAGTGTGGAGCCGGGCGGGCCGGCCGATCGCGACGGGGTCTTGCTGGGCGACGTCCTGCTCGCGCTCGACGGCGCCGACGTGAGCGACCCGACCGACGTGCTGGCCCAGCTGGGCGGGGACCGAGTGGGACGGCCAATCGCAGCGATGGTGATTCGCGGAGGACAGGTGCAGACGCTTCAGGTGACGCCGGGCCAACGGCCGGAGCCGCGCGCGGCATGACGGCGCCTTTGACTGGCCTCACGCAGGAGCTGGCCGCAGCAGTGGAGGCGCTCCGGCGTGTGACCGTGCGGGTGCAGGCGAGCGGGACGGCGGCGTCCGGTGCCGGCGTACTGTGGGACCCTGGGGGGGGAGACGACACACGCGGGCTGGTCATCACCAACGCACACGTCGCGACTCGCGCTCAGGCGACGATCCAATTCAGCGACGGCGCGGTGGCACAGGCCAGGGTCGTGGCGCGCGACCGGAGGCGCGACCTCGCCGCGCTGGAGCTCGAGGCGCGCCCGGCCGCCGGCGTTGCGCAGATCCGCGGCGCACCCCTGCTGCGGGTGGGTGAGCTGGTGATCGCGATCGGACATCCCGGAGAGCTCACCGGCGCGGCTACTCTCGGGATCATCCACACGACCGGCGGCGACCGCGCTCGTCGTACGCCACCGTGGATCCGGGCGGACCTGCGCCTCGCGCCCGGCTTTTCCGGGGGACCGCTCGCCGACGCGGGCGGCAGATTGATCGGCATCAACACGATGATGCACGGAGGCCTGGCGCTCGCCGTCCCGGCGGCGCTGGTCCAGTCGTGGTTGCGACGGGCGCAGGCGCCGGCGGCAGCGTGATACGGGTGCTGGTGGTGTCGCCGCAGTCGGGGGCGCGCCGCGACCTGCAGCGCGTCGTCGCTCGGGATGCGGGCTTAGTGCTTATCGACGATGAGAGCCGTCCGGATGTCATCCTGCTCGGTCCCGGAGCCGAGGCTCAGCTGCCCCTGCCACTCCGCCTCGAGCGCGGTCCGGAGCACGATGCGACGCCGCTTGTCGTCCTGCTGGACGAGCTGGACCGCACGGCAGCCGCGCGGGCGCTGCGGGCCGGGGCGCGTGCCGTCTTGCCGCCGCACGCGTCCGCGGCGCAGATCGGTGCCGCCATTCGCGGGGCCGCGGCTGGCCTGACCTCCGTGTCGGCCGGGCTCGCGCCGGCGCTGTTCGAGGGTGACGCTGGGGACGGTCGCGGCGGCACGCTGACGCCGCGGGAGCGGGAGATCCTGACGCTGCTCGGCGAAGGGCTCGTCAACAAGGAGATCGCCGTGCGCCTCGGGGTGTCGGAGCACACCGTGAAGACCCACCTCGCAGCGATCTACGACAAGCTCGACGCCGCGAATCGGGCCGAGGCTGTGGCGACCGGATTGCGGCGCGGGCTGATCATGCTGTGACGTCCCGCGGCTGCTCGAGCAGCCGCTTGAGCACCGCTTCCTCTCGCTTCAAGTCGTCTCGGAAGTCCTGGGCATCGGTGTCCGCGATTTCCATGCGCAGGTCCGACAGGTAGAGCCAATCCACCCTCCCCCGGTCAACACGCCCCGGCCTCCGACACCTACGGTGAATTGTCGTTCTCGCACGCGTGCACGTCTCCCTTGTTGCGGAAGCCGTGCGTTGCGAGCTGG
>WNGK01035086.1_pt1 | contig 11546 bp, 13 predicted proteins | sample 5400601 | NCBI WGS metagenome assembly WNGK01 (sample SAMN13153376, study PRJNA577476) | soil metagenome | isolation source: 60 cm soil or saprolite under Garry oak tree replicate 1 | place: USA:California | collected 2016-06-15
ATCGAGGACGGTCATTACGGCGGCAAGGGTTCGGAGCCGCACAAGGCGGCGGTCACAGGCGATACGGTCGGCGATCCCTATAAGGACACAGCCGGTCCCGCGGTGAACCCGATGATCAAAATCACTAATATTGTTGCCCTCTTGTTACTTGCCGTGTTGGCGCACTGGCGCTGATAACTTGGACGCGGCGTCCGGGGGCACTCGGCCGAAGGCTAGAAGATCTTGAATAGTGCGTTGAGATACGCGACGTCCTTGCCGCCAGTCGGGGTGGCACGGCTAACGAAGTCGAACACCCTGCCGTCCTTCAGTCCATAATTCGCGAGGCGCTCCACTCTGCGGTTTTTGTCGAAATAAACCGCTATCACTCGCTGGTCGACTACCTGCTGCGGCATGAAGCCAATCGGCCGTTCGGCGCGCTGAGAGATGTAATAGAAGGCCTCACCGCTCACCGTCGCGACGGTGGAGGGCGTCCCGAGCACGATCAGGACCTGTTCTTGGGTGGAACCGATTGGGATCTGCTCGAGTGCGCCTTCGGGGACGATGTAGCCGCGTTGGTAGGTCTCCGAAAAGCATGCGCCCAGCAGTACGCCGAGTGCCGCGATCGTCGCGAGCGTGGGGGCCATACGGCGCGAGCCAGGTGGTCTGTTCATGCGGCGCATCATGCCCATATCATTGTGGCGGACGCTGGCGCATCGGTCTCCTCGGCGCTATATCGGGTCGGGCGCCGGGTAACCCGATGATATTGAAGCTGTTTCGCCCCACTCCGTCGGACGACACCATCGCGCGGCTCTATGGCACGATCGTGGCACAGGCGCGCACGCCCGCCTTTTACCAGCTCTATGGGTACCGGACACGGTTAGCGGCCGATTGGAAACGATGATGCTCCACATGGTGCTGATTTTGCAGCACCTCGAGCGAGGGGCGGCCTCCCTTCGCGCGCTCGGTCAGGGACTGTTCGACGCGTTCTGCCAGGACCTGGATGATAGCGTGCGTGAGATGGGCGTCGGCGATCTTGGGGTGCCGCGAACCATGCGGCTGATCGGCGAGGCCTTTTATGGCCGGCAGGCTGTCTATCTCGCGGCCTTGGATGCATCGGACGGTCAGCGGCTTGCTGGGGCCTTGCAGCGCAATGTGTTTGCCGACAGCCCGCAGCCCGGGCTAGCGGTTTGGCTCGCGTTTCCCGATCCCGAACAGCTCCTGCTGCAAGCGCGACGGGTATGGATGAACTGATGACGCGGAGCGAACGCAGGTCAGGACGTCCGTGGAGCGTGCCGCTCGCACTCGGTGACGTCCCCGAAGCCGGCCGACACATTGATCTCGTGGCCGACACGAAGACGCGGGCCGCAGTCGCCGAGCATGCCGGGCTTGCCGCGCTGCCGCGTCTAGAAGCGAGCTTCGACGTGGCGCCGCATGGCCGCGGCGGCTTACGCGTGATTGGCCGACTGTCCGCTACTGTCGGCCAGACCTGTGTCGTCACGCTTGAGGCGCTCGAAAACGAAATCGAGGAGGCCATCGATCTGCTCTTCATGCCCGCCGAGGCCTTGCCATTGGTTGCCACCGCAGAGCTTGAGACGCCGGCCGATGCACCAGAGCCATTGATCGGCGGCGCAGTCGATCTTGGTGAGATCGCAACCGAATTTTTGATCCTCAGCCTCGATCCCTATCCGCGCAAGGCGAACGCCGTGTTCCAGTCATCAACAGTCGGCGAGGATTCCGCGCATCCATTTGCCGCGCTCGCCTCGTTGAAAAAACGGCAGCCCGGTGAGGAGAGGTGATAAACGTCCCCTGTTGTGGGTCGCTTCGACGCGGTATTGTTGTTCCATGCCCCAAAAAGTTCGCATTGCGCTCGACGCCATGGGGGGCGACCATGGGGCAGCGATGGTCATTCCAGGCGCCGAACTGTCGCTCAAACGCCACCCCGACATCGAATTCTTATTGTTCGGCGATCGCCTTGTCGTGGAGCCGCTGCTCGAGTCGCGGCCGCAGCTCAAGGCCGCCTCGCACCTAGTGCACACTGATGTGGCGGTGCAGATGCACGACAAACCGAGTCAGGCGCTTCGCAAAGGGCGTCGGCGATCGTCCATGTGGCTTGCGGTGGATGCTGTCAAGAAAGGAGAGGCCGACGTTGCAGTATCCGCCGGTAACACCGGCGCATTGATGGCCACAGCGAAGATCGACCTGCGTACCATGGCGGGGATCGATCGCCCCGCGATTGCCGCCCTTTGGCCGAATCTCAAAGGTGAGTCGGTGGTGCTCGATCTCGGCGCTTCGATCGGTGGCGACGCGGGCCATCTTGTCGAGCTCGCCACCATGGGGAGCGCGATGGCCTCAGTGCTATTCGGTCTCGATCGGCCGACCGTGGGGCTCCTCAATATCGGCGTCGAGGAAGTTAAGGGCCTCGAGGCCGTGCGCGAGGCAGGGCAAATGCTGCGCGCAGGTGAGCGGCCGCAATTCGAATATGCCGGCTTCGTCGAAGGTGATGATATCGGCAAGGGGACCGTCGATGTGGTGGTGACCGAAGGCTTTTCCGGCAACATTGCCCTCAAGACTGCTGAAGGCACCGCGCGTCAACTGGGCCAGTACCTCAAGCAGGAGATGAATCGCTCACTGGCGAGAAGGCTCGGTTACCTTTTGGCGCGGGGGGCTTTCCGCGCGCTTGCGGGCAAGATGGATCCGCGCAAGTCCAACGGAGGTGTTTTCCTGGGCCTCAATGGTGTCGTGATAAAGAGTCACGGCGGCACTGACGCCGAGGGCTTCGCCTACGCAGTCGATCTCGGCTACGACATGGTGCGTCACGAGTTGCTCGCGAAAATCGGCCAGAGCCTAACGCGTCATTGCAGGGCGACGGTTCCCGCTCGTGCCGTCGCGGGAGCAGCTTCGTGAGCATGCTGCGGTCTGTGGTGCTCGGCTGCGGCAGCTATTTGCCGACCCGGGTTCTGAGCAACACAGAGTTGTCGCGGATGGTAGACACCTCCGACGAATGGATCACGCAACGCACGGGCATTCGCGAGCGGCGCATCGCCGCGAAGGGGGAAACCACCGCGGACATGGCGCTGGCCGCCGCACGCGCAGCGCTCACCGCGGCCGGGGTCGAGGCGCAATCGATCGATCTGATCGTGCTCGCGACCTCCACACCCGATAACACGTTTCCGGCGTCTGCGGTGTCAGTGCAAGCGGGGCTCGGCCTCACGCAAGGTGCAGCGTTCGATTTGCAGGCGGTGTGTTCCGGGTTTGTGTTCGGCCTTGCCACAGTCGATGGCCTATTCAAGACAGGGGCGTTCCAGCGTGCGCTGGTAATAGGGGCGGAAACCTTTTCCCGCATCCTCGACTGGAGCGACCGCAGTACTTGCGTTCTTTTCGGCGACGGTGCTGGCGCCGTGGTGCTCGAGGCGCAACGCGAGCACGGCACGCGCGAAGACCGCGGCATTCTGACCTCGCACCTGCGCTCGGACGGACGCTACAAGGCCAAGCTCTATGTTGATGGCGGCCCATCATCGACCCAAACTGTCGGCCACTTGCGGATGGAGGGCCGTGCTGTCTTCAAGCACGCCGTGGCGATGATTACCGACGTCATCGAGGACGCGTTCAAGGCTACTGGCTACAGCGCTCGCGACATCGACTGGTTCGTGCCGCATCAGGCCAACAAACGCATCATCGATGATACGGCAAAGAAGCTTGGTATCGCGCCGGAAAAAGTTGTGATGACGGTGGACAAGCACGGCAACACGTCGGCAGCCTCAATTCCGCTCGCACTCACGGTCGCAGTTGCGGACGGCCGCATCAAACGCGGGGACCTTGTCATGCTGGAAGCTATGGGCGGTGGCTTCACTTGGGGTTCGGCGCTGTTGCGGTGGTGACAGAGGATTATTGAAATCTTCCTCGTACGCCCCGTTGACCGCTCCGGCTCAAGCTAATATCGTCTTATAATTCAGTGAGATATCTTTGATCGCCTAAGGCGGGGCTGGCGATGACGGGAAAAACAGTCACACGCGCGGACTTGTGCGAGGCGGTCTACCAGAAGGTCGGATTGTCGCGTACGGAATCGGCTACACTCGTCGAACTCGTGTTGAAGGAAATCACCGACTGCCTCGAACGAGGCGAAACGGTGAAGCTGTCATCGTTCGGCTCGTTCGTGGTGCGTAAGAAGGGACAAAGGATCGGGCGCAATCCTAAGACCGGCAAGGAGGTACCGATTTCACCGCGCCGGGTCATGGTGTTCAAGCCCTCCGCTATCCTCAAACAGCGCATCAACGCCGAGTCCAGCCTGCAAAAATAGCGTCTCGATAGACGAGGAGCAGAGCAGCGGTGGAGAAGGCACCGAGCGCATTCCGGACCATCAGCGAAGTGGCGCAGGAGCTTGAAGTTCCGCAGCATGTACTGCGGTTCTGGGAAAGCCGTTTCCGCGAGATCAGGCCGATGAAACGCGGCGGCGGTCGTCGCTACTATCGGCCGGAGGACCTCGATCTCCTGCGCGGCATTCGCCATCTTCTCTATGGTGAGGGATACACAATCCGTGGCGTCCAGCGTCTCCTGCGAGAGCAGGGGGTGCGCTTCGTGCAAAATGTCTGGCATCCGGATGCCGCGCAGCCTCCCCGTCAAGGTGAGGCCGAGGAGAATGGGGAGGCCGAAACGGCCCTGGCGGCGGGCGCAGGCGTGCTGTCCTTGCCAGGTGCGCGCGACACTCTCGGCAGCAAGGGTTCGCAGCCCTCGTGGAATGAACCCCCGGCTGCAGCAGCGGCAATACCGTCTCCTGTAGCCGCCATGAGTCACGATCAGGTTGAGAAACTGCGCACAGCGCTGCACGAGCTCACGGAATGTCGCCGGCGGCTTGAAGCGGCGTTGGATCAGCGCATGTAAAGCTGGTGAAGCGGCAATACCTGCGCGCCGCACCTTCCGTTGCGCCGAATCTCGCGATGGGGCTTGATGCTGCGTCCCGCCGCGTCTTCGTCGGCGAAAACGGGCCAGAGGCTGGCGTCGGTCTTTGGCCGACTGTCGTTCCCTGACCTACCCGCCATTGACCGGGAACGACGCCGCGATAGATGGCGCGACGCGGCACGTCGTCTCGTTGCCGTGACTGCCGCCGCCGTCACCACCGTCAGCCGATTCCGTCATGCATGTGCACGCGTCCAAAACTTATGAGGACGCATACTCGCGTCGCATGTTCGCTCGCGCAGATGCACCGCATCGAGAAGACACTTAGTATGCGAGGCAAAATGGCACGACGGACAGAACGCTTGTGTGACCGTCGGCTAATTCGAGCTTGGCAAAAGCTTGCCGTAAGTACGATCGAAGCTCAGCGTCGATCGCTACACACTCTTGCTCGCAAACGCCGCACAGCTTTTTTTGCGCGAAATTCTCAGATCGATGACGCGGGCGCCGTGGCGCCTGGTGCCGTTCAGCCCAGCTTGTGTTGGCGGACCGACATAGCGGCTGTTCGCCCTAGTGAACCATGATCGGTTCTGCGCGTTAGACGAAACAGATGTGGAACAGAGGAGTCACATTCCATGTGCGATTATAGCCTGATGCACGTCAAATCACGTCCCGCGAGCGTCGGCGACAAACTTCGAACGACAAATTTCGGCACCGGCACGCGCGGGTTCGCTGCTCCCAGTGACCCCGGTACGGCAGTATGCGTTTTGCCCGGCACCGAGCTCGCCTTCAATTCTGAAATCGCGGTCTACGGCGCTTGCGGTCCGACCCAGTACAAAACGGCAATCTTTCGCCAAATTAATCGCGAGCAGCCGCATATGCACCACGATGCGCTCGAATTACCGGACGGACAGACGCTGCTCCTGACATTCTTGTGCGAAGGGCAAGAGGCAACCGTCTTGCAGTTGCCGGCACAGCCGACGACCAAGGAAGAGGCGTTGGGACAGGAACGCGTTGCGGTGGCCGGCTAACCCTGCATCCTACGCGCGCGGAGTGAAACGGCCGCGCGGGAAATGCCTGCCATGGCGAGCGCGGTACGTGAGCCGCTGCCTCGCCACGGGGTTATTCGAGTGCGCGTGCGTGCATCAGCATTCCAGCGTGCAGCGGTCGGGACGCGCATCAGGAGCCGAAAAATGCCCTCGACGCACGATCCCGGTCAACTGCTCGAGCCTTCGAACTTGCTAGAGCCGATCGACCTGACGGACGAAGGAGCGATCGGCAGCATACATGCATCGACTCGGCCGGATGGACCCCGAATCTCGCAAAGCCGACGCACCCGTGCGACCAGCAGCCCACCGGGGCGCAAGGGAGGTGAGCGGTGGTCGCTACTCAAGCCGGTACTGGTGGTCGCAGGCGCGCTTGCCTGCTTTGGAGCTGGCACGACAGTGCCGCAACTGCAGACACTTATGCTCAGCGGCGCAAGCCGTTGGCGGATCCTCCAAACCCCGAATGAGCGAGCGGCCTCCGTGGACCGGCCGGCCAAATCCGATGAGCTGAAGTCGGCTAAACCACAGCTGACGCCAACTCCCGCGCAATCCAACTCGGGTGACGAGCAGCCCGCGAGCGGCACGCAGGCGCCTCGGGCCAACCCTGGCGAGCAAAACGCTTCGACGGTCGGCCAATCCGCCCAAGCCGAATCCGCTCCGGCCGAGCAGGTTGTCGGTTGCGCGGCACCATGCAATCAGCAGCCTTGTCCTAAAGACGATGCTAACTGCCTCGAAGGCGGCGCTGTAAGGCCGCCGCAGGTTCCCACGAAGCCGAATGTGAGCTCCGCCAAAACTGAAGAAGCGCCCGTCCCGCTTCGCGCCGCGAAAAATCTCCCGGCGGCAGACGCAGAGACGCGAGCATCCGGGCGCCAAGAGGAGCAATCATCTCACCGCAACAAACGCGCGGCGCAGCGCTCGACGGCGGATCGGGTCTCTGTCCCCAGACGCAATACCGGGAGCCTCACTCAGTCAGGCCGGGGCCAGGACCCGAGTCGAGCATCGGCCTGGCGTCGCGAGTGGGGTTCAGATGAGCATCTTCCAACCGCAAATTCTTTTGCTGACTGGCCAGATCGCGAGGCGAATCGTGCAGCAGGCGGATGGCGAGAACGCAACGCGGACGATTATTTCCCGACCACGCGTTCATCGGAGCGCGGTGGGAATCGCGATGCCGACCAGCCGGCGAACTGGCGGCGCGATCGCGCCGGGGAAGACCGTTGGCAAGACCGGGAGACGGGGCGAGCATCGAGCTTGCGCCGAGACCGCTATGGTGAGTATCCGCGCAACGATGATCGGCGCCTCAGGGCTGCACGTGAAGACGACTTCGTGACGGGCAGAGGCGAGCGCAGCGAGGGCCCGCTGATGATATCTCCTCCCGCGCGAACGCGATGGTGATCCCGGTGTCGATCTCGGCTTGAGCGGTGCCATCCGGGTGGGCCATTAGACATCTCATCGCCTTGTCTTCTGGGAGGCAATCACCGCTTCGGCAGCAGCTACCCCGCTAAGATAGGCGCCATGTGCAGTCGAATAATCGCTGCGCGAGCACGCCTCTCCGGCGAAGAACAGGCGATTGTCCACCGGTGCGGCGAGTTCGGCTCGGCAATCCGCCTTGCCGGGCAAGGCGTACGAATAGGAGCCGCGCGAGAATGGATCGGCGCCCCAACGTTTCAGCTTGAGCGGCTTCACCCGTCGGGCGAAATTGCTGCCGAGCAAGGCGACGAGCTCGCCGACGGCAAAATCGACGAATCCAACATCCTCTCTTGCCTCGAGTTCGGATGCCAAGCGGCCGCCGAAATAAGCCTCGATGTGGGATCTGCCGAACGGGCGGAAATGATAAACGCCAGTCTCGCTGCGATCCGTGCGTCCGAAAAGACGGATCTCTTCATCAAACTCCTCGGCGTGCGAGAGGGATAGAAATAGCTTGTCGGCGAGACCCAAGGGCAGGCCCAGCGCCGCTTGCGTTTTCTTCGGTAGGAGAGGCCTGAACACGATGCTTTCTTCGGCGATGAGCGCGCTCGGGACAGTTACGATGGCGGCATCCGCGGCGATCGACCCATGCGCGGTCTCCACCCTCAGTCGGCACCCGCTGTGATCGATTAGGTGTACCGGAGAACCGAGCACGACTGGCAGGTCGCGCCCATGCGTCGCGATCACCGTTCCATAGCCCTCCACAACGCGCCAATTGACACCGCTATCGTCGTACCGAAGGAAATCCCGGGACGAAACGCGATCGAGCTCCGCCCCGCTGACGTAGGCGCTGACGGCATTGATCAACGCGTTCCAGCGGCCGAGCGGCTCGAGAAAAGTCGCGGCTGGAATGTCGGGCTTCTTGTCGGGAAGAGAATCGAGCCGCTCATAAAATTCCCGATGGGCCTGGAGGAAGGCGGCCTGCTCCGAAAGAGAAAATCCAATTGGAGCCGAAAGGCGCATCCATGGCGGCGGAGTTTTGTCGATCGAGCGGCCTTGTACCTCAGCAAGTTTTCGCCATGGATTGCGGTCGGCCGAATGCAGCCACCCGCAGCCGAGATCGATCGGGCAAGCCGAACGATCGTTGAACGTCCATGCCCGCCCGCCAAGCCGTGAGCGGGCCTCCACAACCACACAATGGAGCCGCGGGAATTTGCACGCGTTGTTCGTTCTCAATGGGAAGCAGTCTCCTTACGTGCCGCGCAAGCGGCAACACGTTGTCACGAGCGGCAAGACTAGCGCATGCGTGCCCGTCTCATAACCGCATGGGAACGTTCCGAGGCCCCGTACGTTGATGGATACGCTCCGCAATCATGGAGGAATTCGCTTTGCACGCGGTCGTCGCTATCATTGCAGCATTGGTCATGGTTGGGGCAGCAAACCTCGCGCGGGCGCAATCAAGCGGGAACCCGGCTCCGGAGAATGGAGTGACATGCCCGCCAGATACGAAGGGAGATCCGCCAACAGTGGGCGGCGGCAGTTCAGCGCCCTTGAGCGACAAACTCGCCCAATCGAAGGGCGTCATTTGCCCGCCCGCTGGCGTTGATCGTGAAATGCAGGTTGCGCCGCCAAGCGGCGGTCAACTCAAGGTGATTCCGCCGCCGGGCACACCGGGCGGCGATCCAAATGTACAGCCGAAGTGAGTTTCGCCGAGTGATGGCGTTGCTGAGCGCGCCGCGCCGTGGCAACACGTGACGATCGCTCGTTCGCGGCTACCTGCGCAAGCCTGCAGATCTGTCCCTCAATGCGGTCTAGGCGTGGATGGCGCGGTCGAGCTTGGCATGAAGACGGCCGATCGTTTCGATCTGTGCGGCCAAGACCTCCTCGCTCAAAAAACGGCTCTCCTGTGCCAGCGCAATCCAGAATTCCCGGATGTTGCTCAGAGTCTCGCGACGTATCGGATCAACGGTGATCCTTAACGCCCGCTCGCAGTCCGCCGCTTTCTCCCATGGATCGACTTGAGGCATGGAAAGCTCCTAGCAACAAACCATGCCTACAGGACTTTACCGGCTGTTTGGAGCGTTTTGCGTGGGTTTTCCCCGCAGCTCACTTTCCCCACAGGGGCTTAGTCTTACTGTGTCACAAATTTCGGTGTTTGTTCCGAGCGGCGCAGCATGGGCAACGCGAGAGTGTCGTAGCGAGAGCGGCCACCAATCTCCGTCGCATCGTTGCAATCGAGTTCGGAACGTGGCGTTCAGGCCGCAACGGCGGATCGTCTGGGCTCGTAACCTTCGCGTACGGCAACTTGCGGGCCCAACGTGGTGGCACGATCTCCTGAGGGGGGAATCGTCTCTCGCTCGGAGATCAGGAATGCGTAGGCCGCAATGCAAAGTGTGGCGTGATGGTGGAAGCCGCACCATCCCCGTCCTTCAAAATGTCCCAGCCCGACCTCCTGCTTGAGTTCCTGATAGTCGCGTTCGATCCGCCATCGCAGCTTGGCAATGTCGACAAGCTGACGGAACGCGACGTCTTCAGGAAGCGTCGACAACCAATATTTGATCGGCTCCTTCTCGCCATCGGGCCATTCAATCAACAGCCACTCTGCCGGCCGACTGTCGGCGAGCCAGTAATCCCGATGCGCGACACGAACGCGCACACGGGCAAATCGCGAGGAGAACTTCTCCCCCGTGGCTTCCCGCCATGTGATCGTGCGCCAGGCACGCTTTGGCAGCGCCAAGGCAAGCTCCTTGACCGAGGCCGGCTTGTGCTTATCGTCGCGGCGCAGCAGCTTCGGTGGTCGCCCATGGCCCGACCACTTTTTTGGCGGACGCGGCCCTGTGCCAGGTGCCCATACGGTCGTGTGTGACTGAATACCCGCGACATAGCTCAAGCCCAATACCGTGAGGCTCGTACGCAGATCAGTGTCGACCCCGTAGCCGGCGTCCATCAGCACCACCCCGCGCGGTAGCCCGGCCTCGCACGCCCAACGAATCTGTGCCAACGCGATCTCGGGCTTGGTCTTGAAACTGATCTCGTCAGGAATTCCTACCTTGCGCCGACGTTTGCGATCGCTCGCCCAATCCTTCGGTAAATACAGCCGATAGGCCACCGGCAAGCTCGCATCGTGATTGGCGATCGACAGCGTCACCGCAACCTGACAATTGTCCTGCTTGCCAAGCTCGCCGCAATATTGCCGGGCAACTCCGACCGAATGCTGCCCTTTCTTGGGAAAGCTCGTGTCATCGATGATCCACGCTTCGACCGGGCCGTGGCGTTCCAGCTGCGGCAGCACCAGTTCCCGCACCTTCGCGAGAACCTTCTCGTCCGACCATCTTCCCTCGCCGATAAAATGCAGCAGCGACTGATGCTGGGCTGCGGTCCGTTCTGGCGCTGTGATCGCTGCCATCGGCTCCACGCTTTTGCGCTCGCAAGGCATCATCAAACCCAAGCAATAATCGCGAAGCGGCTTGGCCCGGTCCGCATGCCCGATCACGCTCGTAAGCCCCGCCACATAGGCCGAAAATCGCGCTTGACCCTCGTTTGATCTCGGCAGACCCATACCAGCCCCCATCGCTGAAGTGTGAATCTTGCCAAATAGATGATTCTCCTTCTCAGTCAGCCGCGACTTTCTGACTCAGTAAGATTAATAGCCTGTCCGGAAAGTCCCAATGCGGCCGCGGCCGTGGCGGTCGTATTGGCATAAACCGAAGCGAGTTGAGAGTTGGCGTTAACGAGCAATGCAACGCGCGACAATCCTGGAATGACCTCCTTGAACAGTTCCAGTCGCTTGCCGATAAGGTCACCCGCGGAGTTCGATAAACCCGTAACGTTCGCTTCCGGCCGCGCCAAGCTCGTTATGAGTTTGCTGTCCAGGGGATCGGGCACCAAGGCGAAAACCACCGGGATGGTGGCGGTCGCTTCCTTGGCGTACGGAGGGCGTTAGCGCCGACGGCGACCAAGACGTCTACTCCGGATGCCACCAGCTCGGCGGGCATGCTGCGAAATTGGTCGGGCCGCTCGTTGGGAAAGCGGTTTTCCAATACAATGGTGCGGTCTTCGACGTAGCCGAGGTCGGCAAAGCCCTTTACCAGCGCCGTGAAATTCGAGCCCTCCTGCTCGGCGTTGCCAGCGTGCCACAGCACTCCAACTCTGGGGATTCTGCTGCCCTGCTGCGCGCGCACCGCGAGCGGCCACGCCGCCGCGCCGCCGAGCAGCGCGAAGAATTCG
>WNGK01007375.1_pt1 | contig 11543 bp, 8 predicted proteins | sample 5400601 | NCBI WGS metagenome assembly WNGK01 (sample SAMN13153376, study PRJNA577476) | soil metagenome | isolation source: 60 cm soil or saprolite under Garry oak tree replicate 1 | place: USA:California | collected 2016-06-15
TGGCGTGCGGTAAGGGGTTGGACTCAGAATCGGCCGTGCAATCAGCTGCGTCAGGTTCGCGGCGCCGCCATTGATATCGCCGCCGGTCAGATTTGGATTTGCCCGCGCGAGATCCGTCGCAGTCATTGTGTGACGGGCGAGAATGCAATCGCGAAAACCGGGCGCAAACCGTTCGATCTGCGATTCAATTTTGTTTGACATGTCGATGTTGCAGTCAAATGGAACATGACAATAGCCCCAGAGCGTGTGTTGACCGCGCGGCGCGCGTGTTGAATCGAACAAACTTTGTTGTGCGACCAGCAAGAAGGGTCTCTCGGGAATTGTTCCGCGTGCCACCTCGCGTTCCGCCGCCGCGATTTCGTCAATGCCGCCGCCGAGATGAATTGTGCCTGCGCGATGGCAAGTTTCCGATTTCCACGGAACTGGTTCGCTCAGCGCGTAATCGATTTTGAAAATACCGGGCGCGTGTCGAAAAGACCGCAGCCGCCGGCGATATCCCGCCGGCAATTGTTCACCGGTGATTCGCAAAAATTCCCAGACCGAGATGTCCAGAAGAACAGCTCGTGATTTGGGCAGCTGCTTCAAACTCTCCACCCGACAGTTGACCTCAATGCTGCCGCCGAGTTCGCGTAAATAACCCGCGAGGGCATTTGCAATTTGTTGCGAGCCGCCGCGTGGAATTGGCCAGCCGACGGCGTGTCCCGCGAGCCCCAGCACTAAAGCGAATGCAGAGGATACCGGCGCTTCCAAAGGAAGGAATGAATGGGCAGCGATTCCCGCAAAAAGTGCGCGGGCCGGTTCGTGTCTGAATAAAAATTTTGCGAGGAAAGTCGCCGGGCAAATCGCCGGTATCCCGAAGCGCGCCAGAGTAATTGGATGTTGCGGGAAATGCAGCAGCGGCTGCAAAAATTCATTGACCAGGGTTTGCCACCTGTGCGCGAGCGGTTTCATGAGGCGGCGATATGTGGCGGCATCTATGCCTAACGAATCCGCAGTGAGATCGACCTCTTTATAAAGGCGCGCTGCGGAACCATCATCAAGCGGGTGGGCCAGGGGAATTTCAGGCTGGATCCATTCAAGGCCGAACCGCTGCAGCGGAAGCGTTCTGAAAAAAGGGGAACCTGCAGCGAGCGGATGAACTGCCGAACAGACATCATGCACAAAGCCGGACAAGGTCAGTTCAGCTGAACGCGCGCCGCCACCGATGGTGGCGTTCGCTTCGCAGACCAGAACGGAACATCCCGCTCGCGCCATCGTGATCGCAGCCGCAAGGCCGTTCGGGCCTGAGCCCACAACGACTGCATCGTACTCAATCGGCATGTTGAAAAGGGCGAGCCACATGTGGGCTCGATTTTCGATTAGCTTTCGTTGTGGAACAACGTGTCATGAAACGCGCCGGCATCATGTTGCTTCAACTAGTGGTGACTGCGGCTGGACTTTGGTATGTGTTTCATGATCCGCAAAGGCGAGCACAAATCGCGGACGCATTGCGGCATGCCCGCACAAGCTGGGTGCTAATTGGCTGGCTTTGTTACAGCACTGTGGAAGTCCTTGCTACGGTGCGCTGGCAGATCCTTTTGCGCATCCAAGGCATCCGGCTGAGCTGGTTGCAGGCTGGCGGGATTGTAATGATCGGTCTTTTCTTCAGCCAGTTTCTACCGGGAGGCGTCGGTGGCGATGCTATGAGGCTTTATTTTGCATTCCAACTGGCGCCTCGAAGAAAAATGGGGGCCGCGCTTTCTATCGCAATGGACCGTCTGTTTGGGCTGTTAACGGTAGTATTTCTCGCCGGCATGAGTTTCATTGTGCGTTTTAGCTGGCTTACTCGCTCAGGTACATCCCGTCACATCGCGTACCTCGCGCTGATACTGCTGAGCGCCAGCCTTGCGTTTGTTGTTTTGATTTTCTGGCTCGCCAACTTCGGCTTATTGCATCGATTACCGAAAGCCGTTCCACTTCGCAAAGCGATCGTTGAATCCGGCGAAGCGCTGCTTCGTTATCGCGCGCATCCTTTGGCGATGGCGCTTATTTTTCCTATTACCATCGTGGCGCATCTGGCGTATTACACGAGCTTTTATTGTGCAGGCGAAGCACTGCGCATCTCAGGAAATCATGCCGCAAGTCTCGCGGACATTCTTTCGATCATGCCGCTCGTGGACACAATCATCTCGGTGCCCATTTCGCTTGGAGGCCTTGGGGTGCGAGAGACTCTTTTTCAAGAGTTGCTTGGCAATCTCGCGCATGTGCCGCCGGCGCTTGCGGCTTTTACCGCGTCGCTTGGTTTTGCCATCCAGGCTGCCTGGGGACTGCTTGGCGCCGCCATGTTTTTGATGTCGCAAAAAATCATGAAGCGATAAACGGGGTAAGACATGTCTGATGGCTTTGTCCCTTTCGAAAAATGGATTTGTTCAGCGTTGTCTAGGTCTCTCCCTTGTCATTCTGAGCGAAGCGAAGAATCTTTGATCATTTCTTCGACGAGATGCCAAGCATCAAAGCTAGAGATGTTTCGCTTCGCTCAACATGACAGGTAAGCGGAACGTGCTGGATCTAAAACGCTAAACTTCGACTACGCCGTATCGTGCACGCGCGGGCAATCCAATTGCGCATCGCATATCGATCTGTTTATGGCGTCTGGTGTTATGGAACCAATTGGGCGAACCAAGTGGGCGATCGCGGAGGGTTTCATCCCGGGACAAAGTCATGGTCCCGCACCTGAGATGACCAGCCACGAAGCGTGCTGCATCCTCAATGCTTCCGAGGGTGACGCGCACGTTGCCATCACGATCTTTTTCGAAGATCGCGATCCGGTTGGGCCCTACAAATTTACGGTCTCTGCCAGGCGCACGCGGCATCTGCGTTTCAATAATTTTGAAGACCCGGAAAAAATTCCTCGAGACACCCCGTACTCGAGTTTGATCGAATCCGACGTGCCCATTGTGGTGCAGCACGCGCGGCTGGATTCGCGCTAGGCCGAGAATGCCTTGCTTACGACCATAGCTTTTCCATGCGATTGAGCTTCCGCATCCGATTCAAATAGTGGGTTCACGCAACACGGGACAGAATTATGACAACGCAAACTGTCAGTGATTTTCTAATCAAACGAATTAACGAATGGGGTCTAAAGCGGATTTACGGTTATCCCGGAGACGGCATCAACGGCATCATCGGGGCGATTGATCGAGCGAATGGCTCGGTCGAGTACGTCCAGGTGCGCCATGAAGAGATGGCGGCGTTCATGGCATGCGCTCACGCAAAGTTCACGGGGGAAGTCGGCATTTGTCTGGCGACCTCAGGTCCCGGTGCAATTCATCTGCTCAACGGACTCTATGACGCCAAAATGGATCACGCCGGCGTGGTGGCAATTGTTGGGCAACAAGCGCGCGCCGCGCTGGGTGGAGATTACCAACAGGAAGTCGATCTGATGAGTTTGTTCAAGGATGTCGCGCACGAATACGTGCACATGGCGTCAACTCCGGCACAGGTCCGTCATTTGATCGATCGCGCAATTCGCATCGCCAATGCGGAACGCACTGTCACCTGCGTCATCATTCCGAACGATGTGCAGGAAATGTCCGCGGTGGAAATCCCGCCACGGAAACATGGCACAATCCATTCCGGCGCCGGCTATGCGCCACCGCGGGTTGTTCCGAAGGATGCCGATCTCCGGCGAGCAGCCGAAGTTCTAAACGCTGGCGAGAAAATCGCGATGCTTGTGGGAGCTGGGGCGTTGCAGGCCACGGATGAAGTGATCGAGACCGCAGACATTCTCGGCGCAGGCGTGGCGAAAGCTTTGCTTGGGAAGGCGGTAATCCCGGATGATCTGCCCTTTTGCACCGGCCCGATTGGCCTACTCGGTTCCAAGCCGAGCTGGGACATGATGGAACAATGCGACACGCTGCTCGTCGTTGGGTCCAGTTTTCCATATTCGGAATTTCTGCCGAAAGAAGGCCAGGCGCGCGGCGTGCAGATCGATATCGACGCGAAGCTGGTGAGCGTGCGTTATCCAATGGAAGTGAATCTCGTCGGCGACAGTGCGGAGACGCTGCGCGCGTTGATGCCGTTATTGGAACGCAAACACGATCGAGGATGGCGAGAGCAAATCGAGAAGGGCATAGCCGATTGGTGGCAAGTGTTGGAGGCGCGAGCAATGAACGAAGCGAAGCCGATTAATCCGCAGCGGATGTTTTGGGAATTATCGCCGCGACTCCCGGACAATTGCATCATTGTCGCCGACTCTGGTTCTGCAGCGAATTGGTTCGCGCGCGATTTGAAGGTCCGCCGCGGCATGATGGCTTCACTTTCAGGTAATCTCGCTACCATGGGTCCCGGAGTGCCTTACGCGATTGCCGCCAAGTTTGCCTTCCCGGATCGCGTGGTGATCGCCACGGTCGGTGACGGCGCAATGTTGATGAACGGAATCAACGAACTCGTGACGATCGCAAATTACTGGAAAGAATGGAGCGATCCGCGCCTGATCGTCATGGTTCTGGCGAATCGCGATCTGAACCAGGTAACCTGGGAACAGCGGGTAATGGCCGGGGATCCCAAATACGAATGTTCGCAAACGGTGCCGTCGTTCGAGTTCGCGCGTTATGCTGAGATGCTGGGTCTTACCGGTATTCGCGTGGATAAACCGGAACAGATTGGGCCTGCGTGGGAACAGGCCCTCAGCGCGTCACGGCCAGTCGTCCTCGAAGCGATTACGGATCCCGAAGTTCCGACGTTGCCGCCGCACATTACCTTCGAAGAGGCAAAAAAATTCACCGAATCCATGATCAAAGGCGAGCCGCGACTCGGTCACATGATCAAGCAAACCTTTATGGAAGCAGTCGAAGGTCTTCTCCCGCACAAAAAATGACCGCGCGTGCCGCGCCTTTGGGTAGCGCACGCGTCTCGCGCGCTGGCGAGCGCGTCCTCGCGATCGCGAACTTTTTCTGAAAGCGCCCGATGTCCAGCAGGGACGGAATGGAAAGAAAAGCATGTTTTGGCGCGGCGCCGAAACCAACACGCGAGACGCGTGTGCTACCCACATGATGACAAACCGCCGCGTCGAGGTTCCAATCGAAAGGGTCAACGTATCCGCCTTTACGATTCCCACTGAAACGCCGGAAACAGATGGAACGTATGAGTGGGAAAGCACGACGATCGTGATTGTCGAGCTAAGCGGCGGCGGTACGGAGGGACTTGGTTACACTTACGCCGACACAGCGGCGGCGAGATTGATTCAGGATAAATTGAAACAAGTGGTCGTCGGCCGCGATGCGATGTCCGTTCGGAGCGCCTGGTTAGCGATGCTGCATTCCATTCGCAATCTTGGCCGGGCCGGCGTTTGTGCGATGGCAATTTCTGCTGTTGACACCGCTCTTTGGGATTTGAAAGCGCGATTACTCGATTTGTCGCTGGTAACGTTGTTAGGTCAAGTGCGTGAGGCATTGCCAATTTATGGGAGCGGCGGTTTCACGAACTATTCCAACGAACAACTGCAGAATCAGCTCGGCGGGTGGGCAGAGGAAAATGAAGATTGGCCGGGATGCCAGGGCGGATAGAGAACGGATTGCCATAGCGCGCGCAGCGATCGGGAAACAGGTTGACCTCTTTGTCGATGCCAATGGCGCATACTCGCGCAAGGAAGCACTTGCCCAGGCGCAAGTGTTCGAGCAATTCAACGTCAGCTGGTTTGAAGAGCCAGTTTCATCGGATGATCTGGAAGGTTTGCGTTTCGTTCGAGAGCACGCGCCTGAGTCGATGGAAATCGCAGCGGGCGAGTACGGTTACGATATCGATTATTTCCGGCGAATGCTCGAGTGCGGCGCGATTGATGTCTTGCAAGCCGATGCGACCCGCTGCTGCGGGTTCACCGGCTTTCTGCACGCAGCGACGCTCTGTGATGCGCATCACGTTTCGCTCTCATCTCATTGCGCACCCGCGTTGCACGTTCACATAGGCTGTGCCACGCCAGCCGTACGGCATGCCGAATATTTTCACGATCACGTCCGCATCGAGCGAATGATTTTCGACGGCCTGCCTGAACCTGCTGCCGGCAGCCTGCGTCCAATGCTCGACCAACCTGGTCTCGGTCTTACTGTGAAACGCGCAGATGCGGATAAGTTTGCGATCTAATTATGTGAACCGATCAACTTCTCAACCACAGCAAGACAGCGATTTTTCAATTGAGAAGTACGGAGAGCGGACGCGAGAAAAGGAGGAATGCGACGAACAATTACTCGCCGAGTACGCGACGATGCTCGGCTTTTATGTGGCGAGCGTTGCGGTGTTAACCGGTTTGGCGAAAGAACAGCGTCGCTTACCACGACGATTTGGTTTGCTGGATCTGGCGCTCCTTGGGATAGCAACTCACAAATTAAGCCGCATCGTCGCCAAAGACAGGATCACCGGCATCCTGCGCGCGCCATTTGTGAATTACATTCGCAGCGCTAGCGGGGGTGAAGTCGAGGAGGAACCGCGTGGCCGTGGAATCCAGCGCGGAATTGGAACCTTAATCTCGTGCCCATACTGCATGGGACCGTGGTGCGCAGTGGCGCTAGCGTTCGGTTTTGTATTTTCTCCTAAGATCACGCGTTTCTTTGCCGCGATTTTGGCGAGCGTGACAACATCGGATTTTCTTCATCGCGCCTATCTGGCTACCAAAGAAAAGAGCTGAAAACGATAAAGGGAGCCACGGGTGTGCACATGCAAGTCGATATCGATGTTGGCGCACTGGAGAGTGAGCTGCGAAGAAATCTGCGTGGAGAAGTCCGTTTTGACGACAGCGATCGCGCGCTCTACTCCACGGACAGCTCCAACTATCGACAGATTCCGATCGGAGTGGTGATTCCGCGCGATCGCAGCGATGTGATCGCAACCGTCGCTGGGTGCCGAAAATTCGGAGCCCCCATTACGTGCCGTGGCGGCGGCACGAGCCTGGCGGGACAATGCTGCAATGTCGCGGTGGTAATCGATTTCTCGAAATACATGAATCACGTGCTCGGGATCGATGCGGAGAACAAGCTTATCCGGGTCGAACCCGGGATCGTGCTGGATGAATTGCAAAAACGAGCAAAAAAGCACGGACTGGTTTTCGGTCCCGATCCAGCAACACATAGTCACTGCGCCATTGGCGGGATGCTCGGCAATAATTCGTGCGGCGTGCACTCTGTCATGGCCGAGTTCTACGGCGGAGGAGCACGCTGCTCCGACAACGTGCGCGAGTTGGAAGTGCTCCTCTACAACGGGACTATCATGCGCGTTGGAAAAACCAATGACGCCGAGCTAGCTCAGATCACTGCAAGTGCAGCTGTAGCCGGGGTCGGTGACCCCGGCCTCCGAGGATCTGATCAGCTCGGGGCGGCCGGGGTCATCGATCCCGGCTACAGCAGACGCGTGGAGATTTACAGAAAGCTTCTCAATCTTCGAGATAAATATGGCGAGCTGATCCGAGAACGTTTTCCAAGAATTCCGCGCCGCGTTTCGGGATACAATCTAGATGAGCTGCTGCCAGAGAACGGATTTGACGTCGCACGCGCGCTGGTGGGAACGGAAAGCAGCTGTGTCATCATCCTTGAGGCGACGTTGGAGTTGATTCCGAATCCGCGGGTGCGTTCGCTGCTCGTGCTCGGTTATCCCGATATTTACCACGCAGGCGACCACGTTCCGGAGATTCGCAAATACAAGCCGATTGGCCTCGAAGGGATCGATCACGTTCTGGTCCACGCGATGAAATTGAAACACATTCACCCGCGCGACTTGCAGATTCTGCCCAAGGGCGACGGGTGGTTACTGGTTGAATTTGGCGGCAACACCAAAGATGAGGCAGATGCGCCGGCGCAGAAGCTAATGGAAGAACTTAAAAGGCAGCCGAAGCCGCCAACGATGCGCCTCGTTGACGATCCCTCCCATGAACAGGTTGTATGGGAGATTCGTGATTCCGGACTGGGAGCCAGCGCGCGCGTGCCTGATGAGCCCGACACATGGGAAGGCTGGGAAGACTCTGCGGTTTCGCCTAACGATATCGGCCGATACTTGCGCGACTTTCGCGCGTTACTGAACAAACACGGCTATCTCTGCACGTTGTACGGCCATTTCGGCCAGGGCCTGGTGCACACGCGCATCGATTTCGGCCTGAAAACGCACGAAGGAGTTCAGAAATATTTGCGATTCACCAGGGAAGCTGCAGAATTGGTCAGACGTTACGTCGGTTCGCTTTCAGGCGAACACGGTGACGGCCAGTCGCGCGGCGACCTTCTGCCAATCATGTTTGGCGAAGAACTCATCGAGGCATTTCGCGAGTTTAAGGAGATCTGGGATCCGGACTGGAAAATGAATCCGGGCAAAGTCGTTAGGCCGTACCGGCGCGATCAAAATTTGCGCTACGGCGAGCATTACAATCCGCCGCAATGGCGAACGTATTTCAAATATCCCGCAGATAAGGGCAGCTTCTCATACGCGATGGAGCGTTGCGTCGGAGTGGGCAAATGCCGCCGGCACGAGAACGGAACGATGTGCCCCAGTTACATGGTCACGCGCGAGGAGAAGCATTCTACCCGCGGTCGCGCCCGGCTGCTATGGGAAATGTTGAACAACGACGCGCTCCAGAAGCACGCGTGGCGTAACGAGAGCGTGAAAGAGGCGCTCGACCTTTGTCTATCGTGCAAAGGATGCAAAGCAGATTGTCCGATGAATGTCGATATGGCGACATACAAAGCCGAGTTTCTCTCGCATTACTACAAGCATCGGCCACGGCCGCTTCACGCCTACGCATTTGGATTGATCCACGTCTGGGCGCAGCTCGCTCAATTTTCGCCTTCGCTCGTTAACTTTATCAATCGCGCGCCGATCACAAACAGCATGGCGAAGAGATTCATCGGCATCGCGCCGCAGCGAAGCATTCCCAGCTTCGCGCGACAAACATTCAAGGCGTGGTTTTGCAAAAATCGCCGCGACGCAGTGGTGGGGACGGCTCTCCGAGCCGTCCGTTCCGACCCGCCAGTTGTAGCCGGGGTCGGTGACCCCGGCCGTCCCAGCGCGTCCGGCGGCGCCGGGATCACCGATCCCGGCTACAACAACCGCGTTATCCTTTGGCCTGACACGTTCAACAATTTCTTTCATCCAGAGACAGCAAAGGCGGCCGTAGAGGTTCTTGAGGACGCCGGCTTTCAGGTCGTGGTTCCCGATCTCGATCTTTGCTGTGGCCGTCCGCTTTACGATTACGGGATGCTCGGCACCGCAAAGCGCTGGCTCACCCAAATTCTCACAGCGCTGCATGATGAGATCGAAGCAGGCACACCGATGATCGGACTTGAGCCCAGCTGCACCGCGGTTTTCCGGGACGAACTAATCGATCTTTTTCCGCAAAACGAAGACGCGATCCGTTTGTCACAGCAGACGTTTACGCTCGCCGAGTTTTTCCACAAATTCGCGCCGCACCATCGGATTCCAAAACTCGCACGAAAAGCGCTCGTGCACGGCCATTGCCATCATAAGGCGATTATGAAGATGGGGTGCGACGCGGAATTGTTCGACCGACTCGGCCTTGATTTTGAGATCATTGACTCTGGCTGCTGCGGTATGGCGGGCGGGTTCGGTTTTGAGAAGGACCATTACGATGTTTCGATCGGTTGCGGTGAGCGCGTGCTCCTTCCGATTGTTCGGCGTGCAGGGAAAGAAACGCTGATCATCGCAGACGGATTCAGTTGCCGCGAACAGATTCGCCAGATGACCGACCGTCAGGCCTTGCATGTAGCGCAGGTTTTGCAAATGGCTATCAACGAAGGTCCGCGGGGACCCTCGGGAAACTTTCCGGAAGACAAATACGTCGCTCCGCCTGAACCGACACCGTCTGGGGCGACGGTATTGTCGATTTGCGCGATCGCAGCATTTGGTCTTGCTGCTGGCCTCACGCTTTTCAACGACAGGAGAAATAGATGAATCGAGCAACAGTGGTTATTACCGGCGCCTCAGCTGGAGTCGGCCGCGCCGCCGTCCGGAAATTTGCACGGCACGGCGCGCGAATCGGTTTGCTTGCGCGCGGAGTGGATGGATTGACAGCTGCGCAACGAGAAGTGGAAAAACTTGGAGGCGAAGCCTTGGTGATTCCCACCGATGTCGCCAATGCGGAGCAAGTCGAGGCCGCCGCCGCTGCGATCGAAGCGCAGTTGGGCGAGATCGACATCTGGATCAATAACGCGATGACATCGGTGTTTTCGCCGATCAAACAAATGACGGCGGAAGAATTTCGACGCGTTACCGAAGTCACTTACCTCGGTTATGTTTACGGAACGCTCGCCGCCTTGAAACGAATGCTGCCACGCGACCGCGGCGTGATCGTACAAGTGGGCAGCGCACTGGCTTATCGCGGCATCCCGTTGCAGGCGGCGTATTGCGCGGCCAAGCACGCGGTCCAGGGTTTTTGCGATTCACTCCGGTGCGAATTAATCCACGACAACAGCAACGTGAAAGTAACGATGTTACAAATGCCAGCGCTGAATACACCACAATTTGGCTGGGTGAAAAGCCGGTTGGCACACAAGGCACAGCCGGTGCCACCCATTTTCCAGCCTGAAGTTGCTGCAGAAGCAATTTACTTCGCCGCGCACAATCCCCGGCGCGAGTTCTATGTCGGCCTGCCTTCAGTCGAAGCCATCCTTGCGAACAAAATCGCGCCAGGCTTGCTCGATCATGTCCTCGCCCGCAATGGTTACGATTCCCAGCAATACAACGGCGCGGAAGATCCAAATCGGCCAGACAATCTATGGCAACCAGTTCCCGGCGATCACGGCGCGCATGGCGCATTCAACGCGCGCGCGAAAAGCTGGAGCCCGCAACTATGGGCCAGCGAGCATCGTGCCTGGCTCGCGATCGGTGCGGTGGCGCTCGCCATTTCAGGCCTTCTCGCGTTTCTCAAAAACAAAGACCTGTAGCCGGGATCGGTGATCCCGGTTCCTGATGTTGTAGCCGGGGTCGGTGACCCCGGTCCTCATGTTGTAGCCGGCATCGATGATGCCGGCCTCTCGTGTCGCGATCAACGGCCTTCGTTGACATGACCAAGTAAGTTAGCTAAGTTGGCAAAGATGATGCAAGCCACGATTCATCAGGCCAAAACGCATCTTTCGAAGTTGATTCGAAAAGCGCTCGACGGCGAGGAGGTTATCATTGCCAACCGCGACAAGCCGCTCGTGCGTCTGGAGGCAGTTCATTCGAAGAAATCCAAGCGCAAGCTCGGATGGGGCAAAGGCCTGGTCACTTATGTCGCGCCTGATTTCGACGAGCCGCTGGAAGATCTCGCCGAACACATGGAAACCGCCGAAGAGGAACAGATGCGGCGCAAAAGGTCGATGCGCCGCAAATGAGCGGTTACCTCCTGGACACACACACGCTCTTGTGGGCATTTGAAGGTGATAGCGACCTCTCCCGTCGGGCTGGCCGCCTCGTTGAAGACTCTGCCAACGATGTGGTGATCAGCATCGTTGTCTACTGGGAGCTTCAGATCAAACAGACGATCGGAAAGTTGCGGGTTGCCCGCGAATACAACGAACGCCTCTGGGAAT
>WNGK01009872.1_pt1 | contig 11543 bp, 9 predicted proteins | sample 5400601 | NCBI WGS metagenome assembly WNGK01 (sample SAMN13153376, study PRJNA577476) | soil metagenome | isolation source: 60 cm soil or saprolite under Garry oak tree replicate 1 | place: USA:California | collected 2016-06-15
CCGGATTCGGCGGTGCTCCGCGGACAGACGGTTTCGGGACATCGGGAGCGTTGACGTAGATTGTCGAGTAGCGAATCCCTCTTCCGCTTTCGTTCAGCCAGGATAGAGATTGCGTAAAGAGCGCCGGCGGGGGGTAACCCTTGGGGACGGTCGCCTCCAAGATAATGAGCCTGTTCTCGTGCATATAGATTGACGCCCAGGTGCGGGATTGATCGGCGTTGTTGGTGAGCTGCAGCTCCTGTCCTTGAACCATCTGCTGGGAATTCCACATCAAGTGCGTCACCTTGACATCTCTTTGCAGGAACTTCGAGGTCGCATAGACGATTGCGCCTCGCACGTCATTTTTCCAGTATCCAAGACCCCAGTCACCTATGCCTTGACAAGTCTCGGCGCCCGCCGGGCAGGACTTGGATTTCTCAACGAGGAGGCGTTCGACCGGGTTGTAATCGACCACGGTCAACGAGTAGCGGTTCTGGCCTTGCGTCACGCTGTAGACGCGCGCCGGCAGGATGGCGCCATATTCCGAGGCCCAGGTGGTTTCCGTTACCTTCGGTTGAGTGGGGAAAAGGCAGGTGATGCGTTCTTCCTGACTGGCAAACTCGACCCATTCCTGGCTGAACAAAGGCGCCGAAACAGACAGTACCAAGGCTGCCGAAACGAGAGGCACTAAACGCATGCGCATGATTGAGTTCTCCTCCGACGCTCCCAGCGTCGCTACTTGAAATCGACTGTCGTCTTTAAGGTATTGCTTTCGATCCCGCCCGAGTCGGTCACCCGCACCTGGAAGTCACATTTACCATTCGCCGGAGTGCCACCGCCGGCTGGCGCGGGCGGGTTGGGGACGCTGGCGCGAACGACACCGTTGGCCTTGTCTCGAGCGGTTACCTTGCCGTGGACAACGCCCGGGAAGGGTTCATCCCCGCAGCCCATCATGAACCAGACGTACGGTGAATCGCCAAGATCAGCAGACGCATCCACAGCGGCGAATTGCAGTTCGAGTGTTGGTTGATTCGATTGCGCAGAGAGGATACGGAGCTCGGAGATGCTGGGAACGTGGCTCGGAATAACGATCGTTACGGGGGCCGTGCGGCCCATCGGAAGCAAAAGTACCAGCGTTCGGTCCCCTGGCGCCGCGTCCTTTGCGACGTCAATGGTGAGCTCCGACCATGTGAGCGCTCCGTGGAAGTTTTGGCCCAGTTTGATGCCCGAGACCTTCACGCCCCCTGAAGGTGAGATCTCGGCGGCCTGGATCGCGTCCCGGCTTGGAACCGCCACATTGATGAGGGTGGCCTGACCACGCGGCAACTGTCGAGGAAAGACGCCCTCGATTCTGATCTGCTGTGCTTCGCTAAGATGGAGGCCCGGCCCTAGACAGGCCAGCAAGGTGAACCCGATAACTATGAAAGACCGAGTTCCAAAGTACATTAATCACCTCACTTCTTGGCCGAAGAAACGCGCCATGCCTCCGGCGATTCCACTATCCCTATATATCCTGCCAGAAATCGGCCGCGCGACAGAATACATATTGGTATTCTGCACAGCGCTGCGTGGGCGCAACCAAAATCTGAGCCGCGAATTGCGCGAATGACGCGAATGGGCCGCCCAGAATTCCTGTCGTTACCAACGGCATTAATGGCGTGCGGCCCATTCGCGTCATTCGCGCAATTCGCGGCTAAACCTTCGCAAAAATCGAAGAAACCCGGCGATATCCGCCCAGGGCTAGGCGAGATTCTGATGGAGGGTCTGGCGGTCGAGCTCTTTCTCCCAGCGCGCCACGACCAGAGTGGCGACGCCGTTGCCGATCACGTTGACCGCCGCGCGGAACATGCTCATGAAACGGTCGATTCCGAGAATTAGAGCCATGCCGGCCACGGGAATCGAGGGAACAACCATTAGAGTGCTTACCAGAGCGATGAACGATGCACCCTGCACACCGCTCGCGCCTTTGGACGTCAACGTCGCGACGGCAAAGATGGTCAACTGTTGGGTTAATGTAAGCGGAGTGTTCGTTGCCTGCGCTACAAACAATGCGGCCATCGACATGTACAGGCAGCTGCCGTCTGTATTGAAGGTGTAACCCGTCGGCATCACCAGTCCCACTAGCGCCTTCGAGCAGCCGAGCTTTTCCAGCTTCACCATCAGCATCGGCAGGACCGGTTCCGAGGAACTCAGAGACAGTACGAGCACAATTTCTTCTTTTATATATTTGAGAAATTTGATGATGCTGAAGCCAGCCGCCCAAGCAATTGCACCGAACACGATGAGTACGAACAGAGTGCACGTGGTCCAGAACGTGAGAATCAGCTTAGCCAGAGGTCCGAGCGAACTCAGGCCATATCGTCCGATGGTGAAGGCCATTGCGCCGAAAGCGCCGATGGGGGCAAATCGCATCAATATGTTGACCACACCGAAGACCGCTTGAGTCAGTGCGTCAATCACATCGACTAGTGGTTGACACCGTTTTCCCATCGTGGACAAAGCCAGGCCAAACAGCAGTGAGACCAGAACGACCCCCAAAATGCTGCCCCGGGCGAAGGCATCGACGACCGTGGTCGGAATGATTTGCAACAGAAAATCAGTCACTGTCTGCGTTTTTGCCTGTCCGGCGTAATTGGACACGGCATTGGCGTCGAGCGTCGAAGCGTTTGCGTTGAAACCGGTGCCCGTCTTGACGAGATTGCCGACGACGAGGCCAAACAAGAGGGCGAACGTCGTTACAACTTCAAAATATAACAACGCCTTGCCACCGACGCGGCCAACCTTCTTCAGGTTTCCCATTCCAGCGATGCCGGTGACGACGGTGCAAAAGATCACTAACGTGATGATCATTGAGATTAGCCGGATAAACGCATCGCCCAACGGCCGCATGGCGACGGCCGTATCTGGTGCGAAATAGCCGAGCCCAATCGCAATCGCGAGAGCAATGAGAACCTGCCCCCACAGATTTCGGTAGAACGGCTTTTTATGCGTCTTAGCCGTCGTTGCTGTCGTGTCGCCTTTGGACTCCGTAGCGACTATTCCTTGCATCGTTAGTTTCCTTCGATCCGGGTGCGGCGGAGAACATCGTCATCTGGCGCGGGGCGGCGCTGGGAATCCGTTGGAGTAGGGCGACTGATAACGAAGCCTTTTCCCGTCCTTGTCGAGAAATCCCATGGATTGATAGAACAGTGCCGGCGGTGGTGATTTCGCGGGCACGGTTCCCTCCAGGATATAAAGGCGGTTTTCGTGCATATAGATCGCGGCGAAGGTACGGGATCCATCGGCGTTGGTAAGGTACAGCTCATGTCCTTCAACTCGGTCCGCGTTAGAGTACGCGAGATGCGTAACCTTGGAGCCCCTTTGAATGAAATTCCACGTTGCGTAGATGATCGCTCCCCGCTTGTCAGTACTTGAGTGGTCGTTGCAACTGTCCCCGTCCCCCCCGGCAGCCTGGCATTTCTTGACCCGCTCTGCCTCTAGTTTTTCGATGCTCGTGTAATCGACCACGGTGACGGAGTAGCGGTTCGGGCCATCCTCGTAGCTATGAACGCGCGCCGGTAAGGTGATGTTGTATTCCGTGCGGTAGGTGATGTCTTTCACCTTGGGTTCACCCGGGAAATTGACACCGAAGAAATCTGCCCGACTGGCATAGTCGATCCATTCTTGTGCGAAGGAAGGTCCCGAAAGAAACAGGCTTAATGCTGCCGCGATGAGCGGAATCAAGCGCATAATTGATCCTCCCAAACTTCCTATCTCGTCGAAATCCAGTACAGTATCTCTGGTTTGTTTGGCTGTCCAGAAGGAGCCCATACTATACCGTCGCACCCGTGGCGGCGAGTTTTTTTCGCTGAATTTGATGCGTTGCAAGGGCAGGGGCTGGAGCGTTTTCAGTAACGACAAGCAGAGCATGAGCTTGCGCTCGGCATGGTGCGTCATGTATTAGGGAGAATCCAGGAGGTGCCGTGAAGCACGAAACTGTGGGGATGAAACGCGAGAATGTTGGGAATCCCCTCGACCTGCACGCCTGGTTGCGCGACGTCGAGGCGCTCGGGGAGCTGAAGGAAGTACGGGGCGCCGATTGGAACCTCGAACTCGGCGCGATCAGCGAGCTCAACGTAAAAAAGGAGAGGCCGCCGGCGCTGCTATTCGATGAGATTGCCGGCTATTCGAAGGGGTTTCGCGTGCTCACCTGCAGCACGAGCAGCCCGGCGCGCCTGTCTTCCATACTGCGCCTCCCCATACAAACGACCCATCGGCGACTTGTGGATGAGCTACGCGGCAAGCCACGCGTCTGGCAAGCCCAGGCAGCCAAATGCGAGCCGGTTGTCGTGCAGGGCGGACCGGTGTTCGAGAATGTCCAGAAGGGTGCTGAAGTCGATGTGCTGACTTTTCCAGCGCCGTTCTGGCACGAATTGGACGGCGGACGCTACATTGGCACCGGCTGCTCGGTCGTGACGCGGGACTTCGACTCGGATTGGGTGAACGTCGGCACCTACCGAGTGATGGTCCATGACCGTAGCCATGTCGCGATCGACATGATCCAGGGAAAGCATGGCCACATCCATTACGAGAAGTATAAGAAGGCCGGCGAGCCTTTCCCCGTTGCTATCGTGCTTGGCGGTGACCCGCTCGGTTACCTCATCTCTGGGATTGAGATCCCGTTCGGGATGTGCGAGTACAACTATATGGGCGCGATTCTCAAACAGCCGGTCGCGGTCGTGCGCGGCGAAGCCACCGGGCTTCCTTTTCCGTCGGCTTCGGAAATCGTTCTGGAAGGCTGTGTGCAGCCCAATGACGAGCGCCCCGAAGGGCCTTTCGGCGAATTTCACGGATACTACCCGGGCAAGGCAGGTAAAGCACCCGTGGTGACCGTTGAGCGAATCTACTACCGCAACAATCCCATCCTGATGGGAAGCCCGCCGGCGAAGCCTCCGAACGACTACTCGTATTCGAAAGCGGTGATGCGTTCGTCGCTGCTACACGATGCGCTCATTGCGGCAGGCGTGCCGGAAATCCAAGCGGTCTGGGCGCACGAGATCGGCGGCGCGCGCATGTTCAACGTCGTATCGATCAAACAGCTCTATGCAGGCCACGCACGTCAAGCGGGCCACATCCTCAACCAATGCGGGGTTGGCGCCTACATGTCGCGCTACTCCGTGGTTGTCGACGAGGACATCGACCCATCGAACCTGCAGGAAGTGATTTGGGCCGTCGCGACTCGATCGGATCCGGCGACCAGCATCGACATCATCCAGCGCGGCGTGGGATCGAAGAACGACCCGATGTACGTCACCTATCCCTACGACGCTGCATTCAGCTCCAAGGCGATCATCGATGCCTGCCGTCCCTATGACCATCTGGACGAATTTCCCGCGGTCGCCGAAGCAAGCAAGGAGCTGCAGGACAAGATCCGTGCCAAGTGGAAGGATCTGTTTTGAGCTTACAATTTGAATTTTGCAAACAATTTGCAATGCCTTTGCAATTGCAACATTACCTGGGAATGCCGAGGGCAGATCCCTCTCCCTCTGGGCCCTCTGGGAGAGGGTGGCCGAAGGCCGGGTGAGGGTCTTGGCTCTGCATAGCCGTGAACCCAAGAGGGAATACGTTACGTTTGAAAAGTTTTTACATTTGTGTCAGCCTCGGGATTCATCATGGCCTTGCAAACTGGTGGACAGGTCCGCGTTGCTGTAGACCGCGCCACCGCATTTGATTACATTGGAGATCCAGTACGGCTGGCGCAGTGCATCCCAGGATGCAAGGATCTGCGCGAGCTTTCTCCGGGCCGTTATTCGGCAGTGCTGACGAATGAGGTTGGGTTCATTACGCTCAGCTTCAAGGTTACCGTCGAAGTGGTCAAGGTTGAACCTCTCCGCGCGATGGAGGCGAAGATCACCGGGGAAGCGATCGGACTTGTCGGTCGCGTGGCGGCCAATGCGGGGCTGCAGCTCTCCGAAGCCGGCCCCAACCAAACCGACATACGCTATACAGCTAGTGTCGGTCTTACCGGAAAACTCGGTGGACTAGGTGAACCTGTGTTTCGGGCAAAGAGCGCCGCGGTAGCCAGGGAATTTGGGGCGAATTTGAAAGCGGCGATTGAGCAAACACCCACCAAGGCGGGCGTATGAAATCCTTCGATCTGGCTGAACCAGCAACGCTTGACGAAGCCATTGCACTTCTGGATTCCCAAGACAGGAGCGTGCGTGCGATTGCGGGCGGGACCGCCCTTATGCTGATGATGAAGACGCGGCTGTTTCAACCCACACGTCTTGTCAGTTTGCGCCGGCTTGATGGAGACCTTCGCGGCATCCGAGTGAACGAGGGTGGTGGACTACGTATCGGGGCCATGACGTCGCTGGCGGAGCTGGAGTATTCGCCGCTGCTTGCCGCCACTTATCCGGTGATGAGCCAAGCCCTAAGAACGCTCTCGAACATACGAATACGCAACGTGGCCACCCTTGGTGGACACCTCGCTCACGGCGATCCGCACATGGATCTCCCACCCATCCTTCTTACGCTTGGCGGAAGGATATCGGCGGTCAGCAGCCGTGGTCGACGTTGGATTCATGTTTTAGACTTCTTCGTTGGTTATTATCAGACTTCCCTGGCGAAGGATGAGCTGATCACGGCCGTGGATGTACCCGGCCAGCCACCTGGCGTGTATTGTTGGTACGAAAAATTCACAGCGCGTTCAGCCGATGATTGGCCTACGGTCGGAGTGGCGGTTTGGTACTCGGTGGATTCGAACGTCATCACCGAAGCGCGTATTGCCGTAAGTGCGGCAACAGAACGCCCGATGCGCATCGCGGTCGCCGAAGCCTTGCTCATTAACGCTCCTCCCACACGGCAGGTGTTTTCAAAGGCCGCTGATGCCGCGGCTGATGAGGTACAGCCGATAGCCGACCTTCATGGCAGCGCCTCGTACAAACGCGAGATGGTGCGCGTCCACGTTCGACGCGCGCTGGAGCATGCATTAAATTCACGATCGAACGGAGCCCGATGACATGGCTGCACGCTACAGCGAATCGGCGGCAAAGGTGGTCGAGCCGCCGTCTAAAATCAAACGCAAGGCTCCTGGCTCGGGACAGGTCAAACGCTCCGTTCGGCGGCTGGAAAGCAAGGCGAAGGTCGATGGCAGCGCGGAATATATCTACAATCTGAGTCTGCCCGGAATGCTCTACGGCAAGATTGCTCGAAGTTCGATTCCACACGGCAAGATACTGAGCATTGATGCAACCGCTGCCCTTGCTGTAGAGGGCGTTCACGCTGTTATCACCGGTGAAGATATCCGGCGATTGATTCCGGATCCATATTACGGCCCGGCATTTCACGACCAGCCTATTCTTGCCCTGGACAAGGTGCGTTATGCCGGTGAGCCCGTCGCGGTCGTGCTGGCGGCCGACCCACACGTGGCGGAAGAAGCGGCGGATCTGATTGCCGTGGAGTACGATCCGCTGGAGCCGGTGTTCGACGAAGTGGCCGCAGCAAAGGCGGACGCCCCGATCATTCACGACACGCTAAAACCAGCGGCAACTTTCCCCGACCTCAAATACCTGCGGGGACGATCCGGGACCAACGTCGCTCTCAGTGCGCGTGTCCGGCGCGGCGATCTGGAGAAGGGTTTCGAGGGGTCGGATCACATCTTCGAACACACATTTCGTAACGGCAAGGTGAGCCATGCGCCTCTCGAGCCATTTGTGACGCTTGCCGAGATGAACGGCCCGGACGGATTGACAATTCATACCGCATCCCAAAGTCCGTCATTCGTTCGCTCCGAGGTGAGCCGCCTCTTGGGCTGGCCCGAAAATCGAGTTCGCGTTCGAACGGCGTTTTTGGGTGGCGGCTTTGGGGGAAAGTTATACATCAAGTTGGAGGCATTGGTCGCGGCTTGCACTCTTTTAGTCCGGAAACCGGTTCGCATTGCCCTGACGATGGAAGAGCAGTTCTACACCATCACCAAGCACGGAGCGACAGTCCGGCTCAAGACCGGAGTGAAGAAAGACGGCCGCATCGTGGCGCGTGAAGTCGAAACGTGGTGGAACGGCGGCGCGTATGCGGATATCGGCCCGCGTGTCGCCCAGAAGTCGGGGCTGACCTCCGCAGGTCCCTACGACATCGAGAATATCGCGATCGATAGTCACGCGATCTACACGAACGAGCCGCCGGCTGGAGCGCTGCGGGGATTCGGTGTCTCCCAGGTGGTCTGGGCCTACGAGTCCCAGGCCGACATCATTGCGCGGGCACTGAAGATCGATCCGCTGGAGTTTCGGCGGCGAAATATACTGCGCGAAGGCAGACCGCACGCCACTGGCATGTTGATGACCGACGTCGATATCGATGCGATTCTGGACCGCTTAGCCCAGCGGATGGAATGGGACCGTCCATTCGATCATGGCTCCGAAACGATTCGCCGCGGCCGTGGCATTGCGATTGGAATCAAGGCGTGCGTTGCCCCGACGACCTCCGTTGCGATGGTGAACATCTACGGGGACGGCAGCTGCGGCATTTGCTGCAGCACTGTAGACATGGGACAGGGTTCGGATACAGCGATGGCACAAATCGCTGCGGAAATTCTTGGGATCTCGGCCGAGGCGATCCGCGTCATCCATCCCGACACCGACGTGACTCCTTACGATATGGCGACGCTTGGATCTCGTTCCACCTATCACATGGGGAATGCGGTGCGCCATGCGGCGGAGGATGCACGCGCGCAACTGCTGCGCATTGCCGCGACGGCTCTCCAAACGGACATCGATGAGCTGGAGTGCCAGGACGGTGCGGTGATGACGCGTTCCGGCGGTCGAATGACGTTTCGCGAAGTCATGGTGGCACGGTTCGCGATGCAAGCTGGGAATATCATCGGTGTTGGTTCGTTTATACCCCCATACGAAAAGCCGGATCACGATACCGGGCAGTCCCGTCAAATCACGCCGTTTTGGATGCTGGGAGGTGCGGGCGCCGAAATCGAGGTCGACACGGAAACCGGACGCATTCGCGTCACAAAACTCGTGAATGTGGGCGACGCCGGCTCGGCGATCAATCCGGATATTGTGGAGCGCCAGCTTATCGGCGCCGGGACAATGCAATTCGGCTTCACCATTTTTGAGGAAATGATCATCAATGAGGGGCAGGTCGTGAATGCCAGCTTCGCCGATTATAAGATCCCGGGTATGCTCGACCTCCCACACGATCTCACCGGCGAACTCGTCGAAGTGCCGCACCGGCATGGGCCATTCGGCGCCAAGGGAATAGGCGAGACCGGCATGTTCTGCGTTTCGCCCGCGATTGGAAATGCGCTCTATGATGCAATCGAAGTGCGCGTTATGGAAATGCCGCTGACGCCCGAGCGTGTACTGCGTGCGTTGCGCCAGGCCCAGGACCGGCCCCTGACGAACGACTGAGGAGTGCTAATGACGGAGACACACCGGCGGACCATCCGATTCAAGCTGAATGGCCGTCCTGCAATTGCGGAGATCGCCACACATGAGACTTTAGTCGAGGTTCTGCAGCGCGATTTCAGTCTTTTTGGAGCACGCGAGAGTTGCGGGCAGGGACTCTGTGGCTGCTGTACGGCACTCGTGAATGGTATCGCTGTGAGTGGGTGTCTCTACCTGGCGGCTTTTGTCGATGGAGCTGAAGTGATGACTGTCGAGGGACTCGCCTCCGGCAACGATCTCCATCCGATCCAGCAATCCTTTGTGGCCAACTGCGCATTCCAATGCGGCTTTTGCACGCCGGGGTTCATTCTCATGACCAAGGAACTGCTCGACCGCCACCCCCACCCCACAACGGACGAGATCCGTCACTATTTGTCCGGCAACTTGTGCCGCTGCGCTTGTCCGGCAACTTGTGCCGCTGCGCTGCCTATCCCGATATCGTGCAGGCTGTAAAGGCGGTATCCGGCCAAGAGTCCGATATTGTCTAATGCTGCGTCATGGGGGCGCTGTTGCCCACGATGCCCGTCATTTTTTGTTCTCCCTGTTGAGCGCGTCCATCTCGTCCTGAAGATTCTGCGCCGTCTTCTGATTGACCTTCTTGATGAAGATCCATAACACCGCGAGAGGAACCAGGGCGCCGAAGTTCATCCCGACGTAGAACCAGTCGACGAGCGCAAGCGAGGGGTCGCCGGTCCACCAGCGCCACGCGGCGCTGAATTCCGGCAACGCCAGTAGCACGAAGAAGAGGAGTTCCAGGTAAGCATTCCAGGGGACGGGAGAGTTTCCGACCCTTCCCGGCTTCCAGAGCAGGTCTCGTTCGGCCCGGATCTCTTCTTTATAAGAGTCGGGAGACAGTCGCAGTGGCCCGCGCATCCCGGCTGTCCGGTCCGTGGATTGATTTGAAGTCGATTGGCACTCGCCTGGCGGCCACGGCGGCGATGGACCAAGCGCGAACGGACGCGCTGTCGGCGCTCGATAGTCTCGATCCCCTGATGGAGAATCGGTTGCGGGATGATCCGCCCACTCTCGCGGTTTGGGAAAGCGCACGTCATCTCGAACGCTACGGAGTAGCGCGATCTGTCGAGAACGGTCCGCGGTCAGAGACTTCTGCTGTCACCCCAACGTAGTATGAGGCCGGGGTGGAGTCTTTGACGATTCCGCCCCGGTCCCCGAAAATCTCGCCGGCGTTTCCCACGATTTCAGCACGGGCTATCCCAGTCCCATCCCGATGACGACAATTTCTTGAAGGAATATGAGAAACGGCAGCGGAGATGCCGGGATCTTTTTCGGAAATTTGGTTTAAATCCGTTGAATTCGTGCGATGCGCGCTTATTTTGCTTCGATAATGGCGCGAGATTCTTTGAGCGCGGAAACGCTGGCGAATTGTTCGATCGCGGAAACAAAAACTGGCGGCCGGCGGCTGTTATACCCGGAATTGTCGTCGTTACCGGAAAAACCTATCGAACTGGGTGGAACAAAGGGAAGGCACGAAGTCACGGAAGCGCTCCGAATTGTGGTGGACCTTCTTGAAAGAATTCAGAGGAACGCGAAGGCGGATTACCTGGAGAACATTCGTGAGGTTTTGACTGACTGGCAGAATCAACCACTGCGAACTATTGCGGAACAGTTAGGTCGGATTGCGGAACGGATGAATCGATCAGGCAACGACGCCATAGAAGGTGACTAGTCGAGCGTTTTTACTAGCTAGAGGAGGAGTTGTTCGGATTCTCAAGAGAAACAGAACAACTCGGCGCGCAGATTGATCGATGGTCGCTTGGATCGATCCAGAAGAATACACCGATCGACCTGTCGCGGAACGCGAACCGCGTTTCGAGAGAGCATCGAGGCACTTCTCCGATATGCCGACTATCCGGGAGTTGGCAGCCGGACCGGAAAGAAGTTGGGTGTTTAGGCGAGGTATCGCACGATCTGGACTGTGGCGCAGAACGGGGATCGGCGGCGAAGGAAATGCGCAGCCGTCCATCATGACCCCCCGTCACTGCGCCGGCGGCTTCCAATTCTGGAGCAGCGTGATGGGGGAGGAGGCGTCGTCCACAACCGTGTTGATCAGGAAGCGGCCGTCGCGGGCGACGTCGTATTGCCAGCCCTGGGCATTGTCCACGCCGCCGC
>WNGK01007377.1_pt1 | contig 11542 bp, 12 predicted proteins | sample 5400601 | NCBI WGS metagenome assembly WNGK01 (sample SAMN13153376, study PRJNA577476) | soil metagenome | isolation source: 60 cm soil or saprolite under Garry oak tree replicate 1 | place: USA:California | collected 2016-06-15
CGCCGGCACCGCGCCGGCCCCGGCCCGCCGGGCGGCACCGGGTTCTCCTTCACCCCGGCCAGCCGGGACGGCCCGCCCGGCGGCCACGGCAGCTGGCGGCTGCGCACCCCCGGACCCGGGCCGGACCTGATCATCACCCTGGAGTCCCTGGCCACCGACCCGTGCGACCACCGGCACGAAACCAGCCGCCACGATCCCGGGGCCAGGCTGCGGCACCTGGCCCAGGTGCGGCACGCCACCTGCACCAGCCCGGTCTGCCGGCGGCCCGCCGCCCAGTGCGACCACGAGCACAACACCCCCTACGAGGCAGGCGGACGCAGCTGCTTGTGTAACGGCGGCCCGAAATGCCGGCACGACCACCGCCTCAAGCAGCACCCCGAGTGGACCGTCGACCAGCTCCCCGACGGCACCTTCAGATGGACCACCCCATCGGGACGGACCTACACCACCGAGCCGACCCGCTACCCCATCTGATGCGCCGGCTCCGGCGCGGTGGCCGGCGGACCGCGGCGATCGCAGGCAACAGCCGCGTTACCCGATGTTGGTCTACGGGACAGATTCCATTCGGAACATGGATGAAGTCGATCATCCTGGCCGGTATCGTCCTTATTTGTGGAAGATTTGGTCCTGGCCGGTGACGTCGATGTCGGCGACGTGATCGTGTTTCCCGATGCCGACGAGCCAGTGCTGGTCAGCCGGGTACGCCTCGGTCAGGGCGGGCTGATCTTCACGGTGGCGCCGGCCACCGGAGACTCGCCCGAGCAGGACCGCCCGGTGAAGCTGACCGCGAAGGTCCGGCTGCACCGCCGGGCCCGGGACCTGGACAGCTAGCCGCCCGCGGACGGCCGCCTATCCGCCGGCCGCCGTCACTGACCGACGATTCTCTACTCTGGGCAAATGGTGTTCAGCAACGGCACGGACCTTAGCGAGCGGATGCGCACGGCATCAGCCGGGCAGCGCGTGACCTGCGCCATGCTCGGCGGTGCCATTGCCGGGGCAGTCGTCTCGCTGGTCACTCTGCCCAGCGCCGCGGTCCTGATCGGGTGGGACGTCGCCGTCGTGATCTACCTGGTCTGGGTCTGGATCGCGGTGTGGAGGCTGGACCCCGGTACCACCGGCCGGCTGGCGAAGCGGGAAGACCCGAGCTCCCCCGTGGCCGAACTCGTCGTGATAGGCGCGGGCATAGCCGTGCTGGGCGCGGTAGGTTTCGCGCTCGTCAGGGCGGGCCAGGCCACCGCCGGCATGAAGGCATTCCTGGTCACGCTGGGCCTGCTCAGCGTCGTGCTGTCCTGGACGATAGTGCACACGGTGTACGCGCTGCGGTACGCCCGGGCCTACTATTCCGAGCCTGACGGCGGCATCGAGTTCAACGAGGAAGAACCGCCGACCTACACGGACTTCGCCTACTTCGCCTTCACCGTCGGGATGACGTTCCAGGTGGCGGACACCAACATCACCTCGAAGGCGATCCGGCGGATAACCCTGCACCACGCGCTGCTGTCCTACCTGTTCGGCGCGGTCCTGCTCGGGCTCGTCATCAACGTGGTGGCCACCCTGCTGAAGTGATGGCCGCCCGGCCCCGCGCTACCGCAGCCCGAAGGCCCATCGCAGGCCCAGCAGCGAACTCACCCGCCGCACGCTCAGGCGTGCTGCGCGTCCGCCTGCTCGCGCAGCCGCCGCCGGGAGGCCTCGACCTCAGCCTCGGCCGCGGTGCGATTCGCCCAGGCGGTGTCGCGAACGCTCTTGCCCGGTTCCAGCTCCTTGTAGACGGTGAAGAAGTGATGGATCTCGAGCCGGTAGAACTCGGGCACGTCGTCGAGCTCGCGTAGGTGCTCCTGCCGCGGGTCGTCGGCCGGCACGCAGATGATCTTGTCGTCGCCGCCCTTCTCGTCGGTCATCCGGAACATGCCGATAGCGCGGCTGCGGATCAGGCAGCCGGGGAAGGTCGGCTCCTGCACCAGGACCAGCGCGTCCAGCGGGTCGCCGTCCTCGCCCAGCGTATTCTCGACGAAGCCGTAGTCGGCCGGGTACTGGGTGGCGGTGAACAGCGTCCGGTCCAGCCTGATCCGGCCGGTGGCGTGATCGACCTCGTACTTGTTGCGGCTACCGCGCGGTATCTCGATCAGGACGTCGAACTCCATGTCCGCCACCTTACGGGGGCGTGATCGCGGCAGATACATCCGCCGGCACAAGGATCCGGTGCCGTGCTGGGCGATCAGGACAAGGCCATCAGGAGTAGGCACCGAAGCCCGAGGGAACCTGCTGGGCGGCGATCAGCTCACTCACCCGTCCACGCGGCGACGGGGCCGCGGTAAAGCGCGCGTGGCTTTCGTGGCATTGGCCCCGCTATGGGACCTGCGCCTGGCCGGACAACGTCGGCGGCCAGACTTGATACCGGGGACCGTGGACGGACCGCCCTCGTGGCCGGGACGATGGGGGCATGAAGCTGCTGATGATCGCCGCGCCCGGCGGCGGCAAGGGCACGCAGGGCGACCGGCTGGCCGCGAAGTTCGACGTGCGGCACATCTCGTCCGGGGATGTGCTGCGCGCCGAGGTGCGTTCGGGTACCCCGGCCGGCCTGCAGATCGCCGCCTTCCAGCAGCGCGGCGACCTGGTGCCCGACGAGATCGTCTTCGAGCTGCTCACCCCGGTGGTTTCCGCCGCGGCCGCGCGCGGCGGGTACATCCTGGACGGGTTTCCCAGGACCGTTCCGCAGGCGATCGCGGCCGCCGACCTCGGACGGCGGCTCGACCTGACCCTGGACGCCGCCGTCTACCTGAACGTGCCGGACCCGGTGCTGATCCAGCGGTTGCTCGCCCGGGCCCGGGCCGACGACACCGCCGAGGTGATCGAGCACAGACTCCAGGTGTTCGCCGAGGTGGTCGGCCCGCTCATCGCCTACTACCGGGACCGGGGCATCCTGGTCGAGGTGAACGGGGATCAGCCGCCCGAGGCCATCACCGAAGAGATCCAGGCCCGGCTGCCATAACATCGGGGCCACGATTCCTTGGTAACCACAAAGTCAAGATCGGCTCAGGGCTGGCCGGCCCGCTCCTTGTCCACCGACGCCCGGTAGATCTGCTCGATCGACGAGTCGAGCCGGGCGTTGAACTGCTCATCGGTCTGGCTCTCCGCCAGCCCCTCCAGCAGCGCGCGCGAGAAACTGGCGATGAGAGTGGGATCGCGGGCGAGCAGGTCGCAGGCCTCGTCTCGGCTGTAGCCGCCGGACAGCGCGACGACCCGCAGCACGCGCGGGTCGGACGCCAGGTCGCCGTACAGGCCGACCTGGGTCGGGATGGTGAGCTTCAGCATCACGGTCGCGTCCCCGGGCAGCCCCTGGACGTGCTTGGCGATGGCGTCGTGCAGCAGCGTCTCGGCCTGCTCCTTGTGCGGGCTGGAGATGCTGACCTCCGGCTCGATGATCGGCACCAGGCCGGCGGCCATGATCCGGCCCGCGTAGTCGAACTGCTGGTCCACGATCGCCGTGACCCCGGCCTCAGCCGCGTCGTTGATCACGGAACGCATCTTGGTCCCGAAGACCTGATGCCGCTGCGCACGCTCGAGCAGGTCGTCGAGCGTATCGATGGGCTTCATGAGCTGCACGCCGTCCTGCTCGGCGGCGAGTCCCTTGTCGACCTTCAGGAACGGCACCACGTTCTTCTCGTCCCACAGATACCGCGCGGTGGGGACGCCGTTGACCTCCCGCTCCATGGTCTGCTCGAACAAGATCGCCGCCAGGATGCGCGAGCCGTCGAACGCCGGGCTGGTCAGCACGCGCGTTCGCATGGCGTGCACCAGGTCGAACATCTCGGCGTCGGAGCTGTACCGGTCCCGTTCGATGCCGTACTCGGCGAGCGCCTTGGGCGTGCTGCCGCCGCTCTGGTCCAGGGCCGCGAAGAAGCCGCGGCCCGTCCTGACTCTCTCAGATTGTGTAGTGTCCACGTTCCGCATTCTGTCACCGGCCGGGCGCGCCTCCCAGGGGGAGCCGGATCCCGCATGTACATCAGCACCCACACCGTGGCCCGCCATCTGCGCCAGGCCTTCCGCAAGCTCAGCATCGCCTCTCGCGTCGAGCTCACCCGCATCGTTATCGAACACGCAGCGGACGGCCCGTAGACCCAGGACGGCGGTGCTAGGGCACGGTGGCGGCGGCCGGGCGGGACTGGCGGGTGGCGCGGGCCTTGTCGTTGGCCTGGTGGATGGCCCGGTACGCCTCGACCGTGCGCAGCTTGTGCCAGCGGGCGTACGACTCCACGTCCTCTTTGCTGCCGCTCTCCAGCAGTTCGATCAGGTGCAGGTGCTCGCCGAGAGCCTCCTCGGACCGGTGCGGCAGGTACGCGAACATGGTCGAGCGCAGCCGGTCGAGCCGGGAGTTCGTCTGCTCGAGCAGCTCGGTCAGGTAGGTGTTCGGGCACCGGGCCACGATGGCGGCGTGCAGCAGCCGGTTCAGCTTGCTGAACCTCAGCGGGTCCGCGCGGGCGGCGGCTTCCTCCATGCCCGCGGCGATCTTGCGCAACCGGGTCATGTCAGACCGGCGGAGGTTCTGCTGGGCTTCGGCACTGGCCGCGCCCTCCAGGATCGCCAGGGTGATCATGGCCTGTTCCCAGGTCGTGGAGTCCACCGGCGATACGACCGCTCCCACATTCGGCGTGAACCGCACCCAGCCTTCGGCCTCCAGGCGGCGCAGGGCCTCGCGCACCGGTATCGGGCTCACGCCCAGCTCGCGAGCCAGCGCGTCGATGTTGAGCCGCTCCAGCGGTGCGAAGCTGCCGGAGTGGATCCGGTCCCGGAGGATCGTATAGGTGCGTTCCTGCTTGTTCACAGTTATCTAGCGTAACCGCAGCGATGACGTTCCGCTGCAGGCTATACGATGCCGGAATGACCGAGCCTGTGCGCGTGCCGCTGCCGGACTGGATCGCGGCGCTGGCCGCGTCTCGTCCCTTCGGCGCCGCCGACCGGCGCGGCACGGCGAACCTCATCGACGCCGCCGCGCGGGCGCGGGCGGCCGCGTGCGTCCGGACCGGCGATTCGGTCAGCCTGGCCCGCCCGCTGCTCGGCGGGGACTACAACACGACGGCGGACCGCCCCGGATTCCGGCACGAGACCTGGTACCGCCCCGAGGCCGACGGCACCGGCTGGGGCCAGGACCACCTGGTGCTCAACCCGCACGGCCTGCAGAACACCCACCTGGACGCGCTCAACCACGTCGCCGTCGACGGCACCTTCTACGGCGGGCGGCCGGTGGCGGACACCGGGCAGGGCTCGGCCGACGTGCTCGCCCCCGACGGGCTGGTGACCCGCGCCATCTACGTGGACATCCCGCATCACCGCGGCACGGACTGGGCCGACCGCCCGGTGGACGGCGCGGACATCGACGCCGCGCTCGCCGCGGCCGGGCTCGTCCTGGAGCGGGGCGACGCGCTCTGCCTCGACATGGGGCGAGACCGGTTCGAAGCGGCCGCGGGCCACATGCTCGGCGGCCCGGAGACCGAACAGGACGCGGGCGGAGGGCTGTCCGCCGACGGCGCCCGCTGGGTCGCGGAGCACCAGGTCTCGATCCTGGCCTGGGACATGCTCGACTCCAGGGAGGCCAAGGCCGCGTACGCCTCCGCGCACGTCCTGACCTGGGCGATCGGGCTCTTGCTGCTCGACAACTGCGACTTCGCCGCGCTGCGCCGCGGGCACGCCCGCGGGACCAGGGTGGCGGGCGCGCTGGTGGTGTCGCTGCTGGCCGTCGAGGGCGCGAACGGGGTCAACCTCAACCCCCTGGTGCTGACCTAACCATATAGGATCTGCTCACAGGCCGGTCAGCCCAGACGGGTCAGCCCAGCCCGGTCAGCACTGGCGCCAGCCGGCGCCAGGCGTCGAGCGGCAACTCCTCGCCGGTGCCGCCGACGACGTAGATGCACACGTGATCGGCGCCCGCGTCGAGGTGCGCGCGCACCCGGGCCGCGATCGCGTCCTCGTCTCCGCGGGCGACCAGCGCGTCGACGAGCCGGTCGCTCGCCGGGCCGGCCAGGTCGTCATCGGTGAAGCCGAGGCGGCGGAGGTTGCGCACGTAGTTCGGCAGGGCGAGATAGTCGTTGACGAAGGTCCTGGCGATCTCGCACCGCGGCGCGGATCGGCGACGGGCACCACGGCCTGCTCCGGAGCGAGCAGCACGCCGGGGCCGAGCGCCTGCCGGGCCATGGCCGTGTGCTCGGGCGGGACCAGGTACGGATGCGCCGCGCCCGCCCGCGCCCGCGCCAGCGCCAGCATCCGCGGACCGAGAGCAGCCAGCATCCGCATCGGCGCGGGCACCGGCGGCTCCGCCTCGTCCAGCGCGTCCAGGTACGCCGTCATCTTCGCGTACGGGCGGGCGTACGGCACGCCCAGGGCGCTCTCGACCAGCGGCGCGTGGCTGTTCCCGAGCCCGAGCAGGAACCGCGGGCCGAACCGCGCCAGCAGGCTCGCGCGCCTGCGCGCCACCTCGGCCGGGTCGTGCATCCATATATTCAGCACGCCGGTCGCGAACGGCATCCGCCGGGTCGCGGCCAGCAGGTACCCGACCGCGCCGAGCACGTCGCCTCCGGCGTCCGGGATGAAGATGGCCTGGTACCCGAGGTCCTCAAGTTCGGCCGCCGCGGCGGCCCGCGCGCCCGGGTCGGGGTTATACCGGAGCTCACGGCTCCAGATCCCTATCCTGCCCAGGTCAACGGTCATGTCTGTCGCTCCTCTGTGTCGTGGACGGGGCCGCGGCGGCACCGGCCGTGACCCGGGCTCGTCCTGCTCGCTGCCGCCGGCGGGCGTCAGCGCGAGACAAGATCGTGATGGTTAACTCTCGACGCTCCGCGCGTGCCTGGTCTATCGTTTCATATATGTTTCGCCCTGGATAAGGCGATTAGCCTGGAGGTTCTTGAGCATGGTGGGCTCCGGTAGCACAGCCGCGATGAGGGCTCTCCCGACCGGCGACCGTGCTGGCCGCACTCCTTTCCGCACCGTACGGGCCTCATCGGACCAGGTTGACGAGAGCCGCACGGCGATTCGCGGCGGCCTCCCGGGGTCGGACATCGTTCCTGCCAGCACCTCCGCATACCGGAAGTCGTATATCGCCGGGGAGCCATCGCGGTGACGTCGGACGAAGGCGCCGCGGTCATCGACGCGCCCGGTGCGCCGAGCGTCCCCGACATCCTGGTCCGGGTGGAGCACGTGGCGAAGGCGTTCGGGCCCACCCAGGCGCTCAGGGACTGCTCGTACGAGCTGCGCGCGGGTGAGGTCCACGCCCTGGCCGGGGAGAACGGCTCGGGCAAGAGCACGCTGGTGAAGATCCTGAGCGGGGTGCACGCGCCCGACTCGGGCCGGGTCGAGGTGGCCGGGGCCGAGGTCCAGCTGCGCAACCCCAAGTCCGCCCAGCAGCACGGCGTCGTCACCGTCTTCCAGGAGGTCCTGGTCGCCGAGGCCCGCTCGGTGCTGGACAACATCTGGCTCGGCGCCGACGACACCTGGCGGACCAGGGTGCCGGCCCGGGAAAAGCGGCGCCTGGCCAAGGCCGCGCTGGAGGAGCTCCTCGACCGGCCGGTCGACCTGTCCACGGCCATGGAAGACCTCTCCCTCAGCGACCGGCAGGCCTGCTGCATCGTGCGGGCGCTGCTGCGCCGGCCGCGCATCCTGATCCTCGACGAGGCGACATCGGCGCTCGACGTGGTCACGCGTGACCGGCTGTTCGCGCTGATCGCCCGGCTGGCCGCCGATGGCGTGGGCGTGATCTTCATTACCCACCGGATGGACGAGATCGAGGAGATCGGCGATCGCATCACGGTCATGCGCTCGGGCGAGACCGTCGCCAACCTCGGCCGCGGGGCCTGGACGCCGCGCCAGCTCGTCGGCCTGATGACCGGCGCGGCGGAACTGGTCACCGTCGGCCGTCCGGAGAAACGGCTGGCGGCGACCGGCCACGGGGCGCCGGTGCTGAGCGTGCGCGGCCTGCGGCTCCGCCCCGACGGCCGGCCCATCGACCTGGACGTGCACGCCGGAGAGCTGATCGGGCTGGCCGGGCTCGAGGGTCACGGCCAGAACGAGTTCCTCGAGGCCCTGTGGGGCGAGAACGTCGTCGCCGGAGAGGTCATCCGTCACCTGCCCCACCGTGACGTCGTCGTCCGCTCCCCGGTCCACGCCGCCGACTGCGACATCGCCTACGTCCCGCGCGAGCGGGGGCTCGACTCCCTGTTCAGCTGGATGACGATCCGGGAGAACTTCGCGCTGCCGACGCTGAGCCTGGACAGCCGGTTCGGCTGGCTCAGCCCGCGCTCCTCGCGGCGCCGCTTCGCCTCCTACGTCGACCGGCTCAAGATCGTGCTGGGCTCCCCCGAGGACCAGATCACCACGCTGTCCGGCGGAAACCAGCAGCGCGTCATCATCGCCCGCTGGCTCGCCTTCGGGCCGCGGATCCTGCTGCTGAACGACCCCACCCGCGGCATCGACATCAACGCCAAGCACGACCTCTACGCGCTGTTCGACGCGCTCGCCCGCGAGCAGCTGGCCGTGGTGATGCTCTCCACCGAACTCGACGAGCACGTCGAGCTGATGGACCGGGTGCTCGTGTTCCGGGAACACGAGCTGTTCCGTGAGCTCAACCGCGGTGAGCTGTCACGCAATGCGCTGGTCGGGGCGTTCTTCGGGGAAAGCGGCGAGGACTGAGATGGCACCGGCATCCACGCTGTCCGCCCGGCCGCAGGGCGCGCCCGCGCGCCAGGCCGTGCAGCGGGCGGTCCGCACCTACAGCTTCGGCTTCGCCGCCGTCCTGGCCATCGGGATGCTCGTCGCGAACATCGCCACGGTGCACGGCGGATTCGGCGTCGCCGACCAGCTCGCCAACGTCGCCCCGATGGCGATCGCCGCGCTGGCCAGCGCGCCCTCGATCATCGCCGGCGGCTTCGACATCTCGATCTCTCCGCTGATCGTGCTGACCAATGCCGTCTACATCGTCTGGCTGGCCCCGAACGGGCTGGGCGGCGCCGTCTCGGTCCCGATCATCCTGGGTCTCGGGCTGGCGGTCGGCGTGCTGAACGGCCTGCTCATCATCGTGCTGCGGGTCCAGGCGATCGTCGTCACGCTCGCGATGTTCTTCAGCCTCCAGGGCGTCGTCCTGTTCGTCGCCCCGAACCCGGTCTCGATCAGCGGCAGCGGATGGATCCAGCATCTCGCCGGGTCGGTGGGGCCGGTACCCGGCGCCGTGTTCACCATCGGGTTGCCGCTGCTCATCTGGTTCGGCCTGCGGCTGGTCCCGCTCGGGCGGCTGCTGTACGCGGTCGGGAGCAACGACACGACGGCCTTCTCCAGCGGCGTCAACGTCAACGCGGTGCGGGTGGCGAGCTACGGGCTCGGCGGCCTGTTCGCCGGATTCGGCGGCCTGGCCCTGACCGGCCTGGTGAACTCGGCCAACGCGTCGAGCTCCACCGAGTACACCCTGATCGCGATCGCGGCCGTGGTGCTCGGCGGCACCCCCCTGACCGGCGGGCGCGGCGGCCTGGTCGGCCCGCTCCTCGGCGCGTTCTCCATCTACCTGATGCAGAACCTCCTGGCCACGTTCGCGATCAACCCCGCTTACCTGCAGATCGTCTACGGCGGCATCCTCATCGTCGCGGTCGTGCTCGGCGGCGCGGTCTCCCGGGACAGCGGCGGCGGCCTCCGCCGCACCGGCGCGTCGCTGGGGCCGCGGCGCAGGCGGCCCGTCCAGCCTCCCCTGACCCTGTTGTCCAAGGGCGATCGCGAAGTTGAGCCGGCCCCGGTACCGCAGACGCCGCTCCGGATGGCCTGGGGCATGCTCGGCAAGGTCCAGGCCAGGTTCCCGGTCGCCCAGGTCGTGGCGCTCATCGTGGTCTTCATCTACGGCGCCATCTCACTGCCGGGACTCGGCTCCTGGACCGCCATCCGCTCGATCCTCGTCCTCGCCGCCCTGGTGGGGCTCGCCTCAGGCGGCCAGACCCTGCTGATCCTGATCGGCGGCTTCGACCTGGGGGTATCGGGCTTCATCGTGGCCGGCGCGCTCACCGTGACCGCGCTGCGATCCGCCTACCACCTGTCGTTCGGCGTGGCCCTGCTGCTGGCCATCGTCGGGTCCGGCCTGCTGGGCGGGGCGGCCGGCTACATCTGCCACCGGTTCGCGATCAACCCGCTGGTCGTCACGCTGGCCATGGGCACGCTGGCCATCGGGATCGTGGCCGTCCTGAACGGCGGCCTGGTCAACGGGAATTCCCCGCCGTGGCTGTCCGACCTGGCCGAGCCGGCCACCAGGACCTTCGGGCTTTCGGTTCCGCCGTCCATCGTCATCTGGGCCGTCGTGCTGGTCCTGTTCGCGATCCTGCTGCACCGGACCAGGCTCGGCCGCAGCCTGCTGGCGACCGGCGCGAACTCCCGGGCGGCCGACTACGCGCTGATCAGCACCAGGCGCGTGTGGACCACGACGTTCGCGTTCAGCGCGATCGCGTCGGCCCTCGTGGGCCTGCTGATCGGCGGGTTCGCCGGCACGATCAGCGACGGCCTCGGTGACCCGTACCTGTTCCAGAGCGTGGTCGCGGTGATCGTCGGAGGGACGGTGTTCGGCGGGCCGGGGGATTACACGCGCACCTGCGTCGGCGCGCTGTTCCTCACCGTGCTGACCACCGTGCTCGTCGGCCACGGGGCCAGCCCGGCCGTCGAGGAGATCGTCTACGGCCTGATCATCCTGGCCGCCATCGCCGTCTACGGCCGGCAGCGCCGGCTCCGCGACCGCCTGTAAACCGCGCGGGATCAACCAACACCGCCACCCAGACCAACCGAGAGTGAGGGATGAACCTATGAAGCGTAGAGAGAACGGGTTCGGGACCCGGGTCAGACAGATCGGAGCCGGCCTGGCCGGCGTGGTGCTGGTCTCGGCGCTCGCCGCGGCCTGCTCGTCATCGTCCTCGACCACGTCCTCGTCGGGGTCCACGGCCGGCTCCGGCGGCGGGGCCGCCGCGACCAGCTCGTGCGGGACCGCCGTCGCGGTCGGCCCGAAGAACCCCGACGGCGTCTACAGTTCTCTCTCGCCCGAGCTCAAGAAGATCTACACGAGCTATCCGGACGAGCTGATCGCGAGCCCGTGGGCGACGACGAAGATCACCGCGAAGCCCCCGTGGAAGATCGGCTACGTCGCCTTCGCCATCACGAACCCGTACAACCAGCACGTGCTGGACGGCCTGAAGCAGCAGTTCGCCGACGCCAAGGCGGCCGGCCTGGTGACGGGCAGCCTGGTCACCAACATCCCGGCGACCATGGCCGCGTCAACGGCCGAGCAGCAGATCTCCGCGATCCAGCAGATGGTGCGGCAGGGCGTGAACGCGATCATCGTGCTGCCGGTGGACAGCGTGGCGGAGACCCCCGCCATCAACGCCGCCGGGAAGGCGGGCGTGCCCGTCATCCTGGCCGACACCCCGCCCGCCCCCGGCAACAACTACGCGGTCTCGGCCTGGACCCAGAACCAGGTCCAGGCGGACGCCGGTGCCCTGGGCCTGATCGGGAAGGGCAACATCGTCATCGTCAAGGG
>WNGK01007378.1_pt1 | contig 11542 bp, 10 predicted proteins | sample 5400601 | NCBI WGS metagenome assembly WNGK01 (sample SAMN13153376, study PRJNA577476) | soil metagenome | isolation source: 60 cm soil or saprolite under Garry oak tree replicate 1 | place: USA:California | collected 2016-06-15
CTCCAATAGAAAAAACTAGGCAGTACACCTAGCCTAAGATTTTGCGTGGTGCACAAGTTTGTAAGCTTGCTCTGTTAGAATGCGTTGGTGTCATTATAGCAGGATGGACACAGGTATACAACGTTTTCCGAACACTGAAGATCTGGCAAAAACTAGAACAAAATTACTCTATGATAGATTTTCACAGTCATCCTAGTTTTACCTCCTGTACTGCACAGCGTCCCAAAAACGACCGTTTATGGAACTTTTTGTAGTTACGCCGTATAAATCATGCTTATAGAGTAGTGAAAAGTACCAAAAGTCGTATCAAAAACAACGTTCCACTACTTGCATATACACATGAGTTTTGATACTTTCGTACTATGGCAACGAAAGCGGAGCAACAGCATAGGGTGCTAAAGGCCAAAGTAGCGATGGCGCTCTACAGCGAGTACGGTAGGGTGCCAAAAGAGAAAGAAATTGACGAGGTGTACCATTTAACACGCATTCTCTACAAGGCGGTACTGGGCACCCATTTTTTACGGAAACAACAAGCACGCACCGGCCAACTGGCACTGTTTTAGCACACCATGAACAACCACCTACCAACACTACAGGGCAAGGTCTTTGCCAACCTATGCGCCGAGCATACGCGGCGCGTACAACTTCTCACGGGCAAATTCTGGCAGGGCGCTATAGACCTGTGGCGCTACCGCAAGCGGTCACGCGAGCTGACCCAACAATTCGTGAACGAATTAGCGGCGCTGCTTAATACGACTACAGGGTAGAGGCTAGCGGTATGCTTATAGGTTATGCCCGCGTTTCCACAGACGAACAAACACTCGACTTGCAATTAGATGCTCTTCATAAAGCTGGCTGCGATACGGACAAAACCTACACGGACAAGATCAGTAGTAGAAAAGCTGATCGTCCAGGCCTCAAACAAGCGCTCGACCAGCTCAGGGCAGGGGATACCTTAGTGGTATGGCGTCTTGACCGTCTTGGCCGATCACTCCAGGAACTTATTAACCTAGTGAACACTATTCACGCTAAAGGTGCTGGGTTCAAAAGTCTAACCGAAAGCATGGACACCACGACATCAGGCGGCATGCTGGTGTTTCACTTCTTTGGCGCACTGGCCGAATTTGAACGGGAAGTTATCAAAGAACGCACCATCGCTGGACTACAAGCCGCAAGAGCGCGGGGAAGGTTAGGCGGCAGGCCGAAGCTTCAATCGCTTGACCCAAAGAAAGTTGCACTGGCTCGGAAACTCTACGAAGACGGGGACACGCCGGTGCAGCAGATATGCGATACGCTCCATATATCTAAAACGACGCTGTATAGGTATTTGGTGTAACGAGGAACATCATTGAAAAACGACTCACAAATCGCTTGATAAGTTGTTTTGGCGGGCAAGCAGTCGCATAATTCTAGCCAATGAGACTTCTATATAAGGGTTCTACCCCGATTTCCACGTACATGTACAAGGAGATCGGGGTGTCTTTTGCGATCCTCGGAGTGATACCATTAGTACGGAAAGGAAGTCATGAAACTTCCGATAAAACATAGATACTTGGGCCTTATACTAACTGTAATAATTACGGCTGGGTTAATTAGCGGCTATGCTATCTACCGTCATCACCAACCAACTCAGGAAAATCCAACAGGAAAATCCGTTTATAACTTCTCAGGTAGCAAACCTCAGTATATTCACGGGTATGCTACAGCCCCCGCGTCTCTTCAAAAGACGCTTACAACTCAGTACTTCGATCAGGCGAAAAGTGACTGTATTGCAGAAGATGAATCACTTCCTTCAAACATGCAGCTCAGTCAAGTGATGGCGGTCCATAAGATTGTAGGCAGTTTCGCGCTTGTACAATTCTGTGGGTCAGGGGGAGACTCCATACTTGATAACGTAAACGGTTCATGGCAAGACATTGGGAGCTTAGCAGATGCTCCAACTTGTTCGTTAGTAGATCAGTACAAGATAAGCAAGCAAATAGTGCCACAGTGTTTTAATACCGCGACCGGAGCATTGAATGACGTTACGTACCCATAGAAATGTACTACGTAGTGGAGCACTGATAATTACAGTCAGTGTGCTTACGCTGGCCACATCGGTATTTACACATTCTAGAGTTAATGCCATCGGTTCATTCGATAATGCGGCTATAGCCCAGAAGGCCCTGTCGTACAATGGTCAAAATTGGGGTGAACCTAACGGCGAATGTCGTGCTTTTGTAGCCATTGTAGTCTCTCAAGTGAGTGGCGGCAAACAAGATGTCCGTTCTGGAAATGGAGGATATTTCCAAGCATTTCTAAACGCCGGGGGAGAGAGGGTTACAGACGAGAATTCGCTTGTCGAGGGTGATGTAGTCCAAAGATACCCTGACCGTCTCCATACCTGGATAGTCGTGAAACATATAAGTGGCGACAATTTTGATGTTGTCGACTCCAATGAGAATTCTAATGATACCGTTTCTGAACACCGGTACAACTTTGCTTTAAATGACTCGGTCAGAGCGTATCGGATGGGGACTGTAGAGGGAGGTATTTCTGCGTCTGGAGCTTTTGGTGGTGCTCATAACTCTTCAGGAAGCAACAACTCTGCCGGGTCATCTCTGACTCCTACGTCACCTTCCACTATCTCAGCTATATCTCGTGATCCTAACTCAATGGACCTGTTCTACAACGACGGCAATAACCGCCTGGTTAACAAATTCTGGAACTCTGTGAATGGTTGGAACATACAAAGTTGGCCTGATGATATTACTGGTATACCGGCAGCTATTACGCGTAGCTCAACGGACATGGACGTATTCTATGCAACGGCCCAAGGCAAGCTAGTGAATCGTGGCTGGAATGCAAACTCCGGCTGGGGTGGGCCAACCGTGCTTGTTAATAGTGGAGTAGCTGGCAGCCCGGCGGCCGTCGTCCGAAGTTCAATTGATATGGATGTATTCTGGCGAACAACAAGCGGGCAGTTAGACAACGAGGGGTGGAGTGCTAGCACTGGCTGGCGTGGCGCTCAAGCACTGATGGATAACAGCATTGTTGGCGACCCGGCCGTTATTAGCCGCACGCCGCCAACGAGCATGGATGTGTTCGTTGGTAAATCTAATGGTAACTTGGCTAACGTCTTTTGGAATTCAACCAGTGGCTGGAATAACCAGGACTGGTCAGCAGGTATGCTCGGCAGGCCGGCTGCTATCTTCCGCAATAACGGTATGGACATGTCAGTTTTCTATCGTGAAAGCAACAGCTATATTGCTGAGCGGCACTGGAATGTGTCTACCGGCTGGATGTGGGGCGATTGGGCCGCTATGCTCAATGGCAACCCAACGGCTATTAGCCGTAGCAGCTCAAGTATGGATACGTTTTATCGCGAGGTAGGCGGCAATATTGTCAATCACTATTGGGACGCGAGCAAAGGCTGGGCAAACCAGAATATTACGTCCAGCAGCACCAGCGACCCTGATGCTATTGTCCGTGGAAGTAGTATGGAAGTGTTCTATTGGAACGGTTCATCCTTGATTGATTCTCACTGGGACCCGACTAATGGGTGGCGGTTGTATACGATCTAAAGCTAAATCCCTTTGTTGATGCCTCCATGAATGGTCGTCACGCTGCCGGATTTCCTACAGCACGACGCTGAATAGCCTTATACAATTATTTTTTTGACCTTGACGAATGCACCATCAGCTGCTACGTACCCCTGTTACACCACGTCGTAAAATAAGCCAACCTGTTGAAAAACTCCGTGTGCATTGCAATTTTGTCCACTGTAGAGTATAGTGAGGATGGTTCCACAGAGCAACGGTATCACCTTCATCTGCAAGCGTCATCTTCCTTTGGATGACCGAACCCATTTTGCATTGGCCAATAAGTTCACAGGAACCACTGTTTCCCGTGAGAAGGATGGAAGATCATCGAACCTGTGAGTCGAGAGATTGGCAAGGTCATCTCTCACGTTTCCCAGACACCATATGTACAGAGCAAGCGTTGCGTGTCTCGCCTTGCCCTGTCTTGGTGAGAGTCGAGGTGAACCATGTCACTAGAAGGACAACAGATTGATCGCTATCGTATCGTGCGCCTGCTGGGCAACGGCGGCATGGGCGAAGTGTACCTGGCCGAAGATGCCCGCATCGAGCAGCAAGTCGCCATCAAGGTCATCCGCGCCGAGGTCAGTCCCTATCCCGATACCCAGACCAGCCAGGAAGCCGCCCGCCTCTTCCAACGGGAGGCCAGGGCCATCGCTAAACTCGACCATCCGCACATCTTGCCGCTGTATGACTATGGCGAGGAACGCCTGGGCAACATGACCGTCATCTACCTGGTGATGCCCTATCGCCGCGAAGGCTCGCTCGCCGACTGGCTGCGCCACCGTGGACAGGCGGGACTGCTCTCTCCCCCAGAGGTCGCCCACATCGTGCGTCAAGCCGCCAGCGCCTTACAGCACGCACACGACCGACAGATCGTGCACCAGGACGTCAAGCCCTCCAATTTTCTCATCCGCCAGCGACCGGAGAAGCCGACGCGTCCCGACCTGCTGCTGGCCGATTTCGGTGTTGCCCGCTTCTCGACCGCCACCGCCAGCGCCAGCCAGACTGTGCGCGGCACCCCCACCTACATGGCACCTGAACAATGGGAAGGTCATCCTGTCCCCGCCACCGATCAGTACGCGCTGGCAGTAATGGCCTATGAACTGCTTACCGGGCGCCCACCGTTTCAGGGTGCGCCAGGACCCCTCATGTATCAGCACCTGATGGCCCCGCCACCTCCACCAAGCACCTTGAACCCACGACTATCCGCAGACATTGACACGGTGCTCCTGCATGCACTGGCGAAGAAGCCTGAAGAGCGTTTTACCTCCATGACCGCCTTCGTGAATGCCTTCCAGCAGGCGGTGCAAGCTATGCAAGTGGCACAGACTCCCACTCCCATGTCAGCAGCACCCACCTCACCAGCTCCCAGCGACATTCATGCAGTACTCGCCATCAGCGCAGCAGAAGCCGAGGCAGGCACCACCCGCACGCTGATGTTGCCGGGAGGGCGGCAGGTGACGGTGCTCGTGCCTGCGGGCGCACGCGATGGGCAGCTCGTGCGCCTGGAAGGAGAGGGCGAAGCCTCCGCTGATGGTGGGGAAGCCGGAGCGTTGATCCTGACCCTCCTGATCGCAGCAGCGCAGGCACCGCCCTCCTTGTCCACCGCAAGTGCAGCCCTGACAGAAGAGACGCTCCTGACCGCCGACCCAACAGCACCAGCCACCAGTGCGCCGACCGTCAGCGACACGGGCCAACAGCCGACGGTGAGCACTGCTGCGCGACCTGAGCTGAGCACGCCGACGGACCTGGACCTCTCGGCTACAGAGGTAGCTAATCCGGCTCGCCAGGAATCACTCCCCCTAACGGAGGCGGCCCTTCCCACCAAACCATCGATTGGACGATCTGAGGAGATGCTCGAAGTCGCCCAGGTAGAGCAACGAATGGACGTTGCCCCTGTTGAGCACCCAGTGCAGTCTCCTGCGACGGTCACGCCTCAGCCAGCGCAGCGAGGCATCTCGCGGCGGCAGGTCCTGGTGGGCCTGGCAACACTCGTGGTAGCCGGTGGTGGTCTGACCTGGTGGGTTGTCTCGCGCTCATCCCAGAGCGCCAGCTTCACCTATCTGGGAGATGGCACCGCTGTATACGCCGTGGCGTGGTCCCCTGATGGCAAGCGCATCGCCTCCGCCGGCTACGACAACACGGTGCAGGTGTGGAACGCCACCGATGGCAGCAACGTCTTTACCTATCAGGGGCATACTGAAGGGGGGTCTGTGGATGCCGTGGCGTGGTCCCCCGATGGCAGCCGCATCGCCTCGGCAAGCGGCGACAAGACCGTGCAGGTGTGGAACGCCACCGATGGCAGAAATGCCTTTACTTATCGGGGGCACTCTGATTTTGTGACTGCCGTGGCGTGGTCCCCTGATGGCAAGCGCATCGCCTCCGCCGGCTACGACAACACGGTGCAGGTGTGGAACGCCACCGATGGCAGCAACGCCTACACCTATCGGGGGCATACTGGCGCCGTGATTGCCGTGGCGTGGTCGCGCGATGGCAGCCGCATCGCCTCTGGAAGCGGCGACAAGACCGTGCAGGTGTGGAACGCCACCGATGGCAGCAACGCCTACACCTATCGGGGGCACTCTGATTGGGTGAATGCCGTGGCGTGGTCGCGCGATGGCAGCCGCATCGCCTCTGGAAGCGGCGACAAGACCGTGCAGGTGTGGAACGCCACCGATGGCAGCAACGTCTTTACCTATCGGGGGCATGCCCAGCTTGTGGATGCCGTGGCGTGGTCGCCCGATGGCAGCCGCATCGCCTCTGGGAGTGCTGACAACACAGTGCAGGTTTGGAATGCCGCCGATGGCAGCAATGTCTTTACCTGGCACTCTTATTGGGTGAGGGCCGTGGCGTGGTCGCCCGATGGCAGCCGCATCGCCTCAGGAGGCAACGATGGCAAGGTGCAGGTGTGGGTGGCAGTGTGATGTTCATAGTGGATGCCAATCGGAAGGCGAAGCTATTCACGGCAATTGACGTGTACGAAGAACAGAAGCGGCCAGGTGAAAAGCGGGACAACAAATGCTACGTCGTATACCAATGTGCGCTGCCGTTTGGAAAGGTTACGCTCATGATGGGAACCAAGCAACGAAACTTTGCCCCACTCATCCATGTTTCTTTAGAAGAGTTAGTGCCGCAAGATCACTTCTACCGGCACCTGGAGCGAACACTTGATCTGTCGTTTGTCCGCGAGTTCGTGCAAGAGACCTATGCTGGTGGAGGGCGTCCCTCGATTGATCCCATCGTGTTCTTCAAACTCCAACTCGTGATGTTTTTTGAGGGGATACGCTCCGAACGGCAACTGATGCGCCATGCGGAGGATCGGCTTAGCGTCAGATGGTACATTGGATACGATTTGAACGAGCCCTTGCCCGATCATTCCAGCCTCACTCGTATCCGTGAACGCTATGGTGTGGAGGTCTTTCTCCGCTTTTTTGAGAAGATCGTGGAGCAGTGTCAGCAAGCAGGACTCGTCTGGGGCAAGGAGTTGTATGTCGATGCCACCAAGGTAAAGGCAAATGCCTCCCTGGACTCCCTCAAACCGCGTTTTGCGGTCGAGGCGCATCTCGCTACCCTCTTCGGTGCTGAAACGGAAGGTGCGCAAGAGGAGGGAGATCAGCACACGCTCCAAGCAGAAGTGCCATCCAATGAGCCAGTGAAGCAGGAGGAGACGCATGTCCCAAGACCACTTCCGGTTGTGCTCTCGCAAGAGACACACGCGGAACTCTCCCAGCGCAATGCTGCACGCCATGACTGGCTTGAGGAGTGGGGAGCGCAAGATCGTAGCGTCACTGGTCGCTGCTATCAGCGCATCGCTGATTTGCAGGTGAGTACCACCGACCCCGATGCCACTATCATGCTGCACAAGGATGGATCGCATCTGGGCTATCAGACCCACTATGTGGTCGATGGCGGCAAGTCGCGCATCATCTTGAGCGTCTTGGTCACCCCTGCCGAAGTGATGGAAAACCAACCTATGCTCGATCTCATCTGGCGCACCCGCTTCCGCTGGAAACTGTGGCCGCGCCACGTGACGGGAGACACCAAGTACGGCACCGAAGAGAACATTGTCGCCCTTGAAACCCAACACATCCGCGCCTACGTCCCGCTCCCTGATATTGATCACCGCACGGAGTTCTTTAGCGCGGATCGCTTTCGCTATGAAGCGGAGCGCGATGTCTATATCTGTCCAGCAGGCAAAGAACTGCACTTTTTTCCGGCGCACTCCACGGAGCGATCACGCCGCTATCGGGCGCATGCCAAGGACTGCAATCACTGTCCCCTTAAAGCCAAATGTACCACCAGCAAGCAGGGGCGCAGTCTCTGCCGCAGTGTGGATGAGGAGTATTTGGATCGGGTGCGAGCCTATCACACCACGGAAGCGTACAAGAAGGCGTATCGTAAGCGCAGTGTCTGGGTCGAACCGTTGTTTGCTGAAGCCAAAGACTGGCATGGCCTGCGCCGCTTCCGCTTGCGGCAGCTCTGGCGGGTCAATATCGAGGCCTTGCGGATTGCGGCTGGACAAAATCTGAAACGCTTGCTCAAAAAGCGAGGCTGGGGACGCCGTCCGTTCCCAGTAGAGGCGCTCTGTGCCTCTTTTTTGGCTGCTTTTGGGTGGTTTGCTCGTCCTTCTTTGCGATATATATATGTTTCCTCGTCTATTGTCTCACCTTGTCCCGTGAACAAGATGGAGCATATCCCATCTTACTGATGAGTTTTGTGAAAGGGTTTTTCAACAAGCTGAAGCATTGGGCGACATGAGACTGCACGCTTACCTTTGCCACCACAAACTACAAACTTTTTAGGCTTGCTTAGGGTTTTTCATGTTGACAACTAACATCCAGTGGATGTAGATTGTAGAATGAGTTAGTTACGTGGGGAGACGATGACCTTAGATATTGCCACACCAGACCTAGCCCTAGAGATTCAAGCCTTTGTAGGCAGAAGCGTTGCCCTGCTCGGCATCACCGGCAGCGGCAAAACCAACACGGCTGCCGTGCTGATCGAAGAGTTGCTGGCCCAGGGCCTGCCCATGACGATTGTGGACATTGAAGGCGAATATTGGGGTCTCAAGCAGTCCTATGACCTGCTCATTGCCGGACGGTCGGAACACGCCGAACTAGAGATCGGGCCTGACAATGCCGCGCAACTTGCCAAAATCTCGGTCCAGCGTGGTATCTCCGTGATCTTGGATGTCAGCGACTACACGCAAGATGAACAATACAATTTTCTGGTCGCCTACTTCCAAAGCTTGTGGGACGTGGCTGGCAAAGAGCGAAAACCCTATCAAATTATTCTAGAGGAAGCCCATGAGTGGGTGCCCCAAGGGGAACGAACGCCGTTAAAACAATTACTCACCCGCACTGCCCTGCGTGGCCGCAAGCGCGGCTTAGGCATTATCCTGATGTCGCAACGCTCCGCCAAAGTGGACAAGGATGTCTTAACCCAAGTACCACTCTTGTTCCTGCATAAAGTGGTGCATCCGGTAGACCTGAAAGTGTATAAAGAGTTAATCCCGCTGCCAGGCACCCAGGTTGAGGCGATGGTAGGCGCGTTACAACAGGGCGAGGCAATTATTGTGTTCAATCAGAACGTCACCGCCGCCCACATTCGCCGGCGGCATACGTTCCATGCTGGCGCGACGCCAACGCTCGGCACAACCGTAGAACCTGAGTTACGCCGTGTCGATGAGACGATGCTGCGGGAATTGCAGGCGTTGCTTGAGGCACAGAAACAGACCATGGCCGGGCCGGACCAGTCACGGCGCATCAAGGAATTGGAGGCGGTGCTCATAGCAAAAGATGCTAAGATTGCTTACTTGCAGAAACGAATTGCCTTTCCCAGCAAGCCCCAGGTGCCAGCTACGAGCCCTCAGAAGCTGGTGAAAGACGATGCCTCAGTCAAACGGATGCGTCAGGCTGGCAATCCACCGGTTGGGTTGGTAGTAGCGAGTAACGTAGCCCCTCGCTCCAGGGCACCAACACAAACCAGTGAAGCGCCACCGCTCAATGAACGAAAATTCACTGCTCTAGCCAGACGCGTTGCTGCGGAACCCAGGCTACACCGCCTCCAACTGGCGCTGCTTACGGAAAAGAACCGCGCCATGAATGTGCGCGAGATTGCAGCCTGGCTAAATCAGGACGACGATACTGTTCGCAAAAATCCGCCAAGTGGTTTTCTGCGGTTACATCTGGTCGCGCGGGAACGACGCGATGACGGCTTTTACTACCGCTCAGTGTTACGCGACTACTTACAGGCGGAGTTTCCGGGTATTGATGTCGATATATTAGTGCAACGCTTATTTGCCCAGGAGTAGTATGGCGAAAACTAAGTCAAAGCCAGGCCCAGAACCCAAATACGGCGAGCGTGAAGAAATTCATGTACTCGTGCCGAAAGCTGATCTTGCGTATATCCGTTCAGCTTCTACAAGTATTACGGCGTGGGTTATCCAAGCCATACAGGAAAAACGGCAGCGCGATCAGTAACAGGGTTATGCGGTATTTTTCGACGACTACCCCCTGTGTTACACCTACACAGGCTATGCAGGCGGTAGCCCCAAAAACTTCCGTACTTCGGCGATAACCACGGTCGATGCCGTAGCGGCTGCGAGTTGTGGTGTTTCTTGTCCAACCTTAATCATCAACTTACCGAACCAGCCCTAGTTAGTCATCCGTCGTCCGCGACTTCCCGTCCGTTTCGCGCTCCTTCAAGAACCTGTCCAACTCAGAGCTCCGTATCCGCAAGGCAGTAGAAGACAACCGTACCGCCCGTAACTTGCCCTCGCGGACGTAGCGGCGTACCGTATCGGGATGTAATTGTAATCGTTCTGCTACCTGCTCAACCGTCAGCAGTTCATCATTCAAGGTCGCACCACCCTTTTACAAATATGGCAAGAGTATAGTATTACCCTGTAAATTGGTCAACGGTTGTTAAGCTCATATAAGCTACGACAACCCTTGACAATTCTTAATAATATAGGGTAACATTTGATTGTAACGAGACACCAATTTCTCGTCTTTCTCCATAGTTTACGCAGTATTTTGTTAGTACCACCGAGGGGGGACGCTATGCAGACGCCTGATAATTTCGCGTATCTCGTTCCTGTAGAGTTTGAACTGCACACCCCAGCAACGCCGTACTGTTACGACCAAACCTGTCCCTGCCACGAAGACCAGGATGGCATCGCGGTAGTCGCGCAGTACGTTGAGGGCGGCTTATTGACACCGCAAGAGGCCACCGACTTCGTAGGAGGGCATACCGTATGAGCAGCATTCCCGCCCGCGCTAGCAGGCCGCCAGAGTACGACGATAGTGAAGAAGTGCCCGACTCGTACTACACCACGCGCCTGCCGACCAGTACGCGCCGCTACGTTGACACTCGGGGCAACCCGGTGATCCAGCAGGGCAACCGGCGCCTTGTGTTTCATGCCGAACCGCTGCCACGGAAGTTTACCGCGCATTGGCTGTTCTTTGTTGGAGTCGGCATGCTCGTCAGCATCGCGCTGTGGGTCGGGCTGCAAATGCTTGGTGCCTGGTGGAGTCAGCACCAGCTTGACGCCACTTACGGCACGCCCCGAACCTACCAAGCCGATGCCGTGGTAGGCCACGCTGATAGTACCGACCATCCCACCCATTTTATTGTGCTGAACCTGAAAGGCCGCGTCGTCATCATTGAGCTGCCGGGCGGCAACGTCGCTCGTGCCCGCATCTATAACGGTCCCCTCATTGTCGGCGACAATCCCGCCCAAATCCCGGCTACCGCAGATTTTCAGGATGTGAACGGCGACGGCAAAATCGACCTGATCGTGCATATCGGCAACCAGCAGTTTACGTTTCTCAACGACGGGACGGCGTTCAAGCCGCAGCAGTAGGAGCGGAATTATGTTTGAGGTGGACGACGAGCCGACTGAAACCCTGCATATTTATGTTGTTCGGGAAGCGACACCCAAGCCATCGCCGCTCCCC
>WNGK01022254.1_pt1 | contig 11541 bp, 9 predicted proteins | sample 5400601 | NCBI WGS metagenome assembly WNGK01 (sample SAMN13153376, study PRJNA577476) | soil metagenome | isolation source: 60 cm soil or saprolite under Garry oak tree replicate 1 | place: USA:California | collected 2016-06-15
GTTGGCCGCCTGAAATTCCTTTGGCGTGAGTGATGCCAGTCACAACAGCGGCTCCGCCATATATCCGTACCTTCATGTCGTGATTCTCGAATATCTCGTATTTTGGATCGTGTTTCGTCGCTTCCGCAAGATCGTCGGCGCGCGTAGTGATCTTTCCCTTCGAATTTGTTAGGGTGTAATCCTCCATCACACCCTGTTCGATGCAGGCGGCGTCACTGTTCTGGTAGCAAAGGGCGAGCTCACGTTCCGCGCGCAGCACGTCATCTTCATCGCCAGCCCAGAGGGAAATGAGTGGAAAGATGAGCAAGGACAAAACGAGAAAGATGTTTTTCATGGTGAAGAAGATTTCGCTGCCCTGTCGTTGCGCAAGTCTGAACGCGGATTCGTGCTAGCGGCCAAGGCGGTAGCCAACCTGACTGCTCTGAGCAGTCAAATCACGAGCAAAAACGTCGCAGATTACATTTGTGTGATACGAAGATTTTGCGTGTCTCGCGGGCTGGATTCGGTGAACAATTCCGAAGGATCCCATGTCGCTCAGCATTGTTTTTATCTGCCTTGCGCTCGTTGTTGGGATCTATTTCTATAATAATCCGCTCAGGCATGGGACGTGGTTTTTGAGCCGGCGTTTCATCAACTGGTTCCCACTCGGGATGACCTACGCGTTCCTTTATATGGGACGCTACAATCTCACTGTCGCCAAGAACGCGCTCGGCTCGCTCATGTCGAACGAAGATTTCGGCCTTATTTTCGCAGCCGGCACAATTAGCGGAAAAAAGGGAATCCTCATTGCTGCGCTAGGGGCCGCCGCGGCGAATGTCGCGCTCGGCGTGATCACCTGGCTGGTCCTGACTAATCGCATTCACGTGCGGTTGCTCCCGATTTTTTCGGTGACCTACGCGCTCAACATGTATTTCCAAAGCTACGGCGCGGTCTCGATCATCAAAGTCAAGGCCCATTGGTTTCACGTGCGTGAACGCGGCGTGTTCGGCGCGATTTTCGGAACGCTGATCTCGTTCGGCGTTTATTTCGCGTTCGATTGGGGCCAGGCGATCATCAACATTACGAAATTCAATGCCCCGATGCCGACGAGTGAAGTGGAACGTTTGGTGCGCGCGATATTTGTCCCGCCTGGCTTGACGATGGATGCGACGTGGGCGGTGTTCTTTGTTCCGGCAGCGATCCTGTTGGTGTGGGCGTTGCTCGATATCTGGCTCATTCGCGACACGCCGGAGCATGCCGGCTTTCCGCACCTCGATACGCACGACGCTTCCTCCGGTCACATGCACGAGGAATACAGCACGCTCGATCTGTTCAGGCTGGTTTTCCTCAATCCGCTAATCGTGATGTTTGCCCTGGTCGAACTGACCGCGGGGGTGCTGCGCAACGGCATCATGCAGTGGTACACCATCTTTGGTCACGATGTGAAACAACCGGGCGCCGAAAGCATCTTGGCAAACTGGGGGCTTTTATTGTGCGTTTTCGGAATCATCGGCGGATTCGCCGGCGGTTTGATCTCCGATAAATTTTTCCAATCACGTCGCGGACCGCCCGCGGTGATTTTTTGCGCATTCATGCTCATGATGACCGGAGTGATGGCGATGAATCTTTTTTCGTTTCCGTTTGTCGTCGGGGTCGCCGCGTTGTTAATCGTGGCGGCGGTTACCGGTGTGCATTCATTAATGTCCGGAACCGCGGCTGCTGACTTCGGCGGACGCAAAGCGACGGCCACTGCGTCGGGGATTGTAGATGGATTCGTCTATCTCGGGAGCGGCGTGCAATCACTCGGTGTTGGCTACCTCGTCACGCATCACAGCTGGCAATGGTGGCCGATTTTCCTCATGCCGTTCGCGCTCATTGGCGGCCTGGTTGCCTGGCGCATTTGGCATGAACTTCCCGCCGCGACGCGCGTTTACATTGAGACGGTCGAGCGAAAACATTTAGTTCTCGCGAGAACTAATAGAAACACCGAACACGTAATTCAAACGCTGAAAAGCTGATTGCGTAAAACTTCGTCACGCGATTGGTTATTAGTTCCCATTACTCCCTACAACTCGCAACTGGTAACCGATAACTAATCGCGATTGGCGATTAATGGTCCGTTGTCGCGGCGGGCGGGGGCGCGGCTGGTTTTCTTTGTAGAAGATCGAACACCAGCACACCAGCGGCGAGCAGGGCGATAGTGAGAACGAAGGTGCCAAATTTCTTGCGGCTCCAGATCGGGAGGACTTCGTTCGGCGAAATGTGAGCGGTGCGTTTCATCCCTTCCGGTGTCGCTTCGAAGGCCCAGGAAATGAATACGACCGCGGCGAAGCCAACGAGCAGTAACACAACCAGGGTTTTGATCGTCCAGCTCGGCGCTTCAAACGCGGGAATGAATGCTACTTGAATCAGCAGCCAAGCGATTACCGCATAGACGATCGCAACTTTGTGAACGTTACGTCGTTTTAGTTCGGCGAAGAGATTCTTCGGGTCCATTGATTTGGTCTTATCCCATAAATGAAAAAGTTTTAAGCTTTAAGTTTTAAAAGCAGAAAGTCAGGTCAGAGGCAAATACAAACACCGAACATCGAACATCCAGCATGCTCTATCGCCAATGGAGCGAGCAGAGGTCGAAGCTCGGACGGCAGCAAAGAAACAGGTTAACGTAAATCGTGAATTCAGAGTCATTGCTCAATATTGACGATTATCACCGGGCGGCTCGCGCTAGATTGCCAAAGGACGTTTTGGACTATTATGAGGGTGGCGCATTGGATGAAATTACACTGCGGGAGAACACTGCGGGCTGGGAACGGCTGAAGCTTTACTACCACGTCCTCGCCGGAGTCGGGACGCGCGATCTAAGCACCACAATTTTGGGTCGATCTATTTCCCTACCCATTGGCATTGCGCCGATGGCCTTTCAAAAACTTGCATGCGCCGCGGGCGAGATCGCAACGGCGAATGCGGCCAAGTCGGCGGGAATCTTGTTTATTCTCAGTTCGTTCTCGAACGCAGCGATGGAGTCGGTTCTTCCACAGGCGGCAAGTCCGCGCTGGTTTCAGCTCTACATCTACAAAGACCGTGGGATCACCAACGAGCTGGTGCGACGAGCGGAGGCGGCCGGAGCCGAAGCAATCGTCGTGACTGTTGACGCACCGGGTTTGGGGACACGCGAACGCGATGTGCGGAACAGCTTTCGCCTGCCGGATGATCTTGCGGTGGAAAATCTGGTGCCGTTGGGCAAAGGCAATTTCCCGAAAGTGACAGGATCTGGTCTGGCCGCTTATGTGCGAGAAAACTTCCAGAGCGACCTCAAGTTTGAAGATCTGGATTGGCTGTGCGGGTGCACGCGATTGCCGATAGTAGTGAAAGGTGTCTGCCGCGGCGACGATGCGCGTCGTGCGGCCGAACATGGCGCGAAAGCGGTGGTGGTTTCGAATCATGGCGGACGACAACTCGATACTGCGCCCGCGACCTGCGACGTTTTGTCAGCTGTGGCCGCCGCGGTCGGTGATGTTTGCGAGGTCTATGTCGATGGCGGGATTCGTCGCGGCAGCGATGTCCTTAAAGCGATTGCGCTCGGCGCTCGGGCAGTGTTGCTCGGTCGACCAATCTTATGGGGCTTGTGCGTTGGCGGTGAGCAAGGCGCGAGCAACGTTCTCGAAATTCTCCGGCGTGAACTGGATGAAGCGATGCTGTTATGCGGTTGCACAAAGCTCGGCGATATCAATCGATCGTTATTGGCGCCGTAACGAGCCCAGAGATCAGAGGTCGGAGGTCAGAAGTCCAACGCGGAGGTCAACGGAAAACAGCTAACGATTAACGATAACGGATAACTAATCGCGATTGGCGATTTGCATTAATTCTTGGGCGCGCGCGAGGCAATAATCTTTGCGAAGCGCGGGTCATTTCGCAAAGGATCCCATTCTGGACGCAAACTAAGGTGACCGTAGCTCAGGCTCGAGGGAATTCCGGCGAGGTATGAGAGCGTTTCCAGAGCGCGGTCGGTCTCGCCGGTCCAGGCATAGATGATTGCCAGATTCTCAACTAGCGAAGTGCCATTGATTGAATCTTTGCTGATCGGAAGAAGCTCGACCGCGCGAGTCCCTTCGCGAATCGCGTCTTCGTTGCGGCCCAATCCGGCATCAAGAAGTCCCAGCACCGAAAGGCCGGCGGCGTAATCGGGTTGATCCCGAGTTATTCTCTCCATCGTCGCGCGAGCCTTTTGGAAAGCGGCATGAGCGGCATCGGAGTCGCCTTTCGCGCGGGCGACGAGACCCTGACACCACTCTGGTGGAAGTTCGATGTCCTCAAAAATGCATTGGCTTGTTCCCATGGCCTTGAGAGCAAGTTCAGCTGAAGCAAAGTCACGTTCCGAAAGAGCGAGACTCAGCCACTGGTCAGCGAGCTCCGGGATCGAAGCCGATTCCTGAGCGAGAACCGTAGCAATCGTTTCGTGCAAAGGCTTTGTATCGGCGTGCCAATCCAGTTCGATCAAGCTGCGTTGGACGCGCGTCCCAACGTCGCCGGGAACTATCGTCAAAACACGATCAAGCACTGCTTTTCGGTCGGGATAGCGACGAAGGTAATGGTAATTGATGGAAAGCTGCTGAAGGATGTTAACATTGCGCGGATCGAGTTCGAGGCCCCGCTCGAAATTCCTGGCCGAATCTTCCCAGCGACTTTGCCGGCGGTCGATGTAGCCACCCAATTCGAAAACAAACGAGTCATTTGGCAAGAGCTGACGCGCAAGAAGAAGCTCGGTGCGCGCCCTATCATAATCGAGGTAGGCACAGTAGAGATGGTAAGCATAGGCCAGACGCGCCTCTCCCGAGTTCGGTCGCAAACGGCGGGCGGTCTCGACCGCATGCTCCGCCAATGCCAGCCGGGCAAGCGTATGATCTACTCCGACAATGTAGACTTTGTCATGGGTGTGGGCCAACTCGTAGTAAGCGAGGAAAAAACCAGGATCACGCGCGATAGCTTGTTGCAGGAGATCAACTACCAGGGCCAGGTTTTCTTTCTCCCGCGCACTAAACACGGTCATGGCGCTGAGATTCTTGGCTTGCACGTATAGCTCGTAGGCAACCTCGTCGGCGGTAGGCCGTTCTTCGATGGCCGCTTTCTCTTGAGGGGATAGCTTGGCCCTGAGTTCTCCGACAATTTGTTCCGCGACCTCGCTTTGCATGGCGAAAACATCCGCCAGATCGCGATCGAACGTCTTCGACCAGAGGTGGGTATCGGTGCGGGCGTCGATCAGCTGGGCGTTGATGCGGACGTGCTGGCCTTCGCGTTGCACTGTGCCTTCCACGATATGGGCCACACCAAGAGCAGCGGCTATCTCGCGCAGATTCCGTTTCGCCTCGCCGGTATACTGCATGACGGAAGTGCGGCTAATCACTTTCAAATCGGCGACCTTGGCCAGATTGGTCAGGATCTCGTCATGCACGCCTTCGGTGAAATGCACGTTTTGTTTCTCGTCACTAAGATTTTCAAAGGGCAAGACGGCGACGCTTTTCGCCAACAGAACCCGGCCAGCTTGTAACCAACCTTGATGAGCCCGGTTCCAATAAATGAAGGCAATGGCTCCGCCCGAACTCAGCCAGATCCTCAGCCGCTCGTTGAGAAAGGAGAATGTGACCGGCCTCACCGCAATCCATCACCCGCTGTGCGACGTTAATGCCGGCGCCGGTGACATTGACCTGGTCGTTGACATCCACCACCCGGCTGACGGGCCCACTATGAATTCCCATGCGAACGGCGAGCCGGGGATGTTGCTTGAGCGCACGCGCGATTGCCACCGCGCATTCCACCGGCGTTTCCAGACTGGTAGTAAAGACGAGGGCCATTCCGTCGCCGGTCGGCAGGCGAGTCAACTTGCCGCTGGCTTCGGCGGCGCGAAACTGCGCGGTGTCGCGAACGACTCGATTTAATTCGTCGAAGAGTTTGCGCTGCTCATGGATGCGCAGTTTGGAATAGCCGACCGTGTCGATAAAGAGGACGTGAGCTATTTCCAGCTCGAGCTTGGTTTTGTCCTCAAGAGCCATGACCAATCACCCCATCCTGGTGGCAAACTTAACTTCACATCGCTTCAATCGTCGAGAGTAATCAAATCGCTTTCGTGTCACGAAGACGGAAGAGATGGGTGCCGAAGGCGGCGATATTAAGAACGGCCATGATAAGGCCGAAAAGATAAAGACCCATCAACGCGGCAATCGCGCCATGCATGGCGATGATGCCAACAAGCCAGAATCTTCGTGTTCGGTGCGGCCAGATGAAAATGGGATAACTAGTCTCCAACAGACATATTCCCAAGCCAAGCGGTATAAAAAGATATTTTCCGTGGATAAGCACCTCGCTCGGAACCATATCAAACGGAGGGCGTGTTAAGGCGCGCCAGAGACTTTCCCCGTTCCACCATCCACTGCCGAGAAGCTTGGTCAGCCCGCTGAAAAAGTAGATGACGCAAAGGTGCAACTGAAGAACGCGTTGCCAGAAACTTTGCAGCTGAGCGTTCTTCGGCGGCCACTTTCGCCAACGCGAATCCAAGGCCAGATGATCCGGTAATGGCGAAAGCATCAGGTAGAACAACCCAATGGAAGTAAAGTTATCGACGCCGTAAGAGAGTAGAGCGCTGCTCTTAATTGCAGAAAGATGAAGGAACCAGGCGGCGATCGCTGCGCTTCGACAAAATATCCCGGCGACCAGACAAAGGCCCGCCGCCAGGAGCACGCTCCAAACAACCCACAAGACGGTTGCTTCGGACAATCCAATAAATTCGCCGGCTGATACAAACCAGCTCACGCGTGGGACCAGCGTGCTACCGAGAGTGACCAGAGCTTCCGTTAAGTCCCGTGTGACGAAGCTGCCAGGTTGTAACGCGAACATCTGACGCCAATCTGCGCGCGAGATAATGCAGTAGAGAACGAGTTGCAATCCCAGTCCGATGCGGAGTGCGGCCAGCCAGTTGTCCGTTGTGCCGCCGAAGAACCACTCGTTCACCTGCCGCCACCGTAGCGAAAATGGCTTCAAGGCGCTGATCGCTCAGTCTTATCCGAAGTAAACCCAAAATCGTAGGCGCACACTACTGCATAGCTCGGCTCGTCGCCGCGTCTGTAACCCGCCATGGATGGTGTAATCACGGCCCCAAATACGGCGCGAATCTTTAATGCATCTCGATGATGTTGCCAGACGGAATAGGCCATCATTTTTAGAATCAATTGTCGTAAGGGCTCGTATCGGTTGGCCGCAATAAAGTCGAGCAGCGTCGGAAGACGCCGGCCAGTCTCAGTTGTCGCTACGCTGGGAAGCTCATATTCGGTCGTGCCATTGGGATAGGTTAGTTGAAATACCAATTTGTAACTATAGGGAACGTTGGGAGCGAAGTAGCCATAGCCAGCCTCAATTCCCGCGGCATGCAAATAAAAGGCGATGGTCTCGCGTATCGGATTATTAGGCGGCAGCTTTTGGCCAAGAACCGTAAAGGTTGCGTCTTCCAGCACGCGCCAACGCGGCTCTAATGTCGCCGGCAGATAACTAGACCCATCTGCCAGAACCGCGAAAAAGTCGCGAGAGGCGACGGTAACTAACAAAAAGAAGTGCAGGGCAAAACCTATCAGGTATGCGCGCTGGAAGCGCATAACATTGGCGTGTTCGGCCCGCGCACCTTACTGGCTGTATTTGCGCAGGATAGGAGCGACCTTGGAGACTAGTTCGCGCGATGCCGCCTCATCAGCCGGTACTTTCTCAGGGTGAGATGGACTACCACTTGGTATAGCCGCCTGCACCGTCTCTGGATGCGACGGACTACCACTTGGCTGGGGTGTCGGACTAGGTTGAGAAGTCGGATGCGATGAACTAGAACTACCAATTTGGATTCCCCATCCGGAAAGAGCGTTTTGTTTGGCATCGCTCGCAACCTGCGCGACGGTCGCTTCTCCAATGATTTTGTCCGCAAGAGTGCCGTGCGGCTTGCCGGAGGGATTGCCGTCCTTGTAAGTCTGAATTTTGTAAAGCGATCTCTTATATTGGCCCAAGATGGCCATCACCGAGTCCTGATCCGCCTGCGAAACTGATGTGCCCGGAATAAAAATCCGCCCGTCTTCGATCACTACCTTTTTGGGTTTATTCCCCATCATCGAACTGCATGCGCCCACTCCGACGAGAGCCGCCCCAACGCCGGCAGAAACGATCAATACTACTGCGTTAGTTTTCATAGGCCTCCGGTTTGCTCCTACCAGGCCCCGATAGCAAGCTTAAAATAAACGCAAGCGCCAGCCTACATATTGTGCGGCTTTTTCTTCGCCGCCTCCTTCTTTGAGAAAGGATGATGAGGCCGAGTGAACGTTGTGCCTTGGATATTCGTCGACGGCGCCGTCCCCGGGAATGTTGGCAGATTGTGTGCGCGCACTTGCGTGGCGGCCTCGTATCCGGACGCGAGCTTGATCAAAGTGGGCTCGCTGAAAGCTGTCCCGAAGAAGCTAATGCCGGGCGGCACACCAAATACTACGCCGGCGGGAACCTGAACAATCGGATAACCTCGCGCCGCGGCCAGCCCTGAGGTTCCGAAGATGAAATGATCGCCATAAATCAGGTCGGTGGCCCACGCGGGGTTATCGGTCGCCGAGACGACTGCATCCAGGTGGAATTGGCTGATCGCGGCGTCGATTCCGTTTACTCCCGCGTTCTGATCGATGTCGAGCGCCTGGTTGTAAGAGATGCCGAAGATTGGATCGACCACGTTCGGATCCAGCGTGATCGTTTGCGCGAGCTCGAAGATGTCCTGGTTGAAGAATGGCAGCTCAACATCATCATGAGCATTGTTGAAGTTGATCGCGCTCTGAAGATTTCCGTCCGCGACTGGCACACCCACACGCGTTTTGAAGTACTTCGCGACGTCACCTTTGAAATTGTAGAGCAGGACGAAGAACTCGCCGTCTGCCGGAGGAAAGACGAATCCCTGGGCATCCAGATCAATCACTACAGCACCGGCGTCCTTCAGCGCCTGGAAGGACGCTTCGATCGCTTCCAGCACTGGTTGCGGCGTCGGCACGAACGGATCAAATCCATTTAGTCCCGCGCGAGTGATACCTATTCTTGCACCCTTAAGTCCCTTCGGGTCGACAAACTGCGTGTAATCCGCGGGAATTTGAGTGGGACGTGCGCGAAGACCTCTCCAACCGAGCGGAACGTCGCCAGTAGCGGGATCGCGTCCATCGAAAGTGCGGCTCTGAATCACGCCAAGGGCCGCGGCGCAGTTCGCCACGGTGCGCCCGTGAGGACCGACAGTATCTTGAGTATGTGAAATTGGCACGACACCGGCGCGACTAACCAAACCGACGGTCGGCTTGATTGCAGCGACGCCGTTGGCGTTTCCGGGACACACGATGCTGCCATCGGTTTCACTGCCAAACGAGACGGCAGCAAAGTTCGCTGAAGCCGCAGCACCTGAACCGGAGCTGGAGCCGCAGGGATTGCGATTGAGCCCATACGGGTTGTGGGTTTGACCGCCGCGGCCTGCACCCGATCTTTTCGACTCCTCACCTTAGCCCTCTCCTCGATCGAGGAGGAAAGGAGGCTCTTCCCCGCAAGCGACGCTAAACAAACATTTCGCGAAGGTTCGCGATTAATTTCTCAGCGTGACAGTGTCAAGGATTTCGCCAAAGCGCGGATCGCTCCGGAGCGGGTCAAGGATTGGGTTGACCGGCATCTGCAGCGCAAACCAGTCGGGTTCCTCCGCCATTTTCGGTAGCAAAGCCAAAGCGTCCTCCAGCTTACCGCGTTTGATGTGGACGAAAACGTAATGCGCCGCCGCCACGTATTCGCCACGCGCGCGTTTTGCGTCCAGCTCCTCCAACTGCCTTTCGCCGAGCGTTCGCACCGCCGCATCGAATCCTGCTGCTTTGAACGTTTGCTCGAGAACTCGCGCATCTTCACTCCGTCCGTTGAGATTCAACGCCAAGCACCAATGCGTGATCGCCTCGTGAGCCATGCCTCTCTTTGCGCAAACGTCGCCGAAATACTCGTGCGCAGCAGCATAGTCAGGGTAAAGGTCGAGTGTTTTCGCCAGCTGCGCGGCCGCGCGGTCGTACTGGCGGCTAAAAAAGAGCACCGTCCCGTAATGCACGTTAGTTCCCGGAAAAAATGGATCGAGTTGCAGGGCGCGCTCTTGCTCCGCGATCGCTTCCTCAAAACGCCCGAGATACGACAGGCACACACCATAATGCGCGTGGAGGTCACCGAAATTCGGGTCTAATTCCATCCCGCGTTGAAAGGCGCGCTCAGCCGCAGCCCAATTCCGTTTGTAGTAAATCTCCACCCCAGCCAGCGCGTTGTAAGCTTCAGGCAGCGTGTCGTCGAGGCTAAGTGATTTGCGGACGTACTCTTCCGCGAGCGGCCAGACGTCCGGTGGAAAGATAGCGTTGGCCGCGGCCCAGGCATAATAAAGACTCAGCCCATTGTAGGCGGGCGCATACGACGCGTCGAGCGCCACCGCCTGCTCAAAATACTCCCGCACCCGCTCATACCCCGGCGCATAGAAGTTTCGCCAATGATAACGCCCTTTCAGATACAACTCGTGCGCTTCAGTGCTCTTGGTCGGCCGCGCTGCAATCGCGCGTCGTTCCGCGCCGGTCAATGTCGCCTGCAACGCTTCCGCGATTTTCCCAGCGATATCGCTCTCCACTTCAAAAATATCATCGAGTTGTCGATCATAACGCTCGGCCCATAGATGCGCGTCGTTCTCGGCGTCGATCAATTGCACGTGCACGCGTACTTTGTCGCCGGCCTTGCGCACGCTGCCTTCCAGAATCGTGGCCACGCCGAGCTGCTTCGCGATGTCGGGAATCTGTTCGGCCGTATTTTTGAATCGCTGGGTCGAGGTGCGCGAGATCACTTTTAAGTCGCGGATGCGCGAAAGTCGCGTCAGGATTTCCTCCTGGATGCCGTCGGCGAAATAAACATTGGCTTTGTCTTCGCTCAGATTTTCGAACGGCAGCACGGCGATTGATTTCGGCGGCGCCGTCGGCGTAATGATGTTGATTTTGCGTTCATCCGTTTGAAATTTTTTCGGCTGCTCGGGATTACCGATTTCGTCGGAGTAAAGATTGAACAGCGCGAGCGAGATGCCGTGTTTCACTTCGCACGTGCCTAAATCGTGCAAAAGCGGGCGCCACCGGGCGTATTGTTCCAGATCGTCGGCCACGCGTTTGGACAACAGAATATGACCCGCGTCGCCGCAATCCATTACCCGTTGCGCAATGTTGATGCCGGCGCCAGCAATGTTCGCTTGTTCATTTAGATCCATAACGTCCCTGACCGGTCCGCTGTGAATGCCCATGCGCACGCGCAGCTCAGGATGATTTTGTAACGCCTTGCTGATTTCGAGCGCGCACAGCACTGGCTCTTCGGGGCTCGTGCGGAAAACAAGCGCCCCGCCGTCACCGGTGGGTAAGCGAAGCAGGTTACCTTGTGCTTCCGCGGCCCGGAACTGCTCGGTCGCGCGCGCGACTGTCCTCAGTTTCTCCAACTGCTCGGTCTGCTCATCGATCAGGAGTTTCGAGT
>WNGK01007379.1_pt1 | contig 11539 bp, 14 predicted proteins | sample 5400601 | NCBI WGS metagenome assembly WNGK01 (sample SAMN13153376, study PRJNA577476) | soil metagenome | isolation source: 60 cm soil or saprolite under Garry oak tree replicate 1 | place: USA:California | collected 2016-06-15
CGGAGAAATGGGTAGAACTCGCGAAGGAAACCATTCCTGATCTCACGAAAATCGGCATTCTGTGGAATGCTGAAAGTGCTTCAAGTATCGCTTACGCGGACCGAATCAGAACAGCTGCTTCTTCGCTAGGAATCAAGACCGAGGGTGTTGGTGTGCACAGCTCAGATGGAATAGATCAAGCGCTGCTCACCATCAAATCCTTGTCGCCGAATGTCATGATTGTAGATACTGACGCAATGCTTCTTTCGAGCCGCGCCAAGATTCTTGGATTCACAGCTCAGCATCGATTGCCTGCCATTTACGGCAATCCGGACTACATGCCGGATGGGGGGTTGATGGCTTATGCGGCTAGCATCGTTGACGCATGGCGCAGGCTTGCGACCTATGTGGATAGGATTATCAAAGGGGCCAAACCCGCCGACCTTCCGGTCGAGCAAGCAACCAAATTCCAAATGATCGTCAATCTCAGGACTGCACGGGCGCTCGGGGTGACAATCCCGACCTCCGTCCTGCTGCGCGCCAACGAGGTGATCGAATGAGGGCGGCGGGCTAGTGTCCGTTTAAACCTGTCCGCAAAGAACCATTCGAGTTTCTCTTTTTGCGTAGGCAATTCGGTATGAATTATTTGTGCAACAGTCCCCTTTGGCCCTACGCTAATCTTTGGCCCTACGCTAATCAGTGTGGGCCCGATTTCGCCGGTTCTCTTTCCGGGAGCGCTGGGTTCCTTTTTGCTCAAGTAAAGCGAACCCCTCTAACAGTCTGCTGAAAAACCCTCGCCATAGCGAGCGTATCGTGATTCAGTTTTTCTATCACGAATCGGCGGGGGCTGGCATGCGGGGCGCATTTGTGGATCAGGGGTCATACCTCTGGAAGAGCCGGTGTCGCCTACTCCGGAACCAGTTATGCCACCGCCGCCGCCCCGCAAGTCGCCGAACAGCACCCCGCCCGTTACCAAGCCCGAGCTCCAACCCGTGGAGTAGTGCAGCGCCGGGATAAAGTCGCCCATGATTGTCGTGGTCATAAACCGGAAAACGCCGAGATTTCGGCCGATTGCCTCGATACGCCCGTCACGAATTCCGATATCGCTCCGCCATGTGTCGGCTGCGGTAACGCATGTTGCGTTGCGGATCACGAGATCGAAACTGTCAGCCATCAATGGCACTCCAAACCAAGCAAGCACACTCCCCAAATCCGGTTGAAACGGTCGCTGATTGCGGTTTCGGCTCAGCGATCCGGCCTCGGCACACCAATCATCATGCCGATACTTGCCTAGGCCAGTATTTTGTTCAAGAAACGCTTGGTGCGTTCTTCACGAGGGCGCTCGAAAATCTCATGCGGGGTGCCCACCTCGACCAACCGGCCGTGATCCATGAACATGACACGATGAGCAACACGACGCGCAAATCCCATTTCGTGCGTTGCAACCATCATGGTCATTCCCTCACTCGCGACTTGTTCCATGACTTGGAGCACTTCGCCAACGAGTTCCGGATCAAGGGCCGAAGTTGGTTCATCGAATAACATCACTTTGGGCTGCATCGCGAGAGCACGGGCAATCGCCACCCGTTGACGCTGGCCACCTGACAGTTGTTCGGGAAACGCCGCCATCTTGTCGACAAGGCCTACCTTGCGCATCAGTTGCTGCCCCTGCGCGGCTGCCTCGCGAATGGGCAGACCTTTTACGCTGGCAGGCCCCAAAATGACATTCTCCAAAGCGGTCATGTGCGGCCAAAGATAGAAGAGCTGGAAGACCATGCCAATCTCGGTGCGCATTGCAGCGAGCTGCCGCCCCGACATTCGCCGCACGCGCCCGCGTTCTTCTATGAATCCTATGCGACGGCCATTCACCCTCACGTTTCCGTGCGAAGGCTCTTCCAGGAAATTGATGCAGCGCAGAAGCGTGCTCTTGCCAGATCCACTGGGGCCAATAACGCACACGACTTCGCCCTGGTCGACTCTGAGCGACACTCCATCGAGCGCACGTGTCTCTCCGAAGGTCTTTTCAAGGTCGCTGACCTCGATCATAGCCGAGGACATATTGGTCTCCCTATCTCAGATTACCTCAAGACCGAGCTGGCGGCGCCGACGCGAGGACAGCCCTCGAGTCTCGTAGGACGTGATCCGCTCGAGCCAGATTTGGATCCCGGTGAGGCAACTTGTCAGAAGCAAGTAAATGCAGCCGGCAGCCGTCAGAATCTCAATCGCGCGGTAGGTGCTGCTGTAGATCATCTGCGCGGTCAGCATGACCTCCGGCACTGTAATCACCGATGCAAGCGACGAGTTTTTCGTGTGTGAAATGAAATTGCTCATATAGGGTGGGATGATAATGCGGAGTGCTTGGGGCAGCACAATTTTGCGAATGACTTTGGGGTAGGTCATTCCTACCGCCCGGGCTGCCTCGACTTGGCCGTGATGGACAGCCTGCAATCCTGAGCGAATGATTTCACACGTGTAGGCGCACGCGCTCAATGACATCGCAATAATGGCCGCGGGGATCGCATCAAGGGTTAGGCCAAAAAGGGGCGCAGCATAATAGATAAAAAACAAGTGCAGCAGCATCGGCGTGCCACGGAAGATCCATACATACACCCAAATCAGGCCACTCAACCAAACGAAGCGCGACGTCCGACCGAGCGCAAGGAAGAACCCGCCGGTAGTACCGATGAACATGCTCGTGACTGTCAGAAATACCGTGTAGACCGCGGCGTTCGCGAGCGTCGGAAGGTATTTGAGCGCGATGCTGAAATCGAGGTTCACGTCCGTTCACCCTTTTCCTTCGCATTTCTTCGCTGGTAGCGACGCTGAGGTCCTAGTTCAGGCAATCCGAGGGTCCGCGTGGATGCCCGGCTGGCGATGGGGTTCAGGGCACTTTGTCGATCAGTTGCTTGCTAAAGTTTTCTATCCCGAAGAATTTCTGGGCCAACCGATCGAGCGTGCCATCCGTCCGTGCCTTGCGAATAGTATCATCGATAGCCGTCTTCAGCTCGGCGGACCCCTTCTGGAGCGGAATGCCGACAAAACGGATCTGATAGGGTTCGCCGGCAAAGGTGGCTTCGCCCGGAAATTTCTTCAAATAGTCTCCGGCCGCGAGATCGGGAGCAATGATGACGTCGAGTCGCCCGGCGCGCATGTCCGCGAACATCTCGGCATAACCGGGGTAACCCTTGAACGATTTAAATGCGCCGAATTGCTTCTCGATCTCTCGTGCTGGGATTTCCCCGTCGTTCCCGCCCGAGATCGCGCCGACGTTGCGACCGGCCAGATCTTTAAAGCTCTTGATGCCTGCGACATCCTTCCGCAACAATGGAATGACAGCCGCACGTGAGTAGGGGATCGAGTAGTCGAAAACTTGCTTGCGCTCATCCGTTATGTTCACATTCGAGCAGACCAGATCGAAACGGCCGGTCTGTAAACCAGGGAGAATACCCTTCCAGTCGAGCCGCTCGAACGTCATCGGCATGCCAAACGCTTTTTCGATCAGACGGCACACTTCGACGTCGTAGCCCGTAAGTTGGTTGCGTTCATCGACGAACGTGTTCGGAGGCAGATTGCCGCTTGTCGCAACAATGAGTCGTCCGCGAGCCTTGATCTCGGACATTTCGACGGCGAACCCTGGGAAGGTCGGCAGCACTGTCGTAATTGCGGTCACAGCCGCGATCAGCCAACGGGTCATGATCTTTCTCCGCTCTGGTTCTGAGTGCTCGTTCCATCAATGATCGGCGATGGCTCGAGAACTCCGGATTTCTAAAAAAACCGCGCCTCAGTACGAGATCGAACTTTCTCCGCCCCTCAAGCCGCGAGCCATCCACCGTCAATCACGAGGACGCTCCCGGTCACGAAACTTGAATCGTCCGAGGCGAGGTAAAGTGCGCCTCTCGCGACCTCCTCTGGTTTGCCGAAGCGAGCAAGGGGGTGGCGGAGCCGTGCACGCTCGCGCGCTGCGTCGGCGTCGGACTGACGGGCAAAGCTTCGTGCGAGCATTGGAGTCCCGATGGCGCCGGGGGCGATCGCGTTGACGCGAATACGATCTGGGGCAAAGTCGAGCGCCATGGTCCGGGTTAAGCTGAGCACGGCCCCCTTGGCCGCGATATATGCGCTGCTATTGCGTCCGCCGGCGAGCGCAAGCTGCGACGCGACTGTTACGATCGAGCCTCCTCCGACTCGCCGCATCACCGGAATTGCAGCCTTTGCCCAGAGCCACGTGCCGCCCACATTCGTCCGGAAGACGGTTTCCCAGTCTTCTACGCTGGTGGTCTCGACCGTGCCGCCGCATGAGAAGCCAGCTGCCGTCATCAACACGTCAATTCGGCCCCATCTTTGCACGACCTCGCCGATGATCTGCGCCCCTGCGCCCACGCTTCCGACGTCAGCAACGAAGGACCTTGCGGTGCCCCCTTGGTTTTTGACGGCCGCCTCGGTCGCTTCGGCGGACGCGGCATCGCGGTCAATGATCGCTACCGACGCGCCCTCTTGGGCGAATAAGACCGCGCTTGCCCGCCCGATCCCCGACGCGCCTCCCGTAACAGCCGCAACTCGTCCCTGGAGCTTCATGGGCCAATCCCAACGCCCGCATAGCGCCTAACGGTTCCTTCTCGGGGCGCTTCCCAGAGCGTCATCTTGCAACCGGTATACTCGTCGGATACCAATAGAATACGCAACATCCTAGGATCGGGCAATGGTATGATTCAGAGATTAGAGCGCCGAAAAACCGAAAATATTGGTGTCAGCAAAGGACCGACGTCCAACACGATTACCGACCGTACTTATCGAAGGTTGGTGCGGCTGATCGAGAGTCGGCAAATCCGGCCTGGGGAGGTCCTCGAAGAGCGACGCTGGGCGGAGCGCTTACGGGTTTCGCGCACGCCGTTGCGCGCCGCGCTCAGCCGTTTGCAGGGCGAAGGGATGCTTGTCCGCCTATCGAATGGCCTGCCAGCGGTTCGCGAGGTCAGCAGCAGCGAATTTCTTGAATTGCTTCATCTGCGCAAGCTTCTGGAGCCGGAGGCGACCGAACTCGCCGTCGGTCGCCTCCCTTTGGAACAGCTCGAAGCAGCGCGTCATTCAATTATCGGTCTAATCAAAGCGAGCCTCAGGTCAAACGAACAGCATTGGCTCCTTGATGATCAGATTCACGATATGATTGCCGAACGTTGTCCCAACCGTTCGCTTGGAAACTTAATAGTCTGGTTACGGCGGCGTGCGCGAATGTGCAACATCGAGCGTCTACCCGATCGCCTCGTGCCTGCCTGCCGTGAGCATCTCGCGATAGTTGAGGCCCTCCTGACGAAAGATCGCAAGCTCGCGCGTGATGCGATGTTGACACATCTCGACAATATCGGTGCCGCTTTTCTCGGAGCGCTAGTGCTGCCACCCAATCAGTGGCCGAATCATGAGTGAGGCATTGTCCCACCTCCGCACCGTAACGGCCGTTCCATTAACGTGTGAGTCCTTCGCTCCTTTTGGGGAAGTGGTGTCTCATCGTGGAACTGATCGCCGTCATTATCTTGCGTTGCCATTTGACCGAACTGCAGACGCAAACCGTACAATGATGTGGGTGTCGTGCGTGGAGACGCCGCGCCGACTGCCGCTTCGCATCGAGAGGCTGGAGCGCCATCCGTATTCGGCACAGACGTTCATTCCACTCGCAGTAAGCCGCTATTTGATCGTCGTGGCGCCTCAGGCGGAAGGGGGCCAGCCCGACACAGCCGGGCTGCAGGCATTCATCGCGGCGAGCCGCGAAGGTGTCTGCTATCGCCGCAGGGTTTGGCATCATGGCCTGACGGTACTCGACACCCCTGCAGAGTTTGCGATTCTGATGTCAATGCGTGGTGAGGGCGACGACGAGTTCGCCGATCTCCGCGAGGCGGTACGGATTGAAGATTCAGCGCACCAGCCGTCGGACATCGAGGGATGACGGACAAATGATTGACCTGCCTGAGCACCTCAATCGCGATTTTGTTGGCTATGGCGGGACTTGGCCCGATCCCAAATGGCCGGGGGGCGCGCGACTCGCCCTCAATATCTGTGTCAATTACGAAGAGGGATCCGAACCCGCGATTCCTGATGGCGATGCAGCCTCCGAGACCGGTCTGACCGAGGGCGGGAGCGGAGGCTTGGAAGGTCGCGATCTCGCCAGCGAATCGATGTTTGAATACGGAAGCCGCGTCGGCTTCTGGCGCGTCATGCGCCTCCTGAAAGAGCGCGAGCTAACAGCCACGATTTTGGGTTGCGCACTCGCGCTAGAGCGCAATCCTCGTGCGTGTGTGGCAATCGCTAAATCGGGGTTTGATGTGTGCGCGCATGGGTGGCGTTGGGAGCGCCATCCGAATTTATCAGAGACGGAAGAGCGTGAACGTATTCGGCGGACCGTTGCCTCGCTGACGCGGCTGGTCGGGGAGCGACCGTACGGCTGGTATTGCCGCTATGGCCCGAGCGTCAATACGCGTCGGCTTGTCGTCGAGGAAGGCGGCTTTCTGTACGATTCCGACGCTTATAATGACGAGCTTCCCTATTGGGTATCGGTCAGCGGCCGGCATCACCTGGTAATCCCATATGGATTGACCAACAACGATGCACGGTTCGTGCGCGGCAGCTTTGCGACCGGAACCGAGTTTTGCGAATTCCTGAGCGACGCTGTCGATCTACTATGCGCTGAAGGGACACATCAACCCAAGATGATGTCAGTCGGATTGCACCTTCGGCTGATTGGCCATCCCGGTCGAGCTGCCGGCCTCGCGCGATTTCTCGATCGCATCGCAGCGCGCTCGGACGTGTGGACTTGTCGTCGCGTCGATATAGCACGTCACTGGTATGCGAATTTCCCACCATTAACGGGAACGCCCTAAGTGACGAGCCTATCCAAAAATTAGACAAGAGGAGCAACCGATGTTTATCGTGACCGAATATGCGAAGCGTGCCCTTACGCCGATAATCATCCTGTTGGGACTAGCGGGCGCAACAGCCGCGCAGGAGGCAGACCACCCCTCCGATAAGCCCATGGTGGTCGGATCGGATTTCGGCATTGCTCCATGGATGATACGAGGCGCCGGCGGACCTGAAGGTTTCGGCGTCGACCTCATCAACGCGATCGGAAAGAAGCTCAAACGCCCGAGTATCGAAATCGCCGACATCAATTTCTCTGGCCTGTTCGCCGCCCTTTTCGCTAAACGCATCGAATTCACCGTCAATCCGCTCAACGTCACCGCTGAACGGGCTGAGCGTATGCTCTACACCGAGCCGTTCTTCGCGACAGGTAATGGATTTATCATCCGGGCCGCCGATTCCATGTCAGGATTCGAAGATCTGAAGGGCAAGGCTATCTCCGTCAATCGCGGTACAATTTCGGACACGTGGGCAAGCGCGAATGCGGAAAAATATGGCTTTGAGGTGCAGCGTTACGACACTTTTCCTGATTCGGTGCAGGCGGTGATCACGGGGCGCGCATTTGCGGCGCTCAATGAAATTCCGACTGCCGTCTATGCGGCGAGCCGCACCAAGGCGATCAAAGTGGGCTTTAAGGACTTCAATGGGCGAAATTTTGCGTACGCGTTTCGCCCAGAGAGCAGGGAATATCGGAACAAGGTCGAGGAAGCGATCGAATGTCTCAAGCTCGATGGAACGCTGCGCAAGCTGCATGAAAAATGGTACGGCTCCGAGGCTGATCCGGCGTCGACGTTGAACGCCGTTTTCTTCGGCTATGGCGCACCTGGATTCAAAGGTTTCGAACCGGCGGCACACGTTCCTCAATGCAATTGACCATGATTCTTGTCGAGACGGGTGACTGTCGTTCGCAGTCCCCCCTGGCAACCGGTGCAATCAGGTAGGTCTATGGAGAGACTGCTCGACAATTATTTCAACCTTCGTGTGTTGGGGGAGTTTTACCCGAGCATATTTGGCGGCTTTATCATTACGATCGAAGTGGCGATTCTGACCGTCATTCTTGGCATCGGCACGGGCCTTCTGCTCTCTGTAATGCGTAGCTTCGGCAGCCGCATCGTCAATTTCCTTATCATAGCCTACGTCGATCTGTTTCGGACCCTTCCGCAGCTTGTCGTGATCATCGTGCTATATTTCGCATTGCCCTATGCCGGCGTGCGATTGTCTCCATTCGCGGCGACGGTGATCGCGTTAGCCGCTGTGTTGTCGGCGTTCGCCGCAGAAATCTTCTGGTCGGCAATCCGATCGATATCTAGTGGACAATCCGATGCGGCGGCGGCGCTTGGATTCGGATTTCTTGGAACTCTCTTTCTTGTCATCTTGCCGCAAGCAATTCGACTCGCCATCCCGATACTGACCAACCGCTCGATCGCTATCATTAAGGGGACAGCCCTTGGCACCGCGGCTTCGCTCCCGGAGGTCCTGGGCCAAGCGCAGAGCGCAATGGCGATCGCCGCCAATCCTTCGCCGCTCACACTCGCCGCGACGCTCTATCTGGTGCTCTTTATCCCATTGGTGGTCGCCAGCAGATGGGTCGAACAGCGCTTCGGCTGGTTACACTGACGGGACCATATGCGGCTTTTTCTCGACAACTTCGCCAATCTCGACTCGTTCCTGCAGATCTATCCGTTGTTGTTGCAGGGCCTGCAGCTCACCGTCTTGCTTTCATTGATCGCCCTGCCGACCGCTGCCGCGCTTGGGCTGGTTGTCGCCGTCGTCTATGGAATGGCGGGTCGCCTGTCCCGCATTTTCCTTATCTGCTACATGGATTTTTTTCGATCCTTTCCGGTCTTGGTGCTGCTGGTGCTCGTCTTCTATGGGCTTCCATTCATTGGCATCACCTTGGGCAATCTAACCGCTGTCGTTCTGGCGCTGGTCTTGAACAATTCGGGCTATTTCGGCGAGATTTTTCGCGCCGGAATTGAATCGATTCCGCGCGAGCAGCGGGAGACCGCTACCGCTCTCGGATTGAAGCCGCTCCACATCATGTTTCTGATTATCCTGCCGCAAGCCATTCGAAAGGTAATGGCGCCGCTCGCCACTAATTCTTTGGAGCTGGTCAAGACGACCTCGATCGCATCCCTGGTGGCGGTGCCAGAGTTGCTCCGGTCGGCTCGCGTGGCGCAGGAGCAGACGTACAATCCGACGCCGCTGATCGCTGCGGCGGCGATCTTTTTCGTACTGCTATTGCCACTTGCCCGCCTTGTCGCGCGCCTCGAACGGAAAATGATGATGGAGCATTGACGCGCACTATGACCATTCTGGTAACTGGAGCTACAGGATTTGTCGGACTTGCTGTCAGTGCGCACTTGCTTGACGGCGGCGCGTCCGTCGTCCTGTTCGACAATCGTCAACCCCCGCACGAGTTATTGCGGTCGTTGCCGACGGAACAATATCGGATCTGCATCGGGGATGTTCGTGAGCCGCATGACATCGAACGAGCTTGCCGCGATGAATCGATCGAGGCTGTTGTTCATCTTGCCGCCATCACTGCGGGGCCTGCGCGGGAAGCGGCGTCGCCGGAAATGATAGTCGGGGTCAATGTTGTCGGAACAGCTGTCTTGCTGAAGTCTGTCGCGCGCTATAAGCCGCGGCGCATTCTGCACATCAGCTCGGCCGCGGTCTACGGCTTTGCCGACCCCGGCCCGATCGGTCGTTATGTCGCCGGGCGAACCTGCCCGCAGCCCGCCTCGCTCTACGGCATCAGCAAGCTCGCCGGCGAGCAGGCGGCGTTACGGCTCGGGGAAGTCTTCGGTCTCGATGTTCGTGTCGTGAGACTCGGTGCGATGTTCGGACCATGGGAATACGAAACTGGAGTGCGGGATGCGATGAGCCCGCATCTCCAAGTACTCAAGCAAGCGGAGACCGGCAAAGCTGCTATTTTGCCACGCCCGATGCGCAACGACTGGATCTATATTCGGGATGCCGCCGCCGGGATTGCAGCAGTGCTTAGCGCACACGAGCTTGGCGCCGAGCGCATATTCGACCTTGGCGGCCGCGTAATCACCGACTTGCTTCAATGGGCAGAGGTGCTCAAGGGTTACCGTTCCGGTCTGTCCTGCCGCGTTGGTATGCCCGGCGAAGCGTCAACGGTATCGTATAATCTGCCGCGCGATCGGGCGCCGCTCGACAACAATGCAATCGAGCGTGCGACAGGTTTTCGTCCGCGTTTTGATCTTGCGGCGGCGGCGCAGGACTATGTGTCCTGGCTCGACAGATACAACGGAATGCGGGGTTAGAAATCACGTCTCGAGGACAAGATCGCGATTGTGATGGATGGCGACCCAGGAATTCTTTTCGCAAGGAAGGAACGAAGGTCATCATGACAGTACCGCCATGATCTGAGAGGGAGGTTCGGGTCAAAAGTAGCTTTGGCGCGCCCTCGTGAGTACGTCCGGTGTTCTCCTTGCAACAGACCCAAAGAGGCCAGCAGTGGACGACGGCTGAGTGCTATTAGTAGACATAGCTGTCGGTTTGGATGCTGCACCGAACGGTGAGCGCGTGTAAACGCTCAATGGCAGCCGTCCCGACCCGAGGGAGGGCGCCGGTGCATCAGTAGCGCACGCTAGTGATAAAGACGGCTGGCAGTGAGCGGCTTAACGGCGGCCAAAGTCTGCCGGACGCCATGGGCACTTGCTCGCTCCGTCATTGGATTTCAGCCTGTGGACGAGCGCCAGATTCTGACAGTAATCACCTCAGGAGGACCCTCTGATGGAACGATCGCAAGTCTTCGACCTCATGGGCGAGCTCAAGCTCTACGGCATGAAGGCCGCCTACGACGAGGATCATGGCCACCGCCGTCAAACGCCAGCACGAACCCCAGCGCATCATCGGCGATCTGCTCAGCGCCGAGATCAGCGAGAAGCAGGCGCGCTCGATCAAGTATCAGCTCACCATCGCCAAGCTGCCGCTCGCCAAGGACCTCGACGACTTCCTGTTCGAGGGCACACCGATCAACGAGACCCTCGTCAACGAGCTTGCCGGCGGCAGCTTCATCGCGCAGCAGCGCAACGCCGTGCTGGTCGGCGGTACCGGCACCGGCAAGACCCACCTTGCCATCGCCATCGCCCGAAGCTGCATCCGCTCCGGCGCCCGCGGCCGGTTCTACAACGTGGTCGATCTCGTCAACCGGCTCGAGACCGAGCCCCGCAACGCTCGTCAGGGGGTCGGCTCGCCGACCATCTGACCCGCATGGACTTCGTCATTCTCGACGAGCTCGGCTATCTGCCCTTCGCCCAATCCGGCGGCCAACTCCTGTTCCACCTCGTCAGCCGCCTCTACGAGCGTACCTCGATCATCGTCACGACAAACCTCGCCTTCGGGGAATGGCCGAGCGTCGCGGCAAGTCACCGCTCATGAAGAAAGCGACACACGGTCGAGCGAGCGCGACCAAGGGGAAACGTGCGGCTCCAAAGCGCACCGCGGCCGTTAAGGCAATGGCTGAAACCCCGGCTGCCGCACCCGCTGCCCCTCCGGACACGATGGCCGAAACTCCGGCTGCCGCACCGGCTGCGACTCCGGACAAGCCGGTGGCCGAAACCTCGGCTGCCGCACCGGCTGCGACTCCGGCGCCCAGCCCAGAACACACTGAGGCTCCCGCCGAAGC
>WNGK01007380.1_pt1 | contig 11538 bp, 14 predicted proteins | sample 5400601 | NCBI WGS metagenome assembly WNGK01 (sample SAMN13153376, study PRJNA577476) | soil metagenome | isolation source: 60 cm soil or saprolite under Garry oak tree replicate 1 | place: USA:California | collected 2016-06-15
GGATCCAATTCCGATTAGTAACTCTCAAGGTTCTGCTCGGATAGAATGAGCGGTAAGATAAATCATCGCATACCGTGCTCGAACAGTAAAGGTGCCTGAGGAGAAGGACCTTCCCTACGTGAGAATGTGTTGGACTATTCAGCGAGGAGCTGGACAATAACGGTCCTGTCTCTTGGTCCTGTGTCTAATTCTACAAGAACGATTTGCTGCCATGTGCCCAGGGAGAGTTTTCCGTTCTGGAAGGGGACTGTTAGGTCAGGTCCGAGTAGGGAGGCTTTGACATGAGAATGGCCGTTACCGTCATGCCAGGTCTTCTCATGCTCATACTGAATGGTCTTGGGGACCAGTCTTTCTAGCGCGGCTGGAAAATCCTTCTCAAGCCCAGGTTCGAACTCGATAGTCGTTAGCGCGGCGGTCGAGCCTGGAACGAAGAGGAACGCCACTCCATCAGATGATTTGGACTCCTTGATTGCGTTCTGAACTTGGTTAGTTATGTCCGTTAGTTCTCCTTCGTTATGCGTATGGAGCTTCAGAACGTGCCGACTGATTGTCATGCAAGAACTGTGTCGTCGGAATATGGTTTAAAGTGGCATGGGCCAATCATAAATAACGAACGACCCAGGTCTAAGTTCACAAGGTGTGGGTCAGTGGTAGACGTTGTGTTCGTTGCTCTTCTGGTTGTCCATGTTGGTTCAATCATCTCGTGGATGGGCGGGGCGGTTTTGTTTGTCTCAGTGATTACTCCGTCGCTTCGTTCGATGTCGCCTATGTCGAGAGGCGAGTTTGTCATTGCTACATTGCCGCGGTACTTCCGTTTCATTCAAGGATCCTCCATTGCTGCAGTGTTGGCGGGACTGGCGCTCTATGGTTACATGATATACTCTGACCAAGCACCCACGGGTATTTCGCAGATCTCATTGTCCGTAGGAGCACTCATCGGCCTGATTGCGTTTGGCATTCTCTTCACGGTCGGAGTTCCAGCGGGCAAGAAGATGATCTCTTTGATGAAGCAGATGGGAAAGGGACCCGGTGAAGACTTGGCGGGACAGGTGGCTGCTCAGCAGCGCAAGATTGCAATGGCGTCTCGCCTAGGTGTATCGCTGCTTGGAATCACCTTGATACTCATGGTTCTTGCGGCAGAGCTTGGTTAAGGCATCACAGAGATTTCCGTGCTTTCGGTCCGGCTCTGCTTGATGGACTTCTCTAGCCGTCCCAGATACTCGTCTTTCAGTCTCAGTAGGACAATGTCGAGTCTCTCCGGAAACTCGCCGTAGCTCTTCATCCAGTAGTGTTCCCTAGAAACAGATCTTTCAGTGTATCTTGGTCCAGCAATCTCGTCAGATATGTGGTGTAGCATTTCCTCCGCTAGGACCTCCAATGCCTGGAAGTAAGAGTCAGAGTCGCTTCCGTAGTACCATGCGTCTATGAGGGATGCATATGTTTCTCGTCCAAGCGCCATTATGCCGAGACAATAGTCTGCGAACGCGTCGAGGTGTTGCCATCCGAGCTTAGACTTGTCCGGAAGCGCTTCGTTTTCTAGCGCGAGCGAGTTCACTAAACTCTCGGCGGAGTAATCGACTCCCGGGAGGATGATGGGTATAACTGGGCTCTGGATCTTTCGAGGCGAGTATCTGGCTTTCAGACCGGGAATCCTTCGAAGTCGGGATTGAATTCTCGCAAAAGTCTCTCGGCCGTTCGATGACTCGTAGTTGACGAATGGTATTCTCGCGGTTATGAATGGATAGTTGTAAGAGTGTATCTCTAGCTCCGGTTGTAGCTCATTATAGACGTCTTGCATAAACGACCTTGTTTGCGTGATGAAATTTTCTCTTACTATCCTCATCGGATTGGTTGCGAACGATTCTTCTGAGATTTGGAGCGCGATTTTCTTTGTTAGCTCGAATGAAGGAACTGACTGGAGGTACTCGGTTAATTCGCTCACGCGGGAGAGCTGAAACCATTTCTGATGAATCGCCTGCCTTCCCATTGCCGCTTTCCCTCTAGCCCCTGGTCCCGCGCGTTAACTTGCTTAAGTCTCGCTCGCGATGGTCCTGTGGGGCTTGCAAGGTGCAGAGACTCACTTTGCTCCGACTAATTCTTCAACTTCCTTCAAGAGGCCATAGGCTCTCCTTATACCGTCAAACACCAGCCTACAGGCAGGTATCAGCCGAATGCAGATCTCAGTCCGAAAATTGAAGCCTGAGCTCTTAGAGGATTTTCTACACTTCTTCGATAAGGAAGCTTTCTCAGATTTTCCCGACTGGTCCGGCTGCTATTGCGGCTTCTATGAAACAGCAGGGGAAACGTGGGATGCTGGGCCAGACGCTGGGCCAATTCACAGGAAGGAAAAAGCCGATCGGATTAAGGTTGGAGAGTCCACGGGTCTTCTGGCCTATGTTGATGGTAGGGTTGTTGGATGGTGCAATGCTCAACCGCGGTCCAGCTTTCCGAATATGCGCAGGTACTCTGTCGTGGTAGACTGTCCCTCGGAGTCTATCGGGTCTATCATGTGTTTTCTCGTCGCCCCAGGCTACAGAGGTAAGGGAGTGTGTGCTTCTCTCCTCAATTCCGCCTGTGACGTTTTTCGCTCGGAAGGGCTAGGAGTAGCTGAAGGATATCCTACGATTAATCCTCCAAAGAGGGACTGGGAAACTCCTTGGGCGGAAGAGAACTACAAGGGACCATTGAGTGTCTATCTGAAGAACGGTTTCGCGATCCATAAGCAGCTTGAAAGGTTCGCGATAGTCCGAAGGAAGCTCTAATCCCTGTCCTTGGGACGTTGGAACAGAATTTCTTGTACGTCAGGGCCTCATCATAGGCTTTTAACAGAGATGAGTACGGAATCTAGCGCGTTAGTGAGCGTCTTTTGGTGAAGTACGCGGACATCTCGTTCAAGGCTTCTCCTAGTGAGATTCAGGCTATCGTCCAACAGGCCTTTAGCATAGGCGGTTTCCAGGTCCAAATGGTGACTGCCTCGGCGGGAAGGGCTGAGAAGGGTAGCAAGGGAGCTAATGTTCTCTTGGGAGCCTTAGCGACTCATCACGTGATCGATTTTGAAATTTTTCCCTCTCCTCAAGGAGGAATACTGAGACTGGTGAAGGCTGGTTCGGGAGCTTCCGGAGGTCTCCTGGGAATGAGGAAGGCAAACAAGGAGTTCGAGAAGATTGTGGAGGTTCTCGCTTCCTGGTTCAAGAACCAGGGCAGTTTGTTAGAAGTCAAGAAAACCTAGACGTTCTACTCTTTTCGAACAACCCTGCTTCTCGCGTTTGCATAGGCCATTTGAATGACGTTCTTGGCTCTCTCAACATCCTCGGCCTTCTCAATTCGGAAGCTGACCCAACCAGCTTGCGGAGCAAATCTGTGTGGAATCGCGGTCCCCTGTTTCAGCACAGTCGCTTGGTTCTCTTTGGATAATCGAATGTCTAGAAATGTGTCGCCATGAAAGTGCATGAACTCCAACCCGCTAACTTGGAACTGGGTTCCGCCGAATCTATGCGGAGCTTCTTCCACTTCTGGAAGCTGAAGTATCCAGTTCTTCAGGTTCTGTGAGACTGTGTGTATCTCTGGTCTGCTCATTGCTCATTACCCTGCTCTTATCACGATCTGAATGCCGTCCGGGTCGACTACGCTGATTTGCGAGTCTCCAATCTTACTAACTGAGCCTTTGAGTTGCTCACCAATTTCCGCGATAGCGGTCCTGTTGGGGAGGTGAAGGAGGAAGTTTTCGAGTCCCGCTTCGCCTTTTTCATGCGTCCTCCCGTTCAGGCTGTGCCATGTGTTCAGTCCGAGACGATGATGATATCCAGCAGCTGTGAGGAATGCTGCACCGATTTCTGGAAGATAGGCTCCCACATTGAATCCTAGCTTTTCATGATAGAACTTGACCGATCTCTCCAAGTTTGTTACCCGAAGGTGCATGTGTCCTATCTGTGCTCCTACTGGGAACGATGATGGACGGGCCCGGTCGTCACTACCAAGTTCTCGGATCAGTGATTCTAGGTCGAGAGGCCGTTGCATTGCTTCAAGAGCGTGCGGGTCGCCGGCCCTGAGAGCAGAAATCATTTGGTTCCACTGAGGCCAGACGTCTCGTGGTCTGTCGGCGTAGATTTCGATTCCGTTGCCTTCATTGTCGTGGAGGTACAATGCCTCGCTGAAGCCGTGGTCCGCGAACCCCTCGTAGACAACTCCTCGATTGCCAATTCCCAGGTACGTTGACGCTAGGCTCTTACGGTCTGGGACTAGCACGGCGTAGTGGTAGAGGCCGGCGAAGTTGTGAAGGGTTCTCTTGGCGTTTGGATCATGCTTTAGAAAGAGGATGGTGTTAGGGCTGTTCTGGGATCCTAGTTGGACCAAATCTAAGCTATCGGTGGGGTCTCGGAATCTGTGTTGTACTTTGAGTCCGAGGTCTTTCTCATAGAACTCGAGGGTTGATTGGAGGTCTCGAACTCGAAGGGTTGGCGGTCCGAGAGTCATCTCATCGGGCATTTTGAAGCGAATTTCGTCGACTTCAGCCGCGGTCTTCGTTGACTGAAGCATTGTTATTGCGCTGTCTCTCCTAGCCCTAAGAGGCCAGCTCTCCAATATATAGTTAGTAGTCATACGCAACTACGTTAGCATGATGGACCAGACTTTACCACGTCCCTGTTAGGGTTGTGTCGCTGATTCCGCTGGGCTGGTTAGGGCACGCTTAAGCCCACGATAGCTCACACCTTAGTGTCGTCCTAGTGGAGGCATACAAAGCTGGACTCTGATAGAGGTGAGATGTATTCCGAGTTGGAGAAGGCCTGCGACGAACTCGACCGGGCCTTGGACCAGTTGAAGAAGACCGGGTATACCTTCAGAGAATTCTCAAAAGCCTTGGAGACAGACCCGACTGGCATTCTTGTCACTCACAGCCCGACCGGATACATGATCTATCCAGATGAGATAAATAAGACGCCGTGGGAGTATCAGGCGTTGAGACCCATCGTGGACCTTGACTATATTGTCGAGTTACTGAAGAGAGCTCGACAGTTGAGAAGGGCGAAGATGGACCTAGAGAGACGACTGGGCAAGCGGCTGGTCCCAGTTCAGTAAGAAGTCGCCTGATATCCAGCCAAGCTTTCTTCCATTTTTCTCGCATAGCAAAGAATCGGTGGCTTTAGTCGCCCGTTTACTGCCTCGTTCTCTCTTCGAGGAACATTCTGCTTCGTTGATAGTCGAAGATCATTTTGAAGCGGCTAAGCACACCTGCACCTATGAGCCGGCTTCCTAAGCCCGACTCCGTAGCGATACCTGTGGTTCCCCGGATTTTGAAAGGTCCAAGTTCTAACAGGTCCACCTTTCCAAAGCTCGCTTCTATCGGGGTGCCTAGGCCAATGCCTCCCGTTGCAGCCTCTGTTCCGGCCCTTGACTTTGCTATCAGAGGATGGTCCACTTCGTCGGATGATCCTGAGTCCACCAGGAAGAGGTCCTCCAATGGAGGATTGCCTTGAATGTGTATCGTGGCTCGGGCGTACGGTAATGATCCTTTGAACTCAAGCGCGACTTGACTGCCAGGTCCTGTGTAATTGAAGTCGCTTGGTTCCTCGACCTTGACCGAGCGCTTGGGATAATTGATCGTAACAGTGAAACGTTCTAGGAAATCATTTCCAAAGAACCCATGTAATGGTCGGCCCAGCCGCTGGCTTATCCCTGAGAGGCTGAGTCCGTGCACAGTGTGATCCGAGGACCTTAAACCTGGGAAGTTGAACTCGACTCCGTGATAGAGGTCGACCTCTACTTTTCCAGCACCCGCGCCTTGGACCAGCTTCTTCCCTTGACTTTCCAGTCCAATCTCTTGCGCGACGCTTCTGTCAAGATAGCTCGCTGCTGAGCCGGAATCAATTTCGAACCACAATGGTCTTGTCTTATTGACTCGAACCTGAAGAAAAACGGCACTGTCGTCTAGTTCGAATGGAACTGTAATGTGTTTCTTACTGGATTCGAAGTGGTAGGATGAAACGACCGTTCTTCCTATCAGCATTCATGCCTCGCGACGAGAGCTATTGCACTCTAATCTCGACGCCCACGGTCCGCTTGATTAGATCTGCAAGCAGGTCGACCTGTGGTTTTCCGCCGGCTTTTCTGGTCGGGATGGAGACAACTAGTGGGAGTTCGATTTCTTTCTTTCCACTGCTAACACGGTGTTTGATCCAATCAAATACGGTGTCTGTGACAATTACTAGTGACACGGTCTGTTTTGCTTTAATGTCCTCGAAGGTCTTGACAGCTTGGTCCTCTGAGCTTACCACCCAGCTATTCTTGACACCACCTAGCCGGAAGTAGGTCGCTGTTTCCTTGTCTGCCATAACCCCGATTTTGCCCACTGTTCCCAGCCTACTTGAATATCCAACCTGTCTCCTTGGACCAGAGTAAAAGGTCCAGCTCGCCCATTGGTATACCTATCTGTCGGCTGAACCTTCGCACCTTTTCTTCTATCTCAAGATACCGCTTTTTTGTCAGGCTGGTAGGTATTTCAGGAAGGACCCCGAAATCTTTGAGATTGCGCAGAATGTGCCGGTCGAGGATCGCGAATTCCTCGCCTAGACCAACGTTCCGAAGGAAGTGGCTAGCCTCTTTGTACCCCAGTCCGTTCACGTTTTCTACGAGCCATTCACGCAGCTCGTAGTTGTTGACGAAGCTTCGGAGGTGTGGTTTGACTTGGAGGTCTCCGTTTTTCGAGAACTGTTCGCGTGCTTGGACTATGTATTTGGCCTTCGACTCGTTGAACCGCACATCGTTTAGCAATGGCTCAAGCTCGCCCGGTGCGCCCTTGAGCAGTAGGCTCTTCTCCTTGAGGCGAGTTACGGCAGCCCAACAGGTCTTCGCGCTGGATTGCGGTGTAAGTAGGCAGAAGCAGAGCTCAGCAAACACATCATGATCGTCCCGTTCCAGTACTTGCCTGAATTCCTGCAAGCGTTTCTGTACGGGGTCCTTCTGTTTCTCGTAGAATTGTTTCAGTTCCGATATTGCGGTCAAGCCGGTTGATCGTTGCTGACTAGAACTGTTTGAGGACATCTTGTTTCTCCATAATGCGCGCGCAATAGAAACATCTCAACTTCAACGGGTCCTCCTTCTCAACCTTGAATCTCGGGCTTACCGGTTCCCCAGCATTGCTAACACAGCTGGGATTTGCGCAGCGTACAATTCCACCAATCGTCTCAGGCAATTTCACACGGTTTTTCTCAGTGACTTCGAATTCGCGTATGATGTTGATCGTTGCCCCTGGCGCTATGAGCGCGATCTTGTCCACCTCACCCGGCTTCAGTTCCCGGCCCTCCACCTTGACAATGTCCTTCTTGTTCTGATGCTTACTGGCTACGTTCATCGCGATACTGACAATGTCGCCCTCATGCCCGTCAATGTTCAGAATCTTGAGAACGTCCAGTGCATGGCCGGCGCTGATATGGTCGATGACGGTCCCGTTCCGGATTTTCTTCACGTAAAGTTCTTGGCCGGGGCGGGACACGAAGACTACCTCTGCGAACTTTGAGAGATGACATGGGGGTCTTATGCTCTTTGATAGTGCACAGACGCATCCTTGCGATGGTCCAGGGAAGGCGCAAGCCAGATATCAGTTCTCGATGAGAATACTAGTGGGAAGTATGCCCTCGGACAGGCATCGACTTTCTGCAAAATGCATCATCGATTCTCAGGGCCAACGCTGCGGTCTCTTGGGCCGACGTTCTAAGAACTCTCCCAAGACGAAGATGGCTATTCCTAGACTGGCGAGTAGTGATCCAGAGACCAGACTGTTGAAAGCGAAGAATATACTGGAGAAGACCGCTAGAAAGATTCCTACATGTGTGACGTGTTCTTCGCCTCTGACACCGAACAAGTCCTTCTCAAGTTGGCCGCGGTACCGAAGCAATAATGAGACGAGGATTATGGCTGAGATTGAGCCCACGAAGAACCAGGCTGTTATCTCTGACTGGTAATCTCCAAAAGTCAAAAGCAAACCGACCTCGTCACCGATCAAGCCCACTCCCAAACCAAATATTGCCGCAAGCAGTCGGCCCAGCCGATCTGTGGTGATGACTATTCCAAGCCATCCGGTCACTACCACCATTGCCAAGCCGTACCAGAAATGGTGAAAGTGTATCCCTCCACGGACCACGGTGAGAGTCGGACTCAGTGTAGCGAAAAGGCGGGCGCCAGAGAATCCTGTTATGAAGCCGAGTGTTCCATAGAAGGAAAGGGTGTACCGGACGATTGTTCCTCGGCGACGCTGAGTCTCTGTCTGCACGCGTATTGTAGGGTGATTTTCTAAGATAAGCGTGCTGGTCATATCGGAAGAGTTGAGATAAGGAACATGGGTCTAGGGTCGCTGCTTAAGTACGGCCATGTTTCAGGCTAGACGCGACCATAATGCAAGTAACTACCCAGGCTGGACAGGGAGTCCAGCAAGTAAGGGAGTACGATCTATTTCTCGACCTTGATTATGCCGGGTTGAAGTATGATGGAAAGGTGACCATTGATCTTGACTCGAGTCAAGATGTCATTCTTGACGCTGTCGGCCAGCAGATTCTTGGAGTAAAGTCGGGCTCACGAAACTTTCCGTTCAAGCATCATTCTGGAAAATTCCTTGAGGTTCAAACAGGCAAGTTCTCAGGACCATTAGAAATAGAGTTCAAAGCGAAAGTTTCCGACAACTTCACCGGGTTGTACAAGGCCTCGTACGGCGAAGGCTACATTCTCTCCACTCACCTAGAAGCCGTTCAAGCAAGGAAAGTACTGCCCTGCCTGGATCATCCAGCCCACAAGGCGGTCTTCAAGGTCTCAGTCCGCGTCGATCCTGATCTGCAAGTAATCTCCAACATGCCCATCGAGTCTGAGAAGAAGGAAGCTGGGAAGAAGACCATAACTTTCCAAAAGACCCCGAAAATGTCGACCTATCTCCTATATCTCGGAATCGGAAGGTTTGCCGAGGATCGCAGTAAACATGGAAAGACCGAGCTTTACGCGGCTTATGGTGCACGCTCCAAGGGCGCCATCAAGACAGAGTTCTCCTTCGAAGCCGCCCAAAAGGTGCTAGGATTCTACGAACAATACTTCGGCATACCTTACCAGCTGCCGAAACTGCACCAGGTGGCTGTTCCCGAGTTTGCTTATGGTGCGATGGAGAACTGGGGAGCGATTACCTACCGGGAAATCCTGCTGCACGTTGACAAGGACACCAGCGTGAGGGCAAAGAAAGCTGTGGCTGGTGTTATTGCTCATGAGATTGCTCACATGTGGTTCGGGGACCTTGTGACTATGAAGTGGTGGGATGATCTCTGGCTTAACGAGAGCTTCGCCACTTTCATGGGACATAAGGCCGTTGACGCAGGTTATCCACAATGGACTGTCTGGCAGGACTTTGTCCGGACACAGACCGCGGGTGCGATGGGTCGAGACGGTCTGAAGAACACTCATCCAATCGAGGCCAAGGTGAAGGACCCTGAAGAGATTGAGGAGTTGTTTGACGAGATTAGTTATGGTAAAGGCGCTAGTATTCTCCGCATGATCGAGGCGTATGTTGGCGCGGATAACTTTCGCAAGGGTGTCGCCAAATACCTAGAAAAATTCCGATACTCCAATGCCGCGGGGAGTGACTTGTGGAGTCATCTGCAAGAGGCCTCCGGTACTGAGGTAAACCGGATAATGGAAGGATGGATTAGCAAGTCCGGGTTTCCAGTTGTCACTGCCTCTCTAAGTGGTAGCAAGCTGCTTCTCTCACAGGAAAGGTTCCTGTTGGCCGGCGGGGTCGAGAAGCATGCGTGGCCGGTCCCCGTCACGATGAACGTTGACGGCAAGGTTCAACGAATGCTTCTGGACAAGGAGAAGGGCGAGGCCAACGTTGGAAGTCCAAAATCGTTGAAGCTGAACGTTGACCAAACAGGATTCTACTTGGTGCGGTATCAAGGCCAAGAGTTGCAGAATCTTGTCTGGAACAGCAAGCTCTCGCCACTTGACAAATGGGGATTGGCTAGTGACGCCAAGGCTTTCCTGCTTTCTGGTCACATGCAGATTAAGGAATTTCTCAGCGTTGCTGAGAGATTCGAAAACGAGTCAGAATATCTTCCGGCCTTTGAGCTGTCGGACCAGTTCGAGTTCCTGTATGCTATTGCTCCAGAGAAAGTGGCAGGTCCAGCTCGAAGAGTCCAGACCAAACTGCTGAAGACTCTTCACACCAAGAAAGATGAGAACAGTTCGCTCCTAAGAGGCATAGTTGCGTCCCGACTGGTGCTGCTGGACGATGAGTTTGCGAAGCAGCAAGGGGCGCATCTCAACAACATTGCTAGTGTCGAGCCTGACATGAAACTTCCAGTGATCAAGGGCTACGCACGGTCAACTAATGATTATGATGGGCTTATCGATCGTTTCAAGAAGAGCACTACTGACGAGGAACGGTTGAGGTATCTCGAAGGACTAGCAAGCTTCAAGAAACCGGAGCTCGTTGCTAAGATGCTAGATTTCGCCATTAGCGGAAATGTGAAGCGCCAGGACATTAGGAACGTTATCGCCTATGTCACAGCCAACCCCGATGCCAAGAAAACGGAATGGGATTGGTTCAAGAACAGCTTCCAGAAGCTGATCGACATTTACCAGGGAACGGCGCAGCTATCGTCAACGCTCAGAGGCAACATGCCCGTTGTGGGTGTAGGCCGCGTTGGCGAGGTTGAAAGTCTCTTCAGACAATATCCTGTCCCTGGTGCAGACGCGACCACCGAAAGACTGAGAATATTCGACCGCCTAGCGAAAAGCATCAACGCCAACCTTTAGCCCAAGCAACACCTCTCTCTAGAGGTTAGTCACGTAAGCGATAGCTATGTTGGATTCTCTAGAACCACGTTGACGACCTTGTCCCTAGATTTTGCTCCCCTTACAATGGTAATTCTGGATTTGGGGATTCCAAGGTGTTCTGACAGTATCTCCAAGAGTCTCTTGTTGGCTCGACCGCTCACAGCCTTCGCGTCAACTCTGATTTCATAGCTATTCTCCCCAGTTTTTGTCACGCGCACTTCCTTCGCACCGGTGGTTACTCGGACGCTAATCAGCACCGCTCGGGACCTTCACGTTGGATGATTGTTCGAACGATATTTCTCTCGGCATTCCCTACAGGAAGTTCAGAGGGTGGACTTGCATCGTCTGAAGATTAACGACTGGTAGTATTCCCGGCTTCGGCTCAAGACCCATGCGTTTCTGGAACTCTGTCTGTCCCTGCCAAGCACCACTGTTCACGATGCTCGTCCCGCGATATGTGCCCCAACCGGGTACGTGAATGTGTCCCGACTGGAACACGTCCGGCACACGGTCGACCACTAGCCAGTCCTTCTGTTCGGGACCAATAGGCGTCATCTTCCCATACTCAGGCGCCAAGTGTCTCACTCTCAACTGATACTCCATAATCTCTACCGGTCTCTGGTAGTCTAGGCCCGGGACCGAGCTTACAATGTCCATGAGACTGGTCCCGTGGTAGAGTAGGAAGTGGACTCCGTGGAGGCGTACTTCGGCAGGGTCGCCGAGTGTGACTAT
>WNGK01015375.1_pt1 | contig 11536 bp, 10 predicted proteins | sample 5400601 | NCBI WGS metagenome assembly WNGK01 (sample SAMN13153376, study PRJNA577476) | soil metagenome | isolation source: 60 cm soil or saprolite under Garry oak tree replicate 1 | place: USA:California | collected 2016-06-15
ATTCGAGTACAGACGAAGGGATTGTCGAGCGCGATATTTTCGTGTAACATTCGCCTTTATTGCAGTCGCTGAACACATGAAAAATCGTTCCCTTGGCCATTACGACGGTTTTAAGACAGCAAGCTTCTTCTTGACTCCACAGACCACCCACGCTATAGTCTGGTTCGATGCAGGTTCGTCAGAATACCGTCACCATGGTCATGTGCCCTACAACAACAGGCACAACAACATCCATGCGACATTCTGGCGAGTCGGCGGCATAGCTAAACGGCAATCATAAGCTCCTGACCCACTCGCTAAAAACGGGTGGGTTTTTCTTTTTAACAACAATTTTTTTGGAAGATCAAACTTTGGCGGACTAATTTTAAGACGATAAAGACTTAAAAATGGCAAATATCAACAGTTTCAACTCGGGCGTGGAAAACGGCTACGGCTGGCGCGCTGTGGTGCCGGCAACGTCGGCCAATCTGGGGTGCGCCTTTGACTGCGGAGGACTGGCGCTCAAGCTGTACTTGAAGGCCCTGTTCATCCCTGCCTCGGCGGGCGCGGAACTCACCATTGAGTACAAGGGATCGACTCCGGCGGGCTTCCCCGTGGACTCTTCCAATTTTGTTCTTCACGCGTTGCGTTTTGCTGCCAGCCAACTGGGCGCTCCTACTCCTTGCGGGCACGTGCTGGTGGAAAGCGATATCCCCATCAGCGTGGGCCTTGGCAGCAGCGCCGCCGCGGTGATCGCCGGCTTGTTGCTGGGAGCTAGGTATGCGGGCGCCGACGTTGACGCGGAAAAGCTGCTGCGCTGGGCAGACAAGATTGAAGGCCACATTGACAACGCTGCCGCGGCCTATCACGGCGGCTTGGTCTTTGCTCTGGGCAACAACAACGAGCGCGTGGTCACGATGAGGACTGATTTTCCCGAAAGCATACGTCTGATTGTGGTCAGCCCGTCCATTGCGGTGGCGACGCACAAAGCGCGGCAGGTCTTGCCCGCGGCTTACGATCGCGGCGACGTTGTGCATACGCTACAGCGCGTTGCTCTTCTGGCGGCAACGTGTTTTTCCGGCAACTTCGATCTCTTTCCTGAACTTTTTAATGACAAGCTGCACCAGCCATATCGGCAAGCGCTTGTTCCGGGAATTGAACGGTGCCTGCGCCTGCGCCGGGAAGGATTGCTGGGCGTGGCCATCAGTGGTTCGGGATCTTCGGTCATCGCTTTCGCGACCCGGCATGAAGCTGAGATCGCCCGAGAGTTACAGGAGATTTTTGCCGAGGAGGGCATCAAGGCTGAGGCGCGGTCCACTTCAGCCGACAACAGCGGCGCGTGGGTCACGCGTGAGCCGGTGCCGGTAACAAAAAAGATAGAAGCAACTTAGCAATTGGGGAGAACGGAATGAACAGAAAGCGTTTAATCGCAATGAAGTTTGGCGGCACCTCGGTTGGAAATGCCGGGCGGTTCCGCCAATGCGCTGAAATCATCAACCGGGCCGCGCGAGAGGACCGCGTGATTGTTGTGGTGTCCGCCATGGCGGGCGTGACGGACCTGATCTTCAAGACCATCGATGCAGCCAAGCATGGCGACTCTGCTGCGACAGAAGCTTATTTACAAAAGTTTGAAGCGCTGCACCGCGAGTTGATCGCGGACCTACTTGGGGCGCAGCACTCGGCCGCCCTCGAGTTTATCGGCAAGATTTTTGCTCAGTTGCGCAGTTCCTGTTCGGCCCTTACGGCGTTGCGCTCCGATATCTCCGCGCAGACCGCGGATTCATTGGTCGCACTGGGCGAGCGCATCTCCGCCTGGGCGCTGGCGCACTACTTGCAACAAACCGGAAGCCACAGCGAATTTGTCCGCGCGGAAGATGTGATTATCACGGACAGCAACCCCGACATGGAAGCAACGCGCGAACGCTGCCAGGCTGTCTTGCTTCCAATTCTGGAACGCGACTCTGTGCCCATCGCGGGCGGCTACAGCGGCGCGACTAAAGGCGGCCGCACCACCACGCTGGGTCGCGGCGGCTCGGATTATTCCGCCACCATTCTCGGCGCAGCTGCCGGAGCCGATGAAATCTGGATATGGACAGACGTTGACGGCGTGCTTACCGCCGATCCGCGTATATGTCCGCACGCGACCATGCTGCCGGAAATCAGTTTTGCCGAGGCCATCGAGCTGGCGTATTACGGCGCCAAGGTGATCCATCCCAAGGCGGCGTACCCGGCGGCGGATGCCGGCATCGCGGTCTGGATCAAGAATTCATTCCGTCCCGAAGTGGCCGGCACCAAGATCACGCATTCGGCACAGCCGGTAAACTCTCCCGTCAAGTCCGTCACCTGCGTGAAAGACGCAACGCTGATCACGCTGGTCACCCGGCGTGACGTGCATCCGGTGGAGTTGTGGGGCCGGTTGTTTCTCCGCCTGGGACAGGAACACATTGAAGTGCTGTTTGCTACTTCCTCCTCACCAGAACATGCGCTTGGATTAGTGCTGCGCAAAGAAGACAGCGCGCGCGTGCTCAAACTGATTGACACCACCTTTCGCATTGAACTGGCGCAGGGAGTGCTGAGCCCGGTGCAGGTCAACAATGAGATTGCCGTTGTGGCCGTCCTGGGTGAATCGATGAAAGGCACCTGCGGAATCCTGGGCCGTGTTTTCTCCGCGGTGGCCAGGCGCGAAGTCAGCGTGATTGCCGTGGCCCAGGGGGCCAGTGAGTTGAGCATATGCTTTGCGGTCCCCGCACCCCATGCGGCGGACGTAGTGCGTGCCGTTCATGACGAGTTCTGCGCTCGAGCGGATTTGAGCGTGCCCGTCTGTGTTCGGCCAAATCTTTCCCAGTCACCGGGGGCGCGATGAAAACAATCTCAACCAATTCGCCCGCCGCCACGCACGTTCTGCGCTGCGTGGGATGTGGCGCGGTCCAGCACCATGCCGACCGAATGTTCCGCTGCGGCAAATGCTCGGAGTTGCTGGAAGTGATCTATCCCGACCTGGCGAATGCGTCGCATGGGCTAGCGCTACGTCTGAAGGAAATCTGGAAGGAACGCCGCGGTTCTTCGTTTCCGGAGAACGCGAGCGGCGTTTGGCGGTTTCGTGAACTGCTTCCCCAAGTAGAGCGCAGCAACATCGTGACCATGTGCGAGGGCAACACACCGCTACTGCAACTCGGAAACTCCGCGCGCGCTCTGCGGCTGCCTCATTTGCTGGCCAAGCACCAGGGCATGAACCCAACAGGCTCTTTCAAAGATACGGGAATCTCCGCAGCCATCAGCGTGGCCAAAGCGGAAGGCTTCTCCTGCGTCTGTTGTGCTTCCACTGGGAACACCTCGGCCTCAGTGGCTGCCTACGCTGCGCGCGCGGGAATGAAAAGCATTGTTCTGCTGCCCGCCGGCCATGTAGCTTCCGGCAAGCTGGCCCAGGCACTTGAATATGGCGCCCACGTTTTGCAATTGCGCACCGATTTTGACGGTTGCCTGAATGTCCTGCATGAAGTCGTGCAAAAATTCCCAGCGTACCTGCTCAACTCTCTTAATCCTTACCGGCTGGAAGGACAGAAGACCGTCGCGTTTGAACTGATGGAACAATTGGATTGGATTGTTCCCGATCACGTGATCGTACCAGGAGGAAACCTGGCCAATGGATCTGCACTGGGCAAGGGGTTTCTTGAGCTTCGCGACCTTGGCTTGATCAAAAATTTGCCGAAGATTTCCATCATCCAGGCCGCCGGCGCGAATCCGCTGGCACGCACGATGCGTGAGAACCAAGGCAGAGAGTTGGTCCGGGTCAACGCTGAAACCAGGGCGACCGCCATCCGCATTGGCAACCCGGCTTCATGGCGAAAAGCAGTAGCTGTGCTCCAGAGCACCGGTGGCGTTTGTGAAGACGTCAGCGAAGAAGAGATCGCCTTGGCCAAGTCCAAACTGGGAGCGGAAGGCATTGGATGCGAGCCGGCCTCGGCGGCAACGCTGGCGGGGTTGAAGAAACTGGTGCATTCAGGGTTCGTCAAGGCAACGGAGACCGTGGTGCTCGTCCTTACCGGGCACATGCTTAAAGATGTCGATTACATGCTGCAAGCTCAGGCTGGGCAAATTTCCAGCCCGATCGATGCGGACTCAGCAGCTGTCATCAAGAGACTGGAGAAAATTTTATGAATGTAGTCAAAGAACCCGCGCAACTAGCTGTGCCCCAAGCGAAAGCGAAGATCAAGCAACAAGTCAGAGTGGGGATCATTGGATATGGCACGGTAGGCCGGGCGACGGCGGAAATCCTTACCAGCCATGCGCAAGAAATCCGCCAGCGAACGGACGGCGTCTCCGTGGTAGTGACCAGGCTCTGCCGCAAGTCTCCATGCGCATCAGAAGCCGGCGTCAATGCGATTTCAGTAGTTTCCGACTGGCGGGAAGTTGTGGCCGCCGATGATGTAGACATTGTGGTGGAAGCCATTGGCGGAACCGACGTCGCTTACAATGTGGTCCGCGCTGCGCTGGAAAATGGAAAAGCCGTGGTCACGGCGAACAAAGCGCTGATCGCCAAACATGGCGAAAAATTATTTGCGCTGGCCCGGCAGAAGAACCTGCCTCTCGGCATTGAAGCCAGCGTTGCCGGGGGAGTTCCGGTGATTCGTGCTATCTCTGAAGCGCTGGCTGCGGACCGCATCCAAGGTGTTTATGGCATCGTAAACGGCACCTGTAATTACATCCTCACGGAGATGGAACAGCGCGGCATTGAATTTGCGCAAGCGCTACAGCAGGCCCAGTCCGCCGGATATGCGGAAGCTGATCCGAGCCTGGACATCGACGGCCTGGACGCTCGGGACAAGATCGCAATTCTGGCCCGCATCGCCTTTGGTCATGTCCTGAACCCCGCGGAAATCCCGGTGCGGGGCATCCGCAACATTACGGCGACCGACTTTCACTATGCCCACCGGTTGAATTCAACCATCCGGCTGGTGGCTTCAGCGGAGCGGAGCGCTGCTGGCATTCACATCGCCGTGCAACCCTGGTTGGAGCCGCGAGACTCCATGCTGGCCAAAGTAGATGGGGCGAACAACGCCATCTTCATCGCTGGGGAAAAAGTTGGAACACAGATGCTCTACGGACGGGGCGCTGGCGGGAATGCTACCGGAACAGCCGTGCTCTCAGATGTGTTGCAGATTGCCCAGCAGATTGCGCGCGGGCACACCACATCCACCGCGCTGGCGGGATTTCATGGCGCCGAACCGCTGCCGAACTCAATCCGGCCCCAGCCTTTAAGCTGGTTTCTGCGGCTCACTGTAAGAGACCGGCCTGGAATTCTGGCGCGCACAGCGGAGGCAATTGCTCATGAAGGCATCAATATTGATTCCGTAATCCAGGAGCCACACATGCCGAAAGATGGGCTCTCCTTTGTCATTACGCTTGAGCCCATTCCTGAAGCCACAGTCCAGCGCGCCGTTCAAATGATTAACGGCTTCGAATTCATGAAAGAGCCTGCGCTGCTGCTGCCCATGATCTCTTCCGCGGAAGAACACATTTGAGCTGGCCTGGGTAAGGCCGCTAGGGGAGAGGCTCAGGCTCGGCAGTACCGTCGGCGCGCGGATCAGAAGCACCGGAGTTCATCCCGGTCTTGGAGTTATGCAAGACCGCCTGACCGCGCCCCATTAGAGACGTGTATTGCCCGCGAACAATCAATTTGTGTCCTTTTCCTCGCAACGCCTGCAACACATCCGGCGTGACGCGTGACTCGATCACAATGTCACAATTGATCTTGCTTCCGGTTACGGTGAAACGCGGCTGTTCCAGAGCAGCTTGAATATTCATTTCGTAGTCCACCATGTTGGAAACAAACTGCGCATGGGCCAGCGGCTGGTTCGCGCCGCCCATGATCCCAAAGCCAATGTGCACGTCTCCGCGCTCCATGAACGCAGGAATAATGGTATGGAACGGACGCTTACGCGGTACCAGTGCGTTCGGGTGTGATGGATCAAGCATAAACAACGCACCCCGGTTCTGCAAAGCAAATCCCATTCCGTTGACCACAATGCCGGAACCAAAGCCGGAATAATTACTTTGAATCAGCGAGGCGATGTTGCCCTCTTTGTCCACCACAGATAGATATGTTGTGTCACTTGTGGCCGGACTTCCAGCACCCGGATTGCAATTGGCCTTATCGGGATCGATCAGGGCCGCCCGTTGCACGCCGTAAGCCTTGTCGAGCAGGCCCTTGACTGGAACTTTTGCAAACCGTTGATCGGCGTTGTAGCGGTAAAGATCAGCGTAAGCCAGCTTCATGGCCTCGATCTTCTTGTGCAACTCGACCGTCCCGCCGGGACCATCTTTATCCGGCTGGAAATTACTCATGATGTTGAGCATTTCCAGCGCGGCCATGCCCTGGACATTGGGAGGAAGTTCGTAAACCTTCCAGCCGCGATAATCAATGGAGATGGGTTCGACCCACTCCGCGGAAAAATCAGCCAAGTCCTCCAACTGCATGGTCCCGCCAAAGGAGGACGATGTCTTCACAATGGCTTCGGCGATTTCTCCTTTATAGAACGCATCGCGGCCTTTTTCCGCTACCAGGTGCAATGCCTTGGCGACGTCAGGATTGGTAAATCGGCCGCCCAGCTCCGGGGCTTTCCCTGTGGGAAGAAAGACCCTGCGCGCCTCTTCTGTCTTTTGCATTTTGGGTTCTTCTTCAACCCAATAATCGTGGATGATCTCCGGCACGGCATAGCCATGCTCCGCATAATGGATCGCCGGAGCAAAAAGATCTTTCCACGGCAGACGGCCAAACCGCTGGTGTGCCTTACTCCAACCGTCGACGGCGCCGGGAACGGTCACACTATGAATGCCGTCATGCGGCATGGCGGTAATTCCCTGCTTGGCCAAAAACTCAATAGTAAGTTTGCGCGGCGCCCACCCGCTGGCGTTCAGCCCATAGAGCTTGCCGGTCTTCGCGTCCCAATAAATTAGAAACAGATCACCGCCCATTCCATTCATCATGGGCTCAGTGACTCCGAGCACTGCGTTGGCAGCGATGGCGGCGTCCATGGCCGAACCTCCACGGGACAGCACCTGCGCTCCGGCCTGGGAGGCCAGGTAGTGGCTGGTGGCCACGATGCCTCGCTCCGTGGTCACCACGGAGCGTCCATAGGCGCGATCTTCAGGAACAGCGTTGTAAACCATTGTGAAAAGAAAGACGGAGAACAGAAGAATCGACCGAAGCATCCGCACCTCAGATACCTTTATCTTGCCAAGTGCAGCATTATAGAACCAGGGTTAGGGTTACGAGTGAGATTTCTTCTTCCAGTTGAACCGTCTGCCAACAATGCCTTTAATGATGAGGTGGTCGGTGGAGCGGGTCGCGCCCCAGCCAACGCCAAAGTTCAATTCCCAATCGGGTGACACATTCAAGTCAACTGAAGGAAAAAACTGTTGCTGCTGCTCCGCAATGGGATCAAAGCTGGTAGCGGGGCCCAGAGCGCCATAGTATTCCAAACCGACGCTGACGACTTTGGAAAAATCGTAAGAGACTTTGGCGTTCGGAGAGAACTCAAAGCCCTTGCCCACGTTGACGCCGTGCAAAGACTTGTCGAAGGTGGGATTAAAAGAGAGATACCACCGGCCCAGCTTCTTATCGATAATAGGGCGCATCTCCCAAGTCCATGTATCTTCAGAAAACCTGCGCCGCTGGTAGCCGACTTCATTGGAAAGGCTCAACCCCACGGGCCAGCCCCACTTTTCCGGAATCCGAAAGCGCGGACGGATGTGATCGCCCACCCAGTCCCAACCCTGGCCGGAGCGGGCGCTGGTGAAAATATAAAAGCCGGTTTCAAACCAGTCATTCCACCCCTGCGTGATCTCAATGGTTTCATGTACGGCATGGTAGGTAGGCTGTACGCCGTTTTCAATAACTTTGGGGCCCTGGGTGGTGAAATTGGTATGAAACTCAACCATCGTCGAACCGGGCTCAACCGTATCCACCCCATACACCTGGATCTCATAGTTGTCCTGCGCATGCAGTTGCGGGCCACAGATAGTCACCGCCAGCAAGAATAAATAACATCCGGCTATTGCTCTCATTCGGTCCCCGTTCAAGTAATCCTTATCATGAATACAAACGATTGGTTATAGTCCTGATCGTCCTGAAACTCAACTTGTAAGCGTTCTTTTTTGCCTTTATCCAGAAAAATCACCCGTAAACGGCCTCGCAATAGAACAGGCTCGTTCGCGCTGGCAGCCCCAACAAAAAAGGCCGCCTTATGCAAGCGGCCCTTTTTATACCTTTTCCTTTATACCTTACCGATTCTATGCTGCTTTCGCCGCTCTCTTTCTTTCTGCCCAGCGCTTTTTCATCATTTCTGATATGCGCCTTTTGGCGGCTGCGCTCAGCCGACGGCGTCCCCGCCGGCCTTTGCCCGCTGACGCGTAACCGCGGCTTCCACCTATGGCCCCCCGAAGAGCGGAAATAGCTTGCTCCAGGCGGTCTCTTTCTGCTTCTAACTCCGAAATGATCTGTTGCGTATCCATATAGCTCCTTCCGCCAGAAATGCTATCAGCGAACAACCCAACCTGCAAGACTAAATAGTTTCACAGTGGCGAGTTTGCTCTACACCTAGTTAATTGGTGCGTTAACATCACGCAACCTAGATTGGATGTATATATAATTCAAAAACAAATTCCGTTAAGTTTGCGGGGCGTATTTCCTTATTTCCATCGCATTTCATGCTCGTTAAGGCCATGGATATATCTTTCGTGTTTAAGAGGCGTTTACAGTTCTAAATGCCAATGTAAAAAGAGAAACCCCCGGGAACTTTGCCATCCGCCGGTATTCTATTGTTTCGCTCAGTCCCCGGCAGTTTTCTCCTGTTCTCAGATCGACTTCATAGCTCTAACTGTTCGAAGAAAGCACCCAAAGCTGTGGCATCTCCCCAAATTGGGCTTCATGGCCACCGCAAACCCCAAGGGCTTCCGGATCTTAAGGAGACTATCTGTATCACCTATAGATACAAGTTGTCCTGCCTATCAGCGTGTTTCTTTCGGCATGGCCGAACTAACTTGGGAAATGGTAGTGGACATCCTGTTTGGAAGCGATAGCCACACCGTTCCTGGTGGCAGGCCGGAAATGCCAATCATGCAGAACCGCAATGACTTTCTCATCCACTCCATGCCCCAACCCCTGAAGCAACTTCGCTTCCACTACATTTCCTTGCGTATCAATGGTGATCTCCACAATCACGTCACCTTGCACACCGCTTGGAAGCTCTGACCTGGGGATTCTGAGATCTGGAAAAATCGACGGCAAGGCGGGCTTTACCTCATCACCCGTTGCAAGACCATCAAATGATGATCCCGATGTGGAGCCAGCTTCAGAGGAGTTAGCGACCTTTTCTAGATCTAAGTCGTTCGAACGTTTCCGGATCTTGGTTTTTTGCGCCTTGTTCCGCGGGGCTACCGGTAAAGACAACAGCGGCTGCACTTGCGTTACAACCTGGAAATCAGTGGGCAGAAATAGTGTTGTAGAGACCGGAGTCGCCGTTCCTCCCTCACCCTTCGCGACAAAAGAGGGCCTGACAAAAATCGGCGCCGCGGGCCAGCAGAGGACAAGCAGGACAATGCCATGGACCACCACAAGTTGCCCACTCTTGCCGATCTTGGTCGAAGGAGAGATCCATGCTGCTCTTTTATTAGACGGCCTGCATAGTCTAGTGTAATCAAGGTTTCTTGCTGCAAACAAGTCAGATACCGCCCAATGGTAATGAATAAAAGACCTGTGACTTAGGGACAGTATTTACATTTGGCGACCTTGACCTTTCAGTAATTCCAAGCGGCCAGCTACAACGCGGTGATTCGCCTGCTGAAGCGTTGTCTGATACGCTAATCCGGCAACCTGGAACAACCCAGACGCGGAAGCGCATGTCACGTAGCGCCGTCCGGATACCTGCTGGCAATGACCGATTCAGCCGGAACAGCAATCGAATTTGTCCACGTACACTACCGCATCAACGGTAACCAGTCGCTTGTCTCTGATTTGAATCTCGCGATCCAGCGCGGCGAAACGCTCATGCTGCTGGGGCGGAGCGGTTCGGGCAAGACCACAACTCTCAAACTGATCAACCGCATCTTGACTGCGACGCAGGGCGAAGTACGCGTAGATGGCCGCTCTACCGCTGCATGGGACGTGATCCAGTTACGCCGGCACATCGGCTACGCCATTCAGGAAGCGGGGCTTTTTCCCCACTATACCGTCCAGGAAAATGTTGCGCTTATTCCCAAGCTGGAAGGCTGGCAACAGGACAAGATCAAGACCCGCGTGCAGGAAGTCTTGCATATGGTTGGCCTTCAGCACGATCAATATGCCGGCCGATACCCCGATCAACTGTCAGGCGGGCAAAGACAGCGCGTGGGGCTGGCGCGTGCTCTGGCTGCCGATCCGCCGGTCCTGCTGATGGACGAACCGTTTGGCGCCCTGGACCCAATCACTCGTGCAGAGCTTCAGCAAGAATTCATGGAACTGAAAAAGCGACTCAGCAAGACAGTTGTGTTCGTAACGCACGACGTAGCGGAGGCGCTGATGCTGGGAGACCGCATCGCGCTCATGGATTCGGGAGCACTCAAGGGAGTCTATACGCCGACTGCGTTCCTCCGCTCCACTGACGAATTTGTTCAACCTTATCTAGGTGCATATAGAGCCGGGCACCAGATACTGAACGCTGGGGAATAATTCATGTCTTTCAAGGATTTTCTTGCCACACATCAGCATGAGGTGCTCACACAGACCACGGAGCATGTGTGGCTGGTGGGCGTCTCCATGCTTCTTGCTGTTGCCATTGGAGTACCGATGGGAATCCTGTTGAGCCGGCGGCCCGGATGGAAAGGGCTTGTTCTGGGGACCAATAGCATCATCCAGACCATACCCAGCCTGGCCTTGTTCGGCTTGCTGATGCCTGTGCCCTGGATCGGCGCGCGCGCTGACCGGTTGGCCATTCTTGCGCTCACTTTGTATGCCCTGCTTCCTGTGGTGCGAAACACGTATGTAGGAATTGCCGGCGTTGATCCCCCGGTGCGTGAAGCTGCCATTGGGATGGGCCTGACGCCGCGACAACTGCTGTGGTATGTGGAGTTGCCTCTGGCTTCCAATGTGATCGTGGCCGGTATTCGCACAGCCACGGTCATCACCGTGGGTGTGGCCACGATTGCGGCGGCCATTGGCGCCGGCGGTCTGGGTGAGTTTATCTTTCGCGGCTTGGCCATGGTGGACAACAACGTGATCCTTCTCGGAGCTGTCCCTGCGGCGATCATGGCGCTCACCGCCGATTTGCTCCTCGGCCTGGTGCAGCGGATGCTGGTGCGGGCACACCACTGATATGGACCGTCGCGCGTTTCTATCAGGACTCGGATTGCTGTTGACGGGCTGCACGTCCAAGCGTGAAAGCATCTCTATAGGTTCCAAAAATTTTACTGAGCAGTTGGTCCTGGGTGAGTTGCTGGCGCAGTACCTTGGCCGGTCCTCCACGCTGCCCATCGACAAGCGCTTCTACCTGGCCGGCACGTACATATGCCATCAGGCGCT
>WNGK01016864.1_pt1 | contig 11535 bp, 10 predicted proteins | sample 5400601 | NCBI WGS metagenome assembly WNGK01 (sample SAMN13153376, study PRJNA577476) | soil metagenome | isolation source: 60 cm soil or saprolite under Garry oak tree replicate 1 | place: USA:California | collected 2016-06-15
GCGATCGCGGCGCTGCGGACCGGGCGGGCCCGGACCGAAGGCCTCATCACGCACCGGTTCCCGCTCGATGACTACGCCGGCGCCCTCGACGCGCTGCGCGGCGACCGGAGCGTCCACAAGATCATCATCGAGTGCTGGCAGCAGTGAACTGGGCCCTGGGTCTGGACCTTGGCACCAGCTCGGCCAAGGCGGTAGTGACCGATACCGGGGGCAGGGTCTTGTCGCAGGCGTCGGCCGGCTACGCCGTGACCTCGGCCATGGCCGGCTACGCCGAGAGCGAGCCGGCCCACTGGTGGAGCGCGGTGACGGCCTGCGCCCGCGAGGCCGTCGCCGCGGTCCGTCACGCGGCCGGCGCATGGCCGTCGGCGATCGGGCTGTCGGGACAGATGCACGGCCTGGTGCTGGCGTCCGCCGACGGCAGGGCGCTTCGTCCGGCCCTGCTCTGGGCCGACAGCCGCGCCACCGGGGCCCTGCGCGGCTACCGGCGCCTCGGTCCGGGCGCGCTGGCCAGGCTGGCCAACCCGCTGGCCCCCGGCATGACCGGACCGCTGCTCATGTGGGTCGCCGAGAACGAACCGCGCACGTACACCGAAGCTCGCTGGGCGCTGCAGCCCAAGGACTGGCTACGGGCCCGCCTCACCGGCGAGGTCCATGCCGAGCCCAGCGACGCTTCCGCCAGCCTGCTCTACGACGTGATGGGCGACCGCTGGGATCTCGAGGTGGTCAGCGCGCTGGGCCTGGACGCCGGCCTGCTGGCGCCCCTGCTGCCCTCGGCCGGAGCGCCGGCCGGCCACCTCATGGCCGAGGCCGGGGCCGAGCTGGGGCTGCCCGCGGGCATCCCCGTCGCGGCCGGGGCCGCCGACACGGCGGCGGCGGCCCTCGGCAGCGGCATCGGCCCGGGCGACGTCCAGCTGACCGTCGGCACCGGCGCGCAGGTCATCCGGCCGCTGGCCGCACCGGTCAGCCGGGCGGACGCCGGGGTCAACCTGTACCGGTCGGCGACGCCGGACGGCTGGTACCACATGGGCGCCACCGTCAGCGCCGGGCTCAGCCTCAACTGGGTGCGAGAGGTCATGAACGCCAGCTGGGCGGAGCTGTACGCCAGTGCCGAACGACCGGGCCAGGCGCACGACCCCATCTTCGTCCCGCACCTGTCGGGTGAACGGACACCGTATTGCGATCCGGCGCTGCGCGGCTCCTGGACCGCGCTGTCGCTGGCCGACGACCGGGCAACGCTGCTGCGGTGCGCGCTCGAAGGAACCGCGTTCGCGATCCGCGACGCGCTGGACGCGCTGCTCGCAGATGATCGCCCGGCGCGGCTGCGGCTAGCCGGCGGGGGCACCCTGGCCGCGGGCTGGCGGCAGCTGCTCGCGGACGTGCTCGGGCTGCCGCTGTACGCCGTGGACGTGCCCGCCGCGTCCGGCCGGGGCGCCGCCCTGCTGGGCGCCTGCGCCGCCGGCCTGCTGAGCTTCGACGACATCGCCGGGCCGCTGGCACCGCCGACCCGCCTGGTGGCCGAACCCGACCCGGCGATGGCCGCCTGCCACGCGGAACGCCACGCCAGGTTCCGGCGCGTCGTGGCAGTCCTAGGGGCGGCCGCATGACCATCTTGACCGGGGGGACCCTGGCGCAGCTGAGCGCCGACGTGGCCCTTCCGCGCTACGATCGCCGCCAGGTCACGACCGGGATCGTGCACATCGGCGTCGGCAGCTTTCACCGCTCGCACCAGGCGATGTACATCGACACGCTGATGAACCGCGGCGCGGCGATGGACTGGGGCATCTGCGGGATCGGCCTGCAGCCATCCAACACCAGGATGCGCGATGTGCTGGCCGCCCAGGATGGCCTGTACACCCTGGTCCTCCGCCATAGCGACGGCACCTGGGAACCCCGGGTGATCGGGTCGATCGTGGAGTACCTGTTCGCGCCCGACGATCCCGAAGCCGCGATCGAGAAGATGGCCGCGCCGGCCACCAGGATCGTGTCGCTCACCATCACCGAAGGCGGCTACAACCTCGACGCGGTCACCGGTGAATTCAACGCGTCCGATCCGCAGGTCGTGGCCGACCTGCGTCCGGGGGCCGCGCCGCGCACCGTTTTCGGACTGGTGACCGAGGCGCTGGCTCGTCGTCGCGCCCGGGGCATCCCCGCCTTCAGCATCTTGTCCTGCGACAACGTCCAGGGCAACGGCCACGTGAGCCAGCGCGCGTTCACGGCGTTCGCCCACCTGCGCGATCCGGAGCTGGCCGGGTGGATAACCCAGCACGTTCGGTTCCCTAACTGCATGGTCGACCGGATCACGCCGCAAACGACCGACGGGGACCGGGCCGAGCTCAGCCGCCGGTTCGGCGTCGAGGACCAGTGGCCCGTGCTCTGCGAGCCGTTCACGCAGTGGGTGCTCGAAGACAATTTCTCCGCCGGGCGGCCGCCGCTGCAAGACGCCGGCGTGCAGATCGTCTCCGACGTCGAGCCGTATGAGCTGATGAAGCTGCGGCTGCTCAACGCCGGCCACCAGGCCCTGTGCTATCCGGGCTACCTGGTCGGATACCGGCTCGTGCACGACGTCACGACGGACCCGCTGTTCGCCCGGTTCCTGCTGGACTACATGACCCGCGAAGCCATCCCCACCCTGCGGCCGGTTCCCGGCATCGACCTGCATCAGTACGCCCGCCAGCTCATCGAGCGGTTCTCCAATCCCGAGGTACGCGACACCGTGGCCCGGCTGTGCGCCAACACGTCCGACCTCATTCCCAAGTTCCTGCTCCCCGTCATCAGGCACCAGCTCGCCGCCGGCGGTCCCGTCACCCGCTCGGCGGCCGTCGTGGCCAGCTGGGCCCGCTACGCCGAGGGCACCGACGAGAACGGCGAGACGTACGAGATCGACGACGCCCTCGCGCCGCAACTGCAAGCCGCGGCCCGGCGGCAGCGCGGCCACCCGGGCGCCTTCCTGGAGGACAACCGCGGGGTCTTCGGCGAACTGGCCGACGACGCCCGGTTCACCGGGGTGTACCGCTCGATCCTGACCTCCCTGCTCGACCAGGGCGTGCGGAAGACCTTCGCCGACCTTGACCAGTACGCCACGCCATAGGAGGACCATGCGACGCGTCGTCGTCTACCCGGGCCGGATCGCCGTCGAGGCAGCGGAGGTTCCCGCCCCCGGTCCGGACGAAGCGCTGGTCCGCACGCTTGCAGTCGGCGTGTGCGGATCCGACCTGCACGCGGCCCGCGGGCACCATCCGTTCGTCCCGCTGCCGTACCGGCCGGGCCATGAGGTCGTGGGCGTCATCGAAGCGGCGGGCTCCGCCGCCGCGGGCCAGCCGGGACAGCGGGTCATCGTGGAGCCCGACCTGCCCTGCTGGACGTGCAAGATGTGCACCTCCGGACGTGAGAACCTGTGCGAGAACCTGCAGTTTTTCGGCTGCGGCTACGCTCAGGGCGGCATGGCGGACTACTTCACCCTGGCCGCGAACCGCCTGCATCCCGTGCCGGACACGTTCGACGATCACACCGCGGCGCTCATCGAGCCGCTGTCGACGCCCGTGCACGCGGTACGCCTGGCCGGGGACGTCGCGGGCCGGTCCGTCGCCGTTCTCGGAGCCGGCACCATCGGCCTGTTCACCCTGGCGGTGCTCCGCGCGCACGGAGCGGGAAAGGTCGTCAGCACCGATCCGAACCTGTCCAAACGCGAGCGGGCCGCGGCCCTCGGCGCCGATGCGACCGTCGACGCGCGCACGCCCGACGTCGCCGGGCAGGTGCGGGAGGTGCTGGGCGGGAGCGCCGACATCGTGTTCGACTGCGTGGCCGTCCAGTCGTCCATGGACCAGGCGATCGCCATCGCCGACAAGGGCGGCACGGTCATGGTCGTCGGCGTCCCGGCCCGGGAGGTCACCGTCCCGCTGCCGATCGTGCAGGACCACCAGATCCGCATTCAGGGCAGTGCCACCTATCTCCCCGAGGACTACTCCGAATCGGCGGACCTGCTAAGCCGGGGAGCCGTCAGGACCGCGGACTTCGTCACCGCCACGCGCCCACTCGCTCAGGTCGCCGAGGCCTTCGAGCTTGCCTCGTCGGGAAATCACGTGAAGGTCCTCGTCACCGTCGGCGAGCGGTGATCACGTCCATGTCTGCTCCTGCCAGGGCCGTCCGCCGCCTCGACCGCAAGCTTGGGCACATCGCCGCGGGCCGGTACACCCCCGGCGACTTCGTGATCGCGGACGCCAAGGACGCCGACATGGCGTTCGGCCTCACCGCCGCGGGACCGGTGACCGGCGCACCGGCCGGGCCTGGCCGGTCCCGCACTCGCGGCGAATACCTCGACGCGATGCGGGCCCTGGTCGCTCAGGGCGAACTCGACATCATCCTGACCTCGGCTTCCAACGGAGAGCGCCTGGCCCAGGACGGCTCGCTCGGGGATATGACCCTGGCCATCCGGGCGAACGACAGCACGGACATCTGGAATAACCGGGGCGGCCGCTATACCGCCGCATTTCCTCGAGGTGTTTAATCCGAACGCGCCGACCGATCTGGCACCCGATCGGGTCGGGGCCTTCGTCAACGACTCGATTATCCGTGCCCTGGCGGGGGTCACCCATGAGCAGCGGCCGCTGTTCCTGAAGGTGGCGTACAACGGCCCGGACGCGCTGGCCGAACTGGCCGGGCACGACCCGTCGCTGGTGGTCGGCGTTCTCGGCGGGTCGGCAGGTACCACCCGGGACACCTTTGAGCTGCTGCATCAGGCCGAGAAACACGGCGCCCGGGTCGCACTGTTCGGGCGAAAGATCCAGCAGGCGGAGTCGCAGCTGGACCTGGTGGCCCTGATGCGCCCCGTGCTGCGGGGCGAGCTGAGTCCGGCCGATGCCGTCCGCGCCTACCACGATGCCCTGGCGAAGGCCGGGATCGCTCCCCACCGCGAGCTCGAGGCCGACCTGCAGGTGACCGATCCCGTGCTGGGTGCCGGATGAGCGAGGACCCGGGAGGGATCCTGTGTGCCGGGACGATCCTGGTTGATGTCGGGAAGGTGATTGACGCCTATCCGGCTCTGGATCATCTGGCCACGATCGAGCAGGTGTCCCTGAGCACCGGCGGCCCCGGCCTCAACATGGCCGTGGACCTGCGCATGCTCGGGGCGGCCTTCCCGATCGGGGTACTCGGCGCCGTCGGCGATGACGAGCACGCCGCCTTCCTCCTGGCCGAGTGCGCGCGGCTGGGCATCGACACGGCCGGCGTCCGGAAGCTGACCGGCGCGGTCACCTCGTTCACCGACGCGATGATCGAGCGGGACGGCGGCCGGCGGACCTTTTTCCACCACAGCGGGGCTAACGCGCTTTTCGACGCTTCGACCGCCGACCTGCAGGCCTCGGGCGCGCAGATGATGCACGCGGGTGCCCCTGGCATCCACCCGGTCATGGACCGCCCGCGGTCCGGCGGGGGCAACGGCTGGTCGGCCCTGTTGCAGCGGGCGCAAGCCGCGGGCCTGCACACCAACCTGGAAATGGTCAGCCTGGCGCCGGACCGCACCGCGCAGGTTGCCCTGCCCTGCCTGCCCTACCTCGACAGCATCGTGATCAACGAACTCGAGGCCGGCGCCCTGGCCGGCATCGAGGCCCCGGTACCCACGGCCGACGGGCCGGTGGACTGGCCGGGGCTGGAGGCGATGGCGCTCGCCCTGATCGAGCACGGTGTGTCGGAGCTCGCCGTGGTGCACTTCCCGGCCGGCTGCGTCGCCGCCGCCCCCGGCGGCCGCATCTGGCGGCAGGGCTCGGTCCGGCTGCCGCGCGAACAGGTACGCAGCACCACGGGCGCGGGCGACGCCTTCGCCGCCGGCGTCATCCTGGGCCTGCACGAAGGCTGGCCGGTCGAACGATGCCTGCGGCTGGCGGTCGCCTCCGCCGCGGCGTCCGTGCGCAGCCCGAACACCTCCGATGGCATCAAGCCCGAGGACATCTGCCTCGCCGAAGCCGACCAAGCCGGCTACCGCCCGACTCCGCCGGTGCGGTTACGCGGGGGGTGTTACACCCTCGGGGACGCAGTAGCATTCCGCACATAGCTGGCCGTGCGAGCGGTTGAGCAGCTACCGAAAATTGGTGCACTGTGGACGAGCGCCTGCTGCTGGTCGAGGACGACGCGTCGATCCGTGAGATCGTGTCCATCGGGCTGAAGGCCGCTGGCTTCCGGGTGGCCACGGCGATCGATGGCCGGGAGGGACTGGCGAGAGTCCGCGCGGACGGCTTCGACGCGGTGATTCTGGACGTGATGCTGCCGTCGCTGGACGGATTCGAGGTCTGCCGCGAGATCAGGAAATTCAGCCGGGTCCCGGTCGTGATGCTGACGGCAAGGACCGACCTCATCGACGTGGTGGTGGGGCTGGAGTCAGGCGCGGACGACTATGTCAAGAAGCCATTCGAGTTGCCTGAGCTGATCGCGCGGCTGCGTGCCGTTCTCAGGCGGGCGGCGGCTCCGGCCGAGGCCGAGCCGATCTTGGCTGGCCGGCTGGAGATCGACCCGGCCGGTTTTACCGTGCGGAAGGATGGCATCGAGCTCACGCTCACCGCGACCGAGTTCCGGCTGCTGTTCGAGCTCGCCAGGCGGCCGGGTCAGGTGTTCACCAGGGAGTTGCTGCTGCAGCGGGTGTGGGATTACGAGTACCTCGGGGAGTCCCACCTGGTGGACGTGGCGATCGGGCGGCTGCGGGCCAAGGTGGAAGACGATCCATCGCATCCGGCGCTGATCAAGACGATCCGCGGCGTCGGCTATCGCCTGGACCGGACCTGAAGGCATGGCCCGGCAGCCGATCCGGCCCAGCGGCCGACCCGGGCGGATCCGGTCGGGCGGACTGCGGCGGCGGCTGGTCGTCGCCTTCGTGCTGGTAGCGGCGGTCTCGGCCGGCGCCCTGGCGGTTGCGTCGTACCTGCTGGTGCGCGAGGCGAGGCTGGACGGTTCGCTGACCACGAGCGCGGCCGAGGCTAGGGAAGACCTGAACCTCGCCGCCACGATCACCGACCAGGCAGCCGGTGACTTTGTCCGGGCCTACGAGCAGCGGGGCACCCACGCGGTGCTGATCTTCCCCGGAGGCCGCAAGGTCGTGTCCGATCCCCAGGTGAACCCGCCGATCCCGGCAGCACTGCAGGGCTTCGTCCGCCAGGGGCAGCTTGGCTACCAGCGGATGGATGTCGCCGGACTGCCCTACCTGGTCCTGGCGGGCCGGGTGCCGGGGTCGAGCGCTCAGCTTTACCTGTTCTTCTCCGAGCAGAGCATCCAGCGCAACCTGGCCCAGCTGCGCAACACCCTGGCGGCGGCCTGGCTCGGCGTGCTGCTGCTGGCGGCGCTGGTCGGGCGAGCGCTCGCCCGGCGAACGCTGGGACCGGTCGCCAAGGCCAGCGAGGCGGCCAGCCTGATCGCCGGCGGCCGCCTCGATACCAGGCTGCCGGTCGGCGCGGCGGACGAGTTCGGCGCCTGGGCCGCCGCGTTCAACGAGATGGCCGATGCGCTCGAGGCGAAGATCGCCGCGCTCTCGGCGGCGCAGGCACGCGAGCTCCGGTTCACCGCGAACGTCGCGCACGAGCTGCGCACGCCGCTGACCGCACTGGTGGCCGAGGCCTCGCTGCTCAGCGGCCAGGTCAACCACCTGCCTGACTCGGCCCGCCGCCCGGTTGAGCTGCTGATCGCCGATGTGAGCCGGCTCAGGACGCTGGTCGACGAGCTGATGGAGATCTCCAGGCTCGATGCCGGGTCCGAGCCAGTCCTGCAGCGGCTGGTCGACGTTCGGTCCGTCGTGGTTGCGCTGATCAGCGCGCGGGGCTGGCAGGACCGGGTTGCCGTACACGGTGGGCCGCTCACGCTGACTACCGATCCGCGCCGGATCGAGCGGATACTGGCGAACCTGGTCGGCAACGCGGTCGAACACAGCGGCCGCGATGTCGTGGTGCGGACCGGCACCGACGGCGCTCACGGCTGTATCGACGTGGCCGACACGGGTCCGGGCATCCCGCCGGAGCACCTGCCGCACGTCTTCGAGCGCTTTTACAAGGCCGACTCGGCACGGGCCGGCCTGGGCAGCGGTCTTGGCCTGGCTATCGCGCTCGAGAACGCCAGGCTCCTGGGCGGGGATATCAGCGTGTCCAGTGACGTGGAAGGCGGGTCGGTGTTCCGGCTAACCCTGCCGCTCGGGTCGGCCGGCGATGTGAGCGAACGGTGATGTTGCGGTGAGCCGCCGGTTGGCTGGCCGACGCACAGTGGGGCCGTAAGGGCAAATATAAAGGAGACCCCATGAAGCGCCTGCCCATAATGATGATCATTGGCGTCAGCTTGCTCGCCGTTGGCTGCGGGAAGCCCTCGTCCGGCTCGCTAGGTCCGGCTCCGACCACTACCGCCAGGGCATCCAGTTCGGCCTCGCCCCCTGGCAGCGGGACCGCGAGTGCTGCGGCCTCACCAAGCGGCCAGCGGCCAGCGGCGACGCCAACTCAGGGCCCGGCCCGCCAGATCGGCCTGCAGGCCTGGTTCAGCCGGAACGGCAAGCTATTCGTCACCGAACGGACCGTGCCGGCGACGACAAGTGTCGGCCGAGCCGCGCTTGACCGCCTGCTGGCCGGTGCTTCGCCTGCCGAGTATGCGGCCGGACTGCGCTCGCAGATCCCGGCCGGCACCACGCTGCTTGGCGTCCGCATCTCCGCCGGGATCGCGACCGCCGATCTCAGCTCGTCGTTCGAGTCGGCAGCCAGCCCTTCGGCGATGCCGTTGCGGATCGCGCAGGTTGTGTACACGATGACGCAGTTCCCGACGGTCACCGGCGTCCGGTTCGCGATCAACGGCCAGGGTGTCACCGTGGTCGGCGGGGTCCCGGTGCAAAGTCCGCAGACCCGCGCGATGTACGGCGGCTACCTGCCAGCGATCACGGTGCAGAGCCCGGTCATCGGTGCCCAGGTGACCAGCCCGGTCACCGTGTCTGGCACGGCTGACGTGTTCGAAGCGGTGGTCAGCGCGCGCATCCTGGACTCGGCCGGCCAGGAGATCGCCAGGACGTTCACCACCGCGAGCTGCGGAACAGGCTGCCGCGGCGACTACTCGGTAACGGTCTCCTACTCGGTGCCGCGGACTGAGCCCGGCACGATCGAGGTGTTTGAGAGTTCAGCCAAGAACGGGCTGCCGGTCAACGTCCAGCTGATCCCGGTGACAATGGCTCCGTAACCCGCCATCGCGCGGTTACCCAGGGGGCGCCGCGCCGGCCGGTACGGCGGGGATCGCCTGGCTGGCCGGGCCCGGCTTGAGCGAGCCCACCCTGATGCTGGCGATGCACAGCGCAGATCCAGGCTGAGCGAGCCGGACGCTGACCTGGTTGCCCTCACCCGTGACCGGGATATAGGCGGTATGCGTCCCCGCGGGGAGCGCCACTTGCGTCCAGTTCTCGCCGAAGCGGAACTCCAGGATCGAGGACGGGCCCCAGTAGTCCACTTGCGCGGTCCACGGCCACCGGAACAGCGGGCCGGCCAACGGTATCCGCATGGCCGCGGTGGTCACGTTCCAGCAGCTCTGCCCCGGGGGCGGCGGCCATGACAAAGGTCCTTGCATGGTCACCGGCAGCAGCTGACCCAGGTTATTGAAGATCATCAGGTGGCCGGTCACGCCCCGCGGCGATCCCGTCCACGACAGGTGCTTGGCCGGCTCGCCGCGGGCGATCGCGCCGACCACCAGTGATGTGTTCCCGAATGGCCCGAAGATGCCGGGGGTCATGATTGACGCCGGGGTTGGCCCGTCCACGATCAGCGTGCCACGCGGCGCGCCCGCCACCGCGGCCCGCGCGGTGGCGATGTAGGACCGGGCGGCCGTGGCCGCGGCACTGTTGAGCGATTCGAACGCCTGGAGGGACCAGAACGAGCCGATGAGGAAGAGACCCAGGGCGGCCAGGACGGCAGGCCGGGTGGCGGGCAGCCGGAACCTGATCGCGTCCGGCTCCCCCGCCACCGGCAGGAAGGCCAGCCCGACGCACAGGGCGAGCACGGGCGCCGCGTCCATCACGTACCGCGCCTGCACGGCGACCAGGCTCGTGGGCAGGGTCCCCAGCCGGCCCAGAACAACGGGCACGATGTCCGCGGCGACGATCCAGCCGATCAGGATGGCCCACGCCCGCCACGCCTGCACGCGGCGGGCGCAGCTGACAACCACGACCACGATGGCAACGGCCCAGGACAGTTGCTGGAGGGCCACCGGCGGGCTGACAATGTCGTAGCCGATCGCCGACCAGCGCCACGGGCCGCCAAGCACCGTGGGCAGCAGCGTGGTTCCGGTGAAGGTCGACACGAAGTTCAGGGCGTCCGAGGCAGAATCGGGCTTGACCGTGGAACCGGATAGCTGGCTCACGTAGAGCGCGACCCAGGCGGCCAGCAAGATGCCGTACACGAGCCACAACCGCCAGTACCAGACCACCGCCGTAACCACCGCTGCCCTCAGCTTCCCGGCAACGAGAAACGCGGCCGTCAGGCCGAACAGGAGCAGCGGGACCACCGCTCCCTTGTCCGATGCGGCCAGGGCGACCAGCAGCCACCCGGCCGCGGCGACGGCGTTCCGCATCCGCCCGCGGCGCAGGTAGCGGACGTGCGCGTCCACCGCCATCAACAGCGCGAGCTCCAGCGGGAGGTTGTTGATGACCACCGACCACCAGGAAAGCCCGGCCAGCTGCAGCGGGCTGAACAAGAACACCGCGAGCAGGACCAGGATGGCCGGCCTGTTCCCGAATAGCGTGCGCAGCGTGCGCAGCATCGCGAAGCACACTGCCGCCAGGAGCAGCAGGGTGAGGACGCATGTCAGCGGCCAGTTGTACACCGAGACCCTGGCCAGCGCCCAGGCGAGCGCCATGCCGAGCGGCTGCAGGTGCCCGGCGTCCTCCCACATCAGGTACTTCCAGCCGAACCCGGAGTCGAGGCCACGGTACAGGTAGCTGAAATCGTCCTGGCGGAAGTAGGAGTGCGCGAGCAGGTCCCCCATCCACAGCAACTGGATCGCGATGAGCGTCACCGCGGCCAGGGTGACCCCGTGGCCGCGGAGCCAGTCGGCCGCTTCCCGCGGCTCCGCCGGCTCGATTCTCGCGTCACTTCTCAACCCGGCTATTGGGTCCATCACGGACTTACCGTAGCGAACCGGGTGAAAGGTCGCCAGGGCCGGACAGGATCAGGCCGCTGGTGGGGACGCCGGTGCCGGCGGTGACCAGGACGGGGCCGTCGCCGGGAACCTGGTTGACGGAGGTGCCGCGGACCTGGCGGACCGCCTCGGCGATGCCGTTCATGCCGTGGATATAGGCCTCGCCGAGCTGGCCGCCGTGCGGGTTGACCGGCAGTCGGCCGCCCAGTTCTATCGCGCCGCCGGCGATGAAGTCCCGGGCCTCGCCGCGCCCGCAGAAGCCGTGCTCCTCCAGCTGGAGGAGCACGTACGGGGTGAAGTGGTCGTACAGCACGGCGGTGCGGACGTCGGCCGGGCCGATCCCCGCCTGCCGCCACAGCTGCCCGGCCACCAGGCCCATCTCCGGCAGGCCGGTCAGGTCGTCGC
>WNGK01013950.1_pt1 | contig 11533 bp, 6 predicted proteins | sample 5400601 | NCBI WGS metagenome assembly WNGK01 (sample SAMN13153376, study PRJNA577476) | soil metagenome | isolation source: 60 cm soil or saprolite under Garry oak tree replicate 1 | place: USA:California | collected 2016-06-15
TTCCAAATCCGAAATCGGTAAGGCCGAGATAGATCGGGACGGCACTCAGCAAAAGCCATTCTCCATATAGCTTGGGGCCCCAGATGTGAAGAAATATGGGAACGCTGACAAGCTGGATGAGAGCGGTTGACAGTGGGCCGAGACTCGTGGCCCCGACACCACGCATCAAGCGACGCCTCAAATCTTGCTTCATGTGCAGGTGAATGTTTGATTATGCGCGGCGATTGACCGAGTGCATCAGGCAGCTTCTAGACCGCGGGCCGAAGAGTAACGCCCAGGTCTCCGTCGAGGAACTCGAGGTACGACTCGGCCCGAGCCCGCCAGCTGTGTCGGCTGGCTAGAGTTTCGTCAGGACAGCATCCGTCCCGGCCGGTGGCCAGGCATTGTTCGAGAACTCGAATTAAGTCGTCAATATCTCCATCCTTGAAGTACCATGCATGATCCCTCAGCGCTTCATGGACCTCTCCGACTGGGTTGGTCACAATTGGAGCCATCGCCGCCGCAAAGTAGTAAATCTTGCCCGGACAGCGCGCCCGGTTCCACCAGTTGTCGCGAATCGGAAAAACAAGGGCGTCCGCGGCGCACAGGTACTGAGGGACGACCTCATCAGGGACGAAGCCGCAAAACTGAATTGCATCCTGTAAGCCAGCCAGCCTGGCGCGCTCGCGGAACAGGGAGAGCATTTCACCACCACCGATAAAAACAAATACCAGATCCTGTCGCCGCGCCAGCATCTTCACCGCCGCGTCGAACACCATGTCGGCGTCGTAGTGCGGTGATAGTGCCCCGAAATAGGTGACAACTTTGCGTCCACCCCATCTCGCTTTCAGTTCCTGCCACCCCGACTGCTGGCGCCGAAATAGGTCCAATTCAACGGCATTCGGAAGGTACAGAACGGGCTGACGCTTGGGTTGGCCGAACCAGCGTTCCAGAAATCGGCTCGCAACGACTAAACGGTCGGCGTATCGCCTGGCGATGTTTTCTGTAAACAGGTAATAGAGTCGGCGGGCCTTTCCGTGCATCTTGATCCGTGACAAGTGTTCATCAAAGTCAACAATCAACTCGCAGGCGTGGTTCGCACGATATGCCGCGGCCGCTGGGAAGCAGGGCTTGATGACACCCGCGCAGTGCACAACGTGCGGGCGCAGCCTTCGCAAAAGCTCGTACTTCGATCGCGGCTCACTCAAGGGGCCTGACTCCGTGAAGTGAATCGGCACTCCTTCATAATGACCGTCAGGAAACCACTTCCGATTTGCCGGAAGGTCCGGCAACAGAACGTGCGCGTCAAGGCCGAGTTGGTGCGCGTTTCGGGCCAGTCCCAGAATGCGATAGTTGGTCCCCCAGATATGGGAGCCGGTACTGACAAAGACCGTCCTCATTGTGTTCTGCACCTGACGAGTGCGCTAGACTTTCGCCGCCATGGCAGCGCTAGACGGACAGCAATCACGGGCTGCCTCGAATGTCTGACGCAATCCCTCCCGCAATGAAAACTGCGGCCGGAAATCTGGAATCAGACTTTGTTGCCTGGCGAGATTCAGTCCCTTGCGAGCCGGCCCTTCCGGCTTAGTCGTATCGTAGGTGATGGTGCCGTCGAAACCCGCGACAGCTGAGAGCTCCGCGACCAGTTCGGCGATCGTGGTTTCCTCATTCCATCCAATATTGATCGGCCGCGAATCCGTTGCCCGTTCCAAGACCAGCTTCATCAGCATCGCCACGTCCGAGGCGTGAATGAAGCTTCGCGTCTGCCGGCCGCTGCCCCAGATCCGAAGTGGATCCTGGCCCCTCAGCAACCGCTGGATGAGTGCTGGGATAACATGTGGTTCCTCTTGATCCCAGTGGTACCGCGGACCATACGCATTTACGAGCCGTACGATGGCGACGTTCATTCCATACTCCTGCGCGTAGAACCTGGCTAACAGCTCAGTCATCCTCTTGGCCCAGCCGTAGCCTGAATTGGCGCTCTCGGGCAGATTGCATTCCGCCGCGTCTTCTGAGGTAGGAACGTCCGAGCCGTCCGGATATACGCAGGAGCTGCTGGTGAACAGATAATGTTCAACCCCAGACTGACGAGCGGCTTCGAGCGTGTTCATCGAGATCGACATGCTGTCATAAAACAGTTCGCCATGATGCTGGCAGCTATAACCAATACCCACCGTCCGAGCCGCAAGGTCGAAAACCGTATCCATCCCCTCGACCGCCCGACGGCACGCTGCCAGTTCCCGCAGGTCCAGCTTGAGAAAGTCAATGGAGCGGATACACGAGCTCAGATTTTTCAGCGACCCGGTCTCGAGATTGTCCGCTACCCGCACCTGCGCACCGTCTCGCACGAGATGCTCGACGAGATACGATCCGATCAGTCCTGCGCCGCCGGTTACTATGACTTTGCGTGAATTCCAGAATGTTGACACTTGACCTCCCTTAGAGACCGTTCGAGCCTGGCTGCTTGACGGGCACGTGAGATTGTTCACTCTTGTTATGAAAGGGCGCGGCTTCACAGGCCTGCAGAAAAAGTCTGATTTTGATCTTGTTGTGAAAGGGCGCGGTTTCAGCCGCGCCGTGCGTATCGCAAAAATCAACCCAGGCTTTAGCCGCTGGGCGACGCGATCTGTAATGCGACTCTTCCGGAGCCTACTCGGGAAACACGTTTCCTGGCGCTGAGAGGCCGTCGTTCCCTAGCGAAGAACGGGTGCCGCAAGACCTGGCACAGGGGCAGCCGATTTGCGCTTCGGTCGCGCAGCCCGCACCTGTTCGGAGATCCAATCGTAGGTCTTCGTCAGTCCAGCCTGGAGCGATTCGGTTGGCGCCCAGCCGAGTTCCCTTCGGATGACTTGATTGTCGGAGTTGCGCCCACGGACACCCTGCGGACCAGGAATATGCTTGATATTCACCTTCTTGCCGGCAATTTTCATGATCATCGCAGCCATTGCGTTGATGGTCACCATCTCGTCAGATCCAATATTTACCGGGCCACGGAATGTAGTGCCCTTCATCAAGCGGCGAACCGCCTCAATGCATTCGTCGATGTACAAGAACGAACGAGTCTGCTCGCCGTCCCCCCAGAGCTCGATTTGACCGCCATCAGGCTGGTCTGCGATTTTTCGGCACAGCGCCGCTGGCGCCTTCTCGCGCCCGCCAGTCCAAGTGCCTTGAGGACCAAAAATGTTGTGAAAACGCGCCACACGAACGTTGAGGCCATGATTGCGGCAGAAGGACAAGTACAGGCGCTCACTGAACAGCTTCTCCCACCCATACTCGCTGTCGGGCGCAGCCGGATAGGCCGACTGTTCTGCGCAATTCGGATTATTGGGGTCTTGTTGATTGTAGGCTGGATACATGCAGGCCGAAGACGAATAGAATACCTGCTTCACTTTCCCGGCCACGCCGAAATGAGCCATATGCAGATTGATCATCGCGGAATTGTGCATGATCTCTGCATCGTTCTCGCCGGTAAATACAAATCCGGCTCCGCCCATATCCGCTGCGAACTGGTAGACTTCGTCAAACGGAGCATCCAGCACTTTTTCCCAAGCGCTCACATCCCGCAGATCACCCAATACGAAGTCATCCGCCGCGGATGCCGAAAATTCAGGCATTTTCAAATCCACACCGCGGACCCAGTAACTCTCCTGCTTGAGTCGCGTGACCATATGGCTTCCGATGAAGCCCCCCGCGCCGCACACTAACGCCTTACGTGTTCCCATTTCATCCTCCTTTGAAAGATCTAAAGACCTCGAGCCTGAGCCGACCTTGCCTCGGTGCATGATTCGCCCAACACCGTGGCGGCCCTCTGTTGACTCGACCCATTGCGGAGTCGCTCATCCTTGGATTCTCGGTTGTGCAAGAAACAGGCGGAAAGACCAAGAACCTAGGACTCATCTGGAACTGTGGACGGAGCACTTCGCTGCGTCAGACGTTTCCAGGCCTGATACGCGATGGCATGTCCCCGCGATCCGTTGGGCGGCGCCCAGGGCATGTGCCCCGCTACGGAGTGAAGAATTTCTTCCGCGAATACCTTGCGTGGATCCATCGCCTCAATCCGTCTCCACCGATTGCGTCCCATCACCCACACGATTCCAACTGCTAATCCAAACGAGGCGCCCAGTAACGTTATGCCCAGCCGCGGAGGAAAGGACCGCCGCTCAGGCAGCCTGGCCGGGTCAAGCACTTTTACGACCGGAGTTTCTTTAACTTCCTGCACTTTGGCCAATTCATATTGCTGGGTCAAAGTTTCGTAAACCGTCTCCTGGATTTTCGTTCGGCGATAGAGATCGGCATACTTGACGCCGAGAATCGGTAACTGACGAATCGAAGGATAGGGCGACCCTGCTGCTGGCTCCGCGGCTTCCTTCCCCTCGGCCCCACCTAGTTTCTCCAATTGTTTTCGCAATTCCATGATGCGCGCCCGGATCGCTAGAACTTTAGGGTAGGTAGAGGCGTAAATTGCTTCCAGCCCTTTCTCTTCTGACTCTGCAGCGATCAGTTCGCCTTGCAATTGCGCGGCCGCTTCCACCATGGCCCGGCCCTGCTCCTTGATGTCAATCGCCTTGTTCTTGCTGGAGAACTGGCTGAAATCGATGGCGGCCTGATCTAGGTCGAGTTTGACATCTCTGAGTCGTTCTTCGAGAAAGACCCGCTCCTGATGGGCGGCAGAAGTCGAGAGTTCTCGCGATAGGCGGTTCAGTTCCTCCGCATAGGCTTGCGCAATGGCAGTAGCTCGACGAGGATCTCTGTCCGTGACGCGGATGGTGATAATGCCGCTCTTCCGATCCTCCGCAATCCCAGTTCGCTCCTCCAGATCCTTGCGCGCGTCCTGGTCAAGTTTGTCCCGATAGACCTGCTGCAAATCAAAACGCTGTACCAGTCGATCCCTCAACGTTTCACTCCCCAGGATGCCCACAAACAGGGCGCCAGACCCGTTGACCCCAAGCAGGTCCCCAGCAACTCCGCTCAAGCCGCCACTCTTTCCGGACATTGCCGCGAACATTGCCATTCCCGAACTCGATTGACCGTTCGGAGGCATCAGTTTTGCGACGGAGGTGTACCGGTTTGGCAATAAGAACGCGAGAACCATACCCGCCACGAGTCCGGCGAATGCGATTCTGGTGATCAGGCGTCTTCCGACCCAAAGCACGCGCAGATTTTCAACCCGCCGGCCGTGCGCCGGCAGTGCCTTAGCCACCGGCTTTCCGACTCCTTCAAATTCTCGCGCCATCGGATACTCAACGGATGGGGTCTGTAATTGCGCCAAGTCAACACCTTCTGGAGCTGTCAGGTTATGTCTTCAATGGATCGCGGCGATGAGGACCGCCAAGTCGCTCAATGAACACGTGGAGTTGGCCAGAATCCTACCTGAAAGGACGCAGCCAGATTGGATTGAAAACTTGTGGCCAACAGCGGAATCTGCCATTGCTCATATTGGACGGCCCCAGAGAAACGGAAACCCAGTTCCGTGAGGATGTCCGCATTCACCCCGAAGTCATTTTGGGTGCCGCCTTGGGGAAGATACTGGCGGTCGATTTTTCTGTGCCTGAGCTCAAGACCGATTTTCTTTCGCGGACTCAACCAGTAGTTCGTCCGGATCAATTCGCCCTGTGCCGCGCGTCCCATCCAAGTCCCGATCAACCGACCGTCATTGGTGTATCCGCTGAGGTATTGACCGTTGGTATAAAAACACGCAGTGCAAAAACTACCTCGTGTAGGGCTGGTATATCCGCCCTCAAGCCTCAAATCGAGTTTGTTTACTCTCGGCGTCTGGGCGAGATACAGTCCGCCCTGCCAGACCGACTTTGAGGCTTCATTGATCGGTGAAATCTCGTCTTCAGTGAAGCCTTCTCCATACAGCGTCACCCAATTGCGTAATTTCGGCATCCGGTAGGAGAAATCCACGCCTGACCGACCATCCCCGAGAACGTCACCATGGATGTGTTGCCCGAATGTGCTTTGTAAAAATGTCTTCGTAGTCAGCGGATTTCCCGGTCCCCCGTAGATTGTCGTTTTTGACATGTTGAATTCGAAGTTCGTCGTGAACCGGACGCTGATCTTTCCGCCAGTGAGGAAAGGCTGTGGATGCAACCCTTGCCCATACTGTCCAATGGTTGGGCCGATGATCGGATTGGGCTGGCTGGGTATGTAGAAAAGTGTGGTCAGGAACTCTTGTCCGGACAGTTGTCCGATAAAAGCCTGCACTCGCATGTTCCCGAGATAACGAAAGAAGCTTGGCAGCCGAAAAGGGCTGACTCGATCGATGCTGAACATATTGGCGAGCGGAGCAGCATTGTTCGTCATGAGCATCGTTCCGCCTTCACTGGGGCCCCACCAAAGGCTGCGCCGCCCAAATGAGAGCTGCCAGTTGGCAAGATTCATGCCCACATAGGCATCGAGCAGCCGAAAGCGACTGGTCGCTGCAATCGGAAGTGACGGAGGACTCGATGGCAATGCATCCACACTGCTAATGAAGCCGTGTACCTCCGGCGACAGTGCCGTCTCGGAGGGCGAGGATTGATATTCTCCGCGAATGTACATGACAAACGGGCCGGCGGTGGTCCAGCCAGAAGCGCCCACGACGGCATTGAAGCCGCGGCCGAATGGCCGGCCGTAGTCGTTGAGCAGTGTCTGGCCGAAGTGTTGATTGTCGGTGAGCGGCGTTCCCGAGATCGCAAGCGATCGGGAGTACACGGATTCCAGTTGGGCGCCAACATTGCGCTCACCGCTCATCAGTTTCCTGTCGCGAGCAAACTCTGTCGACAGTGTACGGTAGAGTTGCCGAACCTCTTGAGGGCTGTCAGTGTCCACCCCGCGCTCGCCGGCTTCATCGATAAGTCGGGCACATTCCAGGCGCGTCCAAGGCCGCAAACCCGCGGACGCGGTTCCGATGTACCCGAGCGCCGCTAAACGTCCCAAGGCGGGGTAAACCCAGCTATCCAGCGGTACGTAGGACGAACCCATGAATGAGGGCGTCCGCGTTTCCTGCGCATCTGCGGTCTCGTGAGGAGACTCAAACGCTGCCCCTCCCAAATCGGGATCGTGATGTCGGCTGTAGATGCTTTGAGACACGAGGTATCCGAGTACGCCGCCAACCAGAACATCTGCAGGAAAATGTTGACGGCCTCGAATCCTTGCGATGCTGACCGCCGATGCCGTCCCGTAGGAGAGGAAGGTGGACAGGGTTCCTGGATATTCATGTGCGATTACTCCCGCAATGGACCACGCGATGGCGGAGTGCCCTGAAGGAAACGAGGTGCCACCGTGAAAAAATTCTCCGCCGTCTTCGCCCCGATCTATCCGTTTGCGCCCCAATGAATACTTCAGCGCCTCGACTGTCACAAGGCTGTTTAGAGCGGCTTCGCCAGCGAGAAATCCGGTTTCGCGCCAATGTGGATTGTGAGTCGGAAAACTGAACAGGTATAGTCCCGCGCCAGCACCGATCAGGCCCGCAACCCCGTAGTTGGAGACTTTCTTATAGTGCTCGATGGTGTTGAATTCGTGCGGGAGGGACGCGCTGTACTGGCTGTCGGTCGCGAGCAGACCGGCGGTAACTCCTCCCAGAGGCACCAGCCACATCGCATCCGAAAGGCGAACTCGCAATGGACTGCTCCAGATGCGTTTCTGGTCCTGGGCGAAATCTGCAATGTGTACCGCCAAGCCCGACGGTGGTGAATTGCTGGAACGGGTCTGCTGCATCGCCGGAAGTGGAAGTGCCGCATTTTCCGTCGACTGCTCATCTGTCGTCTCAGTTTGCGGAGAAGTGTTTGCTTCGGTTTCACCTACTTCGCCTGGTCCAAAGATCTTGGTGAGATTCACTTGAGACTTGCTTTGCTGAGAATGGGATAACTCATTTGTCCGGCCGGAAACCAACGGGCATAGCCAGAGGACTGCAAACCACGCCACCATGCATTTCTTCGAGACGAATGCAGAAGAACCTAACATACTTGTCTCTCGCGCATGCGTTTGCCTGGCAGGCTGCGTTTTGAGAGGGCGCGGCTTCAGCCGCGCCGTAAATATTGCGAAATCAACACCGGCTTTAGCCGCCGAGGGCCACCGCGATCTGCGATGCGACTTTTTCCGCAGCCTGCTAGAGAAGCGAAGACGAGTTCGTGTCGAGCATCCGGACGTTGTGATTCAAAAAGGAGTCGCGGAAAATCAGGTGCAGCGTTCAAAAGCTGGTTGCCACTCTTGCGGCAATCGCGAGGGATGTGGTCAGCTGCGCGGTGTCGAGTATGTCTTTCCAAACGTGCGAATCCCCAAAGACCTTTTCTGGAACCACCACCGTGTCGCCGGCGTGCATAACCGTATTCAGCAAACCGCCAGTCCATAAGGAATGGCTGTTGCGGCCGATCACCGAACCGCTGGCGCGAATGATGTAGATATCCTTTTTGCTGGCCAGTTCGCTGGGACCGCCTGCCTGATTCAAGTACCAGCTTGCGCTTTTCCCAGCCACGAAGGTTAGGGCGGTAGGGTTGTAAACCTGTCCGTTGACGAGGACGAAGCTGGGTTTGCGTGGAATGGTAATGATGTCCCCAGGGCGCAGTTCGATGTCACTGGCCGTGTTCTTCCAACTCCGGATGCTGGTCGTAATGTTGATCACCAGTCGTCCTGTTGCCCGCTGATTTCGGAGCGCCGTCAGGACCTGCTGTTGTTGCTGGGTTCGAGTTTGCAACATGCTGGCTTGCTCTTGAGCGGACGCAGTGGCTGAAAGGTGCGGGGTAGCGCCGACGGTCTCAATGCGAGAGATCAGCTGAGCGCGGCTTTTCTCCGCAAGTTCACGCACCTGAAGCCGCTCGAGCACCGCGCCTTCCGGGTAGGCATTGTCGCGAAACCCTCCCGCTTGCAGCAAAAGGGAACTCAACTTTTCGCCGTCCTCGATGCCGAATCGTCCGGGGTAAAGGACTTGACCGTTGATTGTCACTGACGCTCCGATGTCATCCCATCCAGTCAATTTGCGGACCGTCAGAACGTCATTCGGTTTGAGAGCCAGGTCGGCTGCCTTCTCTCCGGTCAGCGCTTTTCCAATTTCGAAGGTTGCGTGTTTGGTGACAACGTCGCTGCCGTTGCGTACCACATAGCTGGCAACGTCGGCTTCCTGGGTGAAAGCGCTGCGCGTAACGCCTCCGGCCATGCGCACCAGTCCCGCTGCCGTCATTCCTTGCGCCAGCGGATACTTTCCCGGTCGCAGCACTTCGCCGTACACGAACACGTTGGGTGGATCCGCTTCATAGCGGCCGAGAATCCGAATGGTATCAAAAGGCTGCAAGTCGATTGGATCGTCGCCACCCAGGACTTCCGAGAGTTTGAACTCAATGGCCTCGGGATGATAGTCGGGCGGCACGAGACAAATAATCTGCGCCCGGTCGGAAGGTTCCGGTAACAAATCCTGATAGGAGCGGATCAGCTCAGAGATCTGCATCCCGGAGTGATAAGGATATTTTCCAGGGCGGAAGACGTGACCATTGAGGTAGACAGTCTCGTCACTATAAGGAAGGATTGGCGACAAGGTGACATAATCCCCGTCTTGAAGGGTGAATCCGTTCAATGCCTTACTCAGCACGTGGGCGTCGGTTGGATCGCCGCTCACGTTCACCAGCAGGCGGCGTTGATGGGCTTCGATGCGTTCGACACGGATCTGTTGCAGGTTCGCCGAGACGAGTACTCCTCCGGCAAGTTGGAGCACCTCGGCTAAGTTCGTTTCCTTGTTGAGTTCATAAATCGCGGGACGCCGTACCATCCCCGCAACCGTCACTTGAGCTCCGACTGGTGGAACCAGCACAGTGTCACCAGGTTCGAGGCGCTCCATCGCGGATCGCACCCCCTGCAAAAGCAGGTCGTAGAGGTCCACTCCGCGTATTAGTTTTTCGCCGCGGTAGATGCGAACCGACCGCAGCGAACCGCGGGCGGTTGGTCCGCCGGCAATGAACAGGGCGTTCAAGGGAGTCGAGAGGGCACTAATATCGAACGCTCCCGGCCGCTCGACGTCTCCAACAACGTAAATTCGAATGGTTCTGAGACGAGTGAGCGAGATATCGACCTTGATGTCGCGATATTGGGTGCTGAAAGCCTTCTCGATGAGTTCTTGAGCTTGAGCGATAGTCTGGCCGGCGACGACAACCATTCCTGCCTCAGGCAATATGATTCGCCCTTCGCGGTTTACGGCTTTGGCGATCGTCCGAGAGACACTTCCCCGGATGTTGATGCTCACCCCGTCCCCTGGCCCCAACAGATAGTCCGGACCCGCGGGGAGATCCATTGGTAGTTTCTCGAGGTTCCCGGTTCCGTTGCGAAAGATGTCAGCGCCGAATCGCTTCACGCCATTTTGCTTGCTGGGAATCTTCCGATAGAGATCGTCCAGGGAAGGCAGATCGCGATACGGATTTCGTACCTTCGTGGTCAGCGGTGAGTTCTGGTCGACATCCACTTGCGAATTGTCAGTCTTGGTTTTCCCTCGCGGTTTTCGGGCTGACCTGTCCCCGCTCAGCGATGGAGGATTCCGGTCGTCATCGGCGGACGGAATTCCAGGTTGGGCGTTGTTGCGATGGTTCCTGTTCTGTCTATCCAGCAAAGCCCGGTCGGTAAGGTCGTCAGTTTCGCTGGCGTCGGGTTCGGACGTTGTAGATTGGTCCGATAGGTCCTCCGAGTACCTGGTAGGAGTGTCATCGCTGGCAGCGGCCCGCCTTCGTGAAGGGAAGCGCGACGTCCCCTGATCCTCATTGGATTGATCCTCATCAGCGTAGGATGTCTGCGGATCATTTGAATTCTGCTGGTCGGAGTCCGAATTCTGGCGGTCATTCAAATTCTGCGAATTCTGCCGATCATACGAATTCGGAGAATTCTGCCGAGCATTCGAGTTTCGCCGATCATTCGAATCCTGCTGATCATTCGAGTTCTGCGAGTCCGAGTTTGAGGTTGGTTGGTCGCCGCTTGATCTCTCCTGGGCCAGAATCGAGGACACGAGGCAATACATCAGAAATGCGGCTCCCAACGCCAGCCTGTAGAGCCTCCTCCCACGACGAATTCTTGCACCCGAAAATCTCATGGTCTTTATTCCGCAGAGCGTCGACAAGCGGCACTCAACACGGTTCTACGTCGGCTTCATCGACTTCAACCGCAATCGAACGCTGGATCAGATCAAGGGAAAGCACGAGGCGAAATCGCTCCTTCCTACGGAGCAATACGCCCTGCAGTCCTTGCAGCGGGCCATGTTTCACGCGCACTTGGCGGCCTGCCTTCAGGTAGGGGTGGGGCTCGGCGCGCATTCCTGCCACCAATCCATCTTGCAACGCTTGGATCTCCTGTTCCGGGACGGCCACGGGCTGTCCATTGCAGCTGACCAACCGGACAACCCCCGGCAGATCCAGAACCCGACGGCGATAGCACAGGTCAAGGCATACGAAGACATATCCCGGAAACAAAACCAGGTCCAGTTCTTTGCGGCGATCTTTCCATCGCCGCACGCTGCGATAGACAGGCAGAAAACAACTGACCCGCCGTTCCTCTAATTGTTGAACCACCTTCCGTTCGTGATGCGTACACACATACGCTG
>WNGK01019304.1_pt1 | contig 11532 bp, 4 predicted proteins | sample 5400601 | NCBI WGS metagenome assembly WNGK01 (sample SAMN13153376, study PRJNA577476) | soil metagenome | isolation source: 60 cm soil or saprolite under Garry oak tree replicate 1 | place: USA:California | collected 2016-06-15
GAAAGCCAATGCCTCCACAGCTTTATAAGTACCGCTGGGCGTAATGTCGGATCCACGGAGCCGCCCCGTAGAGTCGACACCATCCAGTGCGGGACTTTTTAAGTCCCGTTGAGGATCATGTCGAATCCACGGAGCCGTTTTCGTGGAGTCGACGGCATCCAGTGCGGGACGTAAAGTGTTTTCAACTGCCAGCGGTTCGCGGGGTTCTTGCGTCCGATAGATTACGGGAATGCTGTTTACGGATGCGAAATCCGCCGCCAGTCCGTTTGCCAGAATCATCATTTCGCTGACAACGAATCGCGAAGGCGAGTTGGGATTGATCTTCGTGATTTGAATCTCGTCACCTTTTACGCGGATCTTGAGCTCAGCGCGGCGGAATGTGATTGCGCCGCGGTTCGAGCGTGCGTCGCGCAACTGTTTCGCGATGCGGTGAAGTGTGTAGAGAGCGGGGTCGCTTTCTATAATTTGGTCCGCCTCGTCATAGGAAAGCCGCTTTTGGACATGAATCGTGGAGAGCGCGATTCGATAGCCGGCGCGGTTTGCTTGCTTGTCAAATCGCACTTCGACGGTGAAGGCTGGCCGGGGCACTGCGGTCCGCAGGCTTGCCAGGTCCGTCGACAGGTGCTCTGGAAACATTGGAACCGTGATGGATGGCAAGTAAATGGTCGAAGATCGACGCGAGGCTTCTGCATCGAGGATATCGCCTTTCGTGACGAAAGCGGAAACGTCCGCAATGTGAATACCGACGACAATTTCGTCTCCTTCCCATCGAACGGTGAGCGCATCATCGACCTCACGGGTATCCTCGTCGTCGATGGTGAAAGCCGGAGAGTCTTGATAGTCAAGACGGGCAGGAATGTGTGTATACGGCGTGAGTTGCGCGGCCGCCTCGATTAGCGTAGGGGAAAAATGAGGGTCAATACCGGCTGTGACGAGAAACCGGTCAAGTGTGGGGTCTACACGGCCGGCTCGCAGCAAGATGTCATAGGCTGCGTCGCGCGCTTTCGCGGCACCGGCGATCTCTTCCAGGATGAGGCCGATTTCATCGCCGGTTTTGAACCGCAACCAATTCTGAATCCGGTCAAGGATGACACCCGATTCTTCGGGAATATCGGTGTTCTTTTTCAGGAGTTGTTCCAGGACCTTTACGACATGCTCCCGGAATTCCTCCCGCGCTCGCTGGCGCTGACGGCGTGTCCGCTCGCTCGAAACCTGTTCCTCGGTTTTGGGAAGAAATTGCGCGCCTTTGCGCTTGAAGAACAGATTGTCTTCCGAGAGTGCGCGAAAGACTGCAGACTCGGCCTCCGGCGTCGTTTCGGCGAAAAATAATTCGGCAAGCTCGGACGGGTTCAGTTCGCGCTGTCTCGTTCCAACCGATTGCCAAAGCAGTTCGACGTCGACCTCGGATTGGCGTGCGGACACCTTTTCCGAGATTTGGCGCGCGAGAGCCGGAAATTCTCCTTCAGTTGACGGACGGTGCACGATGACCACACGATCCCCATGTACCGTCGAGTTGCGCCCGCGCGGGTCAATCACATGCAGGCGGTCGCGTTCCTGTTTTCGCACGTAAGCGAGACGCAGTTCTTCCGCATCGAGGAATTCAATAATCCGTCCTTCCAGCAACATGCCTATAATTCTGTCATGATGCGGAATGAGATGCTCAGCCCATTGTCCGGCTCCGCGCTGCGGGTCGAGACCAAGGAACAACTGGACGACTTTCTGGCGCGGCCGGATGCGGCACAGACGGTGAAGGCTGCGTCGTTCGAGGAAATTTTTTTTACTGTTAAGGGTGTTGGATTAGCCGATAGTCTCGACCTCCTGCCGATGGTTTCTGGAAAGCAGGTTCGTGGCTTTATCGATCTGGACTGCTGGCGCAAAGACACGTTTGTGCGCAAGCCGTTCATGGAATGGATGGGCGCATTCATTCAGGCGGGTCCCGAAGAAACGATGAAGGCCATTTCGGGTGTCGACGACACGGTGGTCTCGCTGTTCTTGAAAAACCTCATTCACGTCTACGAAATCGATCGTGACGACCCGCCCACCGGTACGCAATTAATCTTCACACCTGATAATCGTTTCGCTGTCGAGCCTCTCGAACAAGGTGAAGCCACCACGATTGGGATGCTCATCCTGGACGCGCTTTTCAAGTACAACCCCCACCTCGGGACACAGATTTTGGCGAAGGTCCGCTACACGACGCGCGTCGAACTGGAAGAGACGGCATACGACAACAAGAACCGCCGGCTTGAAGCACACGGTTTTGTCGATTACTACGATGCGCTTTCCATCTATGCGCCAGAGGCGGTGGGTGAGAGCCATCCGCCCGCCGATCGTGAACGGCCGGTCGAGGAAATTCCGGGCGAGGAAAATCCGGGCAACCTGCCGGCCGTTTTCGCAGATTCGTTGCGCGGCGGCGCTTTTCTAACGAAGGCTTTCGAACAGATCACCGATCCCGCGGAGGCCGGCCGATTTGGGCAGGAATTAACGGCTCTGGGGAATCGAATTCTTTCGGCGAATCTCGTCAATCTTGGCGAACTCGAGGGTATTCGCCCGGCGCTCGAGGAGATGCGCGATTTCCTCACGATCGGGCTCGAGCGCCTGACCGGCGGCAACGCAGAAATCGCGCCTGATGCGCTGCGCAAGAACTATATACAGACGGTGTTCAAATTCGGTTTCGATCAAGTGGCGCGTTTGCGTGACGAAGCCGACCGGTTGGCCGGCATCCGTGGTTTTCGGGTCTCGGTGCTCGATGAATCCGATCAGCAATTCATTGAAGGACTCCGCCGGTTCAAGCCCCTGCTGGCCGAAAACCTCCGGTACCGGAATTTCCAGTCCACGGCCGACGTCGAGCGAGCGCGCGCTCGTTTGGACGAACTCGCCCGCATGGTCGGGGTGTTTGTGCAAACGTTTCCCATCATTCGGGAATCGCTGGCCAAAACGTTCAATACCGCAACCGTGCAGTTCGCCGTCAGCGGAAAGTTCGAGGCAATCCCCATAAAAATTCGTGAACTCGAACAATTTCTAAGTCAAGGGATGACACTGCCGGCGATTGATGTGCCCGCGGCGATGCGTCCGTTCGCGGGTCGTTGGTGGGAGGAATTGCGGGCGGAGTTGGAACCACTCGCCGGTAAATCGATTGATCCGAGATTCATTGCCAGCATTCACGTAGGGGGTACACCATAAAAGGTAAGGTTGTGATCCTGCCTGGAGGTTCGGGAGGCCTTGGCGCCGCGGTTGCGGAGGCTGTTGCCAAGGCGGGCGTCATACCGGTCATCGGATGTCTCGGCAACCTCGAGCGTGCAGAAAGCATCGGGGGGAGACTTTCAGAGAAATACGGGGTTGCTGTTCCCCTCGTTGTAGGCGACATCCTCGATGCCTCTGTCCGCCAGCGGCTTATCGACGAAGCACAACGCGCTGGTGAGCTATATGGCCTCGTACCGCTCGTTGGCAACCCGGCGCGGGTTCCGATTGAGACAGCCACGGAGCAAGATTTGATCGATTCGATGCGAACCAACTTCATCGGACCGGTCCTGTTGGCGCGCGATTTTGCCGCCGCCGCCGGCGATCGCGACGCATCAATCGTGTTCATCTCAACTATGCAGGGCACAGCCGTGTTTGCAGGCAGTACCACATATGCTGCGCCCAAGGCGGCGCTCGTCCATACGGCGCGCATTTTGGCAAAGCAGTGGAAAATTCGGGTCAATGTCGTGGCGCCCGGAGTCAATAATGCCGGAATGGCCGAACAAAGCGTTCAAAGCGGAAAATATGATTCCTTCATCGAGAAGAAAGTCATCCCCCGATTTGGGCGCCCCGAAGATGTCGCTCGCGCGGTCTTGTTCTTCCTCGAGCCGAACAATTACGTGACGGGGCAAGTGCTGACCGTGGACGGTGGACTGAGTTCGAGGATGTAAGGGGACGAGAGTCAGACGGAATTCCCCTCCTCAGAGGTCCTCAGAGGAGGGGAATGTCTAAAACTGATACCGCAACGCGAAAAAGACACGCCGGTTGCCGCCGTCCGTTCCCCATTGATTGAGGAAGTTGGAGGAATTGACACGCCCTTCAGGGATGCCGAAATTGCGCGAGTTGGTCGCATTGTACATTTCCGCACGGAACTGAAGATTATGGCCCTCAGCGATGCGGGTATTTTTTATGAAGCCCATGTCGATCTGGCCAAGGCGATCGGCACGCAACGTGTTTCGGCCGACATTACCGGCACGCACTCCAGGCGGGAGTGTGCTGAACAGCGAACGTCCTCCAGCCTTCAACAGTTCCGTGACGGACATTCTGGACGTATCGAGCGTCGTGTTCAGGTTTGGACGAATAGCAAGGCCGACCAACCCAGCGATTCCGTTTAGCGCGCCCGTCGGATCCGAACCATTGAGTACGGTGAAAGGCTGCCCGCTCTGGAATGTAAAGAATGAGTTGATCTGCCAGCCGCCCAGGATGTGCCCAATCACGCCAGGCTGATTGCGGAGGGCCGGAATTTCATACACAAAGTTTCCCGTAAAGCGATTTGGACGATCGTAGGAAGAGCGGCCGCGATCCGCGCGCCGGTTGAAGGAATCCTGCGATACGGCCACTTCGCCCGAAGATGGATTGAAGATTTCGGAGGCATCGTCGATAAATGCGCTCCACGTGTAATGGAATCCGGCGCTGAATCCTCGCGTCAGTCTCTTTTCAGTACTGAGCTGGAGAGAGTGATAGATGGAGGAAGCGGCATTGGCTCTGAGGCGGCGGATGCCGATTGTCGGGTCCACACGCTGCGTCGAGGTGGAGCAGAACCCCGCCGCATTGCAGTTTGGCGCGTCCGGGTTGCCGTCGATGGTTTGAAACAGCGATGTGCCTTTGGTGCCGACGTATCCCACTCTGAAGACGAGGTCTCTTGCGAGTTCACGCTGGATCTCCAGACTGAATTGGTCGGCGGCGGGCGAGCGGAAATCCCCTCCGACGATTGTGCGCGTGAGCTGCAGCGGATCGAGAGCAAAAGGTTGGATCGACGGTAATGAGGTGAAGGCGTTGACCGCTCCGCGTCCTCCGCCCGGCAGGGTTATGGTCGGCAGGGGAACAGAGGCCACAAATGGGAATGCGCTGAAGATGTTCAGGTTGATGTTGAGAAACGCATAATCGTAGGTTCTCGAATATCCGCCACGGAGGACGAACTTGTCTCCGCCCGTAAGCAAGCCTAAGGGATTGCCCGTACCGGTGCGGGGATTCCAGTTGAATCCGACACGAGGTTGGAAATTATTGGTATCCCGTTTCGGAACAGGCCCAAAGCGATAGCGCTCATCACCGCCCGCAGCCTGGACGATACGGTTGTTCACGGGCACCAGATCATTGAACGTGTTCCCCGGGACTTCATAGCGCAACCCATAGTTGAGTGTGAAACTGCGAGAGACCTTCCACTCGTCCTGCCCGAAGAAAAACAGATCGTACCATTTGTAATACTGGAGCGTCTGACCGCCAGGGAGGGGCCGGTTGATCGTGGCTGCGTTGTCGGCAATATCGTCGACGAAACGCTGGAGATTCGAATACGCCAAAATCCCGCGGGTGGCAGGTACGAAGAAACTCTTGATCTCCGACCGCCGGAAGTCGGCTCCGAACTTCAACGCGTGAGCGCCGCGGATCAACGAGAGGTTGTCCTGGATTTGATAGATATTGTTGAATCGGTACTGCGGCAGATTTGACGCCAAACCGATCGCGGTGCGCTGGTCGCCGGCATTGAAGCCGGTGAGTCCCAGTTCGGAAATTTCGATCGAAGGGATTTCCTGAGACGCGGTATTTTGCGCCGTCGTTGTCGTGGCATATCGCTGATACGCTGTGCGCACTTCGTTGACCATCGTGTTCGAAAGAGTGCTCGTCAACCACACGTTGGCGGCCTGTTGACGCGTGGGGACCAGTGTTGTCAGTCCCGGCGGAGTTTTCTGGCCCTGTCCGGCATCCTTGTCGTCGGTGAACATGTACCGGCCGCTGAGCGTGTGGCGGTCGTTGAGCTGGTGATCGACACGGGTTGAGAACTGGTGGTTATCGATTCTACGGCCCGCGGATCCGGTAAGCGAACCGAGTGGAACGGCATAAGTCGTACCGCCCGCCATAAATGAAAGCGACTGGCCGATTGGGGCTTGCGCAGCGGGCAAGAACTTCAACAGTGCGGCCACTTGTGGCCGGTTCCCGACCGCGGATTGCAGAACTTGGCGTCCCGCTTCCGTCGGCGCCCCATTTAGAGTGAATCCCGAACCGAGACGGCGGTCAGCCGAACGTTGATAAGAACCAAAGAAGAACGTGCGGTTCTTGATGATCGGACCGCCGACCGTACCGCCGATTTGATTTTCGACGCGGAAAGGTGCCTTAGCGAACGCTTTCTTATCAAGATTGCTCGGGGCATTCAGAGCATTGTCGTTGTGAAACCAGAAAGCCGTACCGTGGAGGTCGTTACTGCCGCTCTTGGTCACAATGTTCATGATCGACCCTGCCGCGCGCCCGTACTCGGCTGCGAATTGGTTCGTGATCAGCCGGATCTCCTGAACGATGTCGGGATTGTTGATAGATTGCGCGCGGCCCGACACGCCGGGTTCATTGGTGTCCTGGCCGTCGATCATGAAATTGTTCGACCGAAAACGCGTACCATTGACTGAGAAGTTGACACCTGTCGAGAACTCGCTTTGACCGCTCGCCAGTTGGCTGACGCCCGGGGCCGATAAAGCAATATTGAAGACGTTGCGAAAACCGCCGGTACCTGTCGGCGACGCCCCCAAAGGAAGTTCGCTAATGCGTCTTGTGTCGAAATGCACGCCGACTTCGGCGTTGCTGACGTTCAGCACCGACGTTTCGCGCTGTGACCATCGCTTCGGGAATGACTGCTTGTTGCGCATCCACAATCGAACCCGAGATTGTTCCCGTCGTGGACTGAGCGAGCAAACAAACCGGAAGTACCGAGAGAGCCAGTAAATTGAGAACCCGACGAAGACGCATCCTTATGTCCATGACTTCTCCTTAATCTTCACTTCAGGAAAAAACCATCTTGAAGAGATTCCGATGTCCAGCGGGGGTGAGAGTCTTTCTTATTTTCCTCTGTCCTTCAAAGAGGCATTGCATTTGGAGGTAATTTACGCCGGGATGGGCCATCAAAGTCAAGAATTGCGTGGTAGCATCTTTCGACTACCGGTTCGAATGGCGCAGTGGGTCAGTTTGAACTGTAGCGGCGGTCTATTACTTGAGGCTGCGCGCTGCCGCGCTTGCGCGTCGCGGACCGCCGACGATCTGTAACCTTGCTGGACTCTCGGCGCTCATAGAGCGCCGCTACAGTAAATTAGTGCCTGCTGCGCAGTTCTTTGATCGTCTGTCGAACCTTCTCGGCCTCCGGGGCTTTAGGGACGAGCTTGAGATACATCTCTAGCTCGTCTGCGGCGCGGCCGTATTCGCGGTTTCCCCAATAGATTCCACCTAAGTAGTAGTGCGCCTTGGCAACTTCCGGAGCGTTGGACTTGGCAGCAGCCTCCAATTCCGGTTGAGCTTCAGCGGGCTTCTTTTCACCGATCAACGCGATACCCAGATACATGTGAGCCGCGGATGAAGAAGCATTTGCCCGGACTGCGGCTTTCAATTGCGACTCGGCAGGCCCGAATCGTTTCATTTCCAGGAATGCAATCCCAAGATTCAAATTTGGGCGGAACGCATCAGGACTCAGCTTCACGGCGGCTGTCAAAGATTCCACTGCCTTGTCGGCCTGACCTGTTTTCAAATACTGCACGCCGAGCTCGTCCAGTGCCTGAATGAAGCCGGGATATATCGTGACCGCCGATTTGAAGTTGTCGATCGCTTTTTTCGCGTCACCTGCTCGAGACAGAGCGAGACCTTTTTCATAAAGCTTGCGGGCTTCTTCAGGCACTGCGGCCAGAGTGACATCGACAACTGAGACACTGCCGTCCCGCTCTCGATCGCGGTTCGGTTGCAGATGAATCATAACGGTATGCGTTCGCCCTACGGAAGATGACCCACCGGCTCGAGAGGCGCTTGCATCTGTATCGATGAAAACGCTTTCGCTGGCGACTTTGAAGTCTTTACCGGCATCAACGACGACGGTGTAATTTCCGGGCGCCAATGACGAGAATGTAAACAACCCGTCGCCGGAGGCCATGACCGAGAGCTCTCCCGCCCCAAAGCTTTGCAGCTTCACCTGAATTGGACCATCGGCCGCGCGGCCCGAAGGAAGGTAGATATGTCCCTGGATCCTGTGGCTGCCGCCCGTACCGATGGGTGAAGAGCCGCTGCCCTGGGCCAGCAACGGCGCCGGGAGGGCGCCCACTAGGATGATGAGCAACAGAATTGTGACCACTGTGCTTTTCTTCATTTCAAAAAAAAGGAGAAGCACAATCTGTGCTTCTCCCCAAAGATTATATCCCGTGGTCTTAGAAGCTGAACTTCGCGCCGAACCTCCATTGAGAGGGAGGTTGAACAAGAAGTGCGGCCCCCCAGAATGGATTCGTGATTGGCGGAACGTTGGTGATACCGCTATTGAGCTGGAGAGTTTTGTCCAAAGTCAAAGCACGCTGGGTGTTGAACACGTTGAACCAATCGGCGCTCAAACGTAGTTCCCTGGTTTCCTCAACCTTGATCGGATAATAGACTCCGATGTCGGTATTGTATGTCACCGGAGAGCGGTTTGAGCCGACGCTGTCCACAACGTTCGGGAAGCCCGGTTGGCTTGCGTTGACCTTGGGGACAATGGCGGTGCCTCTTTGAACGGCGAATCCTTCATTGTCGCCGTATACGGCGTGGGGAATCAGTGCGTCGAATGGCTGCCCCGACTGGATGTAAGTATTGCCTGTGACGAGCAGCTTGACCGGCGTCCGCCACGAGCCGTTGAACTTGAACTGATGCGGACGGTCGTTCGGCAATCGTCCATATGTGTTCTTCAGCAGAGTGACAAGATCGAATAGCGAGGTAATGTTCGGATCCGACTGACCGTTGTCGTTGCGGAACAATCCCTCATAGTTTCCGGTCAAGCTGGAGAACGTGTACGACGCAATGATCTGATAGTTGCTGGTGAATCGCTTCGTAGCCGTGAACTCCAGTGCACGATAATACCGGCGCGCATATCCGAAACAGCCAACCGCTGGATTGCCGCAGGCCTTATCCTCGGTTGTTTCTCCATTTCCTCTGCGGCCCGGATTGAAGAGGAGATAGGTATCGCCGTCATCAAATGATCCGTCTTCGATCACGTTGACTTGATTTCGATAGACACCGCGCAGTCCCAGCACCAGATCTTTCAGGGCTTCATACTCGAAACCTGCCGTCCACTCATCCACCGTCTGAGGCCGTAAGCCGGGATCAATGGGTGTCCTTTCCGAACCCAGGTTCACCGCGCCGGTCGTGAGGCTGGCACGAATTCCCGGCACGATCGTCGAGCCGGCGGGCGCATTCAACCGGTTGACATTGAAATTTTTGTCGGTCTGTGCCTCACCGCCACCGGCGCGGACGTTCACGTCTAACGGAATCGGTGTTTCCAGGAATCGCGCGTAACTTGCAGAGAATTTGCCCTTGGCTTTTCCCGTGTAATCCCACACGAAGCCCAACCGCGGCTGAGCGTCCCGAATGAACTGGTTCAGCTTGACATAAGTTTCGCCGCGATTCGCATAGCTCTGCTGGTAATCCCAGCGCATACCGAGATTCAGTAGCATGGTCTTCGAAACTTTGAATTCATCTTGAACGTAGTGGCTAAGCACTCTTGTGTTCGTATTTGCGTGCAGCTGAAAATCGCGAACACGGGTACTGAGCCGGACCAGGAAAGGACTGTTGTTCGCCTCACCTTCTGTAATCGAACCTGTAGGTCCCACGATCAGCCCGACTGGGCGGCTTGCTGCGGGCAAGGAATTAAGAATGTCCGTTGCCGCGCTGGTGGGGCAAATGATCTGGACGCCGCGAACCGCGCAAACGCTAAAGGCGTTGCTGATGCGCGCACCCTGTATGGCGTTGTTGTCCGGTGTCGCGAAGGTGAGACCGAACGGATTGCCGTAAGTGACAGGAGCGCCGGCCGATACTTCCTGATCGTTGAAAACGTTCTTGGCCCATTCGCCGCCCCATTTCAAGCCGTGCTTGCCCAGAATATTCTGGAATCGGGCGTTGAGTTCGTAGCGATTGCGATCCGAATGCCGGGGTATGTTGGCGCAAGAGGTACGCGCGCTCGGAGGACAGAAACCCGGCCCGACGGCAAAGGAGCGTTGCAATGAGCCACCGCGGCCGTCCACGTAATCGACAAAACCCGTCCGGTTGCTGTTGGCTGTCGTTGAAAACCCTGTCTGGATGACGGGAAGTACAGCGTTGTCTCTGAGCACGACAAAGTTGTTAAAGTCTCCCGGTGCACTGCTGTTGTTGGGAATAATGTTATTTCTCTGGAAGTGGAGTCCGCTGGAAATCTCTGCGATAAAGGTCGGACTGATGTTCGAGTTCAGCCGGAATGAATAGTTGTGACCGCCCTGCTCTTGCAGGGCCAATTGCGAAGCGGGATCCGATGCAAAGCCGGACGTATTCGTCAATGCCTGCGTCGCAAAGAAGCCGTCAATCTTTGTGAAGTCACCAAATGTAGAAGCCGTAAATGTATTGGTATTGTTCGGGGCCCAGGTGACCTTGCCGGCGTAAAACGGAATCGTCACCTTATTCTCTACCGGTTGATGGAAGGTCTGCGTCAAAAAGTAGTTCTTACGCCATTGAGGATTGGCGGCCGCGAAGAACCATAATTTGTCCTTCTTGATTGGGCCCCCGACGTCGCCGCCGATATCGGCTTCCGCAAAACCGTTTGCAGCGCCGCCTGTAAACGGAAAGTTCTTCACTTTGCGCACGAGTCCCTGGCTTGTGCCGAAGCCGAAAACATCACCGTGGACATCATTGCCGCCGCTCTTTGTGATGACGTTGAAAATGCCGCCTGTCGACTTTCCGTATTCAGCGCCGTATGCGCCCGTCTTGATCTCGACTTCCTGAACAAACTCGAACGGCAGGTTTGCTCCTCCTCCACCGAATGCAGGATCCCCGGTGCTGACGCCATCCAGAATGTAGTTGTTTTCCGGTCCTGAAGATCCGGCGATCGATGGGTCGCGATCGCGTCCTGAAGCGTCGCGCAGTCCGGAACGCGTTGCCGAGGGGGCAATCGTGTAAAGACCTTGAACCGTTCGCGCCGTTGGAAAATTCGAAAATTGATCCGTCGACACATTCGAACCGATCGTGGTTTCGACAACATCCACGGGCGGAGCGACCGTAACCGAAACCTCCGCCGTAACACCACTCAGTTGAAGCTGGAGGTCGCCCGTCGAAGTCTTTCCCAGGTTCACGTCGAGGTTGCGTTGCTGGATCTTGGCAAATCCCTTCTGAGCCTCGGCTGTTATCGTGTATTTGCCCGGTGGCAGATTGAAGATCGAGTAATGGCCATCGGGTCCCGTTGCCGCCGATTGCGGTTGGATGAGATTCGGGCTAGTGGCCGTAACGGTAATGCCCGGCACCGCTGCTCCGCTCTGATCCGTAACGATGCCCGATATGGAGCCG